>Ga0123356_10001439_pt1 | contig 26308 bp, 21 predicted proteins | sample TergutEmb28metaG_2_FD_92546 | JGI IMG/M metagenome (GOLD analysis project Ga0123356, IMG submission 92546) | Embiratermes neotenicus P3 segment gut microbial communities from Petit-Saut dam, French Guiana - Emb289 P3 | ecosystem: Host-associated > Arthropoda: Insects > Digestive system > Gut ...
AGGGGCGTGGTGAATAACCACGCCCCGGCCGTGTTGCACGCAAGGTGGCGCGAGCGCCACCTGCGAAAACGCGGTGGCAAGCATAGTGTGTGGCCTAGGTAACTGGTGTTGAACACCAGTTACCTAGGCCACGCCTGCCCAGATCACCCATGCCGCATCACTCGCAGCCGTCGAACAGGACGTAGAGCGTGAACCCCACCAGGAAGACCAACCCGGAGGTAGCGGCCCAGATCCAGGCTTCCCAAGGCTGCAGCAGCAGTGCCCACCCGGCCGGGCTGCCACCCGCATCGACACTGCCGAAGATCCAGGTCACCAGCACTATCGCCAGCAGTAGAGACCAAGATGCAGCGGGCGGCAGCAGCAGGGCTCCCAGCATGGTCAGGCCCATGGCGAAGAATGCGTTCCTGCCCAAGCAGCCCAGTAGGTCCAGCGGGAAACCGCGCAGCCACCCCGCCACCAATGGGCCGGCCATCATCCCGGCGGTCATCGTCAGAGCCCACCCGAACCGTCTGAGAGCCACCGGCCCCAGCACCGCTTTGTGCGCAACCTGACGTTCCAGCTCCTTGCCTGGTGAGGCAAAGCAGGAAGCCGCCACGACAGGGCCAAACAGAGGGCACAGCATTAGGGCTACCACCGTAACGTCGGTTCTAAGCAGCACGTCGACAGTGCCCGTTGGGCAGAGCAGTGTTGCCAAAAACGCCAACAGCACACTCCCCGCTGCCCGGCCCGCGCCTCTGGTGGCTGGAAACAGATACCGCCGATGGGCGGTCAGCGCTGGCATATGGCCTCGGCAGACTCGAGGGCGGCGCGCGCCTCATCCAATGTCGGTGTCCGCTCGGGGAATCTACCCGTAAGGGACACGTAAGTTCCCTGCGCATGAGGGTCTAGCCAAAGCGTCACCGTGGCCCAGGCTTGGACAATTCGATCAATCTGGTCTTCTGTCAGGTCTAGCTCTGGTGGACACCAGACCAACGAACCGGCCAAGACTTCAGCCTCATCCTCTGACGAGTACTGGTCGGGACCGATCGGCAGACTCGAGCTGATGGCGGGCTCATCACCTTCATTGGCAAACCCAACTCTGGGTTCATAGAGCCAGCCACCTGGCTTTGGCGCAATCTGCAGCACTCGCTCGTCTAGGGGCGCCAGCACACTAGCAAGTTGGTCGACTCCCTGACGCTGCTCAGGAGGTAGACACACCCTTGAGCCGGCTTGGCCAACTGTGGCGCAGGGCCAACCACTCCTCGATGCGGCCTGCCAGATGACCCCGAATCCTGGCGAGACAAGCGCCACGGTACAACCCACTAGCGCCAAGCCAGCTGCCGTTAGACCTATCTTCTGCCATGGCGTGCCACCCGATAGGCCAACTATCACAGTCAGGAATGAGGCAATTACAGCCAACACCGTCAAGCCGAAATAAATCACAAGCACGACTGGCCGAATAGCAAATAGCGCATTGTTGCTTTGCGTGCTGGTGGCGAAAGCCACCAGTGCTCTGGAGCCTCCAATGTCAAAGGCCGGTAAGAAGTAACCCAGAATTGCCACGATTGGGGGAACAAACCAGGTCGGGGCCACTAAGCCAATCGCCCAGCCTGCGGCGCACGATGCCACCACAAATAGGGCCCCCACCAGCACGGGACCTCCTGCCTGCGGCGCTGGCCAAGAACCGTGGGCCCCTGCCAGCCCAACGCTACTGACCACCAACAGGCCAAAGCCCAGCAGCCCAACACCCACCGAAGCGCCTGTCTGCCCGCCGAACCATTTCACCAGTGCTTTCAAAGGAAGAGTCTTGACCAGTAAAACCGATCCGCCCTTGATGACCGATACGCCTAAGCCTGCTGAGATCCCTGCCAAAACGGGACCGTAAATCAGCAAGGTCGCTGTGGCGGCTGTGAGAGCATTCGCCGCACTGAACTTGACGTCGTCCCCACCTTGAATAATGACAACGCTGCCCACACCAATCACAATTGGCAATGGCGCCCAGCGGGCCCAACTAATCCCGTTCATGGCCATGCGCTGCCGGTCTAGAAAACAACTCGATGAAACCGATCTCTTCAGCTGAACCAAGTCTTGTCGTTGCGGCGTCACTATTCGCGGTGATGCCTCCCAGGTCAGCAGCAGAGCCTTGCCAGGTCAGGACGCCTTCATCAAGCACCAGCACCTGGCTAGATAGATGGGTGACGTCTTCGATCAGGTGAGTGGCCATGATGACAATGCGGTCGTAGCGCATCTGGCTGACCAACTCTCGCAGCTCGACTCTGGCCAGTGGGTCAAGACCGGCGGTTGGTTCATCGAGTATCAAGAGCAGCGGGTCGTGCAATAGGGCTTGGGCAACGTACAGGCGCTTTAGCTGACCGCCAGACAGCGCGTTCATCTGCTTCGAAGCCGATTTGGCTAGTCCCACCTGCGCTAAACACTGCTCAGCCCGCAGGATTGATTGTGCTCGATCCAGGCCACGCAGCCGGCCAAAGTACTCAAGGAAAGCGCTGGCCTTCATTGGTGCCGACCACTTAGGACTCTGCGGCAAGTAACCGATCTGCTCACGCCACCTGGACCTATCCTGAGCAGTCTTTACCGGCTGGCCCCCCATCACCAACGCGCCGCTACCAGCCTTGGTTAGTCCAGCCAACAGGTTCAACAGCGTGGACTTGCCAGCTCCGTTCGGGCCAAGCACTGAGTGCAAACCCGTCCCGAGCGCAAACGAGACATCCGTCAGAGCTTGATGCTTGCCATAGCAGTACCCCAAAGACTGCGCCTCAATTGACAATAGCTCGCGGTTGCGCTCTGCCATGGACCCGACCTTACATGTTCCGCCAGTAAACCTGGGACGTAATAGCCGGTGCCTTAACCTGGATCTTTCATGCGGCGGTGGTGAGGGGTGCCGCTGGTGAGCGTGGCGGAGCTTGGGCGCGCGGTCGGGGGCGGGGCGGGCCTGTCTGACCTGGAGACGATGTGAAGCATCGTCCAGGTCCGGGGCGCGAACGCGCGTCCGGGCGACGCCACGACTCCCGTTCGCAACGGTGGACTACTACCAGCCGCTGGCGATTTGCTTAGATTTGCCAAAGGTGCCAATCCCGACACCCTGGTAGTACAGCAACCGGAAGTCTTTGGTCCGGCCCACAATGTCAGCCTTCTTGTCCCCGTTCAGGTCCGCGCCAGCCGCCAACGTCATGCCCTTCCAGCCGTGACCCACCTGGACGCCTGGATGGAAGAACCCAGTACCCCGGCCGGCGTAGAACAATAGTGTGCCGTCGGCTTTGATGCCCAAAATGTCGGCCTTCTTGTCCCCGTTCAGGTCCCCCGCCGGGAACAGCTGCATGGTCTTCCAACCATGACCCACCTGGGTGTAACCCGGTTTGAACCCACCCTTACCATCACCGGCATACAACAACAACACACCTGTTTGCTGGTTGATAGCCAACATGTCGTTAATGCCATCCCCAGTCAGGTCACTAGACGGAATCACGTTGTACTTGTTCCAGCCGTGACCAATCTCCACACCCGCGCCAATACCACCCTTACCGTTACCCGGGAACAGCATCATCTTCCCGGCACTAGTGATCCCCACCAAGTCAGTCTTCCCATCCCGGTTCCAATCCCCCGGCGCAAACAACCGCGTCTTGGCCCAACCCGACCCCAAGGACTGGGCCTTGCCAAGCTTGTCCCCCGCCACAAACGGATAACGCAAAAGCTTGCCTGCGGCATCGACCGCTAACACATCACCACGCGCCCCACCAGCCAAACCAGGGGACAGGACAATCTGCGCCATACTCCCCTTCGCCGGTGTCGGTGTTGGTGGCTTCGGCTTAGGTGGCGGCTTCGGGGCGGCTTTCACAGTGACCGTACATTTCGCTGTCTTACCACCATCCGCTGTCTTCACCGTAATGCTCGCCGTACCGGCAGCCTTCGCGGTGACCACACCCTTCGAACTCACTGTCGCCACAGCCGGTTTGCTGGACGTCCAGGTCACGGCCTGATCAGATGCGATGGCTGGCTTGATGGTGGCCTTCAGGGTAGTGGTTTTACCAACCACCAAGGACACACTGGCTGGTGAGACCGTGACGCCAGTGACCGGTTCAAACGCCCTAAAGGCTTTTCCGTCGGCCTGTTTGACTTGAACAGGCGAAGGCTGGTCGCTGGTGGTGCCGTCACCCAACTGACCAAAGGAGTTGGAGCCCCAAGCCCAAACAGTGCCGTCAGACTTCAGCACCACCGTGAACTGGAAGAAGGTGTCCAGTGCAATCACGCCGGACAGGCCAGGTACCGGGCCAGGCAAAGTCCGCTGACCACCGACGATACCGGTACCGAGCTGACCTTTATCGTTAGCACCCCAGGTCCAGACCGTACCGTCGGTCTTCAGAGCCACCGAATGGGTTTGTCCGCCGACTAGGGCTTTGACAGCGCTTATCCCCGTTACCCGGACAGGGGTGCTTGTGTTGGTGGTTGAACCAATCCCCAGCTGACCGTGATTATTGGCGCCCACAGTCCAAACCACGCCGCCTGGCCGCAAAGTCAAGGACTGCCACAAGCCGGGGCCCAACACTGTGGCGCCATCCAAACCCGCTATCCGCACCGGGGTGAGCTGGCGCGGAACAGCCCCGGCGGAACCAAGTTCACCATAAGAGTTACCACCCCAGCCCCAGACCTGTGAGCCTGAGGCTTTGAGAGCCAACGCGTGCCACCAACCCGCGCCAATCACAGAAACACCACTCAGTCCTTGTACCTGGACCGGACTATTCAATTGGCCCCCAAAAGTGCCATCACCCACCAGGCCATCGCGATTGTCGCCAACCACCCACACTGTGCCATTCTGCCGTAACACCAAGGTGGATTGATAGCCGGCGGCGATCTGGGTGACGCCTGTCAAACTACCCATTCGAACCGGGTAAGACCTACTGGTAGTTGAACCGTCACCCACCTGGCCAGTAGCGTTGTAGCCCCAGGCCCAAACCGTGCCATCAGTTTTCAGAGCCACCGAATGGCTGTACCCAGCGGCTATTGCCTTGACCCCAGTCAATGGTTTACCAGCTGCCGCCAACACCTGCACCGGCGCAGACCGCCGGGTGGTGGTGCCATCACCCAACTGCCCACCGCTGTTGGCACCCCAAGCCCAGACCGTACCGTCAGCCTTCAACACCAAAGTGTGGTTGCCACCAGCCGCAATCATGTGAGTGACCGCCGGCGCGGCCAGCGCTGGGGCAGCCACCAAGGTGGTGGGCACCAGCCCAGCCACCACCAAACCAACTAATGCTAGACAAGACTTGAACCGCTTCATGGCTCTTCGGTCACCTCTCTGTGAATCAACACCACACCACCAGTCGGTTCGTCAACAATGCCCAAACCGGGGTAGAACCCCATTGACACCAGTAGCGCTGGGCCATGGCGATCAAGGGTTCTACAAGAGCGGCGCAGCAACAGAAAACTACGCCCGCCCACCTAAATCTGGCAAGAGAAAAACGCCAAACCCAGGCTAGTCAGCCAACACCCGAACCAGTAGAACAGACACCTCTTGGTCGGACGGCATCGGCTTGTCAGGCTCGATGATCTGTTGGACTACCAAAGTAGGGAGCAGGTCCGCCGTCGCACGCCGGCTATTGACCATGAGCGCCGCCTTCCCTGACGCTTATGCTGCGGACTACCAGGCGTTGATCCCGCAGATGACCTGCCACAAGAACGACCGCCATGTGCTGGCTGCCGCCATGCGTTGCGCAGCAGCTAGTCTGGTGACATTCAGTATCTGGCATTTCCCACCTGCCTCGTTGGACCGCTACAGCCTCCGTGCGGTCCACCCAGATCAATTCCTTCTCGATCAACTCGACCTGTTCGAGACTAAGGTCGTCGAAGTTGCCGTCGCGGTGCCTGCCACCGAGAGGCTGCGGTAGTCAATTGGCAAGCGCGGTTGCCCCCGATTCGCCGCCGGGTTTGCCCGATGCCGGGACACACCAGCCGGGGATTCGACGATGGCGCGGCTCACCAGCCGGTGGCGATTTGCTTGGCTTTGGCGAAAGTGCCTATCCCAGCACCCTGGTAGTACAGCAACCGGTTGTCTTTGGTCCGGCCAACAATGTCAGCCTTCTTGTCCCCATTCAAGTCCGCGCCAGCCGCCAGCGTCATGCCCTTCCAACCATGACCCACCTGGACCCCTGGCTTGAAGTAACCAGTACCCCGACCGGCGTAGAACAGCAGTGTGCCGTCCGCTTTGATTCCCAAAATGTCGGCCTTACCATCACCATTCAAATCCCCCGCCGGGAACAACTGCATGGTCTTCCAACCATGACCCACCTGGGTGTAACCCGGCTTGAAGCCACCTTTACCATCACCGGCATACAACAACAGAGCGCCAGTCTTCTGGTTGATGGCCAGCATGTCATTGATGCCATCACCGGTCAGGTCACTAGACGGAATCACGTTGTATTTGTTCCAGCCGTGACCAATCTCCACACCCGCGCCAATACCACCCTTGCCATTACCTTTGAACAGCATCATCTTGCCGGCACTAGTAATCCCCACCAAGTCAGTCTTCCCATCCCGGTTCCAATCCCCCGGCGCAAACAACCGCGTCTTCGCCCAACCCGACCCCAGGGACTGAGCCGCACCAAGTTTGTCCCCCGCCACGAACGGGTAACGCAAAAGCTTGCCTGCGGCATCGACCGCAAGCACATCACCACGCGGCCCACCAGCCAGACCAGGCGACAACACAATCTGCGCCATACTCCCCTTCGCCGGTGTCGGTGTTGGTGGCTTCGGCTTAGGTGGCGGCTTCGGGGCGGCTTTCACCGTAACCGTGCATTTGGCGGTTTTACCACCATCCGCTGTCTTCACTGTGATAGTGGCCGTACCAGCCGCCTTGGCGGTCACTACACCCTTGTTGCTGACCGTCGCCACCGCTGGTTTGTTGGACGTCCAAGACACCGCTACATCAGAAGGCTTAGCCGGTTTGAAAACAGGCTTCAACGTAGTGGTCTTACCGACCGTCAATGTCACACTAGCTGGTGAGACCGTGACGCCAGTGACCGGTTCAAGCGCCTTGAAAAAAGTGCCACTCGCGTGCCTGACCTGAAGCGGGGCAGGCCAGTCGACGGTGGTGCCGTCACCCAACTGGCCGTTGGTGTTGGCACCCCAAGTCCAGACAGTGCCGTCCGTTTTCAACACCACAGTGTGGTTGTAGAAGGTGTCCAACGCGATCACATTGGTCAGATTGTTAACCTTGCCAGGTAAGTACCGGTCAGAACCACCGGTACTACCACTACCGAGTTGACCGTAAGTGTTGTTACCCCACGTCCAAACCGTGCCATCGGATTTCAACGCGACGGAATGGGTGCGCCCGGCGGCTAGGGCTTTCACATTAGTGACCCCCGTTACTCGGATAGGAGTATTGGTCAGGCCGATGGAATCACCGACACCCAGCTGACCGGACCCGTTGAAGCCCAACGCCCAAACAACGCCGCCTGGCAGCAAAGCTAGGTTGTGCTGAAAGCCACCGCTTAGAGCAGTGGCACCAGCCAAGCCCGCGATAGGTGTTGGGGTGGGCTTCGGATTGGTTGTACCACCCAGCTTGCCATTGCCGTTGTCACCCCAGCCCCAGACTCGCGAACCGGCGGCCTCAACCGCCAGTCCGTGGTACCACCCCGCACCGATCAATGCCACACCGGCCGGCGTCTGCACCTGGACTAGGCTAGTCGATTGGCCCCCAGTAGTACCTTTGCCCAATTGGCCGTAGACGTTGGAGCCAACCGCCCACACAGTGCCGTTCTGCCGCAACACCAAAGTGAAGTCAACGCCGGCGGCAATCTGTTTGGCGCCAGTAATGCTGTTACCACCCAGCCGCACCGGGTAGGACCTGTTGGTGGTGCTGCCATTACCCAACTGGCCCGAACCGTTATTGCCCCAGGCCCAAACCGTGCCGTCAGTTTTTAGCGCCACCGAATGGTTAGCGCCGGCGGTTATTGCCTTGACCCCAGTCAACGGCTTATTCGCCGCCGCCATCACCTGCACCGGGGTAGTCCGCTGGGTGGTGGTGCCATCACCCAGCTGCCCGCTGCCGTTGAAACCCCAGGCCCAGACTGTGCCATCAGCCTTCAACACCAATGTGTGATACCAGCCGGCGGCAACCATGGGGGTGGCCACCGGCGCGGCCACAGCCGGGGTAGCCACCAAAGCTGTGGGCACCAACCCAGCCACCACCAAACCCAACAACGCTAGACAAGACTTGAAACGTTTCATGACCTTTAGGCCACCTCTCTGTGAATCACCACCACACCACCAGTCGGTTCGTCAACAATGCCCAAACCAGGCCAGAACCCCTTGTAACACCAACAGAGCTGGACCATGGCAGGCAAGGGTTCTACAAGAGCGGCGTAGCAACAGAAACCTACGCCCTGCTCTCTGAATCTGGCAAGAGAAAAACGCCTACACTTGGGCTACTCAACCAACAGCCGAACCAGTAGAACAGACAGCTCACCACCGGCGAAAAGACCACCAGGTCCGGCCATACCTTGAGCTCGGGATTCGGCAGGGATGGTAGCGCATTTGATACCATATTGTCATGGCGATAACTCTGCGACTCAATCCCGCATTGGATGAACTGCTGCGCCAGCGAGCTCGGCAAACCGGACGGTCCCAGGCTTCACTGGTCACCGAAGCCGTTGTGCGGCTGCTCAGTGAGCCGACGGATGACGACCTTGCCAATCTCATTACCCCTGCTCAGGAGCCATATCGTGAGGTGCCACCCCACCTGCTGCTCCGGGGCGGGCCACCTTCAAGCGAGATCCTTGAAGAGTTGAGAGCCGACAAAATTTGATGAACAGCTTCTACCTGGACTCAAGCGCAATTATCAAACGTGTGCGCGACGAGGAGCACAGCGCAGCCCTGGTGGACAGGCTGCGATCACTGTCCAAATCGGGACACGCCACAATCACCTCGGCTCTCACCTGGGTTGAGGTGGAACGATCCTTGCGTTCCATTGTTGCCAGAGCTGGCGCACTCGACACCTACCCCCTCGACGACGCGGTAGCCACCGCCACAATCGACATCGGTATTGTCCGGATCACCGCCCCAGTCCTGGCCGCGGCACGGTGGATCGGTCCGCCAATTCTACGCAGTTTGGACGCTATTCATTTGGCCTCCGCCGTGCTGGGCGGGGCCAGCGTGTTTATCACTTACGACCAGCGGCTGGCTGAGGCCGCCCGTTCAGTGAAACTGGCAGTTGAATCCCCGATGTGACTACTGCCCCCACCGATCGATTCTTCAGTCGCAGTGGTTTATTCAGCCATGGGCAGGGCGTCGAAACCACCCGCACCGCGCGCCTGGCGGGCCGCCAGCAAGCCAACCACCGCGGTGGGTGAATGCAAGGCGCCGCCCATCACCAAGTCGCAGGCTTGATCCAAGTCCAGCCAGACCGGCACCAGGTGAGCCTCTTCGTCCTCGCGCTCAAAGCGCTCACTGTCCGGCACCACCGACAAACCACGCGCCAACAAGATGTGAATCACCTCACTGGCACCCCCAGGGGTGGAGTTGAAGCTGACCAGGTGGCGCCAGTCTGCCGCCCACAGGTCGGCTTCTTCGTAGAGCTCACGCTGGCCCGTGGCCAGCACACCCTCCCCCACCACATCCAGCAGCCCAGCCGGCGGTTCAAATAATTCGGCCCGCACCGGGTGACGGTACTGCCGCTGCAACAGCGCCTGACCGTCATCATTGAGCGCAACAACAGCCACGGCGCCGGGGTGCTGGATGTATTCGCGCCGTACTGTGCCTCCATCAGGCAACACCACGTCATCGGCCACAAGATTCCAGATCCGCCCACGGAAGATGGTCTCCGAACGGCTCACGGCGTAGCTGGCCACCTGGTCGGCCACCACCGGACCGGCCCTTTCGGCCCCACCCAAGCTCACGCCTCAACCTCAAGCAAGCGGCCCTCGCGTTGGCGAGTCAAGGCGGCACCCACCAAGCCGGCAAATAGCGGATGGGCCTGGGTGGGCCGTGAGGCGAACTCCGAATGGGCCTGGGTGCCGACGTAGAACGGGTGCACGGCGCGGGGCAGCTCAATGAACTCCACCAGCGAACCGTCTTGCGAGGTGCCGGAAACAACCAGCCCGGCCGCCTCCAGTTGGGCCCGGTAGGCGTTATTGACTTCATAGCGGTTCCGGTGACGTTCGCTGACGTGGCTGGTGCCATAGGTGTAGGCCACCAACGAGTCGGCTAACAGCTGGGCTTGGTAGGTCCCCAAACGCATGGACCCACCTGACTCACCCTGGTTTGGCTCTGTCTTGGCTGACTCCTCCAAGGTGGCCACCACCGGGATGGCACATTCTGGTTCCAGCTCGGTGGAGGTGGCACTGTCCAAGCCAGCGACGTTGCGGGCGTATTCAATCACCATGCACTGCAGCCCCAAGCACAATCCCAAGGTGGGGATCTGGTTTTCCCTGGCAAATCGCAAAGCACCCAGCAGGCCGTCGAGGCCGGCCATGTCAAAACCGCCGGGCACCAAGATGGCGTCTACTTCGCTCAGGGACTGCCTGGCCCCAGCCGCTGTGACACAGCCATCGCTGGCCACCCAGCGCAGCCGGACCCTGGCCTTGTGGTGGAAACCACCAGACCGCAAAGCCTCAATGACTGAGAGGTAGGCATCAGGGACGTCAATGTGTTTCCCAACCACGGCCACGGTGACCTCATGGGCCGGGTTGTGCACCCTGTCCAGCAGCTGACCCCAGTCGGTCCAATCAACGTCTCTGAAGGGCAAAGACAGGCGCTGGACCACGTAAGCGTCCAGGCCGCCCGAGTGCAATACCTTGGGAATGTCATAGATCGACGGCGCGTCAGCGCAGGTCACCACGGCCTGCGGGTCTACGTCGCACATCAGGGCGACCTTGCGCAGAATGCCGTCCGGCAGCTCCCGGTCCGCCCGGCAGACAATGGCGTCGGGCTGAATACCAATCGAGCGCAAGGTGGCCACCGAGTGCTGGGTCGGCTTGGTCTTCAACTCCTGCGACGGCCCAATGAACGGCACCAAGGACACGTGAAGGTAAAAACAGTTGTCCCGGCCAATGTCCTGACGGACTTGACGGGCGGCTTCGATGTAGGGCAAGGACTCAATGTCACCCACCGTGCCGCCAATCTCGGTGATAATCACGTCTATCTGGTCAGAGGCTTGAGCCCTCATGTGGGCTTTGATCTCGTCAGTGATGTGCGGGATCACCTGGACGGTGACACCTGAGTACTCCCCCCGGCGCTCCTTGGCAATGACCTTGGAGTAGACCTTCCCGGTAGTGACGTTGGCGTTGGCGGTCAGCGGCACGTTCAAGAAGCGTTCATAATGGCCAATATCCAGGTCGGTTTCGGCGCCGTCTTCGGTAACAAACACCTCGCCGTGTTCCAGCGGGTCAATGGTGCCAGGATCAACGTTGAGGTACGGGTCTAGTTTCTGCATGGCCACCCGCAGCCCGCGCGCTCGCAACAGTTGCCCTAGTGAGGAGGCAGTCAGGCCTTTGCCTAGTGAGGAGGCCACACCTCCGGTGACAAAAATGTGTCTTACGATGGCGGGGGCTTCTTCAGCCCGTAAGCTCGCGCGCTGTATCACGGACCTCCAGTCTACTGGTCGGGGGCAGCCGGGCCGGCCAACACGCCAGCGTTGGTCCGGTGTGGATTCACCACGACGGTCGGACCCTACTCGACCACCAACAAAGACACAGGCGAGTGAGCCGACCCGATCAGTTCATCCCAGCCGCAGTTTCTCATACCCGTTGCGAGCTGAACGACGGTTTGTCCTACCCGATGATTTCGTTGGGTACGACAAACTGCTGTCCCGGGCGGTTTCGGTGGTTCCACCTCGACTTGGGTGGTGACTTGAAGGCGGTGTCTATGACCAAAGGGTGGCTAGTCTGGCTGACCGTTGCACCTGGTTGAGCTTTGTTTGGCGAGGTGAGCCGCCGGTTGGCCGCCAGTTGGCTGGCGGCCTGTCAGACGGCAGTCTTGACGGTTTGATCCCAGGTGCGCACGTCATTGACCAATCCCCGGTCCATTAGCCCTAGCACCAGCAACACTGCGCCAGCCGCGACCGCCGCACCACCAAGGGCTGCCACTGAAGAAGCCAGCAGACCATCCCCGGACAGGTGGTCAGTCACCCAACGGCCAGCCCCGGCGCCCACGGTGCCGGCCAACAGTGCCAAAGCCCCAGTCCAGCCCACGCCGGATAGGGCGGTGGGTCCCAGGACTTTACCGACGGCCACCAGCAGACCCAATCCGCCTAACGTCATGCCTACCAACAGACCAAGTCCAAGCCCACGCAGGGTGGCAAGACCATCAGCCGCCTCGCCCTGGCCTTGGCTACTGACCAAAACCGCCACCAGCGCTACCACCGCAGCGACCAGCCAGCCGGCTCCGCTCACCAAGGCCGCCAGGCGGCCTTGGTGCACGGCATACAACAATCGTTGTCCTAGGACCATTAGGCCAAATCCCACCAGGCTAGGTGCCATCAGGTTAAGGCAACTTGATAGACCCACGACGTGACCGACATCGAGCGCCGAAAAGGCTCCAGCCAAACCCGGTACGGCGGCCATCAGGGCGGCAGCACCGAGTGTGGCCACCACCAGCACGGCTCGGACCGCTAGGGCGGCACCGCGCTGGAAGAGCTGACTCAAACCGCGGGCCGCGGCGCCCGCTAGCTGCGGGAAAAAGGCTGTCACCAGCGGCACCACCAAGACGGCATACGGCAGCAGGTACAGGGCCTGGGCGTAGTTGTAGACCGGCAAGGTCCCGTTGGTGCCATAGTTGCCGCACAACCACACCGCCACCAGCACCATGGCCTGTTGAGCCAGCAGGGTCACCACCCCCGCCAGGGCTAGCTGGGCTGCCTGGCGGGCCATGCCCGCCGGGAAACGCAGCCGCGGCTTGAGACGCACCCCCAGCCGGAACAGTGGGATCAGTAGCGGCAGGGACAACATGGCCACCCCAAGGGTTGTCCCCCAGCCCAGCCAGGCAACGGCGGACTGGCTGAGGTTGCCCGGTTGCCCTTGCTCCCCCCCAGCCATAGACCGAAACACCAGGTAGACCGGGATCACGGTCAGCGAATTGAGCACCGGCGCTAAGGCTGGCCAGAAGAAGCGTTTACCGGCTTGCAGCACACCGCCAGCCACCACCCCAATGCCGTACAACGGCACTTGCAGGGCGAAGATCCGCACCAACACGGCGACCAACGACCTGGTGCCGGGGCTTTGAGCCTCCAAATCGGCGGTGATCAAGACCTGGGCCAACGGCCCGGCAGCCAGGGCCAATAGGCCACCTAGCGGGACCAGCACTACCAGGACCCAACTCACCAAGGCCGAGGCAATCTGATCTGCCTCGGCCCGCGCCTGCCTAGCTAATGGCAAGGCCAGTAGCGGCACCACCACAGAGGCCAAGGCGCCGCCCACCGCCACTTCAAACAGCACGTTGGGCAAGGTGTTAGCGGCGGTGTAGGCCGAACCGGCCGCGGTTGAACCGACCGTGCCGGAAAACACCGCCCAGCGCCCAAAACCCAACAGTCTTGACAGCGCGGTCACCAGGCCAATGAGCAGCGCTCCACCGGCCACACCCCGGGCCACTGTCTTCATGTGGTCCGACCTAGCTGGTCCAACCGGCGCAACCAGCCGGTCCGGTCAATCACAGCGCTGAAAGACACCTTCTCTGAAGCCAGCGTCAAGCCCACTAGGCCCATCCCCGCCACCGCCTTGAGCCTGTTGGGCCACGACCGCATCAGCGCTACACCGGCCGCCGCACCCAGCGCGCCTGCCCCGCAGTCCCCTAACATGCTCCGTTCCGCCAGGTCACTGGGTAAGGCGGTGGCGATGCCGGACAACGTCACCACCGCCATTGCGCGCCCTTGACCCCCTACCGCGGCCGCCGCCGGGATGGCGGCTGCCTTTAGAGCTCGGCCTGGCCGGAGGTCTAACAGGTTGATCAGGTTGGCTAGTCCCGCCACCAAGACGGTGTCTAGGGCCAATCTGGCTACCTTATTACTGGGCTCAGTCCCAGATGGTAGTTCGCTGGCTGCCGCCGCTAACGCACCGGCAGTGATGGCCACAATCTTCAGCGAACCGGTCGTAATCCGGCCCTGGCGCAGCTGTTTGAGGTGGCCAGCCAAACCCCTGTCACCACCATCCCCCCAGTGGTCGTCTATCAACCCGGCCACACCGGCCAAGCCAACTGCCGCCAAAGAACCGACGCGGCGCCGCCCTTGGCTGGCCAGGGCCGAACCAACCGTTAACCAGCCAGCCAGGGCCGCACCGTAGCGCAGGTCAACCGGCCGACCCCGATAGTTGGTCCGTTGCCAAGCACTCATCCCTAGCCGCCTGAGTCAATTCCAGGACTGGCCGTGGCATTGGGCGGCGGTGATGCGGTCGGTTCACCGGCCTGGTCAGTCGCGGCTGGCTCGCTGGGCAACAGCTCTTCATCGGGAGGGGAAACCACCTGAGGAATGGGCGGCAGAACCTGCCCAGAACCGGCACCCAGCCCATAAGAACCAACCAAGCCGTCAAGCCCATTAGCCACCGCCCACAACACACCCACCACCTCCGCGGCGGTGATGGGCAGATCCAGTGTGGTGACCATGGCAGCTTGAGTCTTGTCCGCCCGGATCAAGGCCACCAAGTCTTCGCCTTGGTTGCCCGGACCGGCCACCACGGCCGGCAAACCTCGTTTGTCTAAGGCGTGCCACAGCGCACCGGCCGCCGCTGCCCGGTCCTGAGTGGTTTGACGTTCAACTACTACATCGGCCCGCTCCAAGTGCCCTACCAGCACAATCACACAGTCGGCGCCGTCAGCCAGCCGGTCGCCTCCCACCAGACCGCCGGCCGTCAAGACCTGCCAAATCGCCTCTGGGGCGGGTCCTTGGGTAGGACTAACCCCAGTGCCTGGCCCATTGGGGCCAGGCGAAGGGCTGACGGGCGGCCCTGCCGTGCCGTCTCCCGCCTGGTCCGTGGCCGTCGGTGAGGTGGGCGGTGGGTCAGCCGAGGGCGACTCACTACCGACCGGTGCGGTGGCCGTCCCGGTCCCACCACCCGGGCCGTCATTACCCGCGGTGGGGGTGGCTCCCACGGGGCTACTGCCCTGACCGGTACCGCCTTGACCAGGCAATTCACCCACGCCACCAAGACCAGCGCGCAGCGGGTCAGGTGCGCCAGCGGCTTCACCTCCGGCCAGCACATAAGCCAGTCCTTGGCCCACCACCTGTTCGCTCGCCTCTACCCGGCTCCCCAGCCCCAAATCCACTAGACGGTCCGCGGTTTGGGTGAACGCGGCATCGGCCAATAAAAAGTACCGCTCCTCCAGGTGCACCACGCCCACCAAAGTGGCCCCAGACAAGCTGAGGCCCTTGCGCAGGTTCTCCAGACGCTCAGAGGTGGACTGCCCCACCGTCACCACCACCACCCGGCGCTCCGTCAAGCGGTCTTCAACCAGCGCCGGCCAGGCCTCCAAGAAGCCTTGGCCAGCCAACCCCAACCAGACCACGGACTGCTCCAACTCTTCGCGCAGCGCGTCCTTGTCCTGCCGAAGTTGGCTGATCTGATCTTCAAAGGTGGACTCGATAGGCCCGCTCAGCGGACCGGCCCCCAACACAATGCCCACCGCCAAGGCCACAAACACCGACACCAAAGAAACCAGGTGGTAGCGGAAGTTGATCATCCTGGCAGCACCGCCTTGATCCAGGCCCACAGGTCATCCAGGCTGGCCCCCACCATGGCAAAAAAGGCGTTGCCTACCGGGGTGGCCCGCAGGGCAGCTAGCAAGGTCACTAGCCCCACCGCGGCCAAGGTGAAGATCTGGAAGTTGGAGACAGAGCGGCGGTATAGCCTTGATACGCCCTTGGCGTCGACCAATTTGCCGCCCACCCTGAGCCGGGTCAGGAAAGTCGAGGCCATCCCCTCGCGCCCCTTGTCAAGGAATTCGACCAGTGTCATGTGCGTGCCCACCGCCACAATTAGATCGGCCGCCTTACTGTCGGCAATCAGCAGCGCCACATCCTCGCTGGTGCCCGGCGCGGGGAAGGTGACAAAGGGCAGGCCCAGACGCTCCAGCCGTTCAGCCCCTGGGGCACTGCCGTCGCGGTAGGCGTGCAGCACTAGCTCAGCGCCGCAGGCCAGCGCCTTGTCAGAGACCGAATCCATGTCCCCCACCACCATGTCGGGTTTGAAGCCAGCCTCCAAAACGGCGTCCGCCCCGCCGTCCACGCCAATAATGACCGGCTTGGCTTCGGTGACATAAGGTTTGAGCACTGCTAGGTCTTCTTTGTAGTGATAGCCACGCACCACCACCAACACCGGCCGGCCCTCAAGGGAGGTCTGAATCTCCGGCAGCTCTTGGTGCTCTAGAAACAGCTCGAATTCGCTTTCCAGATAGGCCATGGTGTTAGCCGCGAAGGCTGTCATGGTTTCGGATAGGCCTTGGCGGGCCGCTGCCATGGCCTGTTCCACGGTGGCAAGGTCCTGCACCTGGCCGCGCGCCAGTTTCTGGCCGGCGCGCCATACCTGCCCGCTGGCTAGGTCCACTTCAACCGTTTGGCCGTCTTTGAGCTTCATCACGCTCTGGCCCAGTTGATCGATCAAGGGAATACCCGCCTTGACCAGGATCTCCGGGCCAAGATTGGGGAATTGGCTGGAGTTGGAGGCGGCGGCGTTCAGTACGGCCGCGGGGGCCGCTGCCACCAGGGCTTCAGCCGCCACGCGGTCCAAGGCGGCGTGGTCAATGACGGCAATGTCACCGGGTTTCAACCGTGGGGTCAGGACCTTGGTGCGCGCGCCAAGGCGCACCGGGCCAATCACGTGGGCTGCGGTGCTTGGCTCAGGGCGTTTGCGACGCAGGAGTTTCAACATGGGTTGGACTATTGTGCCACGCCAGCGTGGCGCAGCAGCTCCCTGGCGTGTTCCAAGGCGCTAGCCGACTCTTCCCGTCCGGCCAGCATCCGGGCAATCTCCCTTTCGCGTTCAGGCCCGTTGACAGGGGCGATGCCGGCCCTTGCCCCAACTTTTGCCACCACCAAGTGGAGCTGGCCATGGACCGCTACCTGGGGTAAGTGGGTGACCACCACCACTTGACTGTGCCTAGCCAGCCGGGCCAGTCGCTGGCCGACCTGGGCCGCCGCCCGGCCGGCCACTCCTTGGTCCACTTCATCAAACACCAGCGTGGTACCTCCGGCCGCGCCGGCCTCAGCTAGCACCAGTTCCAGGGCCAACATCAGGCGGCTCAACTCCCCGCCACTGGCCCCTTTGGCAACGGGCCTTAGTGGCATCTCGCGGTGTGCGGCAAAACGGAACTCAATATCTTCTTGGCCACCTGGCCCCGGAGCGGCACAGGGGGTGATAGCCACCTCGAAGGTGGCTTGATCCATGCCCAGGGCTGCTAGTTCGGCCACCATGGCCTCAGTCAGCCGCGCGGCAGCCTGCTGCCGCGCTTGGGTCAGGGCGGTGCCCGTCGCCGCTAGCCGGTCGGAGGTGGCCTGGACCGCTTGGGTCAAGGATTGACGTCTAGCTTGGCTGGTGTCCAATTCCTCCAGACGGCCTCTAGCCGCCTCGGCCCATGTCAGTACCTCCGCCACGGTAGCGCCGTGTAGGCGCAGCACCGTTTTGAGTTCGGCCCGTCTTTGTTGGGCTGCCTCCAAGGCCCCTGGATTGGTTGGCAGGTCCGCGCCGTACTGCGCCAACTCGGCGGCCAGGTCAGAGGTCAGATAGGCCAATTCCCGGGTGCGGCCGGCCGGTCCGGCTAGGTCTGGATCGTGTCTGGCTAGGCCATCAAGCACCCGGCCAGCCTGATCCAGTAGCCCAGCGGCGCTGACCCCGGTGTGGTCGTTTCCGACCAATGCGGCATGAGCCGTCTGAATACCACCGGCCAGTTCTCCGGCATTGGCCAGGCGTTCAATGAGGGCCGGTAGTTCGTCTTCCTCACCCAGGTGGGGGTCCAGCCGCTCAATTTGGGCCAGGGCTTGTTGCAGCCCGGCCGCCTCCCTACTATCTTGCCCGGCCGCCTGATCAAAGGCCTGAAGCTGTCCAGTGGCTGTCCGCCAGTCATGGAAAGCCTCCTGGTATTGGCGCACCTGGTCCAGGTGTCCACCAGCAGCGTCTAGTAGGTCGCGCTGTTGAGCGGCTTGCCGCAAGCGCAGCTGGTCAGCTTGCCCGTGAATGGCCACCAAGGCGCCCACCACCTGGCCCAGCAAACCAGCCGGCACACTCACCCCGCCCAGGGCAGCGCGCGACCGGCCCTTGGCGGTGAAGGTGCGTACGGCAAGTAAGGCTCCGTCATCGACCAACCCCCCAGCCTGCTCAGCCTGAAGGGTAGCGGGATGCCCACTGTCTAACTGCCAAACCCCCTCAACAGTGGCCTGCTCAGCCCCGTGGCGGACCAGGGCGGGGTCGGTGCGCTGGCCCAACAGCGCCCGTAGCGCGTTGAGCAGCATGGTCTTGCCGGCCCCGGTCTCCCCGGTGATGACACTCAAACCGGGCGAGAGGTTCAGGGCAGCGTCTTCAATCACTCCGAGCTGGCGTACGGCCAACTCAGTTAGCACCGGAGGAACCTCCAGGGGTGTCCCGCCAACCGCGCACTGGTAGGGCGAATTTGCGCACCAGGCGTTCAGAGAAGGGGGCGGAGCCAAAGCGCACAAACTTCATAGGCAGTTCCCCGCTGGTGATCTCCACCCGGGCGCCAGGCGCCAGGTTGGTGGTGCGCCGCGCGTCAGAGGTGACCACGCCGCTGGAGCGAGAATCAGAGCGCACCGTGATGGCCACCACCGAATATGGCGCCACCACCAAGGGCCGGGAGAACAGGGCGTGGGCGGCTAGCGGCACTACCACCATGGCCTGGACTTCCGGCCACATCACCGGGCCACCCCCGGAGAAAGCGTGCCCGGTCGACCCAGTCGAGGTGGCCACGGCCAAACCGTCGCAGCCAAAGGTGGAAATGGCCTTGCCGTCAATCTCCAGCAGCACCTCTACCATCCGCCTGGGGTCAACCTTTTCGACCGATATTTCGTTCAGCGCCCAATCGGTGAAACCGTCACCGAACAGCGTCAGGGTGGTGCGGGTTTCCACCGTGTATTCCCGGCGGTCAAGCTTGTCAATGCCGCTTTCTAGGTCATCGACGTCTGACTCGGCTAGGAAGCCCAGACGGCCTAGGTTGACACCCCACAGTGGTACCTGCCGCTCCCGGGCAATGGCGGCGGCGTCCAGCAAAGTGCCGTCTCCACCCAGCACCAATATGACGTCCAAGTGACCGCCGTCGTCCTCGACCAGAGGTTCCCAACCTAGACTGGCGAAACGTTCAGCCGCCTTGGTTTGGTAGGACACCCAAGAACGGCCCATTGGGTTGCAGTGAATCAGTGCGCGTCTCATGCCAGCTCCCCTGAGGTTGCTTGTTCGATGCCGGCGCTCAGCTCTTGATCGCTCAGCCCGGTTTGGTTTTTGGCCAGGTAAACAAAATACTCCCGATTCCCGCTAGGACCGGGTAGGGGCGAGGGAACTACCGCTAATGCTCCCAGGCCTAGGTCTTGAGCCGACCGGGTGACTTTGCGGACGGCCCCTGCCCTGGCGGCTGGGTCAACCACCACCCCGCCAGCTGGCAGGGCCTGCCGGCCCACTTCGAATTGCGGCTTGACCATGACTAATAGGTGGGCCTGAGCGGTGGACACGGCTATTAGGGCTGGCAGCACCGTGGTCAGCGAGATGAATGAGAGGTCCGCCACCACTAGGGCTGGGGCTGGCGTGAGATCTCCGCTCATCAGGTAGCGCACATTGGTGCGCTCCATCACGTTGACCTTCGGGTGGTTGCGCAGCTGCCAGGCTAGTTGGCCGTAGCCTACGTCCACGGCGTGCACTAGCCGGGCGCCGCGGCGTAGTAGCACGTCGGTGAAGCCACCGGTCGAGGCCCCGGCATCGAGGCAGACTACCTCTTGAATGGATGGCGCTTGGCTGCCCATGGCATCGAGTGCCCCGGCTAGTTTGATGCCGCCGCGTGAGGCGTACCGCTCCTGGTCGCGGTCAACCACCGTGACCGCTTGGGCGCCGTCGACTTGGGTGGCTGGCTTGCTGGCGGTGTGGCCGTCCACGCTGACCACCCCGGCAGACACCAGTTCGCTGGCCTGGGTGCGGGATTTGGCTAGGCCGCGCCGCACTAATTCGGTGTCCAAGCGTCGCCTCATCACTCCTGCGTTTCCTGCAGTAGCGCGGTCAGTTGTCCCAAAGCCGTTTCGAGAGCTTGCACCTGCTCCTCAGTGGTGGCCTTTGGGCCGAGCTGACTGGCATTAAGCACCTGTTGGGCGCGCTCCTCCGGCGTCATCAATCCCTCCAATTGGCAGACCAAGTTCCACCGTACCTGAGTCTTGTCTAGCTGTGCCGTTCTGCGGGTGGTGTTCCCGGCAGAGCGCCGCCCACCACCCTCATGAGCCTGACCGTTCGTGATTGCTCTACGGCCGCTCTGGGCCATTCATCGCTGCGCTGCGGCGCCTTGTCCAGGCCCTTTGGTCAATGTGCCGGCATAATAAGGGTTACCTTTTGGGGCCGATCCCCCTAGGCTCTGTCTCCGGAAGGGATCTTTCCCTTGCCCTAGTCAGTCCACCAAAGGTGGTGTTCTTGCGCAATGGTCTCGCACCAGACCACGTCCAACCTTGCCATTCAGGCAAGTGGCCGGCTTTGGGATGGCGCCGCCATCATGCTGATTGCCCTGTTCGCGGCTTCAGCCTGGTTCGGGGAATCCAATTGGGGACCTTGGCCAGTGACAGTGATCACCCTGGTGTTAGCCCTAGCCACCGGTCTTGTGTATTGGCCCAGGCAACGACGTTGGCAGCACCAAAGCCGACACGATTGGTACCGGTCAGGCCTAAGGGCCTTTGATGCGGCTGTTATCGGTTCAGCCGTGGCGGCTGGGTTACTGAGCTACGTCGACACTGACCCAATGCTGGTGCAGCGCACGGCCACCAAGTCCGCCGTGATGGTCGGGTTGCTGATCTTGTTGGTAACCGCCTACCTAACGGTGTTACGCCGCCAGCTGGCCAACACTGAACCAGCTTCGGTTAGGCGCTGGCTGGTCTTTGTGGCGGTGTCAGCCGCGGTGGTAGGGGCATTGGGTTGGTTGACCCCAACTGCGGCTATGGTTCAGATCGCGGCTTATGGCGTCTTGTGGATGGCCCTGCCGCCTGAAGGCAACTGGTTCCTGGGCTTGTTCGGCACCTTGACCGTGGCTGGGTTTGGCGCACTCGGTTTGACGGTAAGTGAAGGTCTGCGCGACACCATCTTGACGCAGTTGGCAGCTTTGGCGGCCTCGTTGGTAATGGGTTTCTGGCTGAATTCTGCCTGGCGTTGGGGCGGCGACCGGGCCGAGCTCTTAGTCACCCTCCAACAAGCACAGACTTCGCTAGCGCTAATTGAACGTGAAGCAGGCGCGCTGGCGGAGCGTGAACGGCTGGCCCGCGACATTCACGACACAATTGCCCAAGCGCTGGTTGGTGTGATCATGACCACACAATCAATTCAACGGTTATCTGATGACACCGCCCTACCCGAAGAAGTAATCAAGCGGCTGCGGGTAGTGGCTGATCTAGCCGAAGAGGCGCTGGCCGAAGCCCGCACCCTGGTGGCCGTTGGTGCACGGGTGGATGACTCCGGCCCAATTGACCAGGTCCTGGAGCGTTTGGCCAGTCGGTTTAGCCGGGAGACCGGCATTGAAGTGTTCACCGAGGTCTCGTTGCCAGGTTCACTCGCGGCTGACACCCGTTTGGTGTTGCTGCGCTCCGCGCAAGAAGGGCTGGCTAACACGCGCAAGCACTCTGGGGCCACCCAAGTGCGTTTGTTTGCCCGGATGGAAGGCACTGAGGCGGTGGTCGAGGTGGTGGACAATGGCGTTGGGCCAGGCAATGGCACTGGCTTCGGCCTGGCTAGTTTGCGCGACCAAGTGGCCGTGTCCAACGGTAGTGTCAGCCTTTCAGAAATTCCCGATGGCGGCGCTCGCCTCACGGTTCGCTCAGGCTTGGTTGGCAATGGGTAACCCAGCGGACGGCCCTCAACGGTCTACCATCACTGTGATCATTGCTGATGACCACCCGGTTGTTCGCATGGGGTTTGCTGAGCTTCTGGCTTGGGAGGCAGACATTGAGGTGGTGGCTGAAGCTGAGACTGGTGAACAAGCCGTAGCCCTGGCCCGTGAGCTCAACCCACAGGTAGTCATGATGGACCTATCTATGCCCGGTCGCGGCGGGGTTTGGGCTATCGAGCAGATCTTGGCCCATGCCGCCCCGAACGGCGGACCGAAGATACTGGTGGTAACCGTCTTCGAATCTGACGCCCGGATCAAGCAGGCCCTGTCCGCCGGAGCTGCCGAGTACATCATCAAAGCTTGTCAGCCTGGAGAGGTAGTCGCTGCCGTCCGGCGGGTGGCGACTGGTCAACCTGAATTGTCGAAACAGGCCAGGGCCGCCCTCGAGTCAAAAGGTTACGTCCTGTCCAACCGCGAAGCGCAAGCCCTGAGACTGGCGGCGCGCGGTTTGTCTAATCCCGAGATTGCCGTGGCGCTGATGGTGGCCGAATCGACCGTCAAGACCCTCTTGGCGCGGGCTTACACCAAACTTGATGCCAGCGACCGTGCCCACGCGGTGGCCCGCGCCATTGCCGAGGACCTGATCTAGCTGATTTGGTGGCCAGTTCCCCAGGTCAGTGGTGAGAACGAAGAGAGAGCACCGTTGAGTAAGGTTCGCGCCCACCGGTCTGACCAAAGGGATTGCTGGACAGGCTCAAGCCGTCAGGTCCAGGTTGAAGATCCCTAACTGTTTGGTTTCAGTCCCAGCCCGGTTAGACACACACAAAGTCACCCGATGCAGACCAGTCTCACTGACCGGCACCACCCGGTTGAACCCAGGAGTCGAACCAGCGGGCAAACCAAACAAATTCTCCGGCTCCATCAACCGATTCACATCAGTCTCAAACGGCCCATAGGCCTGACCCCTGGCACAACCACCACCAGTCGGCCCATCAACCATCAACCTCACCTGCACCGGCCGGCCAGGATCAGCCGGATCAAACGCCCAACCACTCACACTCACCCCACCAGGCACCACCTGAATCCTCGCCACATCAGCCATACCCTGCAAAGCCGTGAACACCGCCGGCGCCTGGTCCACCACCAACGACCGCGTCAACGAACCCGCCCTCACAGTGACAACCGCTGAACGGACCGTCCAATTAGCCTGATCCACCCCCAAAACCAAAGACCCACCACTCTGCGGCCCAACCGGCACCTGCAACCAACCAGCCGAAGCCGGCACCGACACCGACCAGGTGCTCTGATTAGTCAACACCCCCACCAACTCCACACCACCACCAGCACCAACCCTCAACACGGACGCACCCAACTCCAAATAAGGCTCCGCTTCTCCTTGGACTATCCGGGCAGGCGATTGGACCCACTGCCCGACCCGTCCCACCACCACTTGGTCGGTGGTGACTTCAACGGACAAGGCTTGCCCAACGTCATGCGCCGTGGGGGTGTATGACTCACCGGTTGCACCATCGATCGGCTGCCCGCCGCGCAACCACTGAATCTTGCGGATGACCTGGTAGTCCGGCACACCGTCGGTCAGCGTCACGGGCTCGCCAACCCGGGGTGCCTGCGGTAAATAGTCCACCGCTGTCACCGGCAAAACCTTGGCATCGGAATCCCAGAACACCCGGGCGCTGTCTGGCGAAAAGTCTTGCCCTACCAGCAACACACGACCGTCGTTCTGCACCACCAACCACCAAATTGGTTGAGTATAGGTCCCGGATTGCCAGTGGTTATTGTCAGGCATAGACGCCCAGAAGGTGCCGTAGGTGGTCAACTCAAGGCGCTGGGTGCCGGCGGTGGCCAAATGCCAAAGCCTAGTGTCACCGTCAAAGAAGACCACGTCGCCATCGTCTTCAAAACTCAAACGGAAACGCCAGTCAGGGGAGGTCAATTCCCGCACCTGACCGGCGCCCAAACCCATTGACTGTCCCGCCTTCAGATAAGTGCCGGGCGGCGGTGTGTCAGTCTCTAAGGCGGCTTCTTGATAGACCCTGATTCGCCGGGTGGCATCACCGGCTGTGACCTCGATTACAATGGCGCGCCGTATGACATAGTCATTGGGTTCGAATTTGACCACCAATTCGCCGCCGGTCTGCACGCCGGGCGTCTGCAAGCTGGCCAGAGACAGTGGGATGGTGTTTGGCGCGAACGAAACCAGCTTCGCTTCCCAGGACGGTTGATTAGTGGTCACCGAAAGGCGGGCCAGACCGCCACCTGCGGCCACCGGCAATGAAGCCCCCACATCCAGGGTGGTGACACCTGGTACCGGCCCGTTGAAGACTTCCCTGAGCAGATCAATGTGTGCAGTGTCCCATTGAACGGTCGGTTCAATAATTGAGCCCTCGCCATATTCGTTCCAGCAACAAGCCATTACCACCCCGCCGGTCCGAATCGGATTGGCCGCCACCGTCCGGTAAGCCGCCTCAAGATGGTTTCTCCATTCAACCGGAGTTGACCTAGACAAGTCATGCAGTGGGTCATCTGACCCGCCCCACGGCCGGCGGTCCCAGCCTGCGGAAACCGGGACAAAATACGGCATGGCCGTCTTACCGTCGGAACCAGCTGGGCTGTTGTTGATCATCCACTCCCAGGCGGCGCGGTAGGCGTTGTCCAGTTCCTGGAAGGAGTGCGACACGGGTCCATCAGTACCGGCATCATCGATTGGCCCCGAGTGCATGTTGTAGGCCGACAAAGCGTCAACCCCCATCTGGGGCAGCCATTCACGCACAATGTTGTGGGCAGTTGGCGCACATAAGACGAAATAGATTCCCGGCAGGTCAGCCGCTATTGCTAATTCCTGGGCCCGGTCAATCATGGCTTTTTGGGCCTGCTGCGGCGTCAGCCCTTGGCCGGCGTAGAGTCTGGTGGCAATGTACCGAAAGGACGGCTCGTTGTAGATCGACACCACTGGCTTGCCATCAAAGTGCCAGTAGTTGTCATCTGTGAGGTAGTGCTCAATCCAATACTGGACAATGGAGTCCCACTGCGGCACGGTCGAAGGATTGCCGCAACGATCGGAGATCTCCAAACGCCCGCCTTCATCCTTGTTGATTTTATACGGGCAGGCCGAGAAGTTCTCCCACATGATGTTGTATTGCAGCCGCGCGCGCACCTCAGGTGAAGCCTCGACAAACCGCTCCGCACCAGAGTCGTAAGGCGCGTCAATGCCGCCGTCTTTGGAGAACCAGGCGAACGTCACAAAGTCAACGCCGCCGTTGGCCATTTCCAGCATCTGGTCGTTGAACACGCCCATGTCCAGGTCGTTGTACCATCCGCGCAAAGGCTCAATGTTGGGCATACCCTCTGTCTCAGTGAACGTCATGATGCGGCTCCAGGCATTGGCGTGCCAGTTCCCGAAGTAGTACATGCCGACTTGGGGTCGGCTCGATGGCACTACCGGTGGGGCGGCATTGGCGGGCAAAGCGGCCATGCCAACCCCAGTTAGGGCCAACGTGCAACCCAGGGCAAAAATGGTGAATAAACGGGGACGGGAGTGGCTTCGCATTTCGGCTGCTTTCTGACTGATGCTGCGCGGAGTGGGCTTTTTATCCGACGCTAGTCCGATTCACTAAAGCGCGCGTCCCCCGATCGATGGACAAAACTGCCCTTTCGCTGGCCTACCACCAAGCCGCTGGCTCACCTGCCGTTTAGATCAAGGCAGTTGGAATAGCCCCTGGGTCAAGCTCGCAACCGCGATCTAGCGCGTCCCAAGCCGCACTAACCACCACCCGAATGGTGTGGTCAACCGTTGCACCGGCCCGCCACTGCAGAACTGAAGAAAACGGATCAACCCAAGCGACGGCATCGCCCAAAACCCAACGCCCGTCTGATTGCGCCGGCGCGAGGTGGGGCTTGGTCAGGGCCTCGATTGATTGAGCTATCAGGGATGGCCGGTGTGACGGCGGGGCCAGGCAAGCGTCGGCCAGGGTGGAGACGCCGCTGAGCACCAGCAATCCCGGATAGCCAGCCGCCCTAGCCCCCGCTAGGTCGGTGTCCAACCGGTCCCCTACCACCAACGGCCCGCCGGTTCCTACCGAACGCCCAGTCATGACCGATTCCCCGGCTCCTGACCGGCCTTTTGTCACCAAAGGCCCGCCGGCCTTTTCCCCCCGTCCCGTCACAGCGGGCTTTCCGGCTACCAACCGGGCTGCCGGATTAGCCGGACCACCAACTCCCACTTGATCCCCAGCCAACCTTGACCGGTTGGCCTGAGCGCGCTCGACGGCCAGATGGAAAATGGCTGGGTCTGGTTTGCCACCGG
>Ga0123356_10001440_pt1 | contig 26302 bp, 35 predicted proteins | sample TergutEmb28metaG_2_FD_92546 | JGI IMG/M metagenome (GOLD analysis project Ga0123356, IMG submission 92546) | Embiratermes neotenicus P3 segment gut microbial communities from Petit-Saut dam, French Guiana - Emb289 P3 | ecosystem: Host-associated > Arthropoda: Insects > Digestive system > Gut ...
CAACAAGTCGAGGGCATCGTCGACGCCATCGCCACCGAGCTGGAGACCGATGGCGGCACGATGATGAAGCGCGAATATTGGGGTTTGCGCAGCCTCGCCTATCGCATCAAGAAGAACCGTAGGGGCCACTATATGCTGATCGGGCTCGATGCGAAGCCCGCCTTCGTGAACGAGATGGAGCGGAGGTTGCGGCTGAACGAAGATATCCTGCGCTTCCTGACGCTCAGTGTGGACAAGATCGAAGGAGAGCCATCAGCCATTTTGTTGCGGAAAGACGATGAGCGTGAGCGCAGCTTTCGAGGACCGAGGCCTGCCGCCCGATTCGATGGTGGCCGGCGGCGCAGCATTGGAGATCGTGAGGAATTTCGCGCCCGCGATTCGTCAAGGGAAGATCTGGCATAGATCCTGGCCCGAGCTTAGTTGTGCGCGAGAATATGTGATTAATCATAGGAACGGGCATTCGAAGGACGATACTGCGCCATCACGATATCATTCCGTGCCGGACTGCGCTCGGCTACGGAGCTAACACGCGCGGCCGCCGTTCCGGGCGCTGTGCGTGAGAGTTACCAGTGCGAGGAATTCGTAATCAGTAGGCTCGGAGTTCACCCCTCCGCGTCGGTGCACGAAGGCCCGGCGAGCGATGAGCGCGGAACAAGGCGTACCACCCCCTCGCCGATCATTTTGAGCGAATCGGCTGTCGAGTTTATCTTGTGAGTATGAGCGGTGCCGGCCGTGAAGGAGGAGCGGCTGGAGTCGGCCCATCAACTCTGATTGGCGCTCTTGACGCCAGCATCGCTCGCAGACGCCGGTGACGCGTTGGCGAGGACGGAGTTATCGATGTCTGACGCTGTTCAAATGAGTGACGCGATGAAGGTCGCCATCTGGCGGCTGATTCTCACTTACCAACCGAGGGCGGCGATTGATCATAGGCCCGCGCGCAGCGAGCGGCTGCTCCATTACAAGATCAAGTTGCTTCGTTAGGCCAAATCGGGTGGGACTGTGGCGCCTCCAAAGCCGACGCTGCCGTCTTATCGGACCCATTGGCGACTGCATGAGCAGATCACCGACGAGATCGCCAATCACCGTTCCAACTGACAAGCAGAGGTCGACCAGGGGAGGGAGCGGTAACGGAGGGGAGGGTGGGGTGTAGATGATACTACGCGTAATTTCGCACCTGCATGTCGGTGGAAGTTTCACGTGATCGCGGAAGGCCATCTGGGTCCGATCCTGGATGAAGCGGCTTACGTGGAAGCGGCCTGGCAGCGGCATCACCCATTGATCCAAGCCAGACCGGGTCCGCTCAGCGGCCGGGCACGGCCTGGTCGGGCGGGTCTAGCCATACGGGCATCGGGCAAAACCGGCGACCCTGCGCGCTGGTCGACACCGTTTTCTTGCAGGCGGCGAGCGCCTGTACCGGATCGTTGTCGGCCATCAGCGTTGCCCACGCGGTAGCGGCGTCAGGGCCGGCAGCCATGGCGGCCGCTATGGTATGCGCAGAGATTTGCCCTTCTGTCCGGCCGGCGGCGGATCCGGCCGCGTAGGAGACGCCGGCCACAAGGGCGAGGCCGATCGCGAGCGCAGCGGCGCCGCCAATCATGACGCGCATCCGGGCATTCTGCAGTTGCGAGCGGGTAGTTTGGTCAACAACGGCCGCCAGCCGCGGTGCAAGCTGGGCAATGATGCCCTCGCTGCCCGCATGCACCCGCTCGATCGCGTCGTGTGCCACCACATCAGCTTGCGTGCGAAGCGTCGAGGCGATTTGCACCTGGGTGTCGGCGCTAGCTTCGAAGATGACGCCGAGCGCTTCAATCGACTCCGCCAGAGCGTGCAACTGGTCGGAGAGCGGATCACCTTTCAGGCGCGACGCCGACGCAGCACGACGCATCGCGCCGAGTGCTGCGTCCAGCTTTGCCCGCGTTTCGGCCCGGCCGCCTGTGGTCGTCAGGGTATCCACGAGCTAATACCCGCGAGGCGCCGGTCCATCGCGTCCAGCCAGGCGCGCAACCGGGCTCCGTCGAACATCCCGAGTGCCGGCGTCACCTTGCCGTCGCGCGCGTCGAAGAACCTGCATTGTCGGGCCTCGATCGCCTCTGCCGCATAGAGGCTCGGCATCCACACCGGCACACTGGTTTTCGCCAGTTCGATGAAACCGGGCAGGCTGGTCAGCCGGCCGAAGGCGTCCGCCCGCGTGGTGCCAGCATCGATCGCGACTTCATTCAGTACCAGGGCTTGCGCCGACGGCGCGAACCCCGCGTGCGCTCAGGGCGAGGGCAGGGGTCAGATCCTCGGCCTGCGTACCGAGCAGATACAGCATCACGGGCGCCCCGCCGGCCGCTTCCATCGCGGCCGCCAGCCCGGGCATCTCTGTCGCGAGTGTGCGGAGCGTGGTGTCACCGCCGCCGAGATCGACGACCGCCGACTGGTGCTCGGATACGCAGTGTTCGATGAGTTGCTGCAGCCATCGCGCCACTCCGGCCGGATTATCCGTCTTCGGCCGCGCCACGTCGTCGAAATACCGCGAGAAACTAGCATTGGAGGGGTCGATGTCAGTCAGGATCGGCGCGCTGTCACGTTGGATCGACGTTTCCGCGATCCATCTCAGAAGGGTGGTCTTGCCGGTTTTGCCACGTCCGGCGGCGAACACGATCTTCGTCCTGCCGGCGAGATCGATGCCCTGGACAATCGTCGGCTCCGGCTCGGCCTGCGGCGCCAGCGCACCGAAATCAACGTCCTTGCCCCGATAGGCCGTGGCGCCGGGCGTGAAGCTCGCTGGCTTCGCCGTGGCGGGTTTCGCTGCGGGCGGTTGCAACGCGGTGTCGGCCATCTTCTGTCTCCTCATCCGTAAAGTTTTTTATGTATGGCCGCCCGCTCCTGTTCTTCGGCTGGCGTGAGCGGGCGGGGTGGTTCGTACGGCTTGGGCCGTGCTGGTCGGAACTTCGGCGCAGCCGCTTCGTCTTGTGCCGGGCCGTCCGCGGCCGCCGGCTGCGGCGAGGCTTCTGCCTGAGCCGGACGCTGTGCAGGCGAGGAGGGAATCTCCGCGCTTCCCCGGCTCTTGAGCGGTACGGCCGCGCGCGCCACCTCGCTCCGCAGGACCTCCGCCGACCAGGGCCGGCCCGTGCGCCATGTGATGCCGGCTCGTGCGAGGGCGGCAGCTACCGATCCCCACGACCACTCATCATCGACAAGACCGCGGATCATCGCCTGATGCCTCCGCAGCCATGGCCGCAGCACGTTCCCCACACGAGGCAACTCGGCACGAACGACGTCTGGTCTGTAATGGCGGAGTCCGACAACACGCCACGACAGGATCTCCGCATGATCGCGGATGCGAAGACCTGGCTGCCGACCGACGACACCGAAGCGCGCCACTCTATTGTCGCCGGCGTCGATCCGATCGCCGCCGGAGCGCCGCCGGAGCGCCGCCGGAGCAATTCGCAGCCGATGCGTTCGGGGGACGCTTTGCCGACCCCGACACCGAGGTACCCATGGCGGCATTGTGCAGGCTCGCCGAGCGCAGCGGGCAATCCGCTGTTTCTCTCGCAGCGGGATCGCTGACCGCTACGGAGCCAATCACCGGCGCGGACGTGGCGCAGGATCTTCTCCTCTGACACATCGGATTCCTCCTGATGTCCAAGCCGAGCCCCCACGTCCCGTGCTGCAGCGGGCTCAAGCGCCGGCACCGCCGGGCCCTTGGATAACATCGCCGCACGGTGCGCGCAGTCCGGCGCGCCGGACGCGGACGTCGCGCGACAGCACCGGCGGCATAAGGGCTCATCGCGACGGAGTATTGACGCAGCTCGACGGTTGGCTGCCGACCGTGCGGCGCATGCGTCCAGACCAACCCTGGGCCATGCGGTTCGGGTGCTAAACCGCAGGCAAGCTGGAGTGGCTGCGCCGCACGGTCCGCCGCCGAGCGACCGAGCGTATTGTGGCAACCGGTTTGTTGGGACCGGCGCCGCCGCGGAGGCGTGATGATCGGCTGACCGGCTCGTCGCAGATTGAGGCGGTGCACGAACGCACGCCGCGCGACGGCACACGCTTGCACCCCTCCTCCGTCAAGCACGTTCTGGAGCGGGCCGTTCGGCTGGGCTTGGTAGGAACCCGGCAGATGACTCGCCCGGGTCGGCTCTCACCATAGCATGGAGCGCGGGACCTTCGAGGATTCTAGGTCATTGACATAGTCGGTCAATGACCTAGATTATCTGATGCGCTTTGGTTGGGATCCACCGAAGAGTGCGCGCAACGCGCGCGAGCGCGGCCTTCCGTTCGAGATTGCCATGGCGCTGTTCGATGGGCCCACGATCGAACTGGATGATCAGCGGCGAGACTATGGCGAACGTCGGATCGTCGCCTACGGCGCCGTGGAAGACCGCGTTCTGGTCTGCGTCTACACGTGGCGGGGGAGCGTCGACGATCCGGTCCGATGGATCATCAGCCTGCGCAAAGCTAATCGGGGTGAAAGCCATGCCTACCGAACGGTATTCCCGCAGTGATCTCGATCTCGCCAGGATCGACTGGCAGCGGGTCGATGCCACCACCGACGAGGAGATCGCGCGCCAGACGGAGGCCGATGCGGACACCGCCCCGGTGTTCACGACTGAGGAAATTCTCGCCGCCGGCCGGCGCATCGTGCCGGAGGACGTTGAGGATGTGCGTGCGCTTCGCACGCGGCTCGGCCTCTCGCAGGAAGCATTCGCAGCCCGCTTTGGATTCTCGGTCGACGCGATCCGGCAATACGAAAGCCACCGCCGGGTGCCGACGGGTCCAGTCCGCACGCTGCTGCGGGTTATTGCCCGCGAACCAGACGCGGTGACACGTGCTTTGGCGCGTGGCTGAGCTGCAAGGCCGGTCCGTCGCCGTGTGGCGGAAGCGATCCACCGGGAGAAACCGCGATACGGTTCATCTCGACGGGGTATTGACGCAGCTCGACACTTGGCTGCCGCGCCAGGATTGCGTTGCACAAAATGTTCTCCCCGCGCGCGGACGAATGGGAACTGCATCGGCGCGCTCGGCCGACCCTCCGCCGACCGGTGCGCCGCGCGCGAACCCGTCGAGCGACCGTCGGGTCCCGCGAATCGCCAGGTTGAGGCACGCCGCATTGATCCGTTTCGTCGTCATCGACGAGTGCGCGCTTCCATGACAACATATGCAGAACAGAATTAACATAAAATATTATGCGACACAGGTGTGTAGCAACCAGATAACCCTCCCCGTTGCTGATGCCGTTGACGGATCAGTGTGTGCCGGCATCACCGAAACTGGATTACCGCGCCACCGGACGCACCAATTGGACACGGCATTAACTTGCAAGCGGCCATACATGATTCGCCGTTCCGCACCTGTTGGCATTGACGTTGCTACCGAAGCCGCATTGCTTCACCAGCAGGAGATGGCTGACGTTGAGGGTATTGTTCAAATTGCGGGGGCAGGCGCACTCATCGCGAGCGTTGACCCCAATGCCTGGGCAGTCGTGGCATCCGCGCCAAGATCTTTTGCTCAGGCGCTGTGCGCGGGACCTTGATGACCACGATGTTTGCTCTGCTCTGTCTGATATTCGCTGTTCGGTTCGCGTTTCCACACCGATTTCAGCCGCTGGCCTGCCGACCGCCGGGAGGCGCGTTCAGGCATTGGCGCAGCTGCCGGCATTGGGCTTTCCTCCGGTTTTGCCGGTATCGGCGGTGGCATCCTGACGAATATCGTGATGACGCTGTCCGGGCTGCCGATGCACAAAAGTATCCGTCGAGCAGCTGCGGCAGGCGTCGTGGTGAGTGTGCCAGCCACCATCGCAGCGGCGCTCGCATCGAAAGCGAATCACCCGATGGAGCTGGGCAGCATCGACATCACGATGTGGGCTTGCATCGCACCGGCCCAAGCCGCCGCGGCTTGGATTGGTGCGCGACTTGCCCCCCTCATTTCCGCCGAGCTATTGAGCCGTGTCTTCGCAACGGCCCTGTCAGTGACCGGGGTCACCATGTTGCATTCGAGTTTAAGCTAGGACGCTGAGAAACCCCGCTTCCTAGCGATCGCTGGCATTGTAATTAATACGATCAAATGGCGGGACACCGCCGGCACAGGTCGGATCGTCGAGCGGCCAGATTCGAGCAAGATTCAGCCGAACCCTTTGCACAGCACAGCGAAACCCGGCGGGCGAACTTGGTCAGTTCAAGGGTCGTCGGTTGGTGCAGCTCGGCGGCAAAGCGGGCAGCCACCCCAAGCAGTGCAGGCAATTCGGGAAACAGGATGTCGCACCGCTCCGTCAACGCAGCGGTGTCCCGCTGCGGGCATTCAGCAGAGAGATCAGGCCGATGACACGCACCGGAGCGTCGGCCCCGTGACGAGCGATCAGCGTGTCGAGCCAATAGCGGCAGTGGCATTCGCAGCGTGAGCATGCGACCTGCAGCATCAGCATGATCTCCGCGAGGCCGCGGACGTCCGTCGTCGGGCCACGAAGGACCCGTTCACCCTGCCGAGTTGGTATCCCGTGATGGGCAATAGGACGAGCAATGTGTCTTGCATCGCTTCATACAGATTGCCCAGACCCACGAACAACGAAACGAACAGCACCACGATCCCGATACCGCTTATCGCTGCCAGCAGCCACGACAGGTAGAGCCGGGCTAAGTAGAGGCCGATATCTTCGATGATAGTGACCATTCGTTACTCTCCATCCCTCAGTGGTCGGCCCGAGCGACTCGGCGCATAGTGCTCCAGCTTTGCTCGCCGGCAAACAGTGCGATCCAACGATGGCACACGCCGGACCGGGACTGACCCCCCGCCACGGCGGCGACGCCTCGGTGCGCGTCATCGTGCCTGAGCCCAGTGCTGACTGTCCGGGCCGCGACGCGGCCGCACGGACGGAACGGTGCGACGTGTGCTGTCTCCCGAGCTGCGTACGTTGTTCCGGACCCGCTAAGGACGGCCGCGCCGCCATTTCCGCAGTCGCCACACAACCAACACGGTCGGCGCGCCGAGACCGATGAGGATGACGTCGTGATAAGCGACGAACCACGCGCCAGCCGAGTGCAGATCGTCCTGAAGGCTATTGCCGTTCATTGGCGGTGACTTCTCCGTCAGTAGGTTGCGACGCACTCGGCCGCACAGGACGAATGCGCATTCGGCCGCGCTATCTCACGTACCGCTCCGGCATGCGGCCTTTCTGGCCGCCCGGGCACCGACCGTCAAAACGCCGGGGTGGAGCGATGCTGGCATTGTCCACCAGGATGTCGACCCCCTCTTCCACGGACTTGGGATGCTCGACCTGACCGTGCGCGATTTGACGCTGGGTCTCTGGCAAGCGAACCTTCGCGTGCAAATGAGGCGCGGCCCACCCGTTCGACGCTTGTCGTCGCCTGCCGACCTCGGACAGCCGGATCATTTTCACCCGCACACGTTCGACCATTGCAATCGGTATTGCCGATGCTCGAAGTGGCCCTTCCGATCAGGAGCCGGTTGAAGCATCTCGGCGAGCGCGGCTCGATGCTCGAGAGAGCCCTCGATGAGGTCGGCGGTCTTGGTATATGCCTGCTGGGCTGGCGCGGTTTCGTCTTTCATCTCAATCGCGCAGCAGAGCAGGCCATTCAAGCTAAGGATGGACTCTACTGGAAGCGCGGCGAACTGGTGGGCGCACACGACGCGGATACAGGTCGTCTGCGGCGGACGGCTCAGGCAAGCTTTGCGCATTGTCCCGTCCATCGTCACGCAGACCTCTGGCCACACGCGCCGTTTCGGTCGGCGCTGCAAACGCAGACCATCTGCAGGGCATCGGCTCTGCGCACACACTGCTCTTCGTTCGTGCGTCGCACAGGACGACCCACAGCGACTTCGACGTCATTGCCACGACAATGGGCTTGTCGCGGCAGGAGGCCACGCCGGCAGCTCTATTGGCCCGGGGTCGAAGCGTCGCCGAAGTCGGCATCACAGTCGGCACCGCGCGCACACACCTCAGAAGAATTTTGAGCAAGACCGATACACATCGGCACGCAGAACTGGACGACCCCCAACCAGCGGCTTGAATGCCACCCGACATCGCCACGCCAACCGTACCGCCGACGGCTAGGTCGGCATCACCAATTTGGGTGATGCGGAGCGGTAGGCAATAATGTCTTTACCGGAACGAGAGCGTTTGCTACGCCTAACCCATAGAAATGGAAGGTCACCGACACCGAGGTGTCACAACCACGCCGATGAAGTCACGTCTGACGTCCCATCACAGGATGCTGGTCCTTCTGGGCTAGACGCAACATCTTGATTGCAAAGGCTATTGACCGTGTCACGCTACGAACGCCGCGGCGGGGATCTCATGGCCGCGAAAGCCATCAATACTGTACGAGCGCTTAGCTCGAGTCGCCGCGACTTACGATTCGTAACGATCCCCGAATTAGGATTTTACTGCTTCCCCAAGCAGATCGACATCTTCCGCGAGGGGTGGCAATCCGTCGATAAGACCGAGTGCGCTGATGCTCTTGTCGTCACCGACAAAGGTCCGTTCGATGAACTTCCGCTGCCGTACCCGCTGGCGCCGGTGATCAGCGTGTGCGGTAACGGAGAGCCGTGGTATGACCACATCGGCGACGTGCAGGGTGTGATCGACGGCTTCGCGACCGCCCGCGAGATCATCAGCCGCATGGCCCATTTGCACGCCAGCGTGGTGTCCAGCGATAGTCCGGACGTTCTGCTGATGGCCCGGCTCTACACACGCAATAAGACGTTAGCGGCGAAGTACTCCCCGAACACCACCGCCGTGATTGACTACCCCATGGCACACAGTCTGACTGCTCCGGTGGCTCTTGCTAACGGGCTTGTCGATCGAGCACAACTGACAAAGCGGTTCTTCGATCGCCTGCATGTCTGCACCAACTGCAACTCCTCTCGGCTAAATGTCCGTGAGGAGTGCGTGTCCTGCCGCAGCCCAGACATCGCTGAAGAGCCGATTATCCACCATTACAAATGTGGCCATCAGGCACGAGAGAGCGCGTTCCGGACGCTGTCGCACTTCCAGTGTCCCAAATGCAGCGAGGCGCTGCGCCACATTGGGCTCGACTACGACAAGCCCGGCATTCTGATCTGCTGTAACTCCTGCCACAGCATAAACGACGCCCCAGCAGTCGGCTTTTGCTGCATGGACTGCCAGGAGACATATGACACCAACGCAGTTCCGACACGTGACTGGTTCAACTACGAGCTATCCGCAAATGGGACGCACGCGCTGCTGCACGGCGGTGGTCTCGGACAGCCATACGAACTACCTGAAAACTTCCGTACCCTACTGCGCCAGGCTATGCGCGAAGCAGCGGCTTTCCAACGTCCATATGTCTTGCTTCGGCTTTCCTTCCTCAAGGAGAAATTCGCCGATGATGCCCTGCTTTGGTGGCGGCTAAAGAATCTGGCCCTCGACTGCATTCGTAGCGCACTACGGGAGGTAGACTCTGTCTGTGAGGCCGGCGATCACTTCATGGTGCTGCTGCCCAACATGCGGGAGCGGGATATCGACACACCGGTCTCGCACATCGAAATCCGTATGCGAGAGGTCCTGAAATACGAACTCAAGCCGGCGGTAAAGCTCATCGGACGAAACGAGCAGATACCATTTCTGGCAGGGACCGATTGATGAAGTACGTTATGGCCACTTTGATGGCGATGATTGTGATTTTCGGAGTCTTTACCTTTCTGAGCGGTTTGGACCTGACTGGGGCCTTCATTCTCCTGTTCCAGATGGACACTACGACTTTCCTGTCCATGTTCTGGCATCTGGTTGCCTTCGAAATCCCACGCTACGCCCTGGGCTTCCTCACGATAGCCGTCACCACCGTGGGACAACGGATTGTCCCCACAGAGATCGTCCCTGGCGCAACCGGCCAATGGAAGGTCAGTGTGACGATCGCCGGCCACAATGAGGCGGAATCGTTGATGAAATGCCTGCGGTCGCTGGACGAACAAACCCGCAAGCCGGACGAAATTATCGTAGTGGATGACGGGTCCACCGACGGCATGCGGGGAATCCTCGACCGCCTGATCCGCGAGAAGCGCATCCATATAGGCTTATGCAATCAGGTCCGGTGCGGAAAGGCAGCGGCCGTCAATATGGCGATGGCTGCGGCGACCGGCGACATCATTATTAACCTCGATGCCGACTGCAGCTATGATTATAACGCGATCGAGTTTCTGCTGCAGCCCTTCAGCGACCCGACGGTAGGGGCAACCTGTGGCAACGTCGGCGTGCGCAACTCGCATGCTACCTGTATCACCTCATGGCAGGCCGTTGAGTACTTGATATCGATTAACTTGGGCAAGCGGGCTTTGGATCTGCTAGATCTAGTGGTCTGCGCTAGCGGCGCCTTCGGCGCTTTCCGTGCTACGGCATTGCGGCAAGTAGGCTTTAACGAGTCGGGGCCCGGCGAGGATTTCGACTTAACCATGCGGTTGCGCCGCGTCGGATGGAAAATCCGCTTCGTCGATGTGAGTTGGTGCATGACCGACGCACCCGAGGGGGTGAGGGGTATCATCCGGCAGCGTCGCCGCTGGGACCGTGACACGATTCGCATCCGCATGCGTAAGTTCAAGGACGTGTTCAATCCCATGCGGCGACGCTGGAATACAAAAGAGACCTTGGAGCAGATAGACTGGATGGTCTTCAACCTGATAGGGACGATAATCTTCCCGGTCTATCTTGTCTGGTTATTCGTCACGTTCGGGGAAGGCGCTTGGCTTCTCCTGATCGCGATCGCACTGGTCTATATGTGCTTGGACTGCCTCGCGTTCCTCCTGGCCATTGCCATTGCCGGCCGGCGTTCGTGCCCGAGCATGTGGTCACTGTTCCCCTTCGCGCTCACGTTCGGTCTCTACAACGGGTTCTTCATGCGGGCGGTGCGACTCTACGCCTACGCGGAGGAGTGGTTGTTCGTGCGATCATATAGAGACTCTTTCGTGCCAAAACGCGTTCTGAACATCTCGACGATGTACTGAGACTGAAGAACAGACACTATGGCAGTTCAGCAGCTCAAAAACCGCACACTAGCCGACAAGTTCGCCAACGATGTGCGGGCATCGCACCGGAACTCTGGCCGCTTTGTCTACATCGGGCTAGTCATGGTCACTGCGGCATGGCTCGCCGACGTATTTGCTGGCCCGTACCTCTGGCTCGATGCAGGGGGTTTAGTCTCGGCGGATAGGGCAGTGATCAGTTCGCCAAACGACTCGCAGGTCGTGGCGGTTTACGCTTCGCCGGGTCAGATGGTGCGGAAGGGTCAGGTCGTCGCGTTGCTTGAAAGCCCCGCGGTGACGCAAGCTGTGGCCGACCTGAAGACACGCTACGCGGATGCCGCCGTGAAGGCGGCGGAATTAAATATCCGTCTGAACGTTGCGGACTCAGTGGAGCAGTTAGGCATCGAGCGACTCAAGCTCGCCGAGGAGAACTATGCCAAGCTGGCCAGCAACCATGGTTATGCGACGGATCTCACCGTGCAAGCCTCGATGCAGCAACTCTACGATGCACGGTTGCAGGTCGCCACGCAGAAGGCTCAGCGGGAAGGGGCAGCCGACCAGCTGCACACCCTCGGAGCGACGCTAGAGGACGCACAACAGTCGATCGCTCATATCCAGTCCCGCTATAACGATGGAAAGGTGCTCGCGGAAGACGATGGCATCGTTGGAGCACAGGTCGCGCAGAGGGGTGACTTTCTGAGGCCGGGCGATCCGCTCATGGAGCTATTTACGGGAAGACCCTACGTGCTGGGGTACCTCGAAACCAGCGCTCTCTACGCGGTGCGCGTCGGCGATCACGTCCACGTTCAGGCCGGATTTCGCGAGACTGAGGGAACCGTGACCGAGGTACGGCCGATCGCCGTGCAATTACCTCCTGAGTTCCAGAAGACCTTCCGCCCGCGGGGACGGGGGCAGGTAGCCAAGATCGAACTAAAGGACGCAGATTTTCCGCTGTCCACCAAGGTCGAGATCAAGGGCGACAGTTACGTGCCGGAAGATTGGGTCGTGGCCGTGAGCTCGTACGTGCATGGCGCCGTTTGGTCGGCGAAAGCTCGGATGCACGCATTCCTTGAATGGGTGGAGGGCGACGTCAATGTGCGTTTCTGACTGGAGGGTTCCGGTAGCCGTCATAAGCGCCCTCGTGAGCGTGTTCGGTGATCTCGGGACGCAGGTGCCCGTCAATGTTGCTGAGACGGCAGCTGCGCAGAAGGAGGTCCCAGCTGGAACGGACGATTATCACCTTTCGCCAAATGTCGAACCGCTGCAAATGCCAAGATCCACGGCGGAGCTACTGAATGGTTGGATAAAGGTGGATAGCATCATCGTGGGCGGCTACGCCAAACCGGTTGCCACGCAAGTCGTGGCCAGTGTGTTGGCACCTGTCGCGGCCGCTACTTTGGCCCCAGTCCCGACGACCGTTCATTTCCCTGCAAAAGGGAGCCGGGGTATGTGGGTCTGGACCACGGAGGACATCCTCTCTGACACCAGCAAGACGAATATGTTTATCGAAGAAGTGCGGCGCAGCGGCGTCACCCAGGTGTACCTCTATCTGACTGCAGCGCAGGTCCAGAAGGTCCACACGCAGTTGCGCTCGTTGATCAGTACGCTGAGGAAAACCAACATCCTCGTATTCGGGATGGAGGGCTGGCGTGGCTACTTTTCGGATGCGAGCGGCCCTGCCGGGCTTTACGAGGCGGTGAATGCGCTTGCCAGGTACAATGCCAATGTGAACAGTGGCGAACGATTCGTCGGGTTCATGTCGGACATGGAGCCGCAGGACGGGCAAGGCGCCGGGGCCAACCTGTTCCACAACGGCATCAAGGAAAGTGCCCTGACCCCCATTCAGCTGGCGGACCGCGATCGCCTGCTTACCGATTGGCTGACCATCCTTCAGAATGTCCACGATCGCGCGCATGCCGCGGGTTTGCGGGTTGCGGCATCTCTCCCATCTTGGACCGACAACTATTACGGCGAACCCGTGCTGGTGAACTGGCGGAACCGGAGGGAGGATGTGACCCACTTCCTGATGGAGCTCGTCGATGATTACTGCATCATGTCGTATAACACCAACCCATCGAACATTGCGAACCGGATCCTGAGCAAGCTGAAATACGCGAATACGCTGCCTCGTCCGCCGCGCGTGTTCGGGGCGGTCGAGACGCATAGCGGCGTCGGATCGGGCGTATCGTACGGCGATACCGGCGGAAAGAACACGAAGGCCGCGGTCATTTCGGATTTGGACATCGTCTTCGGCATTCTCAACGGCGGTAATCCAACCTTCGCGGGGATGAACATCCATGATTGGGAAGGCTGGCGCAGTCTGCCGACCGTGTCTCGAGATTCCACTGCCCCATACCTTGGCACGAAGCGCCATCGCATAGCTCGGCAGCTGGGAGCAATAAGCAGAAGATGTCAAGAATGCGCATACTGACTACCGGATCACGCGGCTACATCGGCCGATGATGTTCCACAGCATCGATCGTGGCCAAATTCAAGTGACCGAGGTCGATCTAAACCTAGGCAGCGACGGGGGCGGGATCACAGCCCAAATGCACCAAGCATCGCCGATTTACGGAGACGATGCGCGAATACCAGAATGGTTCATGTTTTTAACGCTCTCACCTAAACAGGTGATGCGGTGGTTACGGTGGCGGAAGCAGAGTGTCGGCGACAAATGAGGGGCAGATTGCAGTGCAAAACAAACTAGCTTTACCTATCGGGTCCTTCGGCCTCGCATGTTTACACTCGAACCGAGTGTACTCGACGAATTTGAGGTCACATAGTTGAGTCGCAATTAGGCCTCCACTCGATATGTAACGCCGTTGTTGAGTCTTAGTTCATGTTCCCTCACGCCTCCGTCATCCTGTGGGCGTCGTAGGTTGCCGCAGAATGTACGGCATCTGGGACCCTCTTGGCACCGCCCCGCGTCGGCACGTGGCACCTCACGTTAACATGGTTGCCGTCTGGCGCGCATGGAAGAACCTTGGGGAATCCGATTTAGCGACGCGGCCTATCGCGCGATCGGAACCCGTCCACGAGATTTCCGAGGACTCATGAGCACGAAGCGATGAGAACAGCTAAAATCGACGCGGTTCATTCTCGCAGCGCGGTCCCGCCGAATATTGGTTCATCAGTATATTGGGGGGCTCATTCGTGACGCGTAAGTACTTCGGAACCGACGGAATCCGCGGCCGAGCCAACGTCAAGATAACGGCGGAGTTAGCGCTAAAGGTCGGACAGGCCGCCGGCCTAGCATTTCGGCGTGGCGAATATCGACATCGCGTGGTCATTGGCAAGGATACCAGGCTTTCGAGTTACATGATCGAACACGCGCTCGTCGCTGGGCTTAGCTCGGTTGGCGCTGACGTGCTGATGCTCGGACCCGTCCCGACGCCAGCGGTGGCAATGCTGACGCGCTCCATGCGCTGCGACCTGGGCATTATGATTTCGGCCTCTCATAACTCTTACCAAGACAATGGAATGAAGTTGTTCGGTCCAGATGGATACAAGTTGTCCGACGAGATCGAGAAACACATTGAAGCGTTGATGGATAGCGAAATAGCGCCAATGCTTGCCTGTGCTTCCGATCTCGGTCGAGCGAAGCGCATCGACGACGTCCAGGCCCGCTACATCGAATACGCCAAACGGACGCTAAGCCGCGAGGTTTCGTTTGAGGGCCTGCGCATAGTCGTCGATTGCGCAAACGGCGCCGCCTACGAGGTCGCCCCCGAGACACTATGGGAGCTGGGTGCGGAGGTGATCAAGATAGGCGCGGAACCGAACGGGCTCAACATTAATCTGGATGTCGGCTCAACGGCACCAGGGGCGCTCTCGCGCAAGGTGCGTGAGATGCGAGCCGACGTGGGGATCGCGCTCGACGGCGATGCAGATCGCATGATCATCGTAGACGAAAAGGGTCATATCGTTGATGGCGATCAGGTGATGGCAGTCATCGCTGAAAGCTGGCGCGAAGAAGGGCGTCTCTCACGGCCCGGCATCGTCGCCACCGTGATGTCTAACCTCGGTCTTGAGCGGCATCTGCAGAGTCTCGGCCTTATGCTTGAGCGCACGCCCGTCGGAGACCACCATGTTATCAAGCGGATGCGCGACATGGGCTTTAATGTCGGCGGCGAGCAGTCCGGTCACGTGATTCTTTCCGACTACTCGACGACCGGGGATGGTCTGATTTCCGCCCTGAAGGTGCTGGGTATCATGCAAAAGCTCGGCAAGCCGGTGAGTGACGTCTGCCGTCGTTTCGACCCGTTGCCGCAGCTTGTGCGCAGCGTTCCTCTCAATGGTGGCAAGCCGCTCGAGAACGCAGCTGTCTCTGAAGCGATCGCCAAAGCAACGGCACGTCTCAGCAGCTGCGGTCGGATTCTGGTCCGACCGTCAGGCACCGAGCCTGTCATCCGCGTGATGGCCGAGGCAGATGACGAGGTGCTGATCACCAGCTTGGTCAGCGAGGTGTGCGATGCGATCGCACGGGCTGCCTAATGATCGATACTGTGAACAAATCGAAAGGCATTGCGCGACTCGCGTCAAGAGTTCATTCGCGCATTGCAGGGACCGCGATATGGCGATGTCGACGACGCTGCATCCTCTCGCGTGCCGCGACGAACGCAATACCGCGAACTGGCTCACGCATCGCGGCATGCGAAGTTCGTGGAGCGCATAGGTCGTGCAATTCAGGTTTAAAGGGGATTTAATCAATGTGCGGCATCGTGGGCATTCTGGGATCGAGGCCGATTGCGGGCTCGATCGTCGATGCGCTTAAGCGGCTCGAGTACAGGGGCTATGACTCCGCGGGGATCGCGACGCTGGAGAATGGAAAGCTCACGCGGAGGCGGGCCGAGGGCAAGCTCAGGAACCTTGAGGCCAAGCTCGCCTCTGAGCCGCTGAACGGATCGATCGGTATTGGCCATACGCGGTGGGCGACACACGGCAAGCCCAGTGAACGAAACGCCCATCCCCATACCTCAGCTGGGCTCGCTGTTGTCCACAATGGCATCATTGAGAACTTCAAGGCGCTGCGCGAGGAGCTCACGGCAAAGGGGTACGTGTTTGTGAGCGAGACAGACTCCGAGATCGCGGCCTTCGCAGTCGAGGACGAACTCGCCAGCGGCAAGACACCTGAGCAGGCGGTGCACGCGGCGCTCAAGCGCCTCCGTGGTGCCTTCGCACTCGTCTATCTGTTCGAAGGCAAAGAGAATCTGCTGATCGGGGCCCAGGTAGGGGCGCCGCTGGCGGTCGGCTACGGTGAGGGCGAGATGTATCTCGGATCCGACGCGCTTGCACTCGCGACCCTCACCGACCGCGTCGTTCATCTAGAGGAAGGCGATCGAGTCGTCGTGACACGTGACGGCGCTGACATACGCGATGCTTCGGGCAAGCTGGTCAAGCGCCGCGCCCTGCCGAGTCCGGCTGGAAGCATGCTCGCGCAAAAAGGCAAATATCGGCACTTCATGGCCAAGGAGATGCACGAACAGCCAGAAGTGGTCGGCCGTACTCTCGCTCAATATCTCGATATAGCGGCGGTGCGGGTGAAGCCCTTTACCTGGCCGGTCGATCCTCGGAAACTATCGCGCGTTTCGATTGTAGGTTGCGGCACAGCTTATATGGCCGGGTCGGTTGGTAAATACTGGATCGAGCGTTTCGCACGGCTGCCCGTCGAGATCGACGTCGCTTCGGAATATCGTTATCGCGAGCCCCCAGTCGATCGGGACGGGCTGATTGTCGTCGTGTCGCAATCGGGTGAGACAGCCGACACGCTAGCTTGCTTGCGCTACGTCAAAGACAACGGCTCAAAGACCTTGGGCATCGTGAACGTCCCCACGTCGACCATTGCGCGATTAACGGATGCCGCGGCGCCGACGCTAGCTGGGCCCGAGATAGGCGTGGCGTCGACCAAGGCCTTCACCTGCCAGCTCGCCGTCTTCGCCACGCTCGCGATCAGCCTGGGAAAAGCGCGGGGAACACTCGACGAGGCGGCAGAGACGGCGCTAGTCCGTGAGCTCGTTGCGACGCCTTGTCTGCTCGCCGAAGCCTTGAAGCTCGAACCCGCCGCGGAGGCGGTCGCGCATGCAATCGCACGCGCGCGAGGCGTGCTTTATCTCGGCCGCGGTACGGCCTATCCCTTGGCGCTCGAAGGCGCACTGAAGCTTAAGGAATTGAGCTACATCCATGCCGAAGGCCACGCCGCCGGGGAATTGAAGCACGGGCCGATTGCGCTCATCGATGAGGCGTTGCCGGTCGTCGTCATCGCGCCTCGAGATGCCGTGTTTGAGAAGACAGTCTCCAACTTACAGGAGGTCGCGGCACGGGGAGGACGCATAGTGCTGATCGGCGAAACACACGCCGCAAGAGAAGCGGCGGTTGAGATCGAGCATTTCCTGGCAATGCCTGAGATGGGCGCCAGTTTCGCACCAATCGTCTACGCTGTCCCACTCCAGATGCTCGCCTATCACACTGCCGTCATCATGGGCCAAGACGCCGATCAGCCCCGCAATTTAGCAAAGTCCGTAACAGTAGAGTGACGCGAGGCGGTTCCACATCAGCGTAAGCTTGTCTGACTCGGGGACCGCCGGACACCTCGAAATGTTGGCTGAATTGTGGGGACGAAGCACCAGTGAGAGGGTTTGAGGCCGACGGAGAACGGTGGCCGAGAGCGCGTCGTAGTCGGACGCGGGCTGTGGCGTGTCGCTGCATCAAATGAGAGCAACTTTCCCTTCGACCCATCCAAGCCAGAGTGACGCGGCTAACGGTCGGCGTCGTGGGAGCGTGGGAGAACCTAAGGGTTTCACTTGACCCGCGATTTTTTTGTCAGTGCGCTGGGCAAAGGCACTTGATTGCTGTTGGTAGCGAACCTTAGTTGTAATCGATATCGCCTGCGCTAGTCTATCGCGGGGACATGAGGTCTGAAACCATCGCTACGGCGGTCTCGGCGCAATGCGTTTGGCAAGGATCGCCCGCGTCACCCGGTGATGTACTACGTGACGCGGCAGTTCGACACGGCGTGCGATCTCCGCAACCCGCACACCATCACGCCTCAGGCGGTCGATCTGTTCGATGATCTCGGGTTCTATCTTCGCGCGAATCCCGCGCTTGGGCTGGCGTCCACCTGTTGCTCAACATGGCGCTGCATGATGCGAACAGTTGGGGGGCCATACTGTGGCTCGGAAGCGATTTTGGTTGCGTCGCGTGGCCGATTAACTTATATCCTGACCCGGAACGAGAGTCGCGGCAAGAACGGACGCGGCGGCTGCACGGGCCGCATTCGCCAGCGGGCACCGCGGCTCAGGCTTGCAAGTGTGCACGGTTTGCAGCGCAACCAGGGGAAACCGCGCGTTAATGCCGCTAGGGGACCACTAATGAGGCGTCTGCTATTCGTCGCGTTCATCACTCTGATGGCGCACTAACGAGCAAGCAACGATGGCACTATTCAAGCGTCGCGCGCCTGCCCCAACACCCACGCAACCGCAGTCTCCTTCTGCTGACAAGTACGCCTTCAATCTGGGTTCGAGGATGTTTGACCTAGACCTCGCTAACCTACTGCTGCGGCGAAAGGTAGAAGAGACAGAGGAACAGCTACGCCTGATGACGGAAGGACGCGACGCATTGGCGGAACAACTGGCGCGCACATTGTTTGAAGCTGGCGACGATGGTCCGCAACCGCGCATGAACAAACGTGCGCGAGAAGTCCTCGCCAGGTGCGTCCACCCGGCAAACCGACCGCCAGAAGACCGGGAGGCGGCGGAGCGCATTTGGGTGGACCTATGGTCCGCGGTTCATGCCGACGATGACTGCCGGGACCGGATAGACGAGGGAGACGCCCCAGCGAGCAGGCGAAACCCCCCTACCAGGCTCCCAGGATGACGGTCAGTCCGAAGAGTCGGCTCGCGGGCGAGCAGAGGTGAGAGAATGGCATGCGACCACACACCCATACCGCTCAGCTTCTTGATTAAGCTTCTTGGTTAAGGAACCTCTGAACAAGTTCCCCTCAACACGGTCACGGATCAATCTATAGGAGTGGTTGACGCCGCCGGACCGCGTCAAAGTCGTTCTACGTTTTAATTCCAACTCAGGACGGGATTTCGGACATCAGCGCCATTAGTCGGACGGTCGAGATGGTGAAGGAGCTTCACAAGCCGTTTTCCACAGTGCTGACCTTCATCAACAGGCGGACTACGCAGTATGCGGATGCGACCCGGTTTCTAAGCCGCGGCAGCCCGATTGCTGCCGTCATTTCCTACCGTGCGACGTTCAAAAAGGCCGACAATGACGGCCAGACTGTCCAAGAGATTGAGCCGAACGGAGCTGCGGCCAAGGAAATCGCCGAGCTGTGGCAATTCGTCAGCGAGGAAATGGGCTTGATCGCCAGGGCCCGAAAGGAGAAGGAGCTTGTCTAGGTCTACCAAAACCGCACGCCTCAAACTGCCTGAGACCGTCGCGTCGGTCTTTGCGCAGAAGGGGGAGCCTCCAGCAGCCCCGGAGGAACGCGGGGCGGTCAGGGAGCCAGAGCCGGCAGCTGGGCCGGCGCCGGAGGAGGAGCGGCGAGTCGCCACGACGATTGCCTTCCCAACATCGGTGATGAAGCGCATTCAGGAGCGGTTGCGCCAGGACCAACAGCACAATCTCCGCTCCCTGGTGTTGTACGCCTTGAATGAAATTGGTGTCTACGTAGAGCCGGAGTATCTGAAGCCCGTTCGTCGCCGCTGGACCCGTTGACCATTCGTGGCTGGCGTCCTGACGGAACATGCGACAGGCGCCGTCCGCGTGGCCATCACGGCACAATCGTCCCCGGGCAGCTAGTCCGCGAAGATGCTATAGGAGCCCAGCGTATTAGGCCCGGGCACTGGAAGCCCTTGGAGACCCTAGCTTGTCCTCACTCAGCCACGCGTCTAAGCGTGCCGAGTCCGACCTCGTTGAGCCAGTCGATGGTCACGTCCATCGCCTGGCCGTCCGGTCCGATGGTGAAGCGCACGGCCGACGCCATGTCGGGCATCTCGGGGCTGGGATAGCTGATGAACAGGTCCCGGTCGAAATGGCTCAGGGGATAGACGTGCGCGCCGCGAGGTCCGACAGCGAGCGTGAGCGCGTCGCCCACCGCTGAGACGACCGCCTCGCCAACGTAGCCATTGATGTACCGGCCCGCATAGGCGACGAGTGGCCGGGCTGGGGAAGGCGATGGCGGGGGTGCGCCGTAGGTAGTCTTGGCGGCTGCGACCGCCGGGACGAACAGGCTCTGATAGGCGCGGTTCCAGGCTTTCACCCAATCGTTGCCAACCTTTCCGTCGAACGCGAGGTCGGCGAAACTGTCGGCGAGCCCCTCCGGCACACCACTCGGAAAGGCGTTGGTCAGGACGACGATGCCGAGGTTCGCCTTTGGATAGAGGCCGACGACGGTTTGGGCGCCGACGCTGAAGGCGCCGGCATGGCCCCAGCTGAGACCGTGTCGACCAAAATCTACATTCCAGCCCAGGCCGTAGAACGACATGGCGCCAGTGACCGGGTTGTCACCCCGCGCCATCAACGGCAGGTGCGTCGCGGCAATCGCCTCAGGCTTGATCAGGACCTTGCCTTCATAGACGCCGTTGCCAAGTTCCAGGCGGACCCATTGCGCCAGATCACGCGCGTTCGAGCTGATGCCGCCAGCCGGCGACTGCGCGTCGGCATCGCGCTTGACCTTTGCAACCCAGGCGCCGCTCAGCTTGACATGCAACGCGGCGCGATTGCCACGCGCGAGGAAGTCCGCGTAGCGTGAACTGGTCGAGGCCATGCCGAGCGGCCGGTAGAGTGTTTCCTCGGCGACGACGTCCCAACGCTTGCCCGTTGGCCGCGCCGCGGCCACGGCGCCTTCGGTGAACCCGAAATTGCTGTACGAATAGCCGGCGCGAAAGCTGGAGGATGGCGCCACTAGGCGCAGCCGGCGCAGGATCTCCGCCTGGCCGTAGCCGATCCCCTCGAGCTCATTGCCCGCCTGCCCCGGCAGGCCGCTACGATGGTTGAACAGGTCGCGGATCGTCAGCTCGCGCGACGGGTAAGGGTCGCGTAACTGGAAACCGGGGTCGAGGTCGCTGATGCGCGCATCCCAGCCGACCACGCCCTCGCTCACCAAGGCGGCGACGACGGTGGCGGATATCGGCTTCGACATTGAGGCGACCTGGAAGACGGTGTCGGGGTCAACCAAGTCAGGCTTGCCGACCTCGCGATGGCCGAAGCCTTTGAGGTAGACCACCTTGTCGTCGTGCACCACGGCGATGGCGAGCCCGGGCACGCCAGCTGTCTCGATTATTTTGTGCGCAAGCTCATCGAGCCCTTGCAAAGCAACAGAGAGCCTGTCGTCTGAAATCGTCTGGCCCCGCGTCAGCGTTGCACCGAACACGACGAACAGGACTCCGAGCAGCCCACCAAGCCGGGCCGTGACCATTTTTGAGGGCCGCATTCTGTCCTCCCCAAGCTTCAAACGCACACTGGCGCAAATGGAATTCACGACCAAGAAAAGAGGATGGCTTGGGGAGGCTAGCTCGCATCTCTCAAGGCGTCAGGTGCTTTGTGGCCCGGATGGCAAAGAGAAAATTGGGGCGCGGCATTGTTATCTCAGCGAGACGATGCGACACTCACACAGCCTGCGCCGTGTCGGGTTCTCCGCCCCAATGAGCCGCTGTGGTCGATGACACCGACGTCCTGAAGCAAGGCATGAAATCGTGCGGCGTGACGCGACAACACACGCGTTCAGCGTCGAAGACCATCAACTGTCAGATTGGCGTCTCCGCCACGTAGGCATCGCGCCATGACCACGCAGTCCCTGATCGGGCACTCAATTTGCCGAAGAGCCGGACCGAGGACCCGATGAGCCTGGACGCGACTCACGCTCCAAAGGAGATTGGCTTTGTGATGAGGCCGAAACTGGCGGCGCGGGTGATCGCGCGTGCCGTGGCGGCCGACGCGCCATTCCGTTCTGTGGCTGCAGACAGCGTGTATAGTGTTGGTGATACCGACGCGATCTTCGGCCCTTGCGGAAGGGTTGGGTGCTTGGCTTCGACTCAAGCCAGGTGTTTCAATCCTGCGGAAAGCAGTGACGGGTCGCCGCCTCAGCTGCCGAGATTGCCAAGACGCTTGAGCCATCGGATTGGACGCACCCGTCGGCAGGAGAGGGTAAAAACGGACCACGCCTGCATGACTGGCGCTATCTCGGACTCGCTGATCTCGATGCGGAGTAATTCAACAAAGCAAATCAACGTCTGTGGACGCGAGGTAGGCTGATGCGGGAGAATGTCGATGATGGCGAACTTGCGTACTTTACGACTTGGCGTCCTGCGGGAATCGGGATTGAAACTTTGCTGAGGGTCGCAGATCATGATGGTCGATCGAAGGTGCGCTGGAAAGGTGCACGGAAGGGAGCTCACAATGAACTGATGAACCGTGAGCGGACGCCGCCCAGGAGATGCAGGACGCGCGCGAACCGGGCTTACCCGCACCCTCGATAGGGCCCGCCATCATTGTTGGAACCGCTCTGTTCTTTCCACAGCAGCTTAGCGGAATTGGCTCGCTGATTGACCACAGCCCAACCAGGTTCCGCCACGCGGGGTGGTGCTCTTGTGTGACCGGATCCGGGTGGTGGAGAGGGCGTCGAATTGGCCGCAGACCCCCGTAGGAGCCTCCATGCATCTTCCTGCAATCAACCCGCTGACGGCTGGCGCCGTCGTCCTTGCCACCGCCGCCACGGACGCGGTCTACGTCCGCTTTACGACCGCCGTGGTCGCACGCAGACGAATCGGCGCGGCCAACTGGAGCAGCCTCTGGTATCTGTTGTCCTCGTTCGCGGTGATCAGCTACACTGACAACTGGGCGTACGTGATCTTCGCCGCGATCGGGTCCTGGATCGGCGCATTCACGTCGCTGACGTTCATGCATCCGTCGCCACGGGTACCGGTTGGTTCGGCCCCGGACTGACCATGCTCCAGCTTCGGGCCCGACACGCGACCAATTGGGGCGTTGCGTCAGCACTGGCGTGACTCGTTGATCCGACTCAACGACCTCTCGTTTGCCGCCAGGAAGTCGATGACCATCGCGACCGCATCACATGCATTGAAGGCTTGGCGTGGCGCGCATTGCGCGGGCATCACCGCGGTGATCTCACGCTGTACCTTACCGGTAAATCCGCAACCGCTTCCGGCGTGCGATTGATGGTTGAGCGCGCAGCGGCTTCCTGCGCCTTCCTGAGCTTCGCTCGGCAGCAAGACCGGGCCTCTATGAGAGTTACTTTCATCACGCCGCCGGGCGCGCGGGGTTGCAGGTCACAATCCGCGACGACGCGCTGCAGGGCGCACGTCACGTCCGGTCGGATCGACGGCACCATCGCCTTCAGCGACGACGGCGCCGGAGCAGCGTCCCAGGCTGCCGAGACGAATGGCCTCAACGACATCGTGGTCTGCCGTCACGGGCGTAGAGCCGAGTGGCCCGTCATCGGTGCGTCCAGTACCGGCAGCCAAGGCGCGCGGGCCGGAGGCGCGGCCTTGCTGACCACAGGTGAGACGCCGACCGTCACCGTCAGTCGGCAGGCTGGGCCGGACTCTTCTGGTGGCGCTGGCAGCCTCATCATTGACCCCATAGTGTCGGAATGGGCAGTCGCCCGCGGCGGCAACGCGGTTGCCCCGCTGGACGGGGTAAGGTCGCACCGCGCGCTCCAGTCTCCGATCGATGATGGCCGGCGCGTGGTGAACCGACGAGCGCGTCGCCCGGCCCGCGGCCTGACGGGTCGATCTGGATGAAATCCGCGTGGATTCTGACCGGCTGTGCGCTCCTTGTCCTGGCATCATCCGTTCAAGCGCAGACTCTGGTGCTGGGCCCGGCAGGTATCGCGCGCAGCGAGGGACTGGGTCGCGCCTTCGAGACCTTCTCGATATTCGGCGGTACACCGGGCATCGCCGCAGCGCAGTTTCACAGCGGCTTCGATCTGAACAACTTCCAGCTACCCATCGCCCACACTTTCAAGCCTACCGAGGGCGGATTTCTTGACGGCATCGCGCCATATGCCGAGCTCACTCTGGACTATGTGACGGCGGACCGGACCTTCCTGCTGACACCCAGCGCCGACTCGCCGCGCAGCGTGAAGCTGTCGTTCGATGCCTGGTCCACCCTTGCAGGCGGCGGATTGGACATACCACTTGGCAACGGCTTCCGCCTGCGACCGATCCTGCTCGCCGGCTATTCTCACGTGGGTGGTGACGCCATTTTCTTCGGTCCGAACGCCGCACTCTTCCACTCGCTTGTAGGCGGCATATTGAGTGATGCATCGCTGAATTCGACTCTCCTAGGGGGCGCCCTGGAGCTTGTCTACCAGACGCGGCTCCGCGGTGATGTAACGTTGAGAGCGCAGATACGCTACAACGAACTCGAGGCCGTGGTGACGAGTGCTTCGAGCACCGCGTTGCAGCAGAATAGCAGCTTCGGCGTCGCGACCACCTCCACCGTTTTATCCGGGCCAACAGGTTGGCACATTGGCGCCGACGCCATTCGCTGGCTCGGCTATGCAAAGGGTACGTGGCTGCCCGACACCGACCGCCGAACCTTGGGCTTCAACGCCTTCGCAGAGATCGGCGCTGGGTTGCAAGTGATCGCCCCGAATGTCGTTCGCGGTGTGCAAGGCGGAACTGTACGCGCGTCGGCAATCGTCGGACCAGGTGTGACAGGATGGCTGCTCAGCGCTGCACTCGATTTCTAGAGCGGGATCAGCCTGCTGCGAAGCGGCGGCGGTCCCCGAATCTGAAGTTTGGTGAACATGCTGTCTGGGGCTGCAGGCCAGCAGGTATGATTCGCAAGATGCACAGGCCAATCGCCCGCCGTTGCGCCACCAACCGCGGAACGGTGCGCTGTCCCTGATCATACTGCATCAGGATCCTTTGCGCCCCTCAGGGGCGCTAGTTCCTCGCGCAGATCACCGACCAGTTGCTCAAGCTGGGAAACCGTGGCCGCAAGCCCCAGGATCAGCGAGTTCAGTTGGCAGACTGGCGTGGGGCGTTGGCATACGTGCCATAACTCTTCACGATAGGGCTCCCCGGAAAACACTATTACCGATTGTATGCGGAACTATGCTTGATGGCCTTCGCCAATTCTCTGGCAGGAGGTTCAGCATGCTAAATCGTGAGTATGTCGAGAAGGTCATCAGCTTCTGTACTGAGAAGGCGGACTTCGCGGCCTTCCAGGCCCACACGGCGCCCAACTTCGTCTACGAATTCATGGGCACTCAACCTTATGCGGGTGAATGGCATGGCGCGGACGCGGTCAAGCGTCAGTTCGTGTCCTTCAACGAGAATTTCACCTCGGACTTCGAGGTAACCGCGACCGAGATCTACCTCGATGCGGACAAGCGGGTGGCCATCGCACGACTTCAGTCGCATCCGCTGACCGATCTCGGCGGTGGCGCTTACCGGCAGCACTGCGTGTGGTTCGTCTACTTCGACGAACGGAGCAGGGTGAGGCGGGTGGTCGACTACTCGGATACCAAGCTCGTGGATGAAATGATTGTGCGTGTGCAGACAGCGAAGATGAAGGCGTTGGAGTGATCGTGCCTTCGAATGCCGCGTAAGAGTGATGGGATGGCATCACGCTGTCTAAGGAGGCGTCGAGAGGATGCCCGGACAAACCTTTCGTTATGGGCTTTTTCGAAACGCCTCGTTGGCGGAAAGCCGTCGAATCCTGCCGCGTAACGCAGACCAATGGGAAATTGACGCAGTCGGTTTTCTAGGCGGACGCGGCAGCATGTTGGCTGCGCGGAAAGACCCGGCGAGGTCGTCGACGGGTGCCTTGCTGTTGACCGGTACCACACTGGTCACGGCTGTCGCTGGGTTCCTGGCCGTGCCTCAGGCATCGCATGCTCAGGCTATTTGGCAAGCCAACAACAGCACAGACTACAATGCGGGAGCGAACTGGTCGACTGGCGCTGTCCCGGATGCCGCCGGCACGGTGGCCCAATTCACGAACGTCGGATCGCCCACGGTCACGGTAAATGGCCCGGTCGCGCCAACCGCTTGGGAGTTCGACGGACCGGGGAATTTCGCCATTTCCGGTACGGATGTGAACTTTCAGCCCGTTGACGGCCTCGGTGGCATCATCGTTGATGCCGGGGCACAACAGATCAATAACAACATCAGCGAAACCGGAGGCGCCGCGAGTATCGAAGTTAATAGTGGAGCAACCCTCACGCTCGCCGGCACCAACACCTACACGGGTCCCACCACGATCGACAGCGAAGCGAGCTTGCTGCTGAATGGCTCTGGCTCGGTGTCGAAATCGTCGGGCGTTTCCGACAACGGCGCCTTCG
>Ga0123356_10001441_pt1 | contig 26296 bp, 17 predicted proteins | sample TergutEmb28metaG_2_FD_92546 | JGI IMG/M metagenome (GOLD analysis project Ga0123356, IMG submission 92546) | Embiratermes neotenicus P3 segment gut microbial communities from Petit-Saut dam, French Guiana - Emb289 P3 | ecosystem: Host-associated > Arthropoda: Insects > Digestive system > Gut ...
CACAGCAGTAACACCAGGAGCAGTCAAAGGACTACCAATAACGCCATCAACAGACAAAACACCACCAACAGCACCATCAACAGTACCCTTAGACGCATCACCATCAACAAAGCGCACCGTAACTTGGGGTTTTTGATAAGCAAAATACACTCTTGCCTGTTGATTGTCTGCGCTTATTTCTACAGTCATGGGACTTGGATCGCCTAGGTTAGCGCCAGTTCCCTGTACGAACACATACTTTTCGCCATTTACCATGATAAATGGATCAGCAACTACTTTGTATGAACCGTATTCAAACACATATGGATCATTGCCAGGGGGATTAGGGTTTTCTACATCAAAAATGTCGTAGGAGAAGATAAAAAACCTATTCAGAGCAGGCTGACCTTGTTCATCTAATGGTCTACCAAAATCATCTAGAAGGTAAATGTATTGAGTGATTCTGCCTCTTTGAGGAAATGCAACTATTGGAATTGGGAAGGGTTTTTCTTTTTTCTCACCATTTACGTCATTATAGAGCACATAGGTATATTCGTTGGTCTCATAACCCTTCTCAGGAAGGGTATTTTCTGTATCAATCTTCACCGTATAGATCATAGTAATGAGCCCATCTTCTCCTCTGACAGCCCCAATGTCCCATGTAATAGTACGTGTAGCATCATCGTAGACCGCTACACCTTTGTTGGTTGAAATATCACCAACCAACTCAAAATGTTCACCTATCGGATCCGTTACTACCGCATTAGATGCCGCATAAATAATTTTTCCAGCAATCTCTGTAAATATGCCAGTTAACTTAGCTAATTCTCCTTGAGAATTATTATTAATCTTATAAAAGCAACTACCATCACTGGCACAACCCTGCAATACAAAATCACCGTTAACACCCGCAACCACAGCTATAGAATAAATTTCAACGCCAGCTTCCTTAGCTAGACGAGCTTCATAAATCGTTGGAACTCCATTGTCTCGCGGAAAAGGGGTTGATGTTCCCGGTACTGTTGCACCAGCTGTACCGCTTGTGTAATCATAAGCGGATCCACTTCCAACGCTTGCACCATAGTTAAAGGTCATACTAAAACTTGGAGAAGAGATATCATATACAAACCGCCCGCCTGAATAAGTTACACCTGTTACAGCTGTCGTTCTGGCACTATAGGTTGGTTCGCCATCCCCAAGAAGAACAATGTACTTGTTATTTGCAGTAGATGCATCTAATAACGTATGCGCACGCCTTATACCGTTCTGTATATGTGTGCCACCAGTAGCAGACAGCCCATTAATTGCTGCGTGTAAAGCATTCTTGTCGGATGTAAAATCACTTCGCAAAGTAACATCAGTTGCAAATGTTACAAGTGCAATACGTGTTCGACCATCACCATTAAGTAAATTATCTACAAAAGCATTAGCAGCATCTTTGGTGTAAGTCATTTTGTTGCTATCAGCCATACTGCCGGATGTGTCAATCACCAAAACAACATCAGAGGTAGTGATCAAATCCAATCCACGTAGGGAAACTGTTATGTCCCACAGCCAAATATTTTTATCAGGATCTGTTCCACCATTAGGCGTTGCCTGTTTGTCGAGTATTAACGTGCCAGGGATTTCTGCATCGTCACCGTAAACTGTAGGAGCCGCCATAATAAACAAGGATAGGAATAAAAGAGTTATAGCTAAGCAAGTTATAGCAAATATAGTTCTGTTTTGTTTACTAGAATTGTTCACGTTAAATGAAATAATTTTATTCATGATAAATACATCTCATTTTTTGGGTGTTAATTGCTTTTTTTTGATACATCAGGAAAGTATGACAAACAACGAGAACTGTTCCAAACTCTATCGACTAATGGAGTCAAGCTATACTGATCACACTGGAATTGTGACCAACATACCAGATTCAAAATAGAAGAATCGTCTACACTTGAAAGGAACATACAACCACAATTATTTACCATACAGCCAATCCACCGTATCATTAGCGCACTAAACCAAAAAAACGCGGCATATAAGCATTAGCCCGCAACAAATCAAAAAATATGACGCGTAATTCCCAACAAATTTTCTAACAATATCAACTAAAAATCGATAAAAATACCCCAAAATCACTATTTCGAAAAAAACCGAGCAAGCGCTTGTCACCTAAAAAACAATACATAACGTTGTGTGCCACAAAAAGAAACAGCATAAACCCACAAAACATACCAAACCCTCGGCAAAGTCAGACAAAAACAAAGACGCCCAAAACAACAAAAAGGCATCTCCTACAACCCAAAAACCAACACCTACAACACCCCCCAGACTACAACCAACCACCAAAAAACCACCCACCTTCCACAAAAAATACCGCATCATAACAGTAGATAACTCAGTTTTTGATGTACCCTAAGACGCCGCCGAATTTAGAGCGCAAAACACAAACAGCAAACCCTCCCCAAAACCCGCGCCATAGCATTTATCGAAGTTTTGAGCACGTCAACATTTTGCGTGTCCAACTAAAACCCTGCAACATAGGCGAATCAACCCTTGCTGTTGAGATGATAGATGAGTTTTGGAGTAGTGACTCTGGGCAGTGAACTTAGTTTTGTTTGACTGAGGCTATATCGCACGCAAACTAGCCCGAAAAATTGTTGCTTGCCGAGCCAAATTTCTATTCCGAGTACGCTCAAACTGTCTCTCAGAGATCGATCAGGCAATCAAACTGATCAGATCATAAGCTGATTGTTGTACGTAAACGTTATATTGCGTTTAGCTGTTTATCCACCTACTACAGGTAATAGACGTGAAGGTTACACTCATTAACCCGCCGTATCCTCCAAATGCACATGCGCATCCTCCGTTTATTCCATTAGGCATTGCATACTTGGGTGCAGTGGCTGAGAGGGCAGGTCACGAAGTTAATGTTATTGATTGTCAAGCTGAACGCTTAACGGTGGAAACGTTTAAGCCACGTATCAGTAAAGAAAAACCGGATGTTATCGGCATAACTGCAACGACCCTGCTCTACAACTCGGCTAAAGACATCCTCACCGTTACCAAAGAAGAGCACCCAAACGCCATAACCATGATCGGCGGAAGCCATGTCACGTTCTGGGATGAAAACGCCCTAAACGAATGTTCCGCCATTGATGTAATCGTGCGCCGGGAAGGCGAAATCACATTTAGGGAGTTACTCCAGCGCCTGCAAGACAAACAGAGCTTCTCAGACGTGTTGGGAATAACCTATCGCGGTGCAGACGGTAAAATTATCCGTAATCAAGACCGCCCCTTTCTGCTCGATCTGGATTCTCTGCCCTCCCCCGCCTATCATCTCCTGCCCATAGATGCATTTCACCGTATGGGCAAAACTATCTTCCCCCTAGTTACCAGCCGCGGATGTGTCCAGTGGTGTGACTTCTGTAGCACAGTCCGCATGTTTGGCCGAGGATACCGCACACGCAACCCCCACACAGTCGTAGACGAAATGGAGATGCTCCAAAACAAATATGGCGAGAGCCAATTCACATTCTATGACGACGCCTTTACCATCAACCGCCAACACACCCTAACCATGTGCGCAGACATCAAAGCACGAAAACTCAACGTCGAATGGGACTGCGAAACCCGTGTAGATGCAGTCGACAAAGAACTCCTAGAAAAAATGCGGGATGCGGGCTGTATAACGGTATGGTTTGGCGTAGAATCGGGGTCAGAAAAAATTTTAGGTAAAATGCACAAAAAAGTTAATCGCGAACAAGTCCGCGACGCCTTCAAACTAGCCCAAAAAACCGGAATGATGACTATTGCAAGCTCTGTCATCGGCTTCCCAGGCGAAACCGAACAAACAGCATGGGAAACAGTCAACTTTATCAACTCACTCAACCCCGACGACATCGGCTGCTACATCGCAACCCCCTACCCAGGAACCCCCATGTATGAAGAAGTTATCAAAAACGGCTGGCTAAAAGTCACCGACTTTAACAAATACGACACCGCCACCCCTACCTTTGAAACCCCCGAACTAAGTATGGACAAAATCCGCGAAATCAAATACAAAGCCCACCAAAAATTCTACCTACGCCCAGGCTACGTCTTTAAGATGATGCGCCGAGGCGGAACCTATGGCAGGTCCGGCCTAAAAACCTCAGCCGCCTACGCACTACGAGCCATGCACATAAAACTCTCATAGTGCGTCCGTAAGAGGTTATACTGACATTGCCGGAAGCTGTCCCAGATTGGTGAGACATCTGGGTGGCGCCATACAACCGCAAGTCAAGGAACCTTCTGCACTATTCAGAAATATACCATAACCCTTATCACATTACTTGTTCAGTAAAAACATGGGTTGAGGAAATGGGGCAAATAGAACTCTCCGCTGTGGTTTCAGCGTTTAACGAGGAAAACTTTGAATTTGCCCTAATCAACAGTGATGATGGTTTTAGGCGTGAAAAAGGTAACTGTGAAAGTATAGTTATCGATGATGGAAACAGGAACAATATTAGGTTAAAGGCACTACAGTATGCCGGAAAAAATAGTCGTGTAAAAATGGTAAGCTGTTTTAGTAACAACAGCAAGATGAATACCCGCCCAAAATTTGGAGAAATTTTCAAGATGTTCTTTGATCTTCTTGGAATCACCTATAGAGTTAGGGTATGCCGATTATATGGAAGGCCAGTTATGAATCAATCCAGATATAGGCGGAGGTTTTTTTATCGATGAAAATTCTCGTCTACAACTGGCGATGTTGGTGCAATCCAGAGATGGGGGGTGCAGAGATTTTTACCCATGAGCTTACCACGCGATGGGCTAAGGCAGGACATAGAGTAACACTGTTCACTGCCGCATTTCCCGGATGTAAAAAAGAAGAAACCAGAGAGGAAGTCAAAATAATTCGATCTGGAGGTCGCTTCTCAGTTTTCTTTGCGGCAAAAAAATTCTACACAAACCGCTTTAGAGAAGAGCACTTTGATTTGATAATCGATGAAATAAACACCAGACCTTTTTTTGCACACACCTTTATCGAAAATAATGAGCCCGTTGTCGCTTTGATTCATCAACTGGCAAGAGAATACTGGTTTTACGAAACAAAATTTCCTATAGACCGCATAGGGCATTATTTGGAGAATAGATGGCTACAAAAATATATGGCCATACCAACCGTGACGGTATCAAACAGCACCTATATGGATTTAGTTGCAGTAGGCTTGAAACGGCTATTTATTATTCCGGAGGGGGTGAACTTTGAACCGCTATCCCAAGTTCCCCGCAAGAGTAAACATCCAGTTATAGTCTATTCGGGGCGATTAAAGAAGGCTAAAAGACCAATTCATGCTCTAAAAGCATTTGAAAAAGTAAAGGCAAAATTTCCCGATGCAGAACTATGGATCATCGGTGACGGGCCAATCAGACGTAAGCTAGAAAAAGCGTCCTGTCGAGGTGTGAGATTTTATGGCGAGCTGGATAACTTTGAACGGAGGAAATTAATCGAGCAAAGTTGGGTATTAGTACATCCAGGAGTCCGTGAGGGATGGGGCTTAAATGTTATTGAAGCAAACGCTTTGGGTGTGCCTACTGTGGCTTATTCAGTTCCTGGTCTGAAGGATTCAATTCAAGACAACATAACTGGCTTTTTGGTGAAGAGTGGGGATATTCAAGCCATGGCTGATAAGCTCTTAATATTACTCGCAGATGAAAAACTAAGAGGTAAGTTTTCAAAAAACGCGTTGGAATATTCACATAATTTCTCCTGGGATGTCACCGCACAGGAATTCCTACAGATTGCAATGACGAGTGCAAATCCAAAATGACCAAACATGCCCTTTTTAGCTGGATCAGGGGGTTGTCTGTTGAATACCTGTTTTTTATACTCTCCACTCTAACTCTAATACTCAGCTTGAAAAACATCCAACTGGGAAACGCAAAGTGTTGGAGGTACTAGGCATATGGTTAATGTAACTAAAAAGCAGATCGTATTGGTTGCTATTTTCGTTTTTGCGTTTGCTTATCGTATTATGTTATTGTTTGGGCAGACTTATCCGCCAGGGTCAGATATTGGCTTTCATGCCAGCGTTATTAACTCTATTACCCAGGGAGGGAATACGAATTTTCTTCTAAATTTTTATCAGATGGGGGGTGAACTGGAACTTGAATTTCCAGGTTTTCACATTGTTGTTGCTCAGGTAATGCTTTTGACGGGGATGTCTAGCTTTGTAGCGCAGGCTCTTGTTGCGGCTTTGTTTTCTTCGTTTACTGTTTTGGCAGTTTTTTTAGTTACGCGGATTGCATGGAATGAATCGGCAGCGTTTATTGCGGCCTTGTTTGTTAGTCTCTCGCCAACCGATATTGACATTATCTGTTGGGGTGGATATCCCAATATAATCGTGTTGTTTTTGGTTCCTGTAGTGTTTTATTTGTTTCTTAAAAAAGACAAGATCTCTCAGATGCCCTTTTTTGTTTCAGCGTCTCTTTTGGCAGCTTCAATATTTTTGACGCATTCTTTGAGTGCGGCTGTTTTTATCGGCATAACCATAGTTACTCTGCTATGTGTTCTAATTTTTCCCAGGGTATTTAATGAGACAAGAAAAAACGTGCTAAACTTGGCATTGCCTATAGTTGTTGGGTTAATTCTTGTTTCGCCTTTTTTGGTAAGCGCCATACCGATTTATTTGAGGGAAAGTTCATTATTGACAGGTTCAGCTGCAATTGCACAGACCCTAGTTGTAAACCGAACGATTCCTATCGAGCTGACACTAGCTCTTTTTGTAGGTATTGTTGCATTTTTTTTGCTCTCAAAGAAAATTAAGGAGCGATTCTTTTCTTTTCCTGTGTTTTTGTTCATCAGTTGGCTTTTGATTCCAGCGTTACTGACGCAGGGCTATATGTTTGGGTTCTACATGGATGCGGTTCGGTTTCAATTTTTCTTTATCTATCCAGTGATAATTCTGTTTGCTGTAATTGGCGATTCTGCCTCAAGGTACTTCTCAGCGGTATTAGATGTTCGCTGGAGTTGGAAGAGGTGGTCTCTTTCCAGTTTAGAGTCAAAAATACCCGCCAAGATAGAGCATAAGAAGGTTTACTCGGTTTTTTTGGTTGTGTTTCTGCTTGTTTTGTTGTTTGGTATTCCAATCTTTAGTTTTCCCTGGGAGGGCGCTAGGGTTCAGGCTTTCTACCAAGTTATGGATGAGGAGGGCTATCGGGGAATAGAGTGGGCTAAGCAGAACACACCTGCAAATGCGATGTTTGCTTCGGATATGTCTTATGGATGGTGGATGGCGGGTTTTGGACAACGCCCAACCATAAGCAACATTGATTTGGCCGCCATAACACTTACCCGCGAAGTAAGCATATCAAGAAACGTTTCTTATCTGCTGGATACAGATTACATGATTGATAATGGTTACATTCAAGTTCGAGAAGATGGCGGGTACCTTAACAGGCATAATCCGCTGTTTTTGGCAAACCTGAATTGGACCGTTGCACCCTATGGGTTTTTTCAGTTTAACAGTAGTCAAATCACCCTACGTTACCACAACGAAAACGGGAGCCAATTAGTCAACTCTGCGGATTTATCTGTTACTGATATGCGTCTGGCTTATGTGGACACCGACAATTCTGCTATAATTATCAGCAGAGCAAACAGCGATATCAGCTACGTAGAAATCGTAACTGTCACAAAAGCAAGCCCATTTGCAAACATGACAATAGCGCTTCAAAGCAACAAAGCCAGCGTTTGGTTAGATCGACTAGATCTCGTAGTCGATGCCCCCGGCGCCATACTGCAACAGCCCTCTAACGCTACACTGGCCATCTTGGATCAAGAGGCAAAAGTATGTGGGCAACTAATTTTTGCGCAATCAACACCCGCAACAACCAATTTGTGCCTTCAAAATCCATGCACGACTCAACTAACATACAACCTCCAAGACAAATCAAAAGGTGAAATTCAAATTCTATTGGGAATGTTTCCAATTTCTGATAGTGAGCTCCAAAACTCAACTGCAACTTCAGATCTTAGACAAATGTTGAGCGCCAACCTACAAAATCCCCCTACAGCTCCCGAGTTGCCAATAACCACATTTGACTACAAAACAGCCCTACAACAATACAACGTTTCATATCTTGTAAACTGCAACTTTGAATTAAACCCCAAATATGCCAACGACCCAGAATTTAGTCTTGCCTTTATAAACAATAAAATTGCCATTTTCAACGTGAAAGCAAACACCCCAAAGGATAGCTGAGTGAGTTGCTAGATAAACTGACTGGCAAGAAAAAAATAGAGATAGTATTTGTCAGCGGTTTTTCTTTGATTATTGTGGTTCTCTTCTATGCGCTTATATCGATGAATGGTTTGGTTTTGGGAATTGATCCCGCGGTCCACATAGCAAAGGCTCAAATATTTTTGGAGACCGGACAAATTTCGGTAGATAGCATAGGCTGGGTGCCGCCGCTGTTTGAAATTCTGATTGCAATGTATAGTTTACTTGGTGGTGCTATAAGTGCAGGGCAGATGCTTGTTGTGGAAAAAGTTTTGGCAGTAACGGCTGATTGGTTGCTATTTCTTGTGGTTTATTTGGTTGGTAGTAAATTTTTCGACAAAAAAGTAGGTGCCATAGCGGCTATTTTCATATCAATGTGTTATCCGATATATTTTCTCAATACGTGGGGCGGCTACACTACTGTCCTTGGTATGGCGTTTCTTTTTTTATTGTTTTATGTATCTTATTTTGCTGTCAAACAATTCAGCTATGCCGTGGTTACGTTTTTTGTTGCTTTCACCATTTTCCTTGCCCATCAGCTTACGGCTTTTCTTGCCGCGGTAATCATGCTACCAATCATGCTTCTATTGATAATAAAATTCAAAGGTGCCTACCTCAAAGCTTTCATCTTGACTGTTTTTGGGGGTATGGTCGCTTTCTTCACCTTTTATTACCCCGCCATCGCAAACAACCTTGAGGTTGTTATTTATCATGTATTTTTCGGTAACAAAGCGTATGCAGTCGATATTCCATATACGAGCTTCCAGTCGTTTCTTCTCTACTTTGGCTGTATACAATTTCTTGCCATAGCGGGCATAGGCATCAGCTATTACTTGCACAGAGAGCAAAAGAAAATGATAGGGTTTGTTACTTTGTTGCTGAGTCTATGTGTTCCGTTGTTTTTTGCTAAGTCCTATGTTTTTGGTTTCTATTTACCGTTTGAGTGGTTCACTTACTATTTGGCTCCGCCTATAGCGATTTTTGGGGCCGTGTGCGTTGTCTTTATTGGGCAAAAATTTGCGGTAACGCTCAAAAAGGGTTTACATAAAAAATGGAAGATAGCCACTTGTTTAATTGTGATCATGGCGTGTCCGATAATTTGTTTTCAGGTTTACAACACTTATAGCGAGATAATGATAGCTGGGGCGTTTAACTCTAGAGCTGATATGAGCACCTATGACGCGGCAACGTGGGTTAACCAATGCTATCTTGGTGAGGTCACCATAGTTGTTACGTTAAATCCCGGTGAGTGGTTCTCTGTTTTTTCTGGCAAAACGGTAATTGCTCAGACCTATGATTGGGAGGGTGCAACCCCTGTTGCGGACTCGGTTCTAAATTTGGATTATGAAATCCAAGGAGCACCAAATATGCTTAGGGCCTATGAGCACAGTGGTGATGTGACAAGCGAAGACTATGTTTACATAAATCAGTTGTGGCATAGGGTTTTCTATTTGTCGCTGGCCAAAGACACCTTGTCGTTTACCCAAAGTGGAGTAAACTATACGCTTGCGCTCTCAGAGCTTAGCAGAACAGTAAACCTATACAGCTCAAGCGAAGAGAAAACTGCTGTAGAATTCACCTACTTTAACGATCAAGTGGTTTTAACGCAGACTATACTTATCCAAAATGATAGTTACCCCCTCAACGTTTCTTGGTCTATCACTCCTCTAAACGGCGAAATCACCAATGTTCAATTATTGTTAACCACTAATTTTGATCTTGAATTCCATTTCGATAAAGCCCAAATACTGCAATTCATGGAGTGGACTAACCCATGGGAAATGCCCATGAAAATTACAAAGGGTAAGGAGTGGGCAATCGTTGACTTTTCAAGCTCAAAATTAATTGATCACTATGTTGGTTTTTATGATCAAGAGAAACAAACAGCCGTTGCCTTCAATTTTGTTGATTTGCCTGATTGGGGAAATATCGGTGCATTAACTAATCGCCAAATTGACGCAATAAGATACCAATATAATTTTAAAGAAATCGGTGCCAACCAAACTGTATTGCGGCAATATCAAGTTTTGGCAATTGCAAAAGACAGCTATCCATCACTACGGCCCGATGAGTTGCAGAATCTTTTCACCCTCAAGGTTTGTCCATTCACAGTATCAGTTCACAATTACAAAGAGTACATGTCGGAACATAACATCAGCTTGATTGTTTATGATAAAACCCAATTTAACCTGCAAACCTCCTCACCTTTGAGTGCTTCATTTTTGCCCGAACTTGCCCAGTGCAAATTCTTAGAGCGGGTTTATTCAAACAGTAGATATGATATTTTCAGGGTCTTAGACAACTATAATCAAACACAAGTTTGGAAATAATAATCAACGAGCCTTATTTGCGATGGGGCAGACGAAAAGGGTTGTGGAGGGCGTCGTAGACCTGTTTATTGTTATAGAAACAGGAGGGTTGGGTACATAGATAGCCCATTTGGCGTCTGGCGGTGATGTTTTTGGACTGTTTTCTAAAGGTTTGATATTTCTCAGAGCGCCAGAGGGCTTTAAAGTCTGCTTCATTTATGTTTCCTATCAAAGAGTCGCGGGTGCGTTCTTGGAAACAACAGGGATACAGGTTGCCATCTGCGTCTATCACACAAAAGAGCCACCCAAAATAGCAGGGCAGATCCTCATCAGTGTGGAGTTTTTGTGCGCCTGTCCACTCGGTCCATTCTAAGTCTATGTTAATGTGGTGTTTTTTTGCAAATGTTATGGCTTTTTGGATGTATTCTCTGGTTTCTTCTTCTTGTTTGGGGGTGAGTTCTAGTTCGTCGATTATTTCTTTTGTGACAGAAATAAACCGCTTAATCAAAACATGTTTGACACCGACTTTATGGGCTAGTTCTACAAATTTGACGATGTCTGGATAGTTTCGGTTACAAACCACCATCGAGAGCCGTATACGGGGAAAAAGGGTTTGTTTCTCAACTTTTAGTTTCTCGATGTAGGAAACCATGGTTACTATTCTTTGGTAGGTAGCCTCAGTTTCGGTTGGGTGTATCTTTTGATAAGTTTGGGGTGCTCCTGCATTTAGACTAACATTTAGGTAATCAAGTCTTAGGTCAACTAGTTGCTCTGCGTTTTCCTTGGTTATAAGAGAACCGTTAGTTATTACAAAACAGTTCAAATTATACGCCTTTGTGTATCGGATCTTCTCTATCAACGCTGTATCTAGGAAAGGTTCTTCGATATTACCGATTAAAATCACTTTTGTGCCCAACTCGCTTAGTTGACTCACCAGTTTTCGGTAAACATCAACACTCAAATAATCAGAACCCCCAACTTGGAGACGCCGCTTTTTTACCAGGGGTGAAAACCACTCACAGAAAACACATCGATAGTTACACTGGTACCGATCGCCTACCGTTGCAAAATAGGGACCAACAAAGGGTCGTTTGGTCAGTATTCCTGCAAATGCCTTTGATTTATACCAAAGCCCCATATCATTACTATCAAGAAAATGCTCGCTCAATTTCGCCTATGCCACCAGTTTTTTTATCAGTTCCCATCGACTCAGATACGCAATATCAAAGGATAATCCAGTACCTTGTTTTCCCTTTGCCACCTCCACAAGGGGTAAAACCTTTGTTTGTTGCTTACTAAGAAAAGCATCCAAGACACCTAGGGTGTGTCGGATGTAGAGCAGATGAAACTCAAACACCCGCCCAGGCCCAGCAGAATCCAGTAACAACTCTACAGCATTACTTTTTAGAAGCGCTTGGTCTTCGAGATATATGGGCAACTCTACAAAATCGTATCCCTCAAGTTTCTGCAGGGGTTTTTCGGCTTTTATATTAGACACATACTTCAAACCCAAAGTCTGAGCCATATTATACAAATCCCGGTTTGTAATCAACCAAGGAGCCCGAAACCCCTCAACAGCTATACCCATATCTTTGTACACCAAAACCGAATGGTACAAATCATTAGCCATTTCAGCACGCGGCATATCATAGGGAATATGTTTGTAGCCGTGTAGGCCTATTTCGTGGCCTGCATCGCTTATTTGGATTATTTCAGCTTTGTTTTGCACTGCACAGACCCCGGATACAAAAAAGGTCGCCTTAACTTTGTGCCGCTCAAGGAGTAACAGTAACTCGTGAAGAATATTTTTTATGTTTGGAACCGTTGCCCACGCCCAGATATCGCCGCGCAGACCTGTGAGATCGATCGGATTTGAGAGTAACCATTGGAAATTTGAAATCAACTCAGGCAGGGGTAAACTTGTCACCGTTAGGCTATGGTATACAAATCTTATAAAATTAACCAACACACGTGCCAGCATGCGTGTCAGTGAAAAAGCATTATTAGCCAACAAGGGATAGAATGCAGAGATAAGCAGGTTGAAGGTAACCAAAATTAAGCACCGATTCCCGCGACTATTATTATTCGCCATAGTTTGTTTTTCAGCTGTTTATCGAATCTTGTTGGTTTTCTTTGAGGGTTTTCCGCCTGGAGCAGATATTGGGTTTCATAACAGCCTTATTTATTCAATAACTCAAGGAGGCTCCACTAATTTTTTGTTTAATGCCTATCATATGGGCGGTGGCAATTCTAATACGTTTCCGGGTTATCACATATTTGTTTCCGGTGTTGCCTTCTTTACGGGGTTGCCTGTTTACTTAGCTCAGATAACAGTTGTTATCCTCTTTTCTTCTTTGTTTGTGGCAATGGCTTTTCTTATAACCCGAAAAGTTTTCAATGAATCCGTGGCGCTAATAGTTGCTTTTCTAGTTGGGGTCTCATATTATGATATTTACATACTGCTCTGGTCAGGTTATCCCAACATCATAGCTTTGCTGCTTATTCCCTTGGTGTTCTATTTACTCTTAGAAAAAGCACGGTTTGAGCGCTTGCCTCGATTAGTTGTGGTTTCGGTGCTTTCGGCAACGATTTTTCTTACCCATTCACTTAGCAGTATAATGTTTATTGTGATAAGCCTATTAGCAGTTTTTATTGGTCTTGTTTTTTCACGCAACCTAGAGATTGGGCGGAGAGACGTTTTGGAGTGGTTAGTTCCGCTTTTTATAGGGGGGTTGATTGTGTCGCCTTTTTTGATCAAGACAGCACCGATATATCTTAACCTAGATTCGGCGGTGTACACCGGGGGGTTACCCGATATTCAAAAGCTACTTCTTCCTATGAGATTGGTTCCAATAGAGTTTATTTTACCGTTTTTTGTTTGTTTTTTCTTAGGCCTTGCTTGCTTTAAACAGCGGCATAGAAAGATTCGGTTCCCCGAGATGCTTATTTTTCTCTGGCTAATTATCCCTGTTGTTCTTACCCAAGCGTTTGTTGTTGGTTTCTACACAGATTATGAACGGTTCCTCTATTTTGCAAATTTACCCCTAATCATCTTGGTTGGAGCGGGCATATTTCTTGCGGCCCCCCAGCTAGCTAAGGCCACAACCCAATTTTTATCTACACACCTAACTCAAGTATTTAACAAAAACAAATTCTCCAAACTAAGAAGTATCAAACCCCACCGACTAACCGGCCAACCCGCAGTAACCTTGTTTATGGTCATCTTGTTACTTGGGATAATTTTTTGGTTACCGCATTTCTCCATGATGCCCTCTGAAGGTTTCCAGATGCGAAGTCAGCTTCAAGTCATGGATAAACCAGGCTATGAGGCACTCCAGTGGATTGAAAATAACACGCCTAAAAACGCTGTTTTTGTAGCTGACGCCTTGTATGGATGGTGGTTGGGCGGGGCGCAAAGACCAACAGTAAGTGCTGTTGAGCCTATCTTTATAACTAACTCACGAGAATTCCAACCCGCCCTTTTAGCCACACAGCTTCTTGACACAAATTATCTAATTGACAACGGCTTAATTCAAGTCAGAGAAGATGGCTATGGAACGAGTCGAAACCCCGAGTTTTTGGTTAAACTACACAACTCGTACTATCCAGCGGCATTTCTTAATTTTAACTCGAATCAAACAGTCATTACCTATACAGCAAACAAAGAACTACACACAGTTAAGCTCTCAGAACTTCCGATTAGAGAAATGTATCTTGAAAGCGATAACGCCGCCACAACTCTAAACATCATACGGGGAAACGAATTGGTTAAGTGTACTCAAAAAACAACAGTCTACCAAGGCCTACGTTTCGTCAACATGACTCAAAGCCTATCAAGCAGCAACCCAACAGTTGACTTCATTAACATAGAATTAGCCGCACAAACAAAAGGCAACCTCACCACAACCAACAACACATACATAGCAATAGAAGACCCCCACACAAATACAGCAGGCCAACTAATTTTCACCGACAACCAACCTACGATAACTCAAGCACAAGACAACACTATAACGATGCACTTTAACCTAAACACCCAATCGACCAGAGGGGAGATTAATTTTTATGTGTCAGTTTTTGAGTATGCCAGCCAGGACTCAAGCACAACAACCAAAAATAGACTTCAACAACAATTCCTAAACAACACTAAAAATTATACAGACAAAATATCAGAAGCACCAATAGACACCTTCGATTATAAACAGGCAATCAGAGAGCTAAATGCTTCCTACATTGTCCTGCGCGACCACACACAAATTCAACGCTTTGAAAACGACCCCACATTTCATCTAGTATTTTACAACAAAGAAATAGCTATTTTTCAAGTCCACCAACCCAGTCAACCACACTAAAAACACATGAGGTTCAGTTCTTTTCATCATTTGGGTTCCATGATTCTGCGGCACTCATAGGGACTTCGGGGTAATTATGTTTGGTGGATTTGGGGCTAATTAGTTGTTTGGTATGTTGAGGGGAGTTTTATGGCGATCCACCAAAACAGCGGAAGGCAAAAAATCCAAGTTAGTATAGTTTACGACTCAGGCGCTTGCTGTAGTGTTAGGAAGTTTCTGTTCGGAGGGCGAACGCTTTAGGGGAGAAGGCGTTCGGAAAGTGGTATTATATATTGCCCTGAAGAATTTGGTGGTGGAGGAAAATAAATGAAAATTGAAAAGAAAATGATGACCTTAAGCATAGTTGCTTTTGCAATCGGAATAGCAGTGATCATACCTATATCAGCGCGTATGAATGCAAACGCTCAAACATTTGGTGATGAACCATGGTTTACCATAGAAAATCCCTCGGCAGCCTTTGCGGCCGATATAATTGATGACAGCTATCACTGGGCCGGTGGAATCAAGTTTCTAACCTCAATTAGCGATTACGCTTTTAGCCAACAAGCTGATGCTCGAATAGAATACCTCAAACTCGTGGTTTATACTGATGACATGCGACTTTGCGAATCCAATCAATTCATAGCCGTGGACAACTCACACACTGATTGTGACGGCGTCTGTGATCTTTTGGAGTTTGGTAACAAAAACTGGTTTGATGACCTAGACTTTCGCCTGGGTAGCAGTGGTTCCTATAGAAGTACATGCGGTCAATGCCTACACTCAGCTCAATTGCCAATAATGCCCATTCCAATAAATCACTATGGCTGTGGCAGCCAAGGCGGCCACGATACATACAAAGAATTTGGTGCCATATTAGACGCCCTGGAAAACACACAAACAATCCACGCAGACATTATCCGAGTAGGCTACATCACATTCTATGAGAACGACAAAGTAGTGGTAACTCCAATAGACAACGAAGTCATACTACACATGGAACTGACAAGAAACGGCCACGGATTCACATTCAACGACTCAGCACCTAGCAAACTGCCAGTCCCAACAACACTTGAAGGCGTAAAAGCCTATCTCGGCATCGAACCATAGCATCAACGACAAGGGGTAAGCAAGTGACTACTGACGAATTGGAAGGCAACACCTTACGCGTCTACGCATATATCGTCCGTACAGATGAACCCGCAAGTGTGAGAGATGTTACGCGAGGTGCTGAACTTACCAGCACAAGTGTTGCGCATCATCATCTTCAGAAACTTGAAACCCTTGGCTTAATAGAGAAAGACAACTACGGCAAATACATCCTTAAGCAAAAAACATCAATCAAAGGGCATGTGTGGGTCGGCAAAAACCTCGTGCCTCGATTGATGTTTTACTCCTTCTTTTTTATGGGCGCATTCACAGCAGAAGTAAGCACCATACTACTTAGCTTAGTTATCGAGAACTTGGTAATTGAAACAAGTTTTTGGCTACTAACAGGCCTAACAGTGCTATCCATGATTCTATTTATCAAAGAAAGCTCAGAACTAAACCGCAAACAAAACCCCAAAAACACAGATAAAACTCACCCCAGTTAACCCTCTCAATTTTTCTTCTAAAAATTGGTTTCGCACTATTGTGTGCGTAATTGTATGCATTTTTAAGGAGCTGGGTCGCTCTTTGTAGGGATTATTTGTGGCTAACCAGTTAGTCCGATACGTTAGATGAAGAGTATGGCTACCCCTACTAAACAGCAGGGTTGCTCTAGTAGTTTTTTAGGATTGTTTGTTTTACGTAAACATTATATTGTTTTCATCAGTAGGGTTTAGCTTCAGGCAATCATTATGAAAATAACCTTAGTTAACCCGCCATATCCGCCCAGCGTGCATTCACATCCACCCTTTATTCCGCTAGGACTTGGATACCTTGCCGCCGTAGCTGAGAGGGCAGGTCACCAGGTTAAAATCATTGATTGTCAAGCCGAAAAACTCACCTACGACACCTTCCAAGAGCGTATTACACAGACACCCTCAGATTTCATAGGTGTAACAGCTACTACTTTGCTCTACAAATCGGCCATGCAAATTCTCACCCTCGCCAAACAAGCCCAACCAAGCGCCATCACCGCCGCAGGCGGAAGTCATGGTACATTTTGGGATGAAAACACCCTAAAAGAATACCCCGCAGTGGATCTCATTGTGCGTGGAGAGGGGGAAGAAACCCTTGTTGATCTTGCAGAAAAACTAGAAAACCACCACAACCTAGCAGACGTATTAGGCATCACCTACCGTGAGGGGGACAAAATCCGCCGCAACCCAGACCGGCCCTACATAAAAGATCTAGACAGCATCCCCTTCCCAGCCCACCACTTAATGCCCCTTGATAACCTCAAGCACAACGGCAAACTGCTCATCCCTCTGGTCAGTAGCCGCGGATGCGTTTACTGGTGCGACTTCTGCAGCACCGTTCGCATGTTTGGCCGAGGATACCGCATGCGTAGCGCAAAAAACGTAGTGGACGAAATGCAATTTGTACACCAAACCTACGGCGTAGACCAAGTCACCTTCTACGATGACGCCTTTAGCGTAGACCGAGAACGCGTACTCCAAATCTGCAAAGAACTCCACAACCGAAACCTCAAATTAATTTGGGACTGCGGCACCCGCGTAGACATGGTGGACCGAGAGCTGCTAAAGACCATGAAAGACGCAGGCTGCATCGCTGTTTGGATGGGGGTTGAATCCGGCTCAGAAGCAGTGCTTAGTGCCATGAACAAAAGCATAAAACTAGAACAAACCCGTCAAGCCTACAAAACCGCTCATGAAGTGGGGTTAATGACCATTGCTAATGTGGTTTTGGGTTTTCCAGGAGAAACTGAGCAGACCGCTAAACAAACCATCCGTTTTGTTCAACAATTAAATCCTGAAGATGTCGGCTTCTATTTGGCCACCCCCTACCCAGGAACCCCTATGTATGATCTGGTTGTTAAAAACGGCTGGTTACGGGTAACCGATTTTGATAAATATGATACTGCAGGACCGATTTTTGAAACGCCCACGATGAGTATGGAAAAGTTGGCTCAACTTCGCTATAAGGCCTATCAGCAGTTTTACCTGCGACCCGGTTATGTGCTACATATGCTACGCAAGGGTGGGACGTATGGGAGATCGGCTGTGAAAACTTCGGGGGCTTATCTACTGAGAGCTTTGCACATCAGGCTTTCGTAGTTTTTGGATAAACGCGATGACTGAGAGGGTCAACACTAAGAGGCTTAAAGAAACCGTTATTGAGGTGAAGGTGATGCCGATGGGGGAGAGTCCTAAGAACAGACCCAGTAGTCCCGTTAGCCCAAAGCTCAATGCTACTGATAGGACGAGTTCTTCGAGGAGGTCTATTTTGTTTTTGCCGGTGAACAATATGTTGACTAGGCAGTAGCCGGGTATGAAAGAGATGAATATGAAGCTAAAGATGTAGCGGGGAATCAAGTTGTAGGAGAATTCAGAACCGCTTGGGACGGGCAAAAGATAGGTTACAAGCAGGGTTAGGGCTGTGAAGAGGAGAATTATTGAGAGCCAGTGGAGGGGTTTCAGGTCAAACACTCTAAAAAAATAAAAATAGGAAAGGGAAATTTACATGAAAGCTTTGTAGATTGGATGGTTTTCGTCAGTTGGTCTTGTGCCTAGGTCTGCACCTATGGACGCGAGGTATGCATCAGTGATTGCTACTGCGGGGAAGACCCATTGTGCTTGCTCTATTGGTCCGGTCATGAGCCAGTTGGCGCCTGCCATTTGCATGATGGTGTTGGTTGAACAGACGGTTCCTTTGCGGAATTCTTTTTCAAAGCTTGATTTGACCCAGCCCATGGTTGTGACAAGGTTTCCGCTTCCTAAACCTACAGGGTGACCATACTTTTCTTTCATGATAGGTATGGCTCTAACGGATGTACCCATGTCTGGTTCGAATGCGGGGACTGCTGTGTCGACGAGTGGTTTTGTGATACCGCCTTTTTCAGCTAAGGCTAGGGCTTCGACAAGAACGTTCATTTTACCTTCAAGGCTTGTGTCCTTGGGGTCGTCTGCTAGAACAATAGACATTGCGATTCCGCTTTCTTTAAGGTTAACAAGTTCAGCATCAGTTACGCCTTTATAGATAGAGTTGTAGATGCACCTATCGGTTAGGCCCATCTTTTTTGCCAAGTTTGCGGCAGCTATACGGGTTCTTGGGCTCATTGCATCAAGCATAAGGGGGGCATCGGTGTGTGAGGGGACAAAGTCGATGTATTGTTCAAATGCAGTCTCAGTTGTGCCAACGATGTCTAGGGCAAACTTTACGCCGGTGATATCGCTTTGTGTCTGTATTGTGTTAATGAGGTCTTCAGCAATTTTTTTATCAAAGACACCTTTGTTAGCGTCTGAAACCATCTTTTGGCCTAGCCAGAAGATAGAAGCGATCAGAAAAGTCGGATTTTCGCCTGGTTGACCGCCAATTTTGGCGTTCCCGATATCGTATGTTTTTTGCGGAGTATTGAATATAAATGACATTTAGACCACGTCAGAGGATTATTTCTTGAGTGCTTTCTTTGCGAGTTCGGGAGCTTCTTCTTTGTTTTTGCCAAAAAGCGCGCCGAATTCATCTGCGTCTTCTTTTTTGACAGCTGCGCCGCCCATGATGATGCCGACTTTGTCTTTAAGACCTGCAGCCTTGAGAAGTTCATCAAGTTTTGCGAGGTTGTTCTTTGCTGGAACAGTATTAACTGAGAGAGCGATGAGGTTAGCGTTGTTTTCTTTTACTTTGTCTATAAATACTTGGGGAGCCACGCTTTTTCCAACGTCGATAGTTTTAAAACCTGCGCGTTTTAGAGTGCGGCGGACTGCTTCTTTTGCTGTGTCATGCATGTCTGGTTCGATGTTGCCGATAACGACTATACCTACTGGATTCTCTGGTTCTGGTGGTTCTTTTTCCATCATAGATTTAAGCCACGACATATTAAACACCTTTTTCCTGTTTGTATACTCTGGGCTTTTATACTCGAAATCCATATTTAACCTTTTACCAACAAATCAAACGATGTATATTAAGCGGTAAAGTAAATGCTACAATCGACCAAAAAATATCTCTTACTACTGTCTATCTTTGTGTTTGCGTTTGTGTATCGTATGCTTTTGATGCTCTGGTCGGGGTTTCCACCTGGGGCCGATATCGGATTACACAACAGTGTTATTTACTCCATCACCGGCGCGGGACCCACAGATTTTCTCTACAACGCCTATCATATAGGCGGAGGGATCTCGTTGACTTTTCCGGGTTACCATATCTTCACTACAAGTGTAATGATGCTCACAGGACTGCCCGAATACATAGCGCATGTAGCAATTGTGGGTCTGTTCTCGGCTCTTATGGTGGTTTGTGCTTTTCTGATAACACAGAAAGCGTGGTCTGTGCCTGCCGCATTTATAGTTGCGGTTTTGATGGTAATTTCGCGTTTTGACATTGAGATGTTGCTCTGGTCAGGCTATCCTAACGTTATAACCTTGATGCTGATTCCGCTAACATTCTATCTTTACCTGCAAAAAGACCGCTTTTCTAAGGCACCGTTTCTGATTTCCACCTCCATTTTAGCCGCGGCGCTGTTTTTGACGCATTCGCTAAGTGCAGCCATGTTTGGAGGTATAACTGTTGCAGTGGCGCTTTTTGTTTTGCTTTTCCCTGACAAGTTTGGGGTCTCAAGAAAAATTGTGCTATACTGGGGGATGTCTATAGCTCTTGGAGCAGTTCTTGTTTTGCCTTTTTTGGTTAAGGCCATTCCAACGTATCTAAAGGAGTATGGTTCAAGCGAGATTACGGGGGCAACGCTATCAGCACGGGTGTTGCCCTTAGAGCTTGTTTTGCCGCTTTTTGGCATATTTGTTGCTTTCTTTGTTTTCTCCAAAAAATTCTACAACAAACCCCTTACGCTACCAGCGTTCTTTCTCTCTATGTGGGTGGGGTTGCCTCTGATTTTAACGCAGGGTTATTTGGTGGGGCTTCCTGTGGATTATAACCGGTTTATGTACTTTCTGTTATTGCCCATGTTTGTATTCATGGCAGTGTTGATTGATTATGGTTCAGATTTTTTTGCTAAAAAAATAAACGCTTATCTAAGTGCAGCTGGACAGCCAATTCAAAGATACGCCGCCGCTCTGACTTCAAAGCGGCTCTATTCGATGTTTATAGTGTTTTTTTTGTTGTTCTCATTTACAATGTTACCAATCTTTATGACGCCTGCTCTCAACGTTGGACATAGCACTCAGGATTTCTATCAAGCTATGACCGAGCCTGGCTGGGATGCAATACAGTGGATAAAAGCAAACACGTCCCCTCAGGCCGTGTTTGTTGCGGATGCATGGTATGGGTGGTGGCTAGGGGGGTTTGCCCAAAGGCCAACATTGAGTGCTGTTGATCCCCAGTATCTAACAGTTAATCGTGAAGTGGATAACGCAACGTTTGCCCGAACGCTGCTTGATACTGATTATGTGCTAGACAACGGCTACATCCAAGTCCGTGATGATGGTGGATACATCGCTCGGCATAACCCCGAGATTTTGGTGGCACAAAATTGGACGTATTATCCCTACTCATTTTTCAACTTTGACAGCAAAAACACAAAGATCGAATACCAAATCAATGGCCGCAGTCAACCAGTGGTTAGCTTAGCAGAGCTTGAGGTGAAAGATATGCAAATAGAGAGCAACTATGACCAGGCGAAGATAACAGTGGTGCGGGGTAATGACGACTTTAACTATACGGTTTCAACGATTCTTTATCGAAATGTGCGCTTTGTTAACTTGACCTCGACCCTAACCAGTCTGCATTCAGGGGTAGTTTTTAATCGGGTGCACATCGATGTGGAAGCCACAGGTTTTCAGGTCCACTACAACAATAAAGTTACAATCGCCTTAGTTGAAACAGGCACCAAATCCTTTGGACAACTAATATTTACCACTCCCCCAGAAACCGTTGATCTTAGCGAAAAAGGAGATCCCAAAGTCGTTGAGGGCATAGGGTTGACTTATTTCTTAGATGATCAACCGCAAGGAGAAATTCAGATGCTATCAGGAGCATATTCCGCATCAAATAACCCCGGGCTCTACACTAATCCCACAACCATAAACAATGCATTTATTCAGATAGTTAGCGATAATTTAGTTGCGGCACTCAACCCCATGGGAAAAGACCGCAACTGGACCAATTTTGACTACCGCGCAGAGCTCCAAGCAAGAAGCATCGCATATGTTGTATGCCGCCTAAGCGATGCCGCAGAAGCCGAAATCGTGCCCAAGTTTCGCCTTGATCCCATGTTTAGCCTTGTGTTTATTAACAAAGAAGTTGCAATCTTTAGAGTAAACGGGGATCTTGGGTAATATTGAACCCAGCTGCACTGATACACACCATATTTAAAGATAAAAAGAAACTGGAATTTACCTTCATAGCAGTTTTTTCAATAGTTATTCTAATCCTCTTCTACACGGTTCTATCAATGAATGGGGTGATTTTAGGTAATGACCCCTCAGTGCATCTAGAGAAAGCGCGCATATTTCTAAACACCGAGCAGATACCGCTTAGTAATCTAAGCTGGACCCCCCCGCTCTACGAAATCGTGTTGGCTATGTTCATATCCCTTAGCGGTGCTAGGGATATTGGGCAACTCATCTTTATCGTTAAGGCTCTAACGGTCATTGTTAACTGGCTCATGGTTATGTCGGTTTATCTGCTTGCCTCGAAATTCTTCACCAAAAAAGTCGGGGCCATAGCCGCAGTTTTGTTGCTCTTTTGTTTTCCAGTGTTTGAACTAAACCAATGGGGCGGCAGCACAAGCGTTTTGGGTATAGCATTTTTGATGCTGTTGCTGCTTTACTTGCCACTATCGTCTAAAAGATTCGGATATGTGGTGGTAACGTTTTTTGCGGCGTTCTCAGTTGTATTGGCTCATCAGCTGGCAACGTTTTTGGCGGTGTTGGTTTTGCCGCCGATGTTGATTTATATGCTTATAAAATCTCGGGGATCAAATCTTAAAGTTTTGATAGCACTGGTTTTTGGCGGTGGTATAGCTTTTTTTATCTACTACTTTGGCGCCATGATAGGTCATCTGGACATATTATTAGAGCACCTGTTTTTTAGCCAAAAAACCTACGCTTACCAAATAGGTGCCACTACCCTAAGCGCGTTTATAATTAATTTTGGCTTCATATCGCTCCTAACTATAGCAGGTGTTTATCTGGCCTACAAACAACTCAAACCCGCCAAAAAAATGGCATTTTTTATAGGGTTAATTTTCGCATTGATTGTTCCGTTTGTGTTAGCAGAATCCCACCTGCTTGGCCTGTATTTACCCTTCCAGTGGTTTATCTACTACTTGACCCCGCCTATGGCGATTTTTGCCGCAGTCACAGTCGCATTTGTTGCGCAAAAACTTCCAAGGTTCTACGCCAACCACCGAGCCAGTTTTCGCAAAACATGGGTTAGAGCAGTTGCCATTGGCCTAATTGTAGGGGTGTGCTTGACAGTTGTAGTTCGCGCAGATGTTGTGTATGGGAAGATAATGGAGGCAGGTACCTTCTATGCCACCACAGACATTAAAGCCTACGAGGCAGGCATCTGGTTAAGAGATAACTATCCCAATAACGCAACGGTGGTGGTTACAGAGATTCCAGGGTTTTGGTTCCAACAGTTCTCAGATAAACCCGTGATTGCTCAAACTAATCCCATTATTGAGAGAAATCTAATTGCCGAATCGGTGTTAACGCTGTCCTATGAGATAGAACATCCACAAACATTGCTAAAAGCATACGGAGCAAAAGGAGACATAACAGATGAAAACTATGCCTCCCTAGATCACGTCTGGAACCGGGTGTCTTATTCCTCAGCAACCGGTGACTTTTTGTATTTCACCCAAGAGGGCACCGAACACCAACTACCCCTATCGGCTCTGAGTAAACAAATCACACTGCAAGGCCAAGGTGATACCCAAAAAATCAGTCTCAGCTACTCTAATGAAAACTTTACAGTAACTAAAACCATGCAGGCCCAAAACAACACCTACCCCCTGGATGTTTCTTGGACAGTCACACCTCTGATAGGGGGCGTGTCTAATGTCACGTTATATTTGAGCACCTTCTTTGATCTCCACTTCACCTTTGACAAAGCGCAGATTCCCCAAGCAATGGATTGGGTTAACCCATGGGATGCAGATAGCAACAGAGTAAGCAAACAAGAAACCGGTAATCCCAAAACTGATTGGGCAGTTGCCACCTTTTTAAAAACAGACCTCAAAAATGGCTATTTAGGCCTCTATGACAGCCAAAACAACATTGCATACGCCTTTAACTTTACCGATCGCCCCGAATGGGGAAACATAGGTGCCTTAGCTAACCAACAAATTGATGCAGTACGATTCCAATATTCTTTTAGCAATGTCGAAATTAACCAGACAGTTAAGTGCTCGTATCAGGTTTTAACACTCTCAAAAAATAGCTTCCCCCAACTCACCCCAAACAACTTAGAGAGCATAGTTGGCCAGCTAACTCCAGAGTTCCCAGTAGTGACACGAGACTACAGCGACTACATCCACGAAAACAACATAGGCTTTATCGTCTATGACCGAAACCAACTTGACACACAAATCATCAACAGCAAAATACTACAACTCATCTACTCAAACGACCGATACGTCATCTTCAAAATCCAATAACACACAAGTTATCCCATTAAGAAACAACAACTATAATAGACAATAATAATGTTTAAAACTAAAAAGCAGATGACCTGTGGTGGTAATGTGAATAGAGTTGTAGCTTTCACATTGATTTTTCTCATAAACACATCAGCGATAGTGATTTTTAGCCCTGTTTTAGCCTCAGAGTTAGCTACGGATTCGTGGAATATAAAAACGCCAATACCCGTTGATAATTCACAGAAATATCAGCCGAGTAATGTTGTTTTTGAGGGCAAGATCTATGTTATCGGCGGCGGCCCAACCATGAATTATGACCCAAAAACCGACACCTGGATCACTTTAACGCCCATACCCACACCAAGGGATAGGCCTAGTGTTGCGGTTTATCAAGGCAAAATTTACTGCATAAGCGGCTATGTTGAGGATGAGACAGTAACAGTGTATCGAGTGTATCGCCACATGGATATAGTTGAGGTTTACGACCCCGTTAAGGACAGTTGGAGTAAGAAGGCCTCAGTGCCAATTGAGGTCAGGCCTGAGAGACCCTTCAACACACCTATACAGGCATGTGTGGTAAATGACCAGCTCTTCGCTATAGGCCCAAAGGGCGAATTATACCAGTATAATCCCTCAGCAGATAGATGGACCAGAAAAGCGTCCTTAGCGGTTGAAGCGATAGTGCAGGTTTATGTGATGAATAAACAACTTTTCGTTATAACCCAAAATGGGGAGCAAACAGAGATGTATATGTACGATTCAACTACAGATGTGTGGACAAAAAAAGCCGACCCACCCGTTGCTGCCTATTCGTTTGGTGTTGTGGTGGACGATAAGATAATTGTTGGCAACTCACAGACAAATGCACACACGTATCGTTATGAGTTTGGTCTTAGTATTTATGATTCAAAGACAGATATGTGGAGTGAAGGTACCCCCAGTCCGCAGGTTAGATTTTTCTATCGTTATCCGGTTGTTGGTATGACAGCGGGTGTTTATGCACCTAAAAAAGTCTATGTTTTTGGTAACGAACAATTTGACAGAGATACGCTTCGGACGTTTAGTTGGGTTTATGATCCAGTAGATAACGTTTGGTCAACCGCAAAAACTATGCCGGATTCATATAGACTTTCAGCCAGCGGGGGCTCAGACGAGCTGCTTGTTGTTGATGATGTGTTTTATATGTTGTCGAACTTTTTTAACAAGCAATATGATCCAGATATAGGCGTGCAATATATCCGAATAGGCGTACAATATGTTCCAATAGGTTACTCACCCCATGAAACAACCCCCTCTGAACAAATCCCGTCTGAACCAATTCCTTCTGAACCAATCCTTTCTTTAAATACCCCTATGGTAGTTGCAATAATAGCGATCAGCCTTGCTGTAGCAGGTTTATGCTTCTATCTATTCAAAAAAGGAGCAATAACAAAAAAAGGGCCGGGCAAACAAGGCTCAACTTAATCGGACAATTTTTCCAAACATTGGCAGTGTCCTAATACAGATTTGTTAATATAGTTCGTTTACATTAAGTACAAGCATGACACGTCCAAGACAAACAGACAATATGACTTGCCAAAATCTTCACTGCAAATACCACCTAAAAGAAAAAGACAAAAACATCATCAAACACGGAAAAAACCGTGCTGGACATCAAGTCTATAAATGCCTCCACTGCAACACCTACTTTACCCAAACCAAAAACACACCCCTCTA
>Ga0123356_10001442_pt1 | contig 26281 bp, 26 predicted proteins | sample TergutEmb28metaG_2_FD_92546 | JGI IMG/M metagenome (GOLD analysis project Ga0123356, IMG submission 92546) | Embiratermes neotenicus P3 segment gut microbial communities from Petit-Saut dam, French Guiana - Emb289 P3 | ecosystem: Host-associated > Arthropoda: Insects > Digestive system > Gut ...
CGGGCTCAAAACGCCGCCTCGATGTGGTCGAGGCGGACCAGCCTGCCCTCCGGGTCGACCGTTACCCCGATCGCATCGAAGCGCAGGTCGCTCACGCGGGGGTGGTCGGCGCGGTCTCGCAGCCAGCGGCCGGCGAGGCTGCGAACCTGGGCGCGCTTGCGCGGGTGCACGGACTCCAGCGGGTCGCGGCCGGCGCGGTTGGCGACGCGGCACTTCACCTCGCAGAAGATGATGGCGCGCCCGTCGAACGCCACGATGTCGAGCTCTCCCCAGCGCGTGCGGTAGTTGCGCTCGAGGATCTGCAGGCCTCGGCGGGTGAGGTGGTCGGCTGCGAACTGTTCGCCGGCAGCCCCGATTCGGCGGCGTCTGTCATTGGGCATGCCTCCGAAGCTACGTCCACACATGTCACGTCTCTGTGTCGTGGTGTGACGAAAGTGCAAAAAGTGGCGTGGCGGGGAGCGAGATTTCACAGAGTCGTGACACCGCGTGAGAGTTCCGTCACAAATGTGGCCGTAGCTTCGGAGGCATGCTTGCTCGAGTAACAACCTTCGCCATCGACGGAGTGGACCCCCGTCGCATCTTCGTAGAGGTGGACATCCGTCCGGGCCTGCCGTCTTTCGTGATCGTCGGACTGGGCGACACGGCCGTGCGCGAGTCGCGCGAGCGGGTCCGGTCGGCGATCCAGAACTCCGGCTACGAGTTCCCGCAGCGCCGGATCACCGCCAACCTCGCTCCCGCCTCATTGCGCAAGGCCGGGCCCGGCTTCGACGCGGCGCTCGCACTGGCGGTGCTGGCTGCCAGCGGGCAACTCGACGCCTCGCTGCTGGCGGATGTCGCCGTCTACGGCGAGCTCTCCCTGGGCGGGGAGTTGCGGCCCGCGGCCGGGACGTTCGCGGCAGCGGAGGGCGCGCGCGCTCACGGGATCCCCGCGCTGGTCGTTCCGGCCGGGCAGGCGCGCCAGGCTGCGCTGATCGATGGTGTGCGGGTGCTGGGGGTCAGCGGCCTGGCCGCGGCGGTCGACGCCGTCACGGGAAAGCGCCTGCCGCCTCCGCCCCCAACCGACCACGGGGAGCCGGCAGCGGTCTCGCAGCCGGATCTGGCGGATGTCCGCGGTCATGAGTTTCCGTTACTTGCGCTGGAGATCGCCGCGGCCGGTGGCCACAACCTGCTGTTGGAGGGCCCACCGGGCACCGGCAAGACCATGCTGGCGCGCCGGCTGCCGTCGATCCTGCCGCCGATGACCCGCGCCGAAGCGCGGGAGGTGACGCGGATTCACAGCGTCGTGGGTCTCCACAGCGGCGGTCTCGCCAGCGAGCGTCCGTTCCGGGCTCCCCACCACACGATCTCCGCTGCGGGCCTGGTGGGGGGCGGCAACCCGCCCCGTCCGGGTGAGGCGTCGATAGCCAACCGCGGGATCCTGTTCCTGGACGAGCTCTCGGAGTTCCAGCGCACCACGCTCGAGGCGCTCCGCCAGCCGCTCGAGGACGGTCGCATCACGATCGTGCGCGGCCAGCGGGCGCTCGAGTTCCCGACGCGCTTCATGCTGATCGCCGCCACCAACCCCTGTCCATGCGGCTTCGCGGGAGCGGGCGACAGATGCAGCTGCTCCGAACTTGACATCCGGCGTCACCAGCGGCGGCTGAGCGGCCCGCTGCTCGACCGCATGGACATGCTGGTGAACGTCGAGCGCCCGGCCACCGAGGAACTGGCGGGCCCGCCCCACACGGACTCCGCCGCCGCCCGCGAGCGTGTCCGCGATGCGCGTGAGCGCCAGCGGCGGCGACTGCAGGGGACGCGCGCCGCATGCAACGGCGAGCTCGATGCGGCGCTGATCCAAACCAGATTGCGGCTCGACGAGGGTGCTCAGTCGGCGCTCGGCAGGGCCTACCTCGGAGGGGCGTTGTCCGCGCGTGGGCGGCACCGGGTCCTGCGCGTCGCGCAGACAATCGCCGACCTCGACGGACGCGACGTGGTCGGAAGCGACGATGTGTGCACGGCGCTGATGCTGCGCCAGCGCGTCGGCGGCGTCGAGGGGCTGGCCGCATAGCCATGTGGGCCTGTGACGAATGCATGCGGCGCACGTGGCTGCTCGGCCGCGTGAGCGCGTACCTGCAGTTCCAGCGCAAGCGTCTCGAGGACATTCTGACTCTCGGCGACGAGCAGCTGATAACCCTATGGGCGAATCGGGTGCGGGATGGGCTCGAGCATGAATACGAGGACTTCGACAGGAGCCGCGCGGAGGGGGCGCGGGCCAGAGCCGAAGCGGCCGGCCTGGAGCTCGTCTGCCGCTGCGACGCCGCGTATCCGCAGAGCCTGCTGCGCCTGCGGACACCGCCGGCGGTGCTGCACGTAGCGGGTGGCATGGCGCGCTTCCTCGAGCTCGCGCAGGCCGACCCGGTGGCGCTGATCGGGTCCCGGCGAGCCACCGGCTACGGGCAGGAGATCGCTCATGCGCTGGGCCGCGGGTGCAGTGCCAGCGGCCTCTGCGTGGTCAGCGGCATGGCGATCGGCGCGGACGCCTGCGCGCACCGCGGCGCGCTGGCCGCGGGCGGCCACACCGTGGCTGTGCTCGCGGGCTGCGCCTGCGCTCCCTATCCGAAGGCGAACAGCGGGCTTCACGGCAAGATCCTCGCCAGCGGCGCCGCCGTGAGCGAGTTCGGCCCGGGGACAGCGCTGCGCGGCTGGACATTCATCGCGCGCAACCGGATCATCGCGGGGCTCGCGAGACTCACGGTGGTCGTGCAGGGGCGGGCAGACTCCGGTGCGCTGAGTACGGCCGCGTTCGCGCGCGGACTGGGCCGGCCCGTGGGTGCGGTCCCGGGCGCCGTGTCGGTCGGTCAGTCCGAGGGCCCCAACCAGCTGCTGGCCGTGGGCGCGGTGATGATCCGTGACGCTCAGGACGTCCTGAATGCGGTGTTCGGCGCCGGTGTACGCGACGCGGAGTCGGCCGGCCGGGCCGGCCTCGGCTCCGGCCAGGTCGCCCTGCTCGAGGCGATCGCGAACGGGGCCGACACCGCTGGGGCGCTGACGCGGGCCGGGGTCGGAGGCCGGCACATGCTGGTCATCCTGGCCGAGCTCGAGCTGGCCGGATGCGTGCGCAGGGCGGCTGGGGGCAGGTACATCGTGACGGCTTGACCGACGGCTTGATCGACGGCCTTGATCCACAAGATCCCACTTTGTCGATATGCTCTGTCGGATTTATTTGGTTTCCAGACTGTCGGTCGCGGCCTGCGTACCGGTGGAACGACTCTTGGAGGTACGCAGTGTCAGATCACAAACGGTCGTCTCTGTCGAGGCAGCTCGTGTCGGAGTTGCCAGTGCCGACGCGCCGGCTGTTGAAGCGGCTTGCAGCGCCGGCGGCGGCGTTCGCGGCTGTCGGGGGCGTGGCGCTCGCTGCCGCGCCGGCGAGCGCGGTCGCGGCGACGCCGACGACGCCGCCGTCGACGGTGGCCTGCAGCGGCTCGATCAATCCCGACGCGAACGGCCCTGCGGCCGGAAACGCGAACCCCTACGACTACTCTTTCTCGTGTCTGCCGGCGATCTCGGGCGCGACGAGCCCATCGGGCTACATGTGGGACTTCAGCGGCAACATCTACTCGTACACGATCCTCGTCACGCGCCGCAAGGACGACGGGAACAACGTCACCTACGGGGCGCCGACGGCAACGGTGCTGACGTCCGCGGGCGCGGTCGACCCGACGCAGTACGTCAACTGCTCGAGCATCGTGCCCAGCGACGGCTTCGGCTGCACCGCTCCGGGCCCCGGCGCTAGCTCCGCGTCGGACCTGGCGAACGGCACGAGTCCCGCCTATCTCAAGTACATCCCGGCGGGTGAGACGGTCACCGGCGGTTTCGCCATGACCGAGGGCTATTGCGCGTTCCTGCCCAAGGGCGCCAAGCCCGGTACGCCGGCGGTTCCGCAGGCGACCGTGGAGCTGATCGTGACCGACACCAACGGGGTCACCGAGGGCCCGTTCGAGCTTCCGCGCGCCGGCAAGTGCCCGAAGGTCGCGGCGGTCGTGCCGGCCGCGAAGACGACAACCAAGAAGCCGACCAAGAAGAAGACCAAGAAGGGTGGGAAGGTCAGGACGGCGGTGGCCCGGGAGACGGCCGAGTCCAAGAAGTAGTGTGACGCTCGGCGTCCCGTCTGGCATAATTCGCCGGTGCAATTTCTGCGGATGAAACCTGGTCACGGCGAGGTTCTCATCGCGGAAGGGGACGTCGAGCTTCCGCACGATGAACAGCGGCTGCTGGAGGAGTTCCGCCGCCAGCTCGACGCCGGCCTGTGGGCTGCGGTCCCGCTCGCGCAGGGCGACGGCCGCCGCGATGCCGTGATGGTGCGCTCGTTCGCGGAGATTCCGCGTGACGCGGAGCGCGTGATCTTCTTCCCGCGCGCGGCCGGCGGCTGAATCGGTCACAACGATGGTTCTGGCCCTCGGTGTTTCGGCGTTGGTGGCGATTGCGCTGTTGTCGGACGTCCTCGCGCCGCCGGTCTCACAGATGTGGGCGCGTTACCGCGCTCGGCGGCGGCTGGTTCCGGAGACGTCCCTCGATCCCGGCCGGGAGCTGCGCGCCGAGCAGACGGCTCGGGAACTGCTGCGCTCGTGCGTGGGCGAGGAGGAGTGGGCCATGTACCGCGAGCTCGGCTTCATCCGCGTCTGGGGCGCGCAATCGAGCGCACGCACCGGCGGCGTCGATTTCGAGTACGCCTACCTGATCTACCCGCATCGCCCGATCATCGCCTACGCGGCTCAGACCGGCCGCCTGCTGGGGGAGTACTGCGTCGAGTTCCCGGACGACACGCGCCCCTACGGAAGTTCGCGGCTGCCGGACTCTGACGACGTGCTGGCCAAGTGGATGGCGCTGACGGGTGATGAGCGCCGCCTGCTGGCGAAGGCCAACCTGCACATGCCCGGGCGCCAGGTCGATGCGGCGGTGGTGACCCGCGATCTCTGGCGGCTGTCTCGCTGGGAGCAGGTCCGCATGCGCGACGTCGCTACGACGCTCGGCGTCCCGTTGCAGCCCCCGCCCGCCTAGCGCTCCCGTCCGGGGCGCCGGCTCTCGTCCGGGGCGCCGGCTCTCGTCCGGGGCGCCGGCTCTCGTCCGGGGGCCAGCGCCAACGTCCGGGCTCAGCGCCCACGTCCAGGCCCCGCCGACGGCGCAGGGTGCTAAGCTCGCCGCATTGAAGTCGATCAAGTTTGTGTGATTTATCGAGATCATGCGATTGATCGACCAGATGACCTTGATGACGATGGGAAAGGATGCTGGTTTGAGACTCAACCGCAGTCGCCTCGGCGGCGCTAACCACCCCAAGCTGACGGGCAAGCGCGTGAAGGCTCTGATCGCGGTTGCAGCGGTCGCGCCCGCGGCTGCGTTTGTGCCGGCGATGGCGACCCCGGCCGCGGCCTCGGCCAAAACGACACTGATCGGCTCGGGATCCAGCGCCGCACAGCCGTACATGGTGGCTCTGTTTGCTGCCTACTCGAAGCTCCACAAGAAGATCGGGTTCCGGTACAACCCGGACGGCGGCAACGCCGGCGTCAAGGATGTCCAGTCGGGCATCTCGCAGTTCGCCGTGCAGACGGCCGCACCGCTGCCGTCGCAGACCAACGTGACGTTCTCGAAGATCTTCCTCGACGGTCTCTGCATCGACGTCAACTCACAGAACAAGCTGAGCAACCTCTCGCTCGCGCAGCTCGCCGGTGCCTTCAAGCAGCCGCCCACCTATCTCACGTGGGGGCAGCTCGGAAGCAACCTGGGCGGCGACTCGATTCAGACCCAGGGGCGCAACAGCGCCGCCGGGCAGTTCACCTTCTTCCAGGCGGCGGTCCTGGGCGGCGGCTCCGAGAACACCTCGACGACGCAGCTCACCTCGGACGGCCTGGTCAAGGTCGCGATCGAGAAGAACAAGGATGCGATCGGTTATGTCGGCCTCGCCAACTCCGGCGCCAAGGGTGAGACCAAGGCGCCCGGCGAGAAGGCGCTCTCCATCAACGGCGTTGCCTGCTCCCCGGCGAACATCAAGAACAGGTCGTATCCGCTGTGGCGCTACGACTGGGCGGTCGTGCCGCGCAACGCGCCGAACTCGCAGGTCCTCGCGTTCTTCAAGTGGGTCAGCACCAGCGCCGCAGCCGGCAAGATCCTCAGCACCTCCGGCGCCGTCCCGGCCTTCAACAAGGTCGCCAAGAAGAAATAGGTAACTGGCGGAGCAGTCCACTGACAGCGAGCGGTCCGGAACGACGGTGAGACGCCTATGGCGCTAGACGATCCGCTGCTGCTCCTGCAGGAGGAGGCTGGACTCAGCCAGGATCAGCGCGCCGAGCTTTGGCTCGGCGCGCTGGTCTGCGGCGTCATCGTGCTGCTGCTGGCGATGGTCGTCTTCATCGTCGCGCAGGCCTGGCCGTCGTTCGCGCACAACGGCCTGCACTGGTTCGGCCCCGGCGGCGACGTCGACCAGCAGATCACGGCGATCTTCAACTCGACCAACTACGGGCACAAGCCGGTCTACACCTTCCATGCCTGGCCGCTGATCTGGAGCACGATCCTGACCACCGGCTTTGCGGCGGTGCTGGCGTTCTTCGCCAGCCTGTTCACCGCGATCTTCATGGTCGAGTTCGCTCCGGCCCCACTGCAGCGCGTGCTCGAGCCGGTCGTACGCCTGCTGGCCTCGGTGCCGTCCGTGATCTACGGCCTGGTCGGGGTGCTCGTGCTGGTGCCCTTCATCGGCAACCACCTGATCACCGAGAGCCAGAAGGCGTCGGTATCTCCGGTCATCGAGCTGAACGGCTACAGCCTGCTGGCCGCGATCGTGATCCTGACCGTGATGATCGCGCCGATCATGATCGCGATCTTCGTCGACGGTCTGCGGGCGGTTCCGCGCAACTGGCTCGAGGGCTCGCTGGCGCTGGGCGTAAACCGCTGGCGCACCTTCTGGAAGGTCGCGGTGCTGACGGCTCGGCCCGCGCTGATCGCCGGGGTCGTGCTAGCAACCGCGCGGGCGCTGGGCGAGTCCGTGATGCTGAGCATGGTCTCCGGCTCTGTCGGGTTCGCGCCGAACCCGGCCGACGGCCTGATCTTCTTCTTCGAGCCCTCGCGCGGCCTTGCGCCAACGATCCTGCACAACACCGACCAGCTCAGCTCGCCGCCGATGAAGGCCACGCTGTTCGCGATCGCGGCGGTGCTGCTGTTCTCCTCGCTGATGCTCTCACTCGCCGGGTGGGCGGCGAAGCAGCCGATGAAGCGTTACTTCCAGTTCGGCGGGGCGCAGGCATGAGCTCGGGGACCGAAGGCGCGGCGCGCCACGGCGCCGTCGAGTCGAGCGCGTCCTGGCGTCCCAGCGATCGGCTGGGCCTCGCCTTCGCCTGGTTCATGGGGCTGCTGTTCTGCGCGATCTGCGCGGCGATCGTGATCTACCTGCTCGTGCAGGGGATCCGCTACCTGCAGCCGAGCATGCTCTGGACCAATCCGCAGGCTGGGAGCACCCAGAACGCATCAGGCGGGTTCTTGGCGCCGCTGCTCGGCACCCTGCTTGTCACGGCCGTCGCGATGCTGCTGGCGACGCCGATCGGGGTCGGGGTTGCCGTGTGGCTCAGCGAGTACGCGCGGCCGCGGCCGCTGGCGCGCGTCGTCGAGTCGACCGTCGAGATGTTCGCGGGGGCGCCGTCGATCGTGCTGGCGCTGTTCGGTGTGATCCTCTTCCGGGCGTCGTTCATGGGCTTCCTCACCGAGAAGACGGGCGCGGTCGTCTACGGCAAGGGGTTCTTCCCAGCCGGCGCGATGCTTTCGCTGCTGGCGCTGCCGCTGGTGGTGACCAGTGTGCGCGAGGGGCTTCAGGCGATCCCCAACCACGTGCGTGAGGCCTCTTACGCGGTGGGCAAGACGAAGATCACGACGATCCGGCGGGTGCTGCTGCCGACGGTACGCCCCGACATCATCACCGGCTCGATGATCGGCGCCGGGCACGCGATCGGCGACACGGCGATCATCGTCTTCCTGCTGGGCGACACCCTGACGCTGCAGGGCGTCGGCAACGTGCCGTTGCTCGGGACCCTGCGCGGCACCGGCAGCACGCTGACCGCCTACATCTTCGACAACGCGCCGACCGGTGATCTCAACCAGCCCAACAAGGCGTTCGCCGCGGCGCTGGTGCTGCTCGCGATCGTCTTGATAATCAACGTCGTTGTCGACATCTTTGGTCGAAAAGCAAGGGAACTCAAATGGGCGTAGACACCGAACCACTGCCTGTCCGCCGGCTCGAGCCGGGTGCCACGCTGACCGTGCGGCCGCCGCGCGGCGACGTCCACGTGCATCCCCTCGACCGGGTCCCGCTTGACCCGGTCGAGGCAGACAGCGCCGCACACGACGATCGGACCGGCCTCGACACGGCCTTCTCGCGCGACGCGATGCAGCGGCACGCCGTGCTCCCGACGCTCGAGCGCATGCGGGTGGAGGAGCTCTCGATCAGCTACGGGCCGAAGCTGGCGGTGCGCTCCGTCTCGCTGCCCGTCCGCCAGGGCGAGGTCCTGGCCTTGATCGGACCCTCGGGCTGCGGCAAGACGACGCTTCTGCGCTCGCTCAACCGGCTCACCGAGCTGACCAAGACCGCGGCGCTGAGCGGCCAGATCAAGCTTGACGGAGTTGACATCAGCGAACTCGAGCCGACCGCGCTGCGGCGGCGCGTGACGATGGTCTTCCAGCAGCCGAACCCGTTCCCGATGAGCATCTTTGACAACGTCGCCTATGTCCTGCGGGAGCAGGCCAAGCGCAAGCCGCGCAAGGCGTCGTTGCGCCCGCAGGTCGAGGAGGCGCTGGCGCGCGCAGGCCTGCTCGACGAGGTCAGGGACAACCTCGATCATCCTGCGCTGCGCCTCTCGGGCGGTCAGCAGCAGCGGCTGTGCATCGCCCGCGCGCTGGCGGCCAACCCGGAGGTGCTGCTGCTCGACGAGCCCTGCTCTGCGCTCGATCCGCAGTCGACCAAGGTGATCGAGGACCTGATCGTGAAGCTGCGCGAGGAGGTCGCCGTGGTGATCGTCACGCACAACCTCCAGCAGGCACATCGGATCGCGGACCACGTCGCGTTCATGTACCTGGGCGAGCTCGTCGAATATGCGCCGACCCACGCGCTGTTCGGGGCCCCGAAGGAGCAGCGCACGCGGGAGTACATCAGTGGCGCGTTCGGTTAGGTGTGTGATGGCGGCGCTCTCCGGGGCGGCGCTGGCGGTTCCGCTGGCCGGCTGCACGACCACCCAGACCGAGGCGCAGCGCCTGCAGCTCGACGCGGCGCGGCAGCGTGCGGCGCTTGTGAGCACGCGCGTGAGCGTGGCCAGCCGGACCGTCACCGCCTCGCGGATCGGGCTCGTGCGCGAAGGCCGCGACACCGCCGTGGTGGTGACCGTGCGCAACACCGGAGGCAGGCCGGTCTCAGATCTGCCGATCTCGGTCGGATACGAGCGCCCGGCAGGCGCGAGGGTTTATCTGAACGACACCGCCAACCTCGGGTACTTCGAGGCACACCTGCCGGTGGTCGCCGCCGGGCGTGAGCTCACCTGGGTTTACACGACGCACGCGGCGTTACCGGCCGGGGCACGGCCGTTCGCCGTGATCGGCGTCAAGCCCGCCGCTCCCGCCCGGATCACCGAGCCTGTTCTGCGGATCGGGCTCGAGTACGGGCACCTGACCGGTTCGGGCTCCGTGAGCGTGCACCTCGACAACCAGACGGGCGTGCCGCAGTACCAGCTGCAGGTGTACGCGTACGCTCGTCAGGGGGACCGATACGTCGCCGCCGGCAACGCGACCGTGGCCGAGCTCAACGGGGACTCCAGGCGGCACCTCGAGCTACGGCTGGTTGGCGCTGCCGCGTCTGCCACCCTACATGTGCAAGCGGTTCCCACGATCCTGCAATGAGCATGACCACCACCGACACGATGAAGGCGACCGAGGCGGCAGCCGAGCGCTGCGGCCAGTGCGGCGCCCCCGCGGCGCCCGATCAGCGCTACTGCGTCAATTGCGGCTTTCACCGACGCAACGCGCGCGACCCCGTTGCCCGCTACCTGAGCGAGGCGAGCGCCGCGCGCACACAGGTGGCGGCGGCGCAGTCGGCGCTTGCATCGCGCCGGCGTCGGGTGCCGCGCCTGGGACACCGTGTCGTTACGCTGCTGGTCGCGCTGGCGCTGCTCGCCGGGATCGCGATCGGCAACGCCGCCGCCGGGAGCTCCCCGTCGCACACCCATGCTGCCCCGCGCCGCGCCGCCGGGCCCACGACGCACAAGCACGCCGCGGGCTCGGTCAAGAACGCCACCGGCTAGAGCTACCTGCAGCAGGAACAGAACCTCCCGAACACGGTCAACCCGTGAGCGCCGGCCGGCTCCCGGACGCCGAGCTGGCCGCCGAGCGCGACCGGCTCACCGAGCAACTCGCCCTGATGCAGTCCGAGCTCGGCGGACTGTTCTACGAGATGGCGATCCGAGACCACCTGCAGCTCGACCTGCTGGTCGAGCGCGCCGCGGCGATGCAGGGCGTGGAGACCGAGCTGCGGGAGATCGAGGAGCGACTCGCGCGCTCCACATAGGGCGGAGCGAGCCATTCCCTCCACCGCTGTGTTTAACCGTGGTGTGAGGGCCTCAGAGCCAACCACCAGCCGGTCGTGCGCCGCCTGCGGCTATGGATAACCGGCAAAACCCAATCAATCTTGTAAACATTGTAGAATTGGTTGCACTACTGGTATTCGAAGGCGAGCTCAGCTCGCGGTGAAGGGGATGCGACTTTGACATTCAACGCACGGAGGCTCGGCTTCGTACGCCGGGTTGCCGGCCCGGCCGTCGCGGTCATGGCCACATTTACGACGGCCGCCGCTCTGAACGCGCCCTCGGCCCTGGCCGCCAGCTCGGTGACGATCAAGACCAGCTTCGAGAACAGCCCGATCAGCCTCCAGACGGCGGATGCGGTCGGCTATGCGCTGACGAACAGCACCGCTGCCGCCGAGACCGTGACGTTCACGGACACGCTTCCCGCCGGCGTCGTCCTCGACGATCCGATCGGGTTCACGAACACGGCCGGGACCTCACCGAACGCGTGCACGAACGTCACGGAGACCAACCCCTCGAGCGGCCAGCCCTCGAGCCCGGGTGACGGTGCCGTGAAGATCACCGCCACCGTGAAGTCGGGAACGGGAACGATCTGCACGCTCTCGCTAAGCGTGGTCGCGAATCAGCCGAGCGTTGCCGATGCACCGCTCAAGGACGCTTACAGCGGAGTAAGTGCCTCGCCCTCCGCGACGGTCACGACGACACCGGCCGCCGGCATCGTGGTGCTCACCAACCCAACGCTGACGTTCACCGCGCCGTCCAACAACCAGAGCTTCACCTTCGGTCAGGTCTCCAACGCGAGCTTCGGCTGCGCGGCGACCGACCCGCGGGACTCGATCAGCGCCTTCTTCGGAACCGATGACGAGGGCAATCAGATCGCCTCGGGTGCTCCGATTGACACGGTCGACCCGGGAGTGCACTCGCTCGAGGTCGACTGCTACAGCGCCGCGGGCGGCGGGGACTTCACGCAGACCATCAACTACAAGGTCGGCTCCTACTCCCTGAGCTCCGTGAAGACCACCAAGACGACTGACCAGGCCTCGTTCAAGACGCTGGTGCCCGGCGGCAGGCTCGTGGCCGAGCTGATCGACGGCACCAAGGTCATCGGCACGACCAGGACGACGGTCACCTCGCGCAAGACCGTCAGCGTCACGGTCAAGCCGACGACGGCCGGCAAGAAGGTGCTGGCCGCCACCAAGGCCAAGTCGGCCAACGTCCAGCTGCACGTCGCCTTCACACCCAGCCCGATCGGTACGGGCGACTCACAGATCTCGCCGGCGCAGGCGACGGTCCTGACCAAGAACCTCAAGTTCGCGATCGCGGCCAAGCGCAAGGCGCACGGCCGCGCGGCGCGCGCGTAGAGCAGTTCGGAGCGGGCGTTCTGGAACGGCTGGGGCCACGCGGGCCCCAGCCGGTAGAGTTCGCGCCCGCCATGTCAGACACCTCAGCTGCTTCCAGCGGGCCCGACCTCAAGCACCGCAGCAGGATCCTCACGGAGGGACCTGAGCGCGCCGCCGCGCGCGCCTACCTCAAGGGCATCGGATACGACGACGAGGCCCTCTCCAAGCCGCTCGTCGCGGTCGCGAACACGTGGATCGAGACGATGCCGTGCAACTTCCACCTGCGCGCGCTCGCCGCGAAGGTGAAGGAGGGCGTTCGCGCGGCCGGCGGCACGCCGATGGAGCTGAACACGATCTCGATCTCGGACGGGATCACGATGGGGCTACCGGGGATGCGCGCCTCGCTCGTCAGCCGCGAGGTGATCGCGGACTCGATCGAGCTGGTCGTCGATGCGCATCAGTTCGACGCGGTGATCGCGATCGCGGGCTGTGACAAGACCGCGCCCGGCGCGGCGATGGCGCTCGCCCGGCTCGACATCCCGGGACTGGTGCTGTACGGCGGCTCGATCCTGCCAGGTCACTACAGGGGCCGGGACATCACGGTCATGGAGGTCTTCGAGGCGATCGGCGCTCACGCCGTCGGCAAGCTCAGCGACGAGGAGCTGCTCGAGATCGAGAACGTCGCGTCGCCCGGCGCCGGCGCCTGCGGCGGCCAGTTCACGGCCAACACGATGGCGATGGCGTTCGAGGTACTCGGCATCTCCCCGGTCGGCTTCTCGATGATCCCCGCGGTCGTCGGCGAGAAGAGCGAGGCCGCCGAGCAGGCGGGAGAGATGATCATGGATGTCCTGCGCCGCGGTCTGCGTCCCAGCGACGTGATCACCAAGGAGAGCCTCGCGAACGCGATCGCCGCGATCGCGATGAGCGGCGGCTCCACCAACGGCGTCCTGCACCTGCTGGCGGTCGCCACCGAGATGGGGGTCGAGCTCTCGATCGACGACTTCGACGCGATCAGCGCGCGCACGCCGCTGCTGTGTGACCTCACCCCGTTCGGCAAATATGTGGCGCCCGACCTGTGGCGCGCCGGCGGCGTGCCGCTCGTGCTGGCGCGCCTGCGCGAGGCCGGCCTGCTGAACGAGGAAGCGGTGAACGTCACGGGCCAGACCGCCGGCGAGATCGCCGACGCCGCGACCGAGGCCGAGGGCCAGAAGGTCGTGCGGCCGCTCAGCGATCCGCTTGCCCCCGAGGGCGGGCTCGCGATCCTGCGCGGCAACATCGCGCCCGAGGGCTGCGTCGTCAAGCTCGCCGGCCACGAGCGACGCCTGCACGTCGGTCCCGCGAAGGTCTACGAGCGCGAGGAGGACGCGATGGCGGCCGTCACGCACGGGCAGATCGAGCCGGGTGACGTCGTCGTGATCCGCAACGAGGGTCCCGCCGGCGGGCCCGGAATGCGCGAGATGCTGGCGGTCACCGCGGCGATCAACGGTGCCGGGCTCGGTGAGGACGTGGTCCTGATCACCGACGGGCGCTTCTCCGGCGCCACACACGGGTTCATGATCGCCCACGTGGCGCCCGAGGCGGCCCAGGGCGGACCGATCGGCGCTGTCCAGACCGGCGATCAGATCACGGTCGACGTGGCCGCGCGGCGACTCGACGTGGCCCTCTCTGACGCGGAGATTGCCGAGCGCGTGGCCGCCTACCGGCCGCCCGAGCGGCCGCACCCCGGCCCCGCGCTGAGCAAGTACGCGAAGCTCGTCTCCAGCGCCTCCCGCGGCGCCGTCACGCATTGAGCGGTCCCGTGCGGCGCGTCGCCTGACCGAATCCTTGCGATAGTCGCCTGCGTCGCGGCTAATATTTGTTGCCGTTGTGACGTTCGCCGGACGGTGAGAAGGATCCCCAACACATGGAACCGTTGAGGATGACGGGAGACATTTTCCAAAATCAGGGGCCGCGCAGGCGACGGCGCTCGCTTTACTTGGTGCCCGTCCTCGTCGTGCTGCCGTTCGTCGCCGTCGCCGTGTTCGCGGCCCTCGTCGCCAGTTCGAGCCCCAGCATCCGTGTCGGCGCGAGCTCGCTGGCGGAGGTGTCGCTGCCGCTCGGCGGAGGCAAGGTCACCCAGGTGGTCGCGGTCGGCGGGCGCGAGCAGCAGGTGGTGCCGGTCCGGCTCGAGGGCGACCAGGTGTTGCCGACCAGGGCGATCCCCGCCGGGGAGCGGGTCACGGTCGAGGCCACGATCCAGCGTCCGGGTTGGATCTCGTGGCTGGCCGGCAAGACCGAGCGAGTGCAGGTGACCGAGACCACACCGGTTGCGCACCTCGCCTCGACCTTCATCACCCGTCACGGTGGTCAGCCGATGAACGTCGGCTTCTCCGCGCCGGTTGCCGCCGCCGGTTACGGCGCGCTCGGCAGGCACGTCTCCGCAGCGCGGCTCTCGCAGCCCGCGGACACTCTGGCGATGACCGAGACGAAAGTCGCGGGTACGGCCCAGGTCGCGTTCGCGGCACGCTCCTGGGAGACCCCGACGGTCGCGAGTGTCTCCTGGTTCCCGGCCGGGACCAAAGCGAGCGCTGTCGCGACGCCGGCGCCCGGCGGCAAGATCACACCCAGCACTGACATCACGCTGACCTTCTCGAAGCCCGTCACGAAGGCGCTCGACGGCACGATGCCGCCTGTGACGCCGCGCGGCGCCGGGGCATGGCAGACGGTGAACCCGCACACGATCCGGTTCGTTCCGGCCGGCTATGGCTACGGGCTCGGTGCCGACGTGCGCGTCTCGCTGCCGGCGGGCGTGGACCTGATCGGCGGCAAGGCCAGCGGCGGCGATCCCGTGGGCCAGTGGACCGTGCCGGACGGCTCGACGCTCGCGCTGCAGCAGTTGCTCGCGCAACTCGGGTACCTCCCTGTGAACTTCACGCCGGCTACCGGTGCCCCGGCGACAGCGAGCACGACCGCGGCCGAGGAGGCGGCGGTGCTCAACCCGCCCAAGGGCACGTTCAGCTGGCGCTATCCGAGCACGCCGAGCCTGCTCCGGTCGATGTGGGCGCCCGGCGCCTCCGGCGAGCTGACCAGGGGTGCCGTGATGGCCTTCGAGGAGAACCAGGGACTGACGACCGACGGTGTCGCCGGCCCCGAGGTCTGGAAGGCGCTGATCAACGCCGCCGTCAAGAACCAGAAGTCGACCTTCGGCTACACGTTCGTGATGGTCAGCGAGAACAGTCCGGAGAGCGAGGAGGTCTGGCACAACGGCAAGATCGTCGTCAGCGGTCCCGTCAACACCGGGATCTCGGCCGCGCCGACCGCGACCGGCACCTACGCTGTCTACGAGCACATCCCGAGCGGCACGATGAGCGGCACGAACCCCGACGGCTCGACCTACCACGATCCCGGGATCCCCTACATCAGCTACTTCAACGGTGGCGACGCCCTGCACGGCTTCATTCGTGCCTCCTACGGCTTCCCGCAGAGCCTCGGCTGCGTCGAGATGCCCTACTCCGAGGCCGGCCAGGTGTACCCCTACACCCCGATCGGCACCATCGTCAACGTCGCGTCCTAGCGGGCACCGGTCGCTCGAACGGCTGCCGCCGCGGTTGTGACGCATTGGTCATTGCACCTGTTTGTCACGATATGTGACCCAAATGTGCATTGACCTCGGCGCGGTTGCGGGCGGCAGGGCAAGATCCCGCCGTGGCGAAGTATTCGGCGTGCCCAAGCCGTCAGCCGAAAGTGACGCCCGCGCGCCCGAGCGGGATCCGGCGTGGGAATCAGCACTGAGCGCGCTGGCTGCCGACCTGCGGCGCCGCGCGGTCTCGGCCAACACCACCACGGCCTACATGAAGGACTGCCGGCAGCTCGCGGACTGGGCTTCGGCGCGTGGCCTCGGACCGCAGCAGATCGATCTCCGGGCGCTCAGGCGCTATGTCGCCGCGCTCTCCGAGCAGGGCCAGGCGCCGAGCACGGTGGCGCGCAAGCTCGCGGCGATCCGAGCGCTCTACCGGGTGGCGCTCCAGGAGGGCCGCGTGGAGCAGAACCCCGCGGATCTGGTGGCCGCGCCGAAACGGCCACGAACGCTCCCGCGGGTGTTGAAGCGCCAGGAGATCGAGCTGTTGCTGGACCGGATCCCAGCCGTCACACCGCTCGAGCAGCGCGACCGCGCCCTGCTCGAGCTCGCGTACTCCTCCGGCCTGCGGGCCGAGGAGCTGGTGACGCTCGAGGTCGCCTCGATCGACTTTGACAGCGAGGTCGTCCGTGTCGAGGGAAAAGGCGGCAAGACACGTCTGGTGCCGGTCGGTGAGCACGCGCTGGCCGCTGTCGCCCGCTATCTGGAGCGGGCGCGCCCGGCGCTCACGGCGGAGCAGCGGGCCAGCACGGCCGTGGGGCAGGAGCCGCTGTTCCTGTCCAAGTCCGGGCGCCGGCTGGGCACCTCTGACGTCCGCCGCCGCCTGCGCACCTGGACGCGGCTGACCCAGGGTCAGGCACCTGCACTCGCGCAGGCGCATCCCCACACGCTGCGGCACTCGTTCGCGACGCACCTGCTCGAGGGCGGGGCCGACCTGCGCTCGATCCAGGAGATGCTCGGGCACGCGACGATCTCCACGACGCAGGTGTACACGCGCGTGGAGTCCGTGCGCCTGCGAGCCGCATATCTGCGTGCGCATCCACGCGCGTAGTCACCACCGTCGTCGCAGCGATGTGCGTTTTCCCTCAGATCTGAGGGAAAACGCACATCGCTAGCACCTGACTGACGCTCCCGTGCGATCCTCCTCTGTTGATGGAGGCGCACGTCAAGGCAATCGAGCTGAAGGACTGCTGGCAGCGTTACAAGGGCTCCGCTGACGAGCGCGCACGCGAGCGCCTGGTCCTGGCCTACTCGCCACTTGTGAAGTACGTCGCCGGGCGGGTGCGCTCGGGCCTGCCCGGCCATGTCGAGGAGGCGGATCTGATCTCTTACGGGCTCGGCGGCCTGATGTCCGCGATCGACCGCTTCGACCTCGACCGCGAGATCAAGTTCGAGACCTACGCGATCACGCGCATTCGCGGCGCGATCATCGACGAGCTGCGCCGGCTCGACTGGGTGCCGCGCTCGGTGCGCGCCCGTGCGCGTGACATCGAGCGCGCCAACCAGAAGCTCGAGGCGCGCCTGCAGCGCGCCCCCACCGACGAGGAGCTCGCCGCCGAGCTCGAGATCAGCGTCGAGGAGTTCAACGCGGCGCTGCTGCAGATCTCGAACTCGGCCGTGATCGCGCTCGACGAGCTCTGGGCGGCCCGGGACCACGACTCTGACGGGGTGTCCGTGATCGAGACGATGCCGGACCGCAACGCTCCGGATCCGGCGCAGATCGCCGTCCAGCACGAGCTGCGACACCGCCTCGCCGACGCGATCGCGGCTCTGCCCGACCGCGAGAAGCTCGTGATCGCCCTCTACTACTACGAGGATCTGACCCTCCGCGAGGCGGGCGAGGTGCTCGGTGTCACCGAGTCGCGAGTCTCACAACTGCACACCAAGGCGGTGCTGCGGCTGCGCTCGAAGCTCGTGCCGGAAGCGGACTCAGAAGCGGACTGAGAGTCCTTCCGGCCCGGTCTGGGTAGGCCGCCGCAACTGCCGGGCGGCGGCCGTATGAGGCCCCTTCGGGCGGGACGCCTGGAAGTGCTTGCACGAGCGCATCGCCCCGGCTAGTGTCATCCGACACAACCGAAAGGAGGCAGCATGCACAAGGCCGCGGATCGCATTCGCAACGTGGCGCTCGTCGGTCACCGCGGAAGCGGGAAGACGTCGCTGCATGAGGCGCTGCTGTTTCAGGCAGGCGCCGTCAATCGCCTTGGCACTGTCATGGATGGCACGACGCTGTCCGACGCCGAGCCCGACGAGAAGGCACGCCAGATGTCGCTGCAGGCGACCGTCAGCTCGTTCGAGTGGCAGGACCGCCGGGTGAACCTGGTGGACACCCCGGGCGACCCGAGCTTCGTCGCCGACGCGCTCGCGGCGCTGCGGGTCTGCGAGTCGGCGGTGTTCGTGATCAACGCCGTGATGGGCGTCGAGGTTCAGACGACGCGTCTGTGGAAGCGTGCAGAGGAGCTCGACCTCGCTCGTCTTGTGTTCGTCAACATGCTGGACCGGGAGCGCGCGGACTTCTTCCGGGCGCTCGATTCGCTTAAAGGGGCGTTCGGGTCGCACGTCGTCGCGACCGAGATCCCGATCGGCTCAGAGCACGAGGTCTCGGGCGTGATCGATCTGATCGACATGCGCGCCTACCGATATCTTCCCGCCCACCACCCCGGCTACGCCACCCGCGACAACTGTGAGGAGATCCCGATCCCGGAGGGGCAGCTCGCGCAGGCGCAGGAGTACCGCGAGAAGCTGATGGACGAGGTCGCCGAGAACTCCGACGCGCTGATGGAGCGCTACCTCGAGGGCGAGGAGATCTCACACGAGGAGATCGTCGCCGCGCTCAAGGACGGCACGAACCACGGCTCGCTGTTCCCCGTCACGTGCGGGGTCGCAACCGCAAACCTCGGGACCAACCGGCTGCTCGACGCGATCGTGGAGGACCTGCCCTCGCCCGTCAAGCACGGTGGCCTGCAGGTGGGCGATCACACGCTCGAGGCAGACGAGTCCGGCGAGCCCGTCGCGTACGTCTTCAAGACCCGTGCGGATCCGTTCGCGGGCCGGATCAACCTGTTCCGCGTGTACCAGGGCGAGCTCAAGCACGACACGCACCTGCTCAACACGCGCACGCACACGAAGGAGCGGATCGGCCAGCTGCTGAGCTTCAACGGCGCCCAGAGCGCGCATGTCGAGGAGTTCGGTCCCGGTGACATCGGCGCCGTGGCGAAGCTGAAGGAGACGCGCGCCGGCGATTGGCTGGCCGCTCGCGACGAGCCGCTGGAGATGCCGGTGCTGCGGATGCCGGGGGCGGTGATGGCGTTCGCCGTGGAGCCGCGCAGCAAGGGCGACGAGGAGAAGATGTTCGCCGGGCTCAGGCGCCTGCAGGAGGAGGATCCGACGATCGACCTGCACCGCGATCCGCAGACCGGCGAGCAGATCGTGGCAGGGCTCTCGCAGATTCACGTCGAGGTGATCGTCGATCGTCTGCGCGAGCGGTTCGGCGTCGAGGTCAACCTGAAGCCCCCGCGCGTGCCCTACCAGGAGACGATTCGCGGGGGTGCCAAGGCGCACGGCCGTCACAAGAAGCAGACCGGTGGGCGCGGCCAGTTCGGCGACTGCCACATCGAGATCGAGCCCCTGCCGCCCGGCAGCGGCTTCCAGTTCGTCGACGCGATCAAGGGCGGCGTGATCCCCAACGGGTTCATCCCGGCGGTCGAGAAGGGTGTGATCGAGGCGATGCAGTGTGGCGTCGTGGCGGGCTACCCCGTGAAGGACGTCAAGGTGACCGTCTTCGATGGCTCCTACCACACCGTCGACTCGTCGGAGATGGCGTTCAAGCTGGCCGCCGGCCAGGCGATGCGTGACGCGCTGGAGCACGCCGCTCCCGTGCTGCTCGAGCCGATCATGGCGGTCAACGTGAGCGTTCCCGAGGAGAGCGTCGGCGACGTCATCGGCGATCTCAACTCGCGGCGCGGACATCCGCACGGTATGGAGCCCGCCGGCGGCGGCATGACCGACGTCAAGGCCGAGGTGCCGATGGCGGAGATGCTGTCCTACGCGCCCGATCTGCGCGCGATCACCGGCGGCCAGGGCGAGTACACGATGGAGTTCATGCGCTACGACGAGGTCCCGGCGCATCTCGCGGGGAAGGTGGTGGCACAGGCGTCTGCATGATTTCGACCTGATCGGCTTCAGCGCGTCCGCTACGCTCGTTTATTCGCCGCGCGGACGCGGCGCCGTCACGTATGAGCCAGCCTCGCAGCATCCAGACCATCTACGAGGCAGACGTTTGCGACGTCTGCTCCCGTACGGTGCTGCGTGGCGAGCAGACCGAGGTGTTCGTCGGCAGCGGCCGGCGCTACAACGTCTGCGAGCTCTGCAAGCCGCATGCGCTGCACGAGGGCTGGTTGCGCGAGGGCTCGATCCCGGAGTTCCAGGGCAGCAGCGAGCGTGTGCAGCGGCGGCGTCCGCTGTTCGGCCGGCGCCGCAACAAGGGCGGTGACGCCGATCAGGTTCTGGCCGAGCCGCGCTCGCTCGACGACGAGCTTTCGGTCGGTGCCTGGAACACGGAGCCGGCGTCCGGGGCGCCTGCACCCGTGCCCGCGCCGCGCCGCGCGCCCTCGGAGCCGCAGCCGGCGGCACCGGGGCGGGCCGTGCGTGCCCGCGACCGCCGCGAGCCGCGTCACGTGCATGCGATCCCGACGAGTGGCGATCACAAGATCGCGGCCGCCGTCGACGTGTTCAACTCGAGCCAGCACCGGCGCACGGTTGCGGGCGTCGCACGCTCGCTGGGCGCACCGGACGTCAATATCACGCCGGACCCGACCCATCCGAGCATCGTCTGGATCGTCGCCTCCTGGGAGCTCTGCTGGTACAAGTACGAGGTAGATCTGGGCGAGGCCAGGGGCTCCGCGCGGCTCGACGGCCAGGGCTACGAACTCGACGATCTCGCCGAGCATGAGCGGGTCAGCAACGCAAGCGCCGACGACAGCGGCGCCCTGGTCCTGCTCTGACCTGATCCTGCTCTGACGCTCCGACGCACGCCCGCCGGCAAACCACGCATGCCCGACCACCCGAAGCTGGTGCTGCACGTTGACGGCGGAGCACGCGGGAACCCGGGGCCGGCGGCGATCGGCGTCGTGCTCGCCGACGGCGACGGACAGAGGCTGGCCGCGCTCAGCGAGCGCATCGGGGAGGCGTCCAACAACGTCGCGGAGTACCGGGCGCTGTTACGGGGACTGGAGCTCGCCGCCGAGCACGGGGCCGGGATCGTGCACGTGATCAACGATTCTGAGCTGGTTGCGCGTCAGCTCACCGGTGAATACAAGGTCAAGCATCCGGTGATGCGCGACCTGCACGCGCAGGCGGTCGCGGCGCTCGCGCGGTTCGAGGGCTGGAGCATCGAGACGGTTCCGCGAGCACAGAACGCCGAGGCCGACGCACTCGTCAACGAGGCGCTGGATCGCTAGTACGCCTGTCCGGGCGGGTGTACTAGGCTGCACCTGTGACCGACGTGCTTGAAGAGCTCCGTTCGCGTCTCCAGGAGGCGGCTGCCGAGCTTCGCTCGGGCCAGCTGGCGCCCGGCGAGGCCCTCGCGCTGATCGAGGAGTGCGCGCGGCTCGCGAGCGAGGCGGCCTCGCAGGTGGACGGTCACGTCCGCGCCGCGCTCGAGCCGCTTCCAGACCTGCCGGGACAGCTGCCGCTCACGGCGGCGCAGTGAGCTCGGCGGCGCGGTGAGAGGGCTCACGCCGGAATTAATGGCTGGATTTGACGAGTGGCTGGGCGTGCCTGGGAAGACCGTTTCGCAAGGCAGGTACCGAGGTACCTGCCGCGAGACGGGCGCACCCAGGTGCGTCCAGACGCCGTCAAAGACGTCAGTAATTCCGTCGTGAGCCCGTACCCGGATGACCTGCGCACACAGGTAGACGACTACCTGCAGGAACTGCGCTTCACCGACGATCCCGGCATCGCCGGGCTGGAGGAAGCGATGCGCTACTCACTGCTCGCGGGCGGCAAGCGCATCCGTCCGGTGTTGGCGCTTGCGAGCGCGTCCGCGATCGGCATGGCGCCGGGCGACGTGATGCCGCTGGCGGCGGCGCTCGAACTGATCCACACCTACTCGCTGATCCACGACGACCTGCCCGCGATGGATGACGATGACATGCGACGCGGCCGGCCGACCTGTCATGTCGCCTTTGGCGAGGACGTCGCGATCCTCGCGGGAGATGGGTTGTACGCGGAGGCGTTCCGGCACCTCCTGCTGGTGCAGAAGGGGGATCCCGCCAACATCCTCGCTGCTGCGGCCGAACTGGCCGCGGCGACCGGCGTGACGGGTATGGTCGGTGGCCAATACCTGGATGTGGCGGCCTCCGCGCCGGCCGGCGCCGAGGGCCTGCGCCACCTGCATGAGCTGAAGACGGGCCGGCTGATCCGCGCGAGCGTCGAATGTGTGCTCCTCATCGAAGGTGGGCAGCAACGTGACACAATCGAGCAGTTCAAAATCTTTGCGAGCGAGCTGGGCGTGCTCTTCCAGATCGTCGACGACATCCTCGACGTGACCGGATCCGATGAAGCGCTTGGCAAGCCGAGCGGGAGTGATGAGCGACTGGGCAAGCGCACCTACGTGACGGAGTTCGGCCTCGACGGCGCCCAGCGGCTCGCGCGGGAGGCTCACCACAACGCCAGCGCGGCACTCGCCAACGCCGCCAAGGCGGGGCCGAATCCGGCTCAACTGCAGCAGATCACCGACTTCATCGCCAACCGCACCTTTTAATGCCTGACCCCGAAGAGACAATGCCCGAAGAACTGCTCAAGCACATCGACAAGCCCCAGGACCTTCACGGCCTCACCGACGAACAGCTCGAGCAGGTCGCCGATGAGGTCCGCAACTACATCATCGACACGGTCGGTGAGATCGGCGGGCACTTCGGCGCGAACCTCGGCACTGTGGAGATCGCGGTCGCCCTGCATTCGCTGCTCGACTCCCCGCGTGACAAGATCCTCTGGGATGTCGGCCATCAGGCATATCCGCACAAGATCCTGACCGGCCGCCGCGACCAGCTGCCGACGATCCGCAAGTACGAGGGCCTCGCACCCTTCTGTTCGATCTTCGAGTCCGAGCACGACATCATGGGCGCCGGCCACGCCTCGACCGCGATCGGCTACGCGGTCGGGCTCAAGGAGGCGATGCGCCACGGCCAGGGCGAGAATGGCAACGTCGTCGCGGTCGTCGGCGACGGTGCGATGACCGGCGGTGTGGCTTTGGAAGCGGTCACACAGGCGGGCGGCCTCGGTACGCCGATCGTCGTCGTCCTGAATGACAACGGGATGTCGATCGCGCCCAACGTGGGGGCGCTCTCCCGGTATTTCAACCGGGTTCGCCTGAATCCCAGGCTCTGGCACGCGCGTGAGGACGTCGAGGAGAGCCTCACGAAGCTGCCCGCGCTCGGCCACACGTTCGAGCGGTTCGGCCCGCACTTCAAGGAGTCTCTGAAGGCGTTCTGGGCACCAGGGCTGTGGTGGGAGGAGCTCGACTGGGCCTACATGGGAGTGATCGACGGCCACGATGTGCGCGCCGTGCGCCGCGCTGTGCGTGAGGCGCTGGCCGCGCAACGACCGGTCGTTGTCCACTGCGCCACCGTCAAGGGCAAGGGCTTCGCGCCTGCCGAGAACGGCGGGCTCGAGGGCATGGAGAAGTGGCATGCGGCGAAGCCCAAGTCGATCGCGAACGGCGCTCCTGCTCCTGCCGCCGCCGCGCCCGCTGGCGCGGCGGCCCCTCCGCCGGCCTACACGCAGGTCTTCGGCGAAGCGCTGGTGCGCGAAGCTCAGCGTGACTCGCGCATCCTGGGGATAACTGCGGCGATGAACTCCGGCACGGGTCTGAACATCCTGCAGCGCGAGCTGCCGGACCGCTACTTCGACGTCGGCATCGCCGAGCAGCAGGCGGTGCTGCTCGCGTCCGGCATGGCGCTACAGGGCTGCCGGCCGGTGGTGGCCGTCTACTCAACGTTCCTGCAGCGGGCGTACGACCAGATCATCCACGACGTCTGTCTGCAGAAGCTGAATGTCGTGTTTGCGATGGATCGTGCCGGGCTCGTGGGCGATGACGGGCCCACCCACCACGGCGCCTTCGACATCGCGTACCTGCGCGTGATTCCGAACATCGTGCTGATGGCGCCGCGCGACGAGGCGATGCTCGTGAACATGCTGCGCACCGCGCTGACGTATGACGACGGGCCGGTGGCGATCCGCTACCCGCGCGGCCAGGGTGTGGGTGTGCCGCTTCCGGACGAGCCGTCGGTGATTCCGGTCGGGACCGGGGAGATCCTGCGTGAGGCGGGCGACGCATCGGGGTCGCGAGTCGCGCTCCTCGGGTACGGGACGGGCGTGGGCAAGGCGCTCGGCACCGCCGAGCTGCTGGCCTCGCACGGGGTGGCCGTGACGGTGGCCGACGCTCGCTTCGCGAAGCCGCTGGACGCCGGCCTGGCCGCTCAGCTCGCTGCCGAGCACGAACTGCTGGTGACAATCGAGGAGGGCGTGTTGAGCGGCGGCTTCGGTTCGGCCGTGTGGGAGACGCTCTCGGACGCGGGTGTGGATGTGCGCATCTTGCGCGTCGGTCTGCCGGACAAGTTCGTCACGCACGGCGCGCCGAAGCTGCTGCACGCTGAGGTCGCGTTCACGCCCGAGCGGATCGCGGAGCGGGTGCTCGCGGCGGTGGGCTCTCCGTCGAAGGTCGCCTGAGGGGCCCGGTTGCCGAGGACTCGGCTGGACGTCCTGCTCGTCGAGCGAGGGTTGTTCGAGTCGCGGGCGCGTGCGGCGGCGGCCGTGCTGGCGGGAGAGGTGCTGTTGCTGCCGGGCCGTGAGCGGGCGCTGAAGGCCGGTCAGATGGTTTCTGCTTCAGTCGATGTCGAGGTCCTGGCGCGGTCGGAGTACGTGTCGCGGGGCGGGGTCAAGCTCGCGAACGCGATCGACGCGTTTGGGCTTTCGGTGGAGGGCTCCCTGGCGCTGGACGTGGGAGCGTCCACCGGCGGCTTCACCGACTGCCTGCTGCAGCGCGGGGCTTCGCATGTGGTCGCCGTCGACGTCGCGTACGGCGAGCTCAGCTGGAAGCTGCGCGAGGATCCGCGCGTGACCGTGCTCGAGCGCATGAACGCACGGTCGCTGTCGGTCGGAGACCTCCCGTACGCTCCCGGGTTGATCGTGATCGACGTCTCCTTCATCTCGCTGACGAAGGTGCTTCCGGCGGTGCTCGCATGCGCCGCGGCTTCCTACGATTGCCTGGCGATGATCAAGCCGCAGTTCGAGGTGGGTCGGGCGCAGGTGGGGAAGGGGGGCGTGGTGCGCGATCCTGCCGTGCGGCGGTCGGCGCTGGTGTCGGTCGGCCTTGCCGCCGTCGGTCTGGGGGCGGCCGTGGCGGGGTATGCGAGCTCAGGGCTGCCGGGGCCGAAGGGCAACCGCGAGACCTTTGTGTCGTTGCACGAGCCCGGGCGCGCCGGGACAGTGGCCGTGGGCTCGGACGTCGCCGCGCTCGAGGCGGCGGCGCTGGTGGTGGAGCCTTGAGCGGCCGGGTCGTGACGGTGCTCACGCACCGTCGCCCGGCGGAAACCGGCCCGGCGATCAGAGCGCTGGTGGAGGTGGCGGGCCCCGCGGGCGCACGGGTGGTCCTGGATCAGGCTGAGGCCGCGAAGCACGGGCTCTCCGCGGCCGACGGGGTCGAGGTGGTTGACGCGCTCCCGCGCGACGCCGGAATCTGCTTTGCGCTCGGCGGCGACGGGACGATCCTGAGCGCGCTGCGCAGATACGCCGGCACCGGCGTGCCGGTGTTCGGCGTCAACTTCGGCGAGGTCGGCTTTCTGGCGACGGTCGACCGTGAGGATGCGCGGTCCGGGTTCGGTCGGGCATTCGCCGGCTCGTTCGATGTGCTGGCCCTCCCGGGGATTGCCGTGCGCGCCGGGGGCGAGGCCTGGATTGCGATCAACGACGTCTCGGTCCAGCGCGGGCAGGGACAGCGGGTCGCTGCCCTGGCATACGCCGTCGGCGAGGACGAGATCGGGCGGGTGCGATGCGACGGTCTGGTCGTCGCCACCCCTGCCGGGTCGACGGGCTACAACCTCGCCAACGGCGGGCCGGTCATGGCCTGGGGCGTCGAGGGCATGGTCATCTCGTTCATCGCACCGCATTCGCTGACGGCGCGCGCGCTCGTGGTGGCGCCGGGCGACACGCTGACGATCCACAACAACTCCTCCGACGAGTCGGTCGACATCGCGATCGACGGCCGGCCGGTTATCGCGCTCGACCCGGGGTCCGAGCTCGAGGCCCGCTTCGTCGACAACCAGGGGTGCCTGGCCCAGCTGGAGGGCGTGAACTTCTACCGGCGCCTGCAGCAGAAGTTCGGGCGGCTGGCGACGCTGCGCTGAGGCTCGGGGCGCGTGCGCCCGCGGCTGCGATGGACGTTGTAGGCGGATTTCTGCCCATTAGGTCCATCGCCGGCTGTTGCGCCGGGCAGATCACGCAAGAAATGTTGCACGAACGCCTGTTCGTGTTGTTCCGTCCGGCGCGGCGCGTAGAACTCCGCGCATGCTCTACGAGCTTCGCGTCGAGAACCTGTTGCTGATGGAGCGGGCCGAGCTGCGGCTCGCTCCCGGGCTCAACGTTCTCACCGGTGAAACCGGTGCTGGGAAGACGCTGCTCGCTCACGCGTTGGACCTCTTGCTGGGAGGCAAGGCCCGCGCCGGCATCGTCCGGGAAGGCGCGGC
>Ga0123356_10001443_pt1 | contig 26277 bp, 26 predicted proteins | sample TergutEmb28metaG_2_FD_92546 | JGI IMG/M metagenome (GOLD analysis project Ga0123356, IMG submission 92546) | Embiratermes neotenicus P3 segment gut microbial communities from Petit-Saut dam, French Guiana - Emb289 P3 | ecosystem: Host-associated > Arthropoda: Insects > Digestive system > Gut ...
TATCTTGAAATAATAAGATATGTCAAATAAAATCATAATATGAATGAAAAATATAAAAACAAACTGGAAAGTTTGGCAAAACAGAAAAAATTTATTATTGGTGATACTGCTTCAGGTAGTATAAATATCGACGAAAAAGCGGCGGAAGCGCTTCTAACAAGCGATTGGCTTGAAAAATACCCGACTGCTGTTTGCATTGATTTACACAAAGCGGCAGGGTTGTATTTATCTTCCGGCAGTTTAAACGATGAAGAAAAAATTAATACAGCGTTTACGATGGCAAGAGTTAATTACATGGGAACAGACGGCGTTCGCGGCAAAGTTGTAACAAAAACTAACGAAAACTTTATCGCAGACCTGCTTAAAGACAATGCATTTACACCCGATTTAGTGGAAATTACTTCTTTTTCGTTTGCAAAAATTCTTTTGGATAATAAAATTGTAAACACCGGCGACACTGCTGTAATCGGAAATGACGGACGCGACCTGGCTTATGACTGGATTTTAAATAACAGCGTAAGATCAGGGTTTGCAAAAGCAGGGTTAAATGTCCTTGATTTGGGAGTTGTTCCTACTGCTGTAATTCCATGGAAAAATTTACAGCTAGGACATCGTGCAGGCGCTTGTCTTACAGCTTCGCACAACCCTTCCAATCAAAACGGTATAAAATTTTTTATAGACGGGAAAAAATTAATCCCTGACGGAGAACTTGGCGATTATGTGTTATCTGCATATATGTACAATTATTGTTGTATCGAAAAAATTCCGCAAAATGCAAGCGGTAAAATAAACGAATACAATGCAGAGGCTGACAGCATAAAATGGATGGAAGAAGTATGCGGCAGCGAAATGAAAAATGCTTTAAAAGATGTTACTTTAATATTTGATTCAGCTAACGGAGCTACAGATGCTGCCGGCAGAAAAGTTCTTGGTAACCTGGGAGCCAATTACATCAGCGTAAACGAAAAATGCACAGGTTGTAATATAAACCGCGGTGTTGGAGTAGCAGAAATTGAAGGAACAGAGTTTTACTCTGGCAAAGAATACGAAAAACACATACCGACAGTAAAAAAAGTTTTTGACGAAGGAAGAAAATCACCGCAAGGCTGCGTTTTTGGAATTGCATTGGACGGAGACGGTGACAGGGGATTTTTGCTTTACTACAGCAAAAAAGATGATGATATACATGTTTTGGACGGCGATAAGTGCGGCTACATTTTGGCTCAATATTTAATAGAAACAAAAAAACTTAATCCAAAAGATCATTGGTTTTTATCTACGATAGAATCCGACATTATGACTTCATCTGCTGCGGCTAAAAATTTAGGTCTTAATACAAGAATTGTTTCTGTAGGCGACAAATGGATAGGGAACTTTAAAGATGGAAATGTATTGGTCGGGCTGGAAATTTCAGGACATTTAATTTTCCCGATAGAAGTACTTGATCCAAACGGTAAAATAAAAACTCTGTTATCAGGTGTTGGGTTATTAACATGTCTTGTTTCGATATTGGCAATTAAAGGATTGGGATTAAGCGAAGAAAAAATAATCGAACCTTTTGAACCAGGTTTTTCAAAAACATACTATGTGTTTTTTGTTGATAAAACCCGCCATTACCGCGGCAGCGCCATTTGGAACAAGGATAAAGAACTTGTACAAAATGCGATAAATGGAGCAATAGCTGCCGGCAAACTTCCAAAAAACACTGTAATTAAATACGAAGACAAAGAAGATTTGAATGTCCTTTATATGAATGTAATGGATGGCGGAAAACTTTTGGGTGTATTATTTATGCGAAACTCCGGAACCGAAGATAAAAACGCAACCTATGTAAAAGGTGAAAAACAATTCGAAGAAATACTTTGCGAGATTGGTTTACAGGTACAAAAAATGCACACAGCCGAAATGAAAAACGAAAACAGAATTGAATACAAGTACGAACAGGCAATCATTAAAAACCTTGAAACAAACGGCGGCAAAACAACTGTAGACAATGTGTTACAGCAGCTTGAAGGTGTAAGCGAGTCGGATTTATTCAGTGTGGTTTACGGTCTTAAAAAAGAAAGCCGTGTAAGTGTATTGGACAGGGAAATAAATTCTATATAAAAAAAGAGTCCACGGATTTACGCGGATTTTCACGGAATAACACGAATTATTTTTATTATTAAATCCGCGTCTTTCCGCGTTAATCCGCGGATATTTTCTTGATAGTCTAACCTTTAACTGCGCCGGCGGATACACCCTTGGTGATCTGCTTTCTAAAGATGACATAGAATACAATCATCGGCATCATGCCTGTAACAAGAGCTGCAAAAAGTTTGCCGTAGTCTGTCGATAGCGGACCTGCGAACATTGTCATTCCAAGCGGAACTGATTTTAAACTGTCTGCGGCAACTAAAACGTTTATTAGCATAAACTCGTTCCAGGTTCCTGTTGTTGTTAAAATTGCAACAGTAGTTGCTACAGGAGCAGCCATAGGAAGAATTATTTTCCAGAAAATACTTAGGTATTTCGCTCCATCCATACGGGCTGATTCAATAATTTCATTATGAATACCTTTAATATATTCAGTAGCAAGGTAAACACCCAAAGGAAGACCAATGCCAATGTAGGGAATAAGTACCCCCAATCTTGTATTGTATAAACCTACTGTTCTTATTAACAGGAATAAAGGAACCATAATACATTGCAATGTTATTAAAATACCAATAATAAAACTGCCATGCAATAAAGGAGTGTACCTGCTGGGAAGTTTTGCAAAAGCAAAACCTGTCATAAAACTTAAAATAATTATTGCGATTACCGTGATACTGGTATAAAAAATACTGTTTAAAGTGAGAAGTACAAAGTTGGCATCCTGCCATGAGGAAGGATAATTTGAAAAATGCAGCCGTTTTGGAAGAGCTGTTTTATTGTAAAACATGAATTTGCCTTCAGCTAAATCAGATGCAGGTATGTTTTGATTTAACATATTACCGTTTCTGTCTCTTCTTATTGCATGCTCTCTTAATAACTCGCCTTCTGCATCAGTAATTATTAAATATTCACCAGAACGCATATATTCAGGGGTTGATTTTAATGAACTCATCATTACCCAAAAAATCGGATATACGGCAAGAATCGTGAAAAGTACAACTACAAAGTACATTGTAATTAAAGAAAATATATTGGTTTTTCGAATGTCGCTGCTCATGTGACTCATATTAATCTCCTGTGGAAAAACGTTTTTCAATAAATCTGGTTATTCCAATCAGAATAAAACAGATGACCACCATTATTGTCGATATGGCGTTTGCCACAGGATAATTTGGAGCACCCCGGAATGCTTTTAAATACATATAAATGGAGAGTACACTTGTTGTGTGAGCGGGTCTTCCTTCGGTCATAACAAAGATAAGATCAAATGATTTTAAAGAACCTGAAATTGCAAGGATTGCACAAGTAACAATAACGCCGGATAACGCCGGCAAAATAATATATCTAAGGGTTTGCCCTTCGCTTGCCCCGTCTATTTTCGATGCTTCTATGATTGATACGTCAATCTTCTGCAAGTTTGCAAGGAAAATCAACATATAAATACCTGTATACATCCAGAGTATTACGGCAAGTACTGCATATAAATCAGCACCGCTTGGAATATACATGGCATCCGGATTGAATTGTTTTTGGAATTCCAATAAAACGCTTTGTGATCCCAAAAAGAAATTTTTAAATAAGATACCGATTATTACAGCAGATATTACATTTGGGATGTAAATCATAGCCTGGAAAAAATCTGTTCCTTTGATAAGCCCTCTTGAAAGTATATAAGCAAGAAAGAACCCTAAAGGAATTTGCCCGAATACAGAAATTAATACAATTAATAAATTGTTTTTTAAAGCAAGATAGAAAAAGTCATCGGTAAGAACTTCTTTGTATGCACGTATACCGCCGAAACTATGATTAACCTGGTTAAACATATTTACATTGGTTAATTTTCGAATTTCAGCATCAAGACTTTGAACCATTTCGGCAGCTTCATCACGTTCGGCTTGGCTTAGCTCCTGATCCCATTGAGTGTAAATATATTCACCCTGCATTTCCCTTAAACGGTCGGCTTCTGCTCTGTTGGCAACAGCTTTAGGTGAATTGGGGTAAGTTGAAAAACTTAAACCAATTGATGATAACACAGGGAATGCCATGACAAACAAATAGATTGCCAAGGCAGGTATTACAAGTATTAAATATGATACCCTTTCTTCTTTACTTTTGGTTAAATCATTATTCATACTTATAACTCCTGCCTTGTTTTATCACTTAGTCAAGTGACTATTAGTCAACGACTAGCGGCTTTTCCAAGTATCAAATGCGTTTTGAATATCAGCTGCTACCTGTGCAGGTGTTCTTGAGAAGTTAGCAATCTGAATTAAACCATCATTAACTCTTTCAAAAATTTCTGAAGCGAATACAGCGTCGATAACTACTGTAGCTGTATCAAATTCTCTGCCGATGTTTCCAACAGCAATACTCATTGGCTGAAGGTTCATTGCTGCAAAATCAAGGTCAGTTCTTGAAGGAGTAGGAGTTCCGCCTTGTTGTGTTCTTGATGTTGAAACTTCATTTCCTACCATCCATTTTACTAATTCCCATGCAGCTGCTTCTTTTGCAGAACCTGCGGGGATTGAAGCTGCCATAGCATAACCTACGCCAAGAACGCTGGAGTTTGATCTGTTGATTTTTGCTTCTGCGATTTCAGGGAATACGCTGATTCTGATGTTTTCTTGTCTTGCAGGAGTAATTGCTTGCATTAAATCACTTACGCGCCAGTCACCGTCGATATAGTATGCGCCTCTGTTATTTGCGAATAAACCAGGACCATCGCCGTAACCAACACCGATTGCACTTTGGTGGATAACGCCGTCAGCATATAATCTGCGGATAAAATCAAGAGCAGCTACGAAGTCAGGATCTGTAAATTTTGCAGAACCATTGTGGATTCTTTCGTGCCAGTTTTCGCCGCAGAAACGTCCTGCAACCATTGACATTAAGCAGCTCTGCATTACCCATGTGCTTTCAGCCGGGATTAATACAGTTTGGAAACCTGCTGCTGCCAATACCGGAACCTGTCTTACTAATTCAGCATAAGTTCTTGCAGGTGTAAGTCCTACTTCGTTTAATACTTCCATGTTGATATAGAAAGCATGGGTATTTGTAACACCCTGAGGAAGCATCGCCATATAACCTGACTGCTGTTGTGACGGATCCATTGTCATAGGAAGGTAAAAGCCTCTAAGATTGTCTCTTGCAATAAAAGGACCGAGATCTTTTAAAAGTCTCTGATCATGCAAATAATCTGATCTTCCTGATGGCCATACATACATAACTTCAGGTAAATCACCTGCTGCTGCGTATGTTCTCATTTTGTCATGATAAGCATCGTCAAAGAGGTTTTCTCTTACGATTCTTATACCAGGGTTAGCTTTTTCAAATGTGCCAAACCAGTCATTTGCATCTGCAACTGCGGTCGCATTTGAAGCGTCTAAATAGAATAATACCCTGATAGTTTCGCGATTATCCGGACAGCCTGTAAATATTACGGCACTGATAATCAATACTGCGAGTACTGTAAAAACAGTCTTCAATTTCATTTTTTCCTCCTAAAATGATAAAAATTCTTCTTTGGTTATTCTATTCTCTTTTCAATTTAATGTCAAATGTATATTAAGTATTTTACAATTATTTAACAAAACAATATATTGTAATATTGCACTATATTTCTTAATATAATACAAAATGAGATAATAGCCGATTTTTGGTATAGGCTCGACTGTTTTCCGCGTTTATGTTACTATATTAAGCAATGAGTAAGTCAAAAACCTTTTTAGTCGATCAAAAAGTGGTATACCCAAGCCAGGGAGTTGGGGTTATTCAGTCTATTATTCAAAAAAAATTCAAGGATTCTAAAATCCCTTATTATGTCATTTATCTTGAAGTGACGGACATGACAATTATGGTTCCTGTTGATAAAGCCTTAGGACTTGGGATTCGTCCGACAGTTTCCAAGGACGAAGCGTTAAAAGCAATGGAATTAATCGGCGAAGATTATGAACCGATTCCTTCGGACTGGAAGATGCGATATCAGATGAACCTTGAGCTTTTAAAAAAAGGGAGCATAAGGGATATTGCAAGTATTGTCCGTTCCTTGTACCATCGCAGTAAAGTAAAAGAGCTGCCGATTCTGGAACGTAAACTTTACGATTCAGCGTTAAAACTGCTTGAAGATGAAATGTCCATTTCGCTGCGTAAATCCAAAGATGAAGTTCAAAACATGATTTTTTCCCGCCTGGAAATTGAATAACGGATGAATATTGCTGCAGTGATTCTTGCGGGTGGAACTTCAGCTCGTATGAACGGAATTAAAAAAGAATATTATAAATTAAATAACGGTGATACAGTTTTACAAACAGCCGTTTGTGCTTTTATTTCTGTTCAATCTATTCAAACTATTGTGATTGTTACTGCCGAAAATGCTCACGATGAAGCACGTCACGCGATAACACCTGATTTATTAAACGCGCAAAAACCAAAAATAATATTTGTTACAGGCGGAAATACACGCCGCGCTTCTGTATATAACGCTCTTTTGGCACTTTCGCAATATTCACATGATATAAGTTATGTATTAATTCATGACGGAGCCAGACCCTGGGTTAGCTCATCATTAGTAGAAAATATAATAACTGCTGTTAAACGATACGATGCTGTAATTCCGCTTTTTATGTTGACAGATACCCCTAAGGAAATAGAAAAAAGAGAAGAGGGAGAAGAGCAAGTTTGGATAATAAAAAATCATCTTAAACGTGCAAACACAGGAATTGCGCAGACACCGCAAGGTTTTAAGTTTGCGCAAATTCTTGCCGCACATGAAAAAGCAGCTGAATGTGCAAAAAACGGCGAAGATTTTACAGATGACGCGGAAATCTGGAGCAGATTCAACGGGCAAGTCGCCGCCATTCCCGGCGAAACCGAAAATAGAAAAATAACATTTAAAGAGGATTTATTTTGAAAAGAATTCACACGGAGGCACAGAGAACACTGAGGACACGGAAAAATGAAGAATTAAAGTTTAGAAATATAATCTCCTTTTTCTTCTCTCCGTGCCTTTGTGACCCCCGTGTCTCCGTGAGAAAAATTTCTAGATCAATTTTAACAGTAATAGTTATTTGTATTTTAATCTCTTGTATTCCCGGTATTTCAAATGACACACCTGCCACTGTTACATTATCCGGGGCGCTGCCGGCGGCAATTTTACAAACAGGTGAACATCCGCTTTGGTTTGTATTAACAGAAAAAGGTCCGCTCCATATTAACTCACTCGACGATTTATTTTTTGATGAATCTTTTTCTCACGCTTTTATCCCCTGGACGTACGCTTTGCATATTCGATTTTTACAGGAAACAGATGACGGCATTATTATGGCAGTTAACCGTGATGGTTTTTTAAAATTAACTCAAAATACCGCAAGGATTCAAGGAAGGCCTGTAACAAATTTAATACTTTATCATTTTCCCGGAGGGCAATATTTTAAACCATATACAATAGGTGGTTTTGTTTTATATGAAAATAATCCGACAGCACTTCTTTATTTGGACAACCGTTTTATGGATGTAACATCTCCTTTTCCTCAGTCAAGAAAATGGACATTCAACATGAATTCAAATATAACTTTTCCGGTTAGAATTCCCGCATTACAGCCGTTTTTTGATGAAGAAGGCTGGGAAGTTGATACTCTTAGAGCTGGAAGTGACGGATTATTTTATTACAGAGCTGTAAGAAGAAGCGGCACAAGACCGGAAATCAAAATGTATCGAACAGCCGATCTGACACAGGCAGGTATGGAAATTTCTGCCGATGTTTTTTTTAATTCTATTCCGCGTCAAAATGTTATTTTACATCCATCGCTTCCGCCATTGCCCGAAGGATTTGCTTACACAATGACAGCTTTTGTAGGAGACAGCCTGTTTGCCGCCTGGGAAGAGCAGGCTGATTTTAACATTGCCGCCGCCGGTTTCATGCTGATAAAAAGATAAGAAATAATAATCAGCGTTAATCCGTGGACATTCTTATTAATTTTAATTATTATTAAATACATGGAAAAAGTTAAAATATTAATCCCTAAAGGCAGAATTTACGACAATATCAGCCGTCTTTTCGCCGAAGCCGGTTTTCCCATTTCTTTGGCGGACAGGACTTACCGCCCTGCGATTGGCGCTGCCTGGCTTGATGCCAAGATAATGAAACCGCAAAATGTCGGCGAGCTTTTGGAAATCGGCAGCCATGACGCAGGTTTTACAGGTATCGACTGGATTAAAGAAAACGGATCTGATGTTGAAGAAATACTCGATTTAGGTTTTGACAAAGTGCGTATTGTCGCCGCTGTTCCGCAGGAATATGACGAAGCTAAACTTAAATCCAAAAAACTTGTTGTCGCTACAGAATATGTTAATATTGCAGAAACCTGGCTTAAATCTTCAGGTTTTAATTACAGAATATTGCGCACGTACGGGGCGACAGAAGTTTTTCCGCCGGATGATGCGGACATGATCATTGACAATACTTCTTCCGGGCAAACATTAAAAGACAATGGTCTTAAAATAATCGGAACCTTGCTTGAATCATCTACGCGTTTTGTCGCATCAAAAGCTGCTTTAGCAAATGCCGAAAAAAAGAGCCGCATAGAAGAGCTTGCAATGTTATTCCGCGCTGTATTAGACGGACGTGATCGTGTAATGCTTGAAATGAATATTCCAAAGGAACAGTTTGAATCATTGGCAAGTCTTCCTGCGATGAGAAGCCCCACTGTTGCAACTCTTTACGGCGATGCAGGTTACGCTGTAAAAATCGCAGTCAAGAAAAATGAAGTTCCCGAAATGATTCCAAAATTAAAAAAACTTGGCGCATTAGATATTGTGGAATATGATTTACGCAAAGTGGTACAGTGAAGAATAGTGTCCGCAGATTGACGCGGATAGCGTACCTTCGGTACGACGCGGAAGAAAGAGAAGAGGGAAAGTATGGAAAGAACAGCAGAAGTTGAAAGAGTAACTAAAGAGACAGCAATCACAATAAAGTTAAACCTTGACGGTAAAGGCGAGGCTAAACTCGATTACCCTGTCGGTTTTATGTCTCACATGCTTAATACATTTGCACGTCACGGTCTTTTTGATATAGAAATAAAAGCCAAAGGCGACCTTGAAGTTGATCAGCATCACCTTGTGGAAGATACAGGAATCGTACTCGGGCAGTGTTTCGCCAAAGCGTTAGGTGACAAAATAGGCATCAGGCGTAACGGAAGCTGCGCCTTCCCGATGGATGAATGTCTTGCCCGCGCCTGTGTTGATATTTCCGGCAGACCTTTTTTATTTTTTGACGGACAGCTTTCCTGCGCTCCGCTTTTATCAACTCCCGAAAACGGAATAAAAAGCGATTTTCAGACAGATGTAATAGAAGATTTTTGGCAAGGTTTTGTTTCGGCTGCAGGATGCAATCTGCATTTGGAAATTATCCGCGGCAGAAGCGACCATCATAAGATAGAAGCGCTTTTTAAAGCTGCGGCAAGAGCTTTACGTACTGCCTGCGAAATTGACAGCCGCGCTAGTGACTCAATACCTTCTACAAAAGGCTCGCTTTCCGCAGTTGATGTGCAAGTTTTAGCTTGATCCTGTTTTTTTCTCGCGGAGACGCAAAGGCGCAAAGAAATGAAGTGTAACTCTGCGATCTTAGCGCCTCTGCGAGAGACTATTGTAATTTTCTTTTGGAGGAATAAATGCAAATAAAAAGAATAATTCCTTGTTTGGATGTTGATGACGGCAGGGTAGTCAAAGGCGTAAAATTTGAAGGCATAAAAGATGTAGGCGACCCCGTTGAACTTGCAAAAAAGTATTGTGCGGACGGCGCTGACGAACTTGCCTTTTTAGATATTGGCGCAACCGCAAAAAGCAGAGCCACAATGTTTGATGTAATTAAAAAAGTTGCCGCAGAAATTTCCATCCCATTGTGTATTGGCGGCGGAATCCGCACAGTCGATGATATGCGCGAAGCGATAAATTGCGGCGCTTCCAAAGTGTCTGTTTGCTCCTCCGCGCTTTCAAGACCGCAATTGTTACGCGAAATGGCAGACGCTTACGGCAGCAAGAGCGTCATGCTGGCAATAGATGCTAAACGTGTTTCAGGCGCAGGTGAAAAGCCGCGCTGGAACGCTTTTTCCCACGGCGGAAAATCTGACACAGGAATTGATGCCATCGAATGGGCAATTAAAGCTGTGGAACTGGGTGCGGGAGAAATAATGGTTAACTCGATTGACGCTGACGGAACCGAAGCAGGTTACGACTTGGAATTAACACAACGTATCGCAAGCGCTGTATCTGTACCGGTAATCGCATCAGGCGGAGCCGGAACTCTTGAACAAATCGCTGAAGTTTTACTGGATACAAATGCAGATGCGGCTTTGGTAGCGTCACTTTTACATTTTGGAAAAACTACAGTTACAGAGATAAAAAAGTATGCACAAGGGAAGGGGGTTAGTTTTAGGTGACTTGACTATATTCCATAGAGGGAATATAATTTTTATATGTGGGAAGTTGAATATACAGACGAATTTGAGAAATGGTGGGATACTCTTAATGACGACGAAAAAAAGCAGGTTGCTCTCACTGTAAACTTACTCCAAGAAAAAGGAACTTCGTTATCTTTTCCATATAGTTCACAAATAAAACAATCCAGACATAATTCAATGCGTGAACTACGAAGTCAATGTAAGGGACACCCATTACGAACATTTTACGCTTTTGACCCCAGACGCACTGCAATTCTGCTTATCGGTGGTGATAAAACAGGCAATGATAATTTTTATGAAGAAATGATTCCAAAGGCAGATAAAATATTTGATGAGTACCTGAAAGAAATACAGGAGGAGAAAAATGGCTAAGAAATTTTCTGAATTAGAAAAAAAAATGAGTTCAGAATCAAGAGAATGGGTTAAACAAGAAGTAGCAAAAGAATTAGAGAAAATGGCTCTTAATGAATTAAGAAACGCTCGTGGTCTTTCTCAAAAAGTGCTTGCCGACATACTGCATGTTCAGCAGCCGGCAATAGCAAAATTGGAAAAGCGAACAGATATGTATATTTCCACTCTTAGAAGCCATATAAACGCTATGGGCGGCGACCTCGAAGTTATCGCTCGTTTTCCTGACGGAAATGTAAGAATATCTAATTTTTCACAGATATAACACTGCTATTCACTTACTATTTATAAACTGATATAATACCCCCATGGTAATAGCTTCGATAGACATACAAAACAGCAAGGTCGTTCAATTAAAACAGGGAGAAGAACTTGTTTTACAGCGCGAAAATGCACAGGAATTAATCTCGGAATTTGATCGTTACGGCGAAGTTGCCGTAATCGATCTTGATGCAGCGATGGGGAAAGGTTCCAACCTTGAAATCATAAAACCTCTTTTACGAAAAGCCGAATGCAGGGTTGGCGGCGGCATAAAAACGCCGCAGCAAGCGCAGGAATTGATAAGTTTTGGCGCGAGAAAAATAATTGTTGGCTCCAGTGTTTTCAAAGACCCGGCAAAAAAAGGCGCAGGAAAAGACGGCGGAGAGTTTTTTGTAAATGTATCCTTCCTTGAAGAAATGTCGAAGAAGATCGGGCGGCAAAGGTTGATTGTCGCAGTTGACGCGCGGGATGGTGAAATTGTTGTTGACGGCTGGAAAACGCCGACAGGTCTTGATTTGATAGAAGCTGCAAAAAAGGTGGAACCTTTTGCGGGAGAGCTTCTTTTTACCTGCGTTGAACGTGAAGGCACTATGGAAGGCATCAATCTTGCGCAAGTGCAAAAACTGCGCGAGGCTGTAAATTGTCTTGTAACTGTTGCAGGCGGCGTTTCTACACTCGCAGAAATTGAAGAAATAGCCGCTCTTAATTGCGATGTGCAGCTTGGCATGGCAATTTACACAGGAAAAATAAATCTTATAGATGCGTTTATCGCATCTTTAAATTGGAATAAAGGGCAGCCGTCGGAACTTAATACAGTATCTGAAATTTCTTCGTCTTCTATACTTGTCGCACATAAAATGCTTTTACCTGTTATTGTTCAAGCAACAGACGGACAGGTGATGATGACAGGTTACGCAGACAAAACTGCGATAGCCGAAACTTTTAAACGCGGTAATGTTTGTTTCCACAGCCGTACCCGCAATAAACTCTGGATGAAAGGTGAAAGTTCCGGCAATGTTTTAAAATTGCAGCAGCTTCGCGCCGATTGTGACAGAGATGCCATTTTAGCAATTGCTAAACCTGCAGGTCCTGTCTGCCACACAGGCTCGTGGTCGTGTTTTGCAACTAACAGAAATTATACCCAGGAATATTTACAGAACATTATTATCGATCGTTTTAAAAATCCTGCGCCGGGTTCTTACACGGCAACATTGGACGACAAACTTGTACGCGAAAAAATAATGGAAGAAGCGCTGGAGTTATGCGAAGCAAAAACCCGTGACGAAGTTATTTGGGAAGCGGCAGACCTTCTTTATTTTTCTACAGTGCTTATGACAAAAGCCGGCGTTACAGTGCAGGAAATCCTTGACGAACTTGATCGCCGAAACAAGAAGTAAAAAATGAGTAATTTTTGGAATTCACGGACAAAAAATATTACCCCATACATTCCCGGCGAGCAGCCAAAAGACAGACAGTTTATAAAATTAAACACGAATGAAAATCCGTATCCGCCGTCACCGAAGGTTATTAAAGCTATTCAAGATACGGCAAACGATAGTTTAAGACTGTATCCCGATCCTGAATGTACGGATTTACGAAAAGCCATCGCAATTAGATATAACGTAAAACCAGAACAAGTTTTTGCAAGCAACAGTTCCGATGAAGTTCTGGCTTTTGCCTTCGGCGCTTTTTTTGAGACGATTAATTCAGTTGATTCAGCTGCCAGTGCGCAAAATTTACCAATACTTTTTCCCGATATTACATATAGTTTTTATCCTGTTTATGCAAATCTTTGGAATATTCCGTTTCGTACAATTCCGTTACTTAAAGATTTTTCCATAAACACAGCGGAATATAAAATAGAATCTGGCGGTGTCGTTTTTCCGAATCCAAACGCCCCGACAGGAATTGCTCTATCGTTAGATGAAATATTATCACTCGCGGATTTTTTAAATAAGCAGGAAAAAGTATTTATCGTAGATGAAGCATATATCGCATTTGATTCGACTTCCGCGATTCCGTACATCGAAAAATATCCCAATATGCTTGTTGTACATACTCTTTCCAAAGCAGCATCCCTTGCAGGTTTGCGTGTTGGTTTTGCTATTGGCAGCGAAAAATTAATCGAAGGTCTTTGCCGTATCCGCGATTCTTTTAATTCATACACACTCGACAGGCTTGCATTGGCAGGAGCGCAAGCTGCAATCGAAGATGCTGAGTATTACAATGAAATTAACGGTCGTGTAATTTCTACAAGAGAGCGGGTAGCAAAATCGCTAATCGAGCTAGGATTTGAAGTTCTGCCGTCGTCTGCTAATTTTTTATTTATTAAATCGCCGAAAAAAAGCGGCGCGGATTTTTTCGCACAGCTTAGGGAACAGGGTATTCTCGCGCGGCATTTTAAAAATGAAAGAATCGCCGATTTCCTGCGTGTAAGCATTGGCACTGACGAAGAAATGGACGAATTTTTAAATATATGTAAAAATATAACTAAAAATTCCTCACACGGAGACGCGGAGGCACGGAGAATAACGCGTAGTTAGCAAATTACGATCATACCTCTGTGCCTTTGTGCCTCCGTGTGATTTAATTAGGAGATAAAGTATGGAAATTATTAATAGCAATGAATTTAACTCATATTGGAAAAATGTTGCCAGGCAAACTGATGATCCAAAGACAGAAAAAACTGTAAAAAAAATAATAAACGCTGTAAGAAAAGACGGTGATAAAGCTGTAAGAAAATTTGCGTCAAAGTTTGATAAATCTTCTCCCCAGAAACTTGAAGTACCCGTAAACGAAGTAAAAATCGCACTTGAAAGTTTACGTGTTAGCGATAAACCTCTTGTAGAAGCATTGGAACTAGCCGCAAAAAATATTTATAATTTTTCCAATAAACAAAGAGAGCAGTTTTCAGATTTTGAAACAGAAATAGATACAGGACTTATCACAGGACAAAAAATAATTCCCGTACAACGAGCCGCTGTTTACATTCCCGGCGGACGTTTTCCGCTTTTTTCTTCGGTGTTAATGTGTTTGATACCCGCTTTTTGCGCAGGTGTCGAAGAAGTGATTCTTTCATCGCCTCCTATGGAAAACGGCTTACCCGACAAAAGAACACTTGCCGCCGCAGCAATCGCGATACAAACTTGCGGTATTTCACTTGATGAAACAAATGGAAGCAGACTTCGCATATTCGCGATTGGCGGAGCGCAGGCAATTGCAGCACTTGCGTTGGGTACAGAATCTATCCCGCGAGTCGATGTTATAACAGGTCCGGGAAGCAGATTTGTCGCTGCTGCAAAAAGAATGTTATTCGGTGAAGTTGGAATTGATTTTATCGCAGGTCCTTCTGATATTTTAGTTATTGCAGACGGGAAAAATTCTAACAGCGAAAATACTGCAGATTTAATCGCCGCAGATATGCTCGCGCAAGCCGAACATGATCCCGATGCTCGATCAAGAGCTTTGGTTTCAAACAAAGAGTTTGCGGATAAAATCGCTGCGGCAATAGAAAAGCGGCTTGTTAGTTTACCGACAGCAAAAATCGCTCGAGCTTCTCTTGATAACGGCGGTTTAATTATTATTTACAATAATATGGAAGAAGCTGTTAATATTTCTAACATAATCGCGCCTGAACATTTAGAATTACAAATCGCTGATACAGACAAATGGATTTCGCAGTTTAAAAATTACGGCTCTCTTTTTATTGGAGAGCTTTCTGCAGAAGTGCTCGGCGATTATTCTGCAGGTGTTAACCACACATTGCCGACCGAAACAAGTGCGCGTTTTACAGGCGGTCTTTCTGTGCGGCATTTTTTAAAAACTGTAACAACATTACGCTGCGCAAAAGGCGAAGGTTTCGAAAAAGCGCGTAATGCGGCGGAAATAATCGGCAGGGCAGAAGGGCTGGAAGGGCATGCTTTAAGCGCCGCAAGCCGCGCCGAAAGCCAAAAAAATTAAAGGAGAATACTATGCAGCGAATTGGAATAGTTGGCATTGGAAATATAAGCAAATTATATCTTGATAATTTTACAGGAATATTTAAAGACAAAGTTAAGGTTACAAGCGTAACCGATACTTCTTTTGATCGCGCTCAAAAAGCAGCTGATGATTACAATGTAAAAGCGTATAAATCGTTAGATGAAATGCTGGAAAGCTCTGATACTGATATAATTTTAAACATTACTCAGCCTAAATATCATTATGAATTGGCTCTTGCAGCGATAAAATCGGGCAGGCATGTATACAATGAAAAACCGATTTGCATAAAACGCGCTGAAGCGGAACATTTAATTAAAACAGCGGAGAAAAAGGGCGTAAGAATAGGATGCGCTCCCGATACTTTTTTGGGCGCTGGTTTACAAACATGCCGCAAACTTATCGATGACGGAAGTATAGGAAAACCTGTAGCTGCAACAGCTTTTATAATGGATAGGGGTCCTGAACATTGGCATCCTTCGCCTCACTTTTTTTATCAAGAAGGAGCAGGCCCAATGTTTGATATGGGACCGTATTATTTAACAGCGCTTGTAAGTCTTTTAGGTCATGTTGTTAGAATTTGCGGCAGTGCGAAAATCAGTATGCCCGAAAGAACAATAACAAGTCAGCAGTTATACGGCGAAAAAATGAAAGTAGAAATACCGACGCATATAACAGGCATTCTTGATTTTGCAAACGGAGCAGTGGGAAATATTATTACAAGTTTTGATGTTTATTCACATTCACTGCCGTGTTTGGAAATTTACGGAACCGAAGGCACTTTAAAAATACCTGATCCAAATTATTTTGGCGGTCAAGTTCTTTATAAAAAACAGCGCGAAGAAAATTGGACAGACGTGCCTTTAATTAGTAATTACACAGAAAATGTACGAGGACTTGGAATCGTTGACATGGCGCAGGCGATAGAAGAAAATAGAGCGCATCGTGTTTCGGCACAGCTTGCGTATCACGTACTGGATATTATGCACGGAATACACGATGCGTCAAAATCAGGAAAATATTACAAGCCAAAGAGCAGCTGCAATCGTCCTGCTGCATTATAATAAAATTTAATAACCACGGAGTACACGGAGAAACACGGAGGAAGAATGAGTTTTCGTATAAAAAACTCCGTGAAACTCCGTGTCCTCTGTGGTTAAATTCTTCTATAATGCGCCTCTTTTAATCTTCTTGGTTGTGGTCATTTCCATCGGGTTATCAAGAACTGTAGTTCTGTTTATTTTCTGATACGATTGCAGTCTTTGATTAACTTCGGCGACAATTGCTTCAATCCTTTTTTTAATTTCATCTGCAGAAGGAATTTCTCCTTTTGCGTTTTTAAATTCAGGAGTTGGATAAACAAGAGCTTCGATACGTTCTGTTTTTAGTTTTTCATCCAGTATATATCCGCGGATCAATATCTGATCGATTTCTTCGTATAATTGGAATTCATTTTCAATTTCTTCCGGGTAAACATTTTTGCCGCTTTCTGTGACAATCATGTTTTTTGCGCGCCCTGTAAGATACAGATAATTTTCGCTGTCCATATAACCGAGGTCGCCTGTTTTTAAATAACCGTCTTGAGTAAAGGTTGCTGCTGTTTCTTCGGGCATATTAAAATATCCGAGCATAACCATCGAACCTTTTACAATAACTTCACCTACACCGCGCTCATCGGGATTTAAAATCTTCATATCAACGCCGGGACATGTTCGCCCTACGCTGGTTTCTTTGTATTGCTCAACAGGATTGATCGCAATGATGGGTGAAGTTTCTGTAAGACCGTACCCTTGCACAAAGTCGATACCAAGCTGGTTATATTTTCTGAAAACACTCGGAGCTAAAGGTCCGCCGCCGCTAATACAAATACGTATCGAAGATAAACTTGCTTTATCAAGTACGAACTTAAACATTTTTTTACCGGGATTAACTTTAAAAACTTTTTTTATACAGCCGGAGATCGCCATTAAAAATGACAAGATACCGTAAACTACAGGACCCTTCGCTTTAAGACCTCTTTTAATTCCTGCAAGTACTTTGTTGAATAACATAGGAACACCAAGCAGCATTGTGACCTGCGCTTCTTTTAGATCTTTTAAGATCTGAGTAGTTATCATTTTTTTTCCGAAAACAACTTCTGCGCCTACAGAAATCGATTCGATAAATACAGCTAACATTGTATATGAATGATGAATTGGAAGAATCGCATAAAAAACATCAGTATGATAAATTAATAGAGGAGTTCCCTGTGCCAGATAACAATCGGAAACAAGGTTTCTGTGTGTGAGCATAACACCCTTTGGAATTCCTGTTGTACCTGAAGTAAAAAGAATTGCAGCTAAATCAGTTTCAACAGCCTGGTCAATATTTGCCTGCGGTCCGTCAAGATTATAAATATATTCGCCGATTCCCTGTTTAAGCGAAATTACAATTTCAACACCGCCTTTATTCTGAATATAGTAATCGTGTTTTTCTTCATCAACAAAAAGGATGCGTACATTTGCTGTTTTTATTAAAAGGTCTGTTTCTTCATTTTTTAACTGATAATCAATTGGAACCACAACAGCGCCGGCAAATAAAACACCAAGATATGCAACTGTCCATTCGGGAGCATTTTTTCCGGTAACAGCAACCTTGTCGCCTTTTTTAATACCTTTATTGTGCAGCCATCGTGCGACAGCTTCTACTTTTGCAAGAGCTTCACTGTAATTTAGGCTGATTCTGTCCGGTTCGTAAACAGTAAAACACGGGCGATCAGGATAGCGGGAAACAGTGATTTTATACATTTCAGGCAGGGTTGGCCATTGCCCTGAAAAGGCTTTTCCACGGTAATCTTTTAAAAATTCCCAAGGTTTTTCAGTATACGGAACAGACATGATATCCTCCAATTTGTTTTATTGATTTAGACGCACTTATATGATTATTATACTTATTATGACATATTTTGTATAAATGTGCAATTTGATGTGAAAGCGTCAGTACCATTTTCCCATTTTTTGTCACCTTTTTGTGATATATTGATTTTATTAATATGAAAAGAATATATTCATTTATAGTCATATTTATTGCTGTTTTTGCTCTTTATTCCTGTGCCGCGCGTATTGAAGGCTCTTTAGCGGCTGACGGGTCGGCAGTATTATCTGTTAATATGTCCCTGGAGAACAGAATGGCATCTTTAATCCGTTCTCTTTCTGATATAGGAGGACAATCAAACGCTCCTATTTTAGATGGTCCTGCTATTGCAAGATCGATGGCAGAAGCGCCGGGCATTACTTCGGTAACTTTTAGAAATACATCTCCTTCAGCAATTGAAGGGCAGATACGCATTTCCCGTATAAATGAATTTTTATCTCCTGCCAACGGAAGGGGATTTATTACATTTGAACAAACAACTTCCGGCGGAAGATTCGAGGTTAATATAAACCGTCAAACCAGCCCAATTATTATCGAAATGCTGTCATCAGAAATTTCTGATTATCTGAATGCTCTTATGTCGCCTTTAGCATCGGGCGAAGTGATGACAAAGCAGGAATATTTGGAAATAATTACAACTTTTTATAATAGAGGGATTAGTGATGAGATCTCTTCTTCCAGAATTCGCGTAACAATTGATTTTCCGGGTACGATAACAAATATAAGGGGAGGTACATCCTCCGGAAGAAGAGCAAATTTTGATATATCGCTTCTCGATCTTTTAGTTTTGGAAACACCTTTAGTTTATGAAGTTAGATGGTAAGGTGTCAGTCACCGCTACAATCCCCAACAAACGCAAAAAAATTTAACCACGAACCACTCGAACCACACGAAAAGATAGCGAAGCAAGGGTTCGTGTCCGTGCCGTAAGGCACGATCTTGTCCAGCACCTAAAATTTAGGTGCTGGATGAATGTAGTTCGTGGTAAATTCTTCTCTCCGCGCCTTTGCGAGAAAAAATTCCAAAAATATTTTAACACGAAATTTCCCGCAAAAAACACTTGTTTTTTACAAAATTTACATTATTATTAGAAAGTGAGAATATTTAAATATAAGTGGTTTCATAAGTTTGCTAAAAAAGAAGGGATAAAAGACAGTGAATTGAAAGAAATAGTAAAACAACTTGAAAATGGACAATTTTATGCCGACTTAGGTGGAAATGTCTATAAAATGGAATTAGCAAGAAAAGGTAAAGGAAAACATGGAGGTTTTCGAACAATTGTTGTTTTTAAAAGCGAATTCCGTACTTTTTTTATTTATGGTTTTCCAAAATCAAAATTAGATAATATTAATGAGAAGGAATTAAAAGTTATTAAAGGAAAAGTAAAGGATAATTTGGAATATACTAATGAACAAATAAATAATTTGATAAAAAATAAGAATCTAATTGAGATTTTGCAGGAGGATAAAAATGAAATACGAAAGTGAAATTCTTAAAGTAATGCATCAAGATGCAAAAGAAGCATATAAAATTGGCGCGATAACTGAAGCCAGAATGCGAGAATATGATGAAATGTGTATTAAAAATTATAAAACAGCAAAAGAATCTTCATCTATTTACAATAATGATAATGTTGTAGAGCAAAATCAATAAGTCACGCAACTGCATAATTTTATTAAAACATAATATTATTTTACTCCCCCCAGTGAGGCGCACCCTGCGTTCCGCTAATACTTTTAAATATTAAACCACGGAGTACACGGAGTTTCACGGAGGAAGAAAAGGTTTTCGAACCAAAACCTCCGGGCAACTACAGTTGCCAATTCTCCGTGTCCTCTGTGGTTATTATTCTTTTCGGATACCTTCGTTCACGGAACCAACACGAAAAACCTTCGAACAACAACTCTGCGCCTCCGCGCCTCCGTGAGAAAAAATTCCAAAATATTTTAACACGAAATTTCCCGCAAAAAACAGCGGGTGTCAGTCACCCTCGTAAATAATGTCCGCTGATTACGCAGATAGTTATTTGAAAATCACATTAATCCGCGTAGTACCGCAGGTAGTATCCGCGGACAAAAAAAACCGTGCGAGAAACCCGCACGGTTGTTAAAGAAATCAAGTTACAACGGATTATGGAGCTACTTCGTATTGGATTATACCTGACCAAGGTATAAGACCATCAAATGCTGATACATAAATATAATGTCTGGTAGTGACATCTGCCATAGCAAGCATTCCAAAGAGAGGATGACCTGTGCCTACAGCATGAATTTTACCCAAATCAATTGCGATTGTAGTATTTTCTGCTCCACTTATTGTTACGTGAGCCATGGAATTAAGTATTTCTACACCGTTCCAAAACCATTTAAAGTCTTCTAGATCTCCTGGATCTGCAACAACTAAATTAATTACAGCATCATCGTTATAAATATCAAGTTGACTAATCGCTGCTTGTGTAATTGCATTTCCATCGTTAAATAAATCATCGACTGAAATATTCGTAATACTAATATTTGCAGTTTGTCTTATATCTGCACCCCATCTGGGATTAAGTGTAACATTACCGATAACTATTGTTCCAGATGCACCAAAGATCCAGTTTACGTTATTAGTTGTTTGCCAGCCTGCCAGGATATTACCAGTTAGTTCAAGATCGGTAGTAGGTGCGAGTAATATAGTGGTTCCAAAATTAGCATTTATTGCAGCAGGAGCTGTTCCTGAATCTGAACCAACATCTGTATATGTAATTGTACATTGCAAAGGTACAAGATCAGCGAAATTAATATCAGCGGTTGTTGTCATACCTTGGTATATATGAACTGTATCCTGAACAGTAAAAGAATGATGTCCGGTTAGAGTAAATGAAATTGTTACACGGTAATATCCGGAAGATATTGGCGCACTATTTAGTGCATTTCCCACAAGGTTTGTACTACCTGCAATACCGGGAATAACTGTTCTAGCACCCGCTAAAGATTCAATAAGCATGGTAGCAGAACCACCAGCAAGATTTGAAGGAAGAGTAAAATCCCAAGCAATTGTGCCGGTAGCAGCTCCATCAGCAACCGGAGCAAGAATAACAGTTGTGCTGACTGCAGCATTAGTTATTGATATATTATTAGAGTTAGCTGCTATAACAGCTCCACCTGCACCATTAAGTAATCTTATAGAAACAAGATAATTTCCTTCAGGTAGTTCTTCGGATGTAGTTAAACCACCAGTAATTACTTTTTGATTAATCGCCGGATTAGGATCCAATGTTCCGCCTGTCCCTGTAATTGTTAAATCATATACTGGGGTGGCTGGAAAATCTGGCATAATTGTTCTTGCATTAGTATCATTAATGTTAATTGTAAGAACGCTTTTTCCTGTAGCTGTACCTCCGCCAAATCCTGCAAATCCACTCATTGGATCCAGACAAGTTGTTACAAGCAATGCTGTTGCCAGCAATACTGCTGCTGTTGCGGCTATAATGCCGTAATTCCTGATTTTCATTTTCTTTTCTCCTTTATAACCATTAATTTATTCTTTATGGATTAACTACAACTTCTATGGTTGCAGAATAATACTTTATATTGCTTCCTGAGCCTGTTGTAGCTTCAATTGTGATAATATGTGTACCTATAGCATTTAAACCATGAGTATAACTGTATGGAGCTGTTAGGTCAAGGTTAAAGGATGCACCTGAACCGATTTCAGCATTATTGTACCGCCATCTAATAGAACCGGCATTAAAAACACCTGAGTTATCTATAGTAATATTTCGTTTTGCATTAGCATTGTTTGCATAAATATCAAGTTGAGAGAAGGTAATAGTTGCAGCGTTTGGCTCCGGTGGGGTATCTGCTGTAGTAAATGATGATATATTGATGGTAAGTGTATTTAAAGCCTGTCTTACTACTGTCAGAAATCTAAAATTAACCGCAATACCATCGACAATATCCAAGTTATTATAAAAAATATAATCTGTGGTGGTATTGGGACTGTCTAACCGTATTATATTTCCTGGTATAGGGGTAATAGGTGTAGTGTTGCCAACCCGAACCATTTCTGCATAACTTGTACCTAAATGTAAAAAAGTATAGCCCAATGTGGAATTGGGTATAGTTATTACACCGTTTGCGTTTACTGTACCAGGTATCGGTGTTCCAGGGGTATTTTCATTACTTGAATAAGAATAGTTTAAAGACCCAGCCGCAAACGATGCAGCGTGTGTCAATCTGTATGTTTGATTATTAACCAATCCGGTAATTTCAGTTCCGCTTAATTTCCCAATATTAACTGCAGTACTTGCTGTTCCGTTTTCTGTTACATATCTAAAGTTTGCAGTAGATGCTGGGAAAGTAGGTCCAATTTCCAGGATGTAATACCTACCTGTAGGAACGTGCCTCATTCTTGTATTTCCATAATGTACAGTTACACGAGTAAGATTGCCGCCGGGTCGATTATCTTCATGCAGGAGAATTGTCCCTTCTGTTACATTTTCAATTATAGCCTGTGTATCTTCATCTTTTAAAAAATCCGCTACAGTAAGAGGGTCTACACATGCACACACAAAGAGCAGTGTAAAGCCCAAAAACGCAGGAAGAAGAACTTTTAAAGAGATTTTTCTCATTATCCTTACATTATAGTACATTAACCGTTTAATTTGCAAGATTTGTTTGATTTTAATATAAAAAGGTGAAGTCAGCCAAAAACCTGCCAATAACCCCTGCCACATATAGCGTTATCGTCTGGAACAATGCGCTATATATAGCGGTGGTGACTGACACCATTTTAAGGTTGACGTTCGCGCCAAGCAGATATAAAACCCATTATTATAATTGGAAGCCCAACCATTAATGCACCAATTAATAAAAACTCCATTCCCATATATTTACTCCTGTTTTTCTGGTGAATTCATAATATCTCTATTTTTCTTTTCTTTAGTGACCCAAAAAAGACCAATTATACAAAATAGAGTAGCTACTGCAAATCCGCCTATAACCAATAGACCTTGCGGTATTTCACCTCTTAAAACACCGCCTAGAAATATACTACCAAAAACTAATTTACCTAAGTCTAATAATAATTTTCCTGAGTCCTCTTTAAAAGTCGTCTGTTTTTTGCTTTCTTCATGTTGTCTCCTACATGAAATTTTATAGCAAAATCTCAATTTTTTCAATCTAGTGTCTGACATCCCTGCGCCTTTGCGAGAGCTCCTTTTCTTTATTCCTGACAACTTTTTACAGTGCTATTCTTAATTCCCTGCCATATACATTTGCTATTTTTTCAAGCGTTTTTACTGTTGGGTTTGCTTTTTTAGGATTTTCAAGCCTTTGGTATGCTTGGTATGACAAACCCAATTTTCGTGCTATATCGGATTGGCTCTGTTCGCCGCGAAGTTCGCGAAGTTGTATTGATAAAATAATATGATTAGATACATTAACTGGATAACCCCCTTTAAAAGACGGTGTAGGAATCGATAATCCTCTTGAAATATCAGATTCCAGACATCCTTCAAGAGCTTCTTTAGCCATTTTAAGAGCTTCCTCATGTGAAAAACCGCAAGTCGTTATATTTGGTATATCTGGAAAATTAACGATATATTCGTTTCCTTCTTTTTCAATAATACAATTATAATTCATATAGTATCTTTCGCAGTCATAACAAATAATACAACATATATATTGTATTGTCAATCTTGATAACTGACACTATGAAGGAAGTGTTTCTCGCAGAGGCGCAAAGGCGCAAAGGCGCAGAGCGAAGTAGTTGTTTGAAGGTTTTATTTCCAGTGAGGAGCAGACTGCACCTCACTGGAGAGTCACTGACACCTTTATTCAACCAAGGCTTTTACCAAATCCGGGTAGTACCAGGTAAGATTTCTTCTGTCCAATAACTTAAAAGAGCCGCCGTCATCCCAAATAACTACAGGAACCCCCATTTCCCTAACTTGTTTTACATAATCGTTTGCCCATTTAACCCTTTCAGCTTCGTTGCCTTTATCGAGTGCGCCTGTCTCTCCCATAATGACAGGGATACCCCGGTTTAAAAATTCGTTTAAAATATTTAAAACCCTGCCTCTGTTGTTAGAAATGTGATTGTCATTAGGGTCATAAATTGATAATGAATTAGAATCGCTTGCCGCAAGTCCTGCAAAATAATACGGCTCGTAATAATGCAAAGATACTATCAGCCTGTTTTGAGGGTCGTTAATTCTTAATCTGCCTGTCGAGTTATTAACAAACATACTCAATGTATTAAAACCGCCGTGAGGATCAATCGAAGCAAAATAAGGTGTCACCATTAGATGCCTTACAGGGTTAAAACCGCTGCCGGCTCTTACAGTATCAACAAAGATTTGGTTCAAATTATTTAAAACACTGTATAACTCTGCCCAAACAGCGGCATTGTCAGTAAATCCTTCTGACCTGGGTTCGTTTATTCCTTCAAAAATAAGGTATTCATTGTAATCCTTAAATCGATGCGCTATTTGCTGCCAAAGTTTGGCAAAACGTTCGTTTATTGTCTGTTTTTCTACCGCGCTAAGCGCTGTAGTTCCGCTGTCATGAAGGCGCAGCCAGCCGTTTACGCCGCTGCCGTTTTCGGTGATGATATTATAATCATCATGATGAATATTCAATATACAAAACATTCCATTATCAATTACATAATCTACAACCTCTTGTACACGATCCATCCATCTATCTTCTATAACGTAATCCGGCGCTGGTCCTGTAAAAATATACCAGGTAACAGGAACCCTTACTGTGTTAAATCCACTCTCTTTTACCTTGTCGATCATCGCTTTAGTAGTGATGGGGTTGCCCCAAAGCGTTTCTACTTGATTAACCGACGGGTTTGTAATCCATGCAGCTGCTTTGTTCCAGTGAGCGTCAAGGGTATTTCCCAAGTTCCAGCCCGCACCCATTAATCGCGTTATTTCCATAGAAGTCAAATGACTTATATCGGATTTTTTTGATGATGATTTATCTGTACAATTTGTCATCGAAACAATCATTATAATTACAATTACTCCATATATTTTAATATTTTTTGTATATCTCATAATTCATTATACTCTCTTTTAATATTACTTACACCTCTACGTTTTTGCGCCTCTGCGAGAGTTCTTCCTAGTGACTGACACCCTTGTCCCCTTTCAATCTCTACTATAATATGAACAAATGGCTTATATTAAAAACCTTTTTGACCGTAATTTCCTTGAATATGCCTCTTATGTCATAAAAGACCGCGCGATTCCCGATTTGGAAGACGGTCTTAAACCCGTTCAGCGGCGCATTTTGCATTCGCTTTTTGAAATGGATGACGGCAAGTACCATAAGGTTGCAACCGTTTCCGGTCACTGCGCAAAGTACCATCCGCACGGCGAGCAGTCCATAAATCCCGCGTTGGTCGTTCTTGCTAATAAAGAACTTTTTATAGACAAGCAGGGGAACTTCGGTAATATTTTCACAGGAGACGATGCCGCAGCTCCCCGTTATATCGAGTGCCGTGTTACTCCGCTTGCAAAGGATATTTTTTATAACCCAAAATTGACAAGCTGGGCAGAATCCTACGACGGGCGTAACAAAGAGCCGGTTCTTTTCCCTGCAAAAATTCCTGTAATACTCATTTTAGGCGTAGAAGGTATTGCAGTTGGTATGTCCACAAAAATTCTGCCGCATAACGCAATCGAAGTTTTAGAAGCCGAGATTGCATGTCTTACCGGGAAAAAGTTTGAATTGTATCCAGATTTTCCAACCGGAGGATATGTTGATGTATCCGGTTATGAAGGCGGAAATGGCAAAGTTCTGGTACGCGCAAAACTTGATACATCAGATCCCAAACGTATATTGATTACCGAGCTTCCGTTCGGCTCTACAACAGAAAGTATAATTAACAGTATCGATAACGCCGCAAGAAACGGAAGAATTAAAATTTTAGGTATTAATGATTTTACTACCGACAAGGTTGAAATCGAAATTAAACTTGCACGCGGCGTATACGCTCAGGAAACTGTAGACGCTCTTTTTGCATTTACAGAATGTGAACAGTCAATATCTATAAATTTGCTCGTTATTAAAAACGGACTTCCTGCCGTAATGACGGTTAACGAAATTATTAAATACCACGCAAA
>Ga0123356_10001444_pt1 | contig 26276 bp, 23 predicted proteins | sample TergutEmb28metaG_2_FD_92546 | JGI IMG/M metagenome (GOLD analysis project Ga0123356, IMG submission 92546) | Embiratermes neotenicus P3 segment gut microbial communities from Petit-Saut dam, French Guiana - Emb289 P3 | ecosystem: Host-associated > Arthropoda: Insects > Digestive system > Gut ...
CGCTCAGCAAGGAAGACGTCAGGGCACACGGCCGAGATCCCGACACTCAATAGGTCCCCGAGGCCGTAGTCGTCGACATCCTCTGTGACTAGGAACCATGCCTCCGCCGCAGCGGCATCAGCAAGGATCTGACGATCAGCTCCTTTGGTGTCGGCGAACCGCGAGGCATCCACTCCTGTGGGGGAGAGCCGGATGCCGAACCGTTCGCGCACAACCGAGGGAGGCAGCGCCTGTGGGCGCATGTGCCGGGCGGCCTCACGCTCGGCACCAATGCTCCGCAGTGTGCCAAACCCGCTGGGCAGCCCACCGACCATCAACAGTGTGCGCGTCACAGGTTTGGCCAGGACGTTTGCGTCCAGGAAGACGACCGTCACGTCAGCCTTGCCCGAACAGGTCATCGTGGAGGTCATCGCGCACCATGGTGACCAAATCGCCCATCTGCTTCCTCCAATACCGCTCAAACTCCTCATAGGGGATGCGGTTCCTGTTTCCGACCTTCACAGATCGCAACTGGCCCGCAGAAATCCGCCGGGAGATGGTCGCGCGCGAGACACCCATCGCGTCGGCGACCTGCTCGGGTGTCATCATCCGGGGCCTTGCGGTCAACGTTACCGTCTCGCCTTCGGCGGCCGCCCGCCGCACATAGGAAGCCACGTGTTCAAGCCAGGCCGGGCGAAGCTCCCCACGGTCTGCGCCGGTCCGCACATCCTCAGGATTGATCGTCATACTCGCAACTGGCATGGCGACAAGCATACGCGAGGACGCACACTCAGCACAACCCAGGTGTGCAGACAACCCAGGCCAACACGGCCCCCAGCAGCAAGGTGAACCGTCGGCGCGTTGTGGGCCTGTCGTCGCGGGGAACCGCCCAAGTCGAAAGGCGGCTAGACAGACCAAAGGCCCGGACGGTGTGGTGGCCGCCGGGCCAGTGGTATCGACGTAACGGAGAACATGCCCCCGTCTTCGCCTGCCACTGTACACGGATGCCACCGGTTTGGCTCCTTGGTTTCGTGCCGTAGCTGCGAGTCGGGTCAAGGGTTTTCGAGGCCCTTCATGGGGTTGTTGAAGCACTCGAGGGCCTCGTCGCTAAAAGCGTTCTCGCCTGAGGGGAAGAAGACGTCGGGAAGAGGAAGGGGCATCGGAGAGTTGGGAGGCCAGTCGTGGACGGAGTGTTGATCCCACAGGTCGGCGTAGTCCTGTCCGGTGAAACTATCGGGCACCCTTCCTTCTCGTTTCAGGCACGCCACGGCCACCTCGTACTCGTTTCCCTTAAGTGGATTGCGAATCATCTGTGAATACAGATAGTCAATATCGGACGACTAGCAGGCAAGAAGCTCGGGGAGCCCACTGCACTTTCGACAACACATTCGCCTCCAATTGGGCACCGCCCCGCCGGTCGGTGGCGGAATCAAAAACCTCACGAGGAAGGGAAGCCCCGCCGCCGTCAGCGTTTCCCCTGGTCATCGCACGTCCTTTGAAAGTAGAGTATTTTACATAGAGTATTCAACCACGAACCAGCGATAGGCTACCGCAAAAAGCGGCCAAATCGAGCCCACTGTCGCCCACTGCTGCCCACTACCGCGCATCGCCGACTTCGCATCCTTGCTGGTCAACCCCCGTTTCCCCTGGAGCGGGTGACGGGAATCGAACCCGCGCTGGCAGCTTGGGAAGCTGCTGTTCTACCATTGAACTACACCCGCGTCGCGTCCAGCCTAGGCCGGTCGCGCGTGCCCATGAGCATACCCGACCCACCTCCCACCCCGCGCGCAACTCCGAACCCAAGCTCCGCCATCGTGCGCAGGGCCTCCGCCTCCCACCCCGCGCGCAACTCCGAACCCAAGCTCCGCCATCGTGCGCGGCGAAGCCTCCTCCCGGAGGAAAGCGACGGTAGCCTGGCCTGGTGCTCCTCTCCGACCGCGACATCGCCGCCGAAATCAGCGCTGGCCGCATCCGCGTCGCCCCGTTCGATCCCCAGATGATCCAGCCTTCCAGCCTTGACGTGAGGCTCGACCGGTTCTTCCGCCTCTTCGACAACCACCGCTACGCCCACATTGACCCAGCCGAGGAGCAGTCCGAGCTCACCCGCTTGGTCGAGGTCGAGGGCGACGAGCCATTCATCCTCCACCCCGGCGAGTTCGCGCTCGGCTCGACGCATGAGCAGGTCAGCCTGCCCGACGACGTCGCCGCGCGCCTCGAAGGCAAGAGCTCGCTGGGCCGCCTGGGCCTGCTCACGCACTCGACGGCCGGCTTCGTGGATCCCGGCTTCGTCGGCCACGTCACCCTCGAGTTGTCGAACGTGGCAACGCTGCCGATCAAGCTGTGGCCGGGCATGAAGATCGGCCAACTCTGCTTCTTCCGCCTCTCCAGCCCCTCGGAGCACCCCTACGGCTCAGGCGCGCTCGGCTCGCGCTACCAGGGCCAACGCGGCCCCACCGCCTCGCGCTCGTGGAAAGGCTTCTCCCGCGTCCCCGTCGAGTGACCACCCCCGCGCACGATGACGTCCCTCACCCGCGCACGACGCCGCACCACCCCCACACACGACGCCGCACCACCCCCGCGCGCGCCCAGCCGCGCTCACACGAGCCCTAGCTGTAGACGACGACCTTGGTTCCGATCTTGACCTTGTCGAACAGCTTGCGCACCCCGTTGAGGTCGCGGATGTTGACGCAGCCGTGGGAGGCGCCGTTGTACCCGCGGGCGGCGAAGTCGGGGGAGTAGTGGACGGCTTGCCCGCCGGAGAAAAACATGGCAAAGGGCATGTGGGAGTCGTAGAGGGTGGAGTAGCAGTCGCGATCCTTGGCGTAGACCTGGTAGACCCCCTCGCGCGTGGGGGTCGCCACCGCTCCGAACCGGGCGTCGAAAACGGCCTTGACCTTGCCGTTAACGACGTATCGCACCTTCGAGTCCTTGGGATTCTTGTGAATGCACAGCACAGCGCCGCCTGACATGCACCGCGGGTCAACCCACAGCGGGATCTTCCCGACCTTCTTGGTCCTCTTCGACGTCGCCGTCTTGCCAACAAACCCGTCGCGCCGCGCCGTGGCCTTCACCCGGAGCTTCTTGCCCACGTCCTTGGCCTTGACCTCGTAGGTCTTCCCCTTGGCCCCCTTGATCTTCTTCCCGTTCCGAAGCCACTGGTAGGTGAAAGACGTCGGTTTCGCCACGCCCTTGCCCGAGGCCTGGGCGGTCAGCACGGCCCCAACACGCGCTTTCCCCTTGATCTTGACGGCCGCGGAGGTGAACCACCCCGCCTGCACCGGCCCGACCTCGCGGGAGGTCACCTTGAGTGTTTCGAAGAGATCGCCCTTCGCGGTCACGCGCAGCGACACGAGCCGCCCCACGTCCGCCCCGGTCAGCGTGTAGGTACTCCCCGTCGCCTTGGGAATCGCCACGCCGTCGCGCAGCCAGCGGAGCGTCACGCTCTGCGGCTCGACAATGCCGAAGGTGCCCAGGCTTGCCGTGAGCGTCTTGGAGGCGGTCGCCGTCCCCGCGAGGACGATGACGGGAGTCGAGAATCGCGCCAGCCCCACCTTGGACGTCACGGCCACTCGCCCTCCCGCCGCGACGCAGCTGGCGTCCGATGGCGAGAACGCGGTCACGCTGAGCGCGAGGGTTTGCCCTGCGTCGGCGATTGAGGGGGAGTACCGGTCATTGCGGGAAGACTGGGTAACGACGCCCCCGACGAGCCATTGGTAGTGGAAGTCGGCGGGCCCGGGGTCGACGACCCATCCTTGGGGGATCGCTCGCACAGATCCACCCAGCCGGGCCTCCCCGTCGAAGGTCACGGTGCCGACCATCGCGGTGCACGTTCCCGCCGCAGCCGGAACGGCGACCGCCACCAGCGGCCCCATTCCCAGCGCGCACACCAGCGCCGTCACAGCGACCCGGGCGCGCGCAGGCTCGGCGGCGCGTGGCGCATGGCGCAATCCCATGGGCGCTGTCCTCCTGAGCTTGTAGTCCCGGATGCTTCCTGCCTCGGCCCAACCCTGGCACGACGATGATAGTCAGGTCGGCCCTCTTCGCCGAATCCTCTTGACATCGCTGCCTTTGGCTGTCTCGGCGCGTCGCCGTCAGGGAGGAAAGCTTTCAGGTAACTTCCAGGAGAGCGGCAGGCCGCGTCAAGACCGGTGCGCTTTGATCATATCCATGACGACCACGAGCAAGGAGCTTTCATGACAGACGTCGGCCCCACCTCCCCTGTGCCGACTGAGCCGCCGTCGAGCTCAGATGCCCCTCCACCTGCACCTTTTCCGCTGACGGCGCCCCCGCAGCCGACGCAAGCGTCGGCTGCGCCCCTCCCGGCAACCCCACCGCCGCCCGCGCATCCGTCCTTTGTGACGCGGTCGGCCCCTGACTTCACTCCCCCGCCCCCGCCTCCCCCCGCGCCACCTCCTGCACCGCCTTCGGCGACGCAGCCCTGGTCCTACCGGTACTCGTCGCCCCCACCGGGGACCCAGCCCCGCCCCTATTCCTCCGTCAACCCCATCAGCTTTCCCCGCGCGTCGGTTGCTGTTCCTCCTCCTGCGGCCTCGCCGACGCCTTCCGGAGTGGCACACACTCCACCGCTGGCACCACCCCTGTCACCACCAATCGCGCCGCAACACGAGACTCCCGGCGCGCGGTGGCAGGGGGAGGTGCCACCCTCAGGCGAGAGTGAGATGCCGACGGATGTGACGTCATCGTCCATCGAAGCGGCGCCTGCGGAACCCGTTGTCAAGGAGCGGTCCAAGCGCGGGGTGGGAACCGTCCTCATGGCTGCGCTGCTGGCGGCGGTGCTCTCATCAGGGGCAACGGCTCTGATCATGCGCGACCAATCGACGGGATCCACATCCGACGGGTCGGCGACGATCCAGCAACTCAACTCCGGGCAGAGCCCCGTCGCGATGCCGACCGGCGGGATTGATGCCACACCGAACTGGGCGGCGATCGCGCAAGCCGTGCGGTCAACCGTCGTCGCGATCAAGGTGTCGGGCCAGTATTCCGGCGCCGAAGGATCGGGCGTCATCGTCAACGCGAAGGAAGGGCACGTGGTGACCAACGACCACGTGGTCGCCGACGCCGCAGACATCCTCGTTGTCCTGTCCGACGGGCGGATTTACCACGCGACCACCCTCGGCACCGACCCTCTCACCGACCTCGCGGTCCTAAAGATCACAGATCCGCCGGACGATCTCCAAGAGGCGAAGCTCGGAGACTCCACCAAGGTGACGGTGGGCGAGCCGGTCCTGGCAGTCGGCAACCCGCTGGGCTACGACAACACTGTGACCACGGGGATTGTCTCCGCGGTCAACCGGCCGCTCGCCGCTCAGCCAACGGGAGCGAACCAGGACTACGCGGTCATCAACCTCATCCAGACCGACGCGGCGATCAACCCCGGAAACTCAGGCGGACCCCTGTTCAACACCCAAGGCGAGGTGATCGGCATTAACTCGTCGATCGCGAGCCTCGGCTCGGCGTTGGGGGGCATGTCGGGATCAATCGGGCTTGGATTCGCGATCCCCTCGGCCCTCGTCGCTTTCGTGGCGCCCCAGCTCATCGAGAAGGGCGCGGCAGTCCACGCCTACCTCGGGGTGTGGCTCGAAAACGCCGAGGTCACCTATGACGGCGTGACACGCCAGGGGACCCGGATCACGAAGATCACGCCGGGCACTGCAGCGGATGAGGCTGACCTCAGGGTGGGTGACATCATCGTCGGGCTCGATGGACGGCCCATCACCGAGACCGCTTCCCTCCAAGCCTGGGTCCGCTCCTACGCGGCCGGGCAACAGGTCACGATGACACTGGTCAGAGACGGAAAAGCCCTCGACGTCGAGGTCACTTTGGGAACGGCCAATGTGACGCGCGCCCAGGAAGCCCCGGCTGAGCCCGAGCCGGATGTCCCCCAGCAGTTCCAAGAACCGCAACAACAGCCCTTCGACGACCCGCAAGGAGGTGAGGAGTTCAACTGGATGGACCCGTTCGGCCTCTTCAACTGGTAGCGGCGAGCGAGGCCGGGGAGCACCGACCCGGCCTCCTCCCTTCACCCGAACGGCACACACAACCCCGAGCCAGAAAGGAACCCCCAGGCGGGGCCGACGATCCCCATGTCGGCCCCGCCTTTTGGGCTCTACGCCACCCCCAGGGCGTCGCGCATGGGGGCGAGTTTCGCTTCCGTCTCCGCGAGTTCCTCCTCGGGAATCGAGCCTGCGACGATCCCTCCTCCCGCGAACAGTCGCGCCTCACGCCGGTCCGAGCTGAGTTGAGCGACCCGCAACGCGATTGCCCACTCCCCGTCGCCATCGTCCCCCATCCAGCCGACCGGCCCTGCGTAGCGCCCGCGATCCATCGCCTCCAACCGGGCGAGCAGCTCCCGCGCCGCCGAGGTCGGAGTCCCGCACACAGCAGCCGTGGGGTGCAGGGCCCGCGCGACGTCAAGGCTGGAGGGTCCGCCCCGCGCAACCCCGGTGACATCGGTGGCGAGGTGCATAACGTTGGCGAGCGGGAGCACGAACGGCGCCTCGGGGACGTTGAGCTCGACCGCGAACTCGGCCAGCCGCTCGGCGACCGAGGCGACGGCGAACTCGTGCTCCGCGAGGTCCTTGGAGGATTGCGCCAAGGCGCGCGCCCTGCGGAGGTTGTCGCCGTCATCGTCCGTCCGCCGGATGGTGCCCGCGAGAACGCGCGAGGTCAGCAGCCCGTGGACCGAGCGCACGAGCATCTCGGGCGTCGCGCCGACCAGCCCGTCCACGCAGTAGGTCCAGCAGCTCGGGTAGGCGCGGGCGAGGCGTTCGGCCACAATCCGCAGGTCAATGCTGGTTTCCGCGCGCACCACCTCGTCGCGGGCCAGGACCACCTTCTCCACTTCCCCGCGCCCCACCGCCGCGATCGCCTCCCCCACGATCCCTGGCCACGCCCGCGCGGAGTGAACTCCCGGGTGCCGCCGCGCCGCCGGGATGTTGCCCCGCGAGCCCTGCAAAGATGCGCACGATGGCGGCGGCTCGCCCGCGCTCCCACCCTCAGGCCGCACTCCGGGTGCGTGCAAAACTGGGCCCGCGCCCCCATCCCCCAGCCCCGCGCACGATGGCGGGGAGTCCTGGAGCGCTGTGACGAGGCGGCGAAGGCGGGGCGCGAGTTCGCCTTGTTCATGGAGCGGGGCAACAGCGGTGGCCCACGCGACGGAGCCACGACGGCCGACCACGACCTCGGGGACGATCAACATGGAGGCCTCAGCCGAGTCGTCGTCGAAGGCGAAGGACCCAAAGGCGACCAGGCCCGATCCCGGAGCGCGGACGGGATCGACCACGGCCGCCTCCGAGCACACGGCCCTCCACCAATCGCCGGCGGTGCGCATGCGCTTAGCCCCGCGGACCTCGAAACGCAGCGCCTCGCCCCACCCGACGAGCCCTTCCCCGTGCCTTACCCAAATCAGCGGCGTGGGCGTCCGGGGCACGTGAAGCAACGGATCGACCAGCCCTGGGTCAATGGCGATCGTGGACGCAGCAATCATGGCGTCCTCAAGCGTAACGGTGCGCCCCACACGTGGCAGGATGTGCGGGTGCGTGCGGACCTCAGCAAGGAGCCGAGAGAGGTCTCGGCCATGTTCGACGCGGTCGCCCCCCGTTATGACCGCGCGAACGACCTCCTTTCCGGGTTCAGGGACCGATCCTGGCGCCGGGCAACCGTTGCCGCGCTCGGCGTGATCCCCGGCGACCGGATCCTCGATGTCGCCGGCGGGACCGGTACAAGCGCCGCGGCGCTCGCGGACGCGGGAGCCGACGTGGTCTGCGCTGACTTCTCCCTCGGGATGCTCGGTGTCGCCACCACCCGACCTGCACCGATCACGCTCGTGGCCGCCGATGCTACCCATCTCCCTTTCGCTGACCAGTCCTTCGATGCCGTCACCATCTCCTTTGGTCTGCGAAACGTGTCCGACGTCCCATCCGCCCTCGCGGAGATGCTGCGCGTCACTCGCCCCGGCGGCCGCCTTGTCATCTGCGAGTTCGCTCACCCCGTCAACCGAGTGGTCCGGGCCGCCTACCGCCCCTACTTAGAACACGTGCTCCCCCGCGCAGCCCGAGCGATCTCCCCGGTGCCCGAGGCCTACTCCTACCTCTCGGATTCCATCCGCGCCTGGCCCGACCGAGCCGCCCTCGCCACGCTCCTCGCCCAAGCAGGCTGGCGTCGAATCGGCAGCCGCGACCTCACCGGCGGAGTCGTCGCCCTCCACCGCGCCTGGCGACCCCCCAACGCCCTCGCCAACCCCTTCGGCCGCGACTCAAGGAGAGGCGATGCGCTCGATCACCTGTGACGTTGTGGTCGTGGGCGCGGGGCCGGCGGGGGCGAGCGCGGCGGCACATCTCGCGCGTGCGGGGAGGGACGTCATCGTCCTGGAAAGGGCCGTGTTTCCGCGCGACAAAGTGTGCGGGGGAGGCCTGACACCGCGCGCTGTTCGCGAGCTGGTTGAGCTGGGGCTCGCGCCGCCCGAGCGATGGAAGACCAACCGTGGGCTGCGAGTGTACGGCGGCGGCCACGTGCTCGAGCTTCCCTGGCCCGAGACCAGCACATACCCGTCCTTTGGGCTCGCGACCACGCGGCGCGACCTTGACCACACCCTCGTGGAGCACGCCCGCGCCTGCGGAGCCCGCATCATCGAAGGCGCGACCGTGACGGGCCCGCTCCTCGACCACGCCCGCCGCGTCACCGGTGTCACGGCCCGCCTAAGCGAGCATGCGCACGATGGCGGCCCCTCACCCCGCGACGAGGCTCGCCCAGCCGGAGCTGCCAGCGATGGCAGCCCACCACCCCGCGACGAGGCTCGCCCAGCCGGAGCTGCCAGCGATGGCGGCCCACCACCCCGCGACGAGAAGGTCGTTTCGCTGAATTCTCGGCACGGGAATTGCGCGAAACGACCTTCTCGCGGTGGGGGGGGTTGGGGTGGGGAGGGTTGGGAGGGTGGGGAGGGTGGGGAGGGTTGGGTGGGTTGGGTGGGTTGGGAGGGACCTGGGGAGGTGTCGGTGCTTGCGCCGATCGTGTTGGCGGCGGATGGGGCTGCCTCGCGCTTGGCGCTGGCGGTGGGGAGGGAGCGGCTTCCTCGGCGGCCGGTGGGTGTGGCGCTGCGCGCCACGTTCCGGGCGGAGCGCACCGACGCGCGAGCCGACGACTTCCTCGAATCTCACCTTGAGCTGTGGGCCGGTCCCCCAGGGCGCAGCCACCTATTGCCCGGCTACGGCTGGGTGTTTCCCCTGGCAGGCGGCATGATCAACGTGGGCTGCGGCTCGGTCTCGACTCGTCCCACTCCCACCATCAACTGGCAAACCCACTTCTCCTCGTGGCTGCCGCACCTGCCTGGGTGGGAACTCGACGCAGCCGACACTGTGGACCCTCCCCGCAGCGCCCCCCTTCCCATGGCTTTCAACCGCAAGCCCCTCGCCCAGGACGGTCTCCTTCTCCTGGGAGACGCAGCAGGCCTGGTCAGCCCCTTTAACGGCGAGGGAATCCCCCACGCCCTCCTCTCGGGCCGCCTCGCTGCCGCCGCCGCAAACCAGGCCCTGTCGCGCTCAACTCCCGACAAAGCGCTCGCCGCATACCCCCGCCACCTCGCCCACGAGTTGGGCGGTTACTACACCTTGGGCCGGATCTTTGTAGAGTTGATCGAGCATCCAGCGGTCATGCGACTGTGCACGCGCTACGGCCTGCCTCGGCGCACGCTCATGGGGTTCACCATGAAACTCCTGTCGGGCCTCTACGACGAGCGCCATGGCAACTGGATGGACCAGCTGATCGCGACGCTCGCACGGCTTGCTCCCGATGCGTGAGTCACGAAGCAGCGTCCCAGGCAGCCGACCGGTGACCAGGAAGGAAGACGGCCCATGAGCAACCCCTACGTCCCGCTCCTCATCATGATGGCGGTGGCGGGTCTGCTCGCACTTGCGGGCCTCGGTGTGAGCTGGATCCTCGGCCCGCACCGCTTCAACCGCGCCAAGCTTGACCAGTACGAATGCGGCATCGAGCCCAGCCCCAAACCCCAGGGCGGCGGCCGCTTCCCCGTCCGCTTCTACCTCGTGGCCATGTCCTTCATCATCTTCGACATTGAGGTGGTGTTCCTCTACCCCTGGGCTGCGAACTTCGGCGAGTTGGGCTTGTACTCCGCGATCGCGATCGGCATCTTCCTCCTCCTGATCACCGTCCCATTCGTCTACGAGTGGCGCCGCGGCGCCTTCGACTGGGACCAGTAGCAAAGGAGCGCGTCAGTGATCGTTGATGGCACCGAGGGCAGGGCCCCGGCCTTCATGCTCGGCGGCATCTCCAAGCTCGTGGGCACCTTGCGCGCAGGCTCGACCTGGCCGGTCACCATGGGCCTGGCCTGCTGCGCGATCGAGATGATGGCGGCCGGCACCCCGCGCTACGACCTCTCCCGCTTCGGCATGGAGGTCTTCCGCGCCTCGCCCCGCCAGGCTGACCTCATGCTCGTCTCCGGTCGGCTGTCGAACAAGATGGCCCCCGTTGTCCGCCAGGTCTACGACCAAATGGCCGATCCGAAGTGGGTCATCGCCATGGGCGCCTGCGCCTCCACCGGCGGGATCTTCAACAACTACGCGATCGTCCAGGGCTGCGATCACGTCATCCCCGTAGACATCTACCTCCCCGGCTGCCCCCCCCGCCCCGAGATGTTGATCCACGCGATCCTCGAGTTGCACGACCAAATCAAGCGCGAGCCGCTCGGCGCCAACCGCGCCCGCATCGCCCGCGCTGTCGAACAGGCCGCGCTCGCCGCGCAGGAGGTGCCCACCTCATGACCTCGCCCGCCTGGTTTGACGACGTCCTTGCGATTCTCCGCACCCCCCCAACCCCGGCGCACGATGACGTCCCTCCCCTCCCCGACGACGTGTCCGATGGCGTCCCTCCCCTTTTCGAGTCCTTTGTCGTTGACCGGGGTGAACTCACCCTTCACGTGAGTCCCGACCACCTGGCTGACGTCCTTTCGATCCTGCGCGATCATCCTGACCTGCGGTTCGACCTCTCCTTGGGAGTAAGCGGTGTTCACTACCCCGACCAGGAAGGCCGTGAACTCCACGCCGTCTACCATCTGAGGTCCATTACCCACGAGGCGCGGAGCATCAGAGTCGAGGTTGCCGTCGCTCTCGCCGACCCGCACATCCCCTCGACTGTCGCGATCTACCCCACCCACGACTGGCACGAGCGCGAGACATTCGACCTGCTCGGAATCATCTTCGATGACCACCCGAGCCTCGCGCGCATCCTCATGCCGGACGACTGGGTGGGCCACCCCCTGAGAAAGGACTACCCCCTGGGCGGGATCGGGGTGCAGTTCAGCAGCGGCAGCGTCCCACCGCGCGACCACAGGAGAGGAGAAGGAAAATGAGTCCTGACACTCCGACGGCACCTCCCACCCCTCCTGAGCCTCCTGTTACCTCTATTGCTGGTAATACCTCCATTGCTGGTAACACCCCCCCCGAATTCACCGCGGAAGGCGGCGATTGGTCTGAGGTCGCCAGAGAACTCGCCCGCCTAAAGGAGGAGCGGGTTGTCGTCAACATGGGCCCGCAACACCCCTCGACTCATGGAGTCCTCCGGCTGATCCTCGAGCTCGACGGCGAGCGGGTGACCGACACCCGCGTGGGCGTGGGGTACCTCCACTCAGGGATCGAGAAGTCCTTCGAATACCGCACCTGGGCCCAAGGGGTCACCCTGGCGACCCGGATGGACTACGTGGCGAGCATGTCGAACGAACTTGCCTACGTGCTCGCGGTCGAGAAACTCCTAGGCGTCGAGGACCAGATCCCCGCAAGAGCCCAGCTCATCAGAGTCCTCATGGCCGAGCTTTCCCGGGTCGCCTCCCACCTCATCGCGGTCGGAACCGGCGGCAACGAACTGGGCGGCACGACGATCATGACCGTGGGCTTCCGCAGTCGCGAGGAGATCCTCAAGTTCGTCGAGGCAGTCACGGGGCTGCGGATGAACAACGCCTACCTCCGCCCCGGGGGAGTGGCCCAAGACGTGCCGCCCGACGCCCTCGATCTTCTCCGCTCAGGATTCCCCACGATCCTCAGGGGGGTCAGCGACCTCGAGGACATCCTTAGCAACAACCCCATCTACCGGAGACGCCTGAAGGACATCGCCTACCTCGACAAGTCTGGGTGCCTCGCCCTCGGGATCACCGGCCCCATGCTCCGAGCCACAGGCACCCCCTTTGACCTGCGGAAGGCCGCCCCCTACTGCGGCTATGAGACCTTCGAGTTCGACGTCCCCACGGAAGACTCCTGCGACGCCTTCGGCCGGTTCATGGTGAGGATGCGCGAGGTCCGCCAGTCGATGAGGATCGTCGCCCAGTGCATCGATCGCCTCGCTAAGACCCGCGGCCCCGTGATGATCGCCGACAGGAAGATCGCCTGGCCGGCATCTCTGAGCCTGGGTCCAGATGGTCAGGGCCAGAACCCCGAGCATGTCGCGCTCATGAACTCGGGGTCGATGGAGGCCCTCATCCACCACGTCAAGCTCGTCACCGAGGGGTTCAGCGTCCCGAAGGGCCAAGTCTTCTCCCAGACCGAGCATCCCAAGGGCGTCATGGGAATCCACCTCGTCTCCGACGGCGGCAACCGCCCCCACCGCGTCCACGTGCGCGAACCCTCCTTCAATAACTTGCAGGCGCTCGCGGCCTTGTGCATTGGGGGGACCATCTCTGACGTCATCGTCTCCCTGGCGTCGATCGACCCCGTGGCGGGAGGTGTGGACCGATGAGTTACGACGAGACCACCCGCAACAGCCTGACTCAAGACGCTCAGGAGCTCGTTTCCAGATACCCTCGCCCCCGCTCAGCGCTCCTGCCGATGCTCCACCTTGTCCAGTCCGTCGACGGGTACATTTCCCCTGATGGCATAGCCTTTTGCGCCGAAAGCCTAGGACTGGCAGAGCCCGAGGTCAGCGCCGTCGCCACCTTCTACACCCAGTTCAAGCCCCAGCCCAACGGCACCTACAACCTCGGAGTCTGCACCACGACACTCTGCGCGGTCCTGGGCGGCGACGCGGTCTTCGAGCACCTCTCCGAGTACCTCAACCTGGCAGACGGGCAGACCAGCGACGACCAGATGTTCACCCTTGAGCGCATTCAATGCAACGCGGCCTGCGACTACGCCCCAGTCGTCATGGTGAACTGGGAGTTCTTCGACCATCAGACCCCCGACACCGCCGTCGCGATGGTCAAGGCCCTCCAGGCCGGCAAGCCCGTCCGCCCCACCCGCGGCCCCGACCAGGTCCCCACCTTCCGCGAAGCCGAGCGGGTCCTCGCCGGCTTCTCCGACGGCCGGGCTGATGAGGGCCCCGGATGCGGCGCCCCCAGCCGCGCCGGCCTCGACCTCGCCCAGTCCCGCGGCTGGAGCGCTCCGGGGAAGGAGGCGTCATGACCACCCTGACCCCCCTCCTCACCCGCCGTTGGGCCACCCCCGAGTCCTGGCGCCTTTCCACCTATGTGAACGATGGCGGGTACCAGGCCCTGCGCCGTGCCCTCGCCCAGGAGCCCAGCGCCATAGTGGACGCCGTCAAGGCTTCGGGCCTTCGCGGTCGCGGCGGCGCCGGTTTCCCCACGGGCCTCAAGTGGTCCTTCCTCCCCAAGCCCGACGGCGGCCCCCGCTACCTCGTCGTAAACGCCGACGAATCCGAGCCCGGGACCTGCAAGGACATCCCTCTCATCCTCGCTGACCCCCACCTCCTGCTTGAGGGAATCGCGATCGCCGCCTTCGCCATCGGCTGCCATCATGCCTTCATCTATCTGCGGGGTGAGGTGGTCCACGCCCACCGCCGTCTCCAAAGGGCAATCGAGGAGGCGACCGACGCTGGCTTCCTGGGCGACAACATCTGCGGTGCAGGTTTCGACCTCACTCTCACCCTCCACGCGGGCGCTGGGGCCTACATCTGCGGCGAGGAGACCGCCCTCCTGGACTCCCTCGAAGGAAAGCGCGGCCAGCCGAGACTCAAGCCCCCCTTCCCGGCGGTCGAGGGCTTGTACGCACGGCCCACCATCGTCAACAATGTGGAGACCCTCGCCCAGGTCCCAGGCATTATCGCCAACGGCCCTAAGTGGTTCGGCTCCCTGGGAACCGAGAAGTCGAAGGGCCACGGCATCTTCTCCCTCTCAGGGCATGTCACCCACCCTGGCCAATACGAGGCACCCTTCGGCATCACCCTCCGCGAACTCCTGAAGATGGCGGGCGGAATCCGCGAGGGCCACGATCTGAAGTTCTGGACCCCCGGCGGCTCCTCCACCCCGCTGCTAACCGCCGACCACCTCGACGTCCCCCTCGACCACGAATCCGTCGCCGAAGCAGGCTCAGCGCTGGGCACCCGCGCGATCCAGGTCTTCGATGAGACGGTCTGCGCGGTCCGGGCAGCGGCCCGCTGGATGGAGTTCTACGCCCACGAGTCCTGTGGCAAGTGCACCCCCTGCCGCGAAGGAACGAGCTGGCTGCGTCAGCTGCTCGCCCGCATCGAGGCAGGTCAAGGCCGCGAAGCCGACCTAGATCTCCTCGGTGAGATCCCCGACCAGATCGTCGGGAAAGCGTTCTGCCCGCTGGGCGACGGCGCCCCCGCCTGTGTCACCTCCTCGCTCCTGCATTTCCGCAAGGACTACGAGGAACACATCCGACTGGGAGGCTGCCCCTTCGACCCCGTGGCCTGCATCCCCGTAAGGGAGGACGTCGCGTGAGCACCGAAGCCGCCCTCCTCACCGTCACGATTGACGGCCATGACCTGCGCGTCCCCCCCGGCACCCTCATCATCCGCGCCGCCGAGCAGGCCGGGATCCGCATCCCTCGCTTCTGCGACCACCCGCTCCTCACGCCTGTGGGAGCCTGCCGCCAATGCCTCGTCGAGGTCGCCTGCCCCTGCCCCGACGGCTCCCTTCGCCCCATGCCGAAACCGCAGCCTGCCTGCGCAGTCCCTGTCGTCGACGGCATGGTGGTCTCGACGGGCCTGACCTCGCCGACCATCAAACACGCCGCCGAGGGCGTCCTGGAGTTCCTCCTCCTCAACCACCCCCTCGACTGTCCCATCTGCGACAAGAGCGGCGAATGCCTCCTCCAGGATCAGGCGATGTCCGCAGGCAGAGCCGCCACCCGCTGCACCGCTCCCAAGCGGACCTACCCCAAGCCCATCGCCCTCACCTCGCAGATCCTCCTCGACCGCGAGCGCTGCATCTTGTGCCAGCGCTGCACCCGCTTCGCCGCCCAGATCCCCGGCGACCCCTTCCTCACCCTCCACGAGCGAGGCCAAAGCCAGCAAGTCGGTCGCCACGATCCGAATGCGCACGATGACGTCCCTCATCCCAGCGCTGACGACCTCGCTCGCGATGGGCAAGCCTTTGCCTCCTACTTCGCCGGGAACACGGTCCAACTGTGTCCTGTCGGAGCGTTGACCTCGTCCTCCTACCGATTCCGGGCCCGCCCCGTCGATCTCACCTCCGTCCCCTCGGTTGCGGAACACGACGCGAACGGCTCAGCGATCCAGATCGAGACCCGGCGTGGCCAGGTGCTCCGCCGCCTCGCGGGAGACGATCCCCAAGTCAACCGCGAGTGGCTCACCGACAAGGATCGGTTCGGGTTCTCCTGGCAGCAGGCTCCCGACCGTCTCACCGTCCCGCTCATACGACGGGATGGTCAACTCCGGGAAGCCTCCTGGCCCGAGGCGATCACCGCCGCAACCAAGGGACTGTTCGAGGCGAACGGCGTCGGCGTACTCCCGGGAGGACGCCTCACCGTGGAGGACGCCCTCGCCTACTCCCTGTTCGCCCGCGTCGCCCTGCGCACCGATGACATCGACTATCGCTCCCGGCCTCGCTCACAGGAGGAAGCTGAGTTCCTTGCTCGCCACGTCGCAGGATCGGGTCTTGGCGTGACCTTCGAGGACCTCGGCAATGCCCCCACCATCATCCTCGCGGGGTTTGAGCCCGAGGATGAGGGCGGCGTGGTCTTCCTTCGCCTGCGCGAGGCCGTGGCGAACGGCAGCCGAATCATCATGATCGCTCCCTTTGCGAGTCCAGGCGCTGAGAAACTATCCGCCCAGCTCATCCCCACCATCCCAGGGGCTGAGGCGGAGGTCCTCGACCAGTTGGAAACCCTCACGGGCGCCGATCTGTCCAAGGCGATCCTCATCGTCGGCGAACGGCTCTCTCTGAGCCCAGCGTCACACCCCGCCGCGCTTCGCGCGGCGGGCCGTACCGGTCTTGGCCTCGCCTGGATTCCCCGCCGCGCAGGCGAGCGCGCCGCCCTTGAAGCCGGACTCCTCCCCGGTCTCCTCCCTGCCGGCCGCACCCGAGAAGACGCCGAAGAGATCGCGGAAGCCCTCACCTCAGACCTGACCCTCCCCGCCCTTCCTGGCAAAGATCTTGCTCAGATCCTCGAGTCTGCGGCGACCGGGGAGATTGGGGCCTTGCTCGTCGGTGGTGTTGAACTCGCCGATCTTCCTGAGGCCGAACTCGCGCGAGCGGCGTTGAGCAGGGCGTTTACTGTCTGCCTTGAGGTGCGGGCGAGCGAGGCGACCGCTTTGGCGGATGTGATCCTGCCGGTGGCCCCTCCCTCGGAGAAGGCGGGAACCTTCATCAACTGGGAGGGTCGGATGCGTCCCTTCCCGCAGGCGCTCCCGACCATGGCGCTCTCCGACGCTCGAGTCCTTTCGCTCCTCGCCTTGCAGCTGGGATGCGACCTCGACCTCACGCCCGCGGCGGCCCACCGCCTCCTTGCCCGTCTCGGGAAACCGACGACAAGCGACACGTCGCAAACCACCGTCGCGGCCTTGGCACCTGGGGAGCCTCCCATTGAGAGTCCGCCGACCTCCCTTCCGATCGCTGCGCGGGGGGAGGCTCATCTCGCGACGTGGCGGGAACTCATCGACTGCTCGCGGGGAGTGGATCAAGAGCACCGCTTGAATGCGGACGCAAGGGCCGCCATCGTCCGTCTCTCACCGGCTACGGCAGAGGAGATTGGGGTGGGAGAGGGCGATGAGGTGACGGTCTCGACAACGCGTGGTGAGATCACGCTTCCGGTGAGGCTGACGGAGATGGCGGAGCGGGTCGTGTGGCTTCCGAGGAACTCGCCGGGGAGTCAGGTGCTGCCGACCCTGGGGAAGGTGCAGGGGATTGTCCGAATCCAGGCGTCAGGGAAGGAGGCTGCTTCGTGAGCATTCTTGCCGCGTTTGGAGAGCCGCAGGTGGGAGGAGAGGCCGACTTCTCGGCGGACAACCTGTGGATCTCACTGATCAAGGCCGTCTTCATCCTCGTGTTCGCGCTGGTCTCGGTGCTGTTGGCTTTGTGGTTTGAGCGGCGGGTTGTCGCACGCATGCAGGCGCGGCTCGGGCCAAACGTGCGCGGGCCGTTTGGACTGTTCCAGGCGATCTATGACGCGCTAAAACTCCTGCTCAAGGAGGACATGAACGTCAATAAATCGACGAAGCTCCTCTACATACTCGCGCCCATGATCTCGGTGTTTGCGGCGCTGATGGTCTTCTCGGTCATCCCAATGGGCGACCGCGTGGGCTTCCCGGGGACCACGTTCACGACCCCGCTTCAGCTCACCGACTTCCCCGTTGCTGCCCTGTTTGTCCTGGCAGCGGCGTCAGTGGGGGTCTACGGGATTGTCCTAGGAGGGTGGGCGTCTGGCTCTACCTACTCGCTGCTCGGCTCGATCCGCTCGACGGCCCAGGTCATCTCCTATGAGCTGACGATGGCGATGAGCATGGTCACTGTCTTCATCATGGCGGGGACCATGTCGACCTCGGGGATTGTCTCCTCCCAGCAGAAGCTGTGGTTCTCGGTCGCGCTTCTGCCCTCCTTCTTGCTGTATCTCATCTCGATGATTGGCGAGACCAACCGCCTGCCCTTTGACCTTCCGGAGGCGGAAGGGGAGCTGGTCTCGGGCTACATGACGGAGTACTCCTCGATGAAGTTCGCCTGGTTCTTCTTGGCGGAGTACATCAACATGCTCAACGTGTCAGCCGTGGCGACGACGCTCTTCCTGGGGGGCTGGCAGTGCCCGTGGCCGCTGAGCCTCATCGGCGGAGGGATGCTCAACACGGGGTGGTGGACCTTGGCGTGGTTCCTCATCAAGGTGTGGCTCGTCATGTTCTTGTTTGTCTGGGTGCGGGGGACCTTGGTGCGCTTCAGGTTCGACCAGTTCATGCGTTTGGGCTGGAAGATCCTTCTACCGTTGGCGACGGCGTGGGTTGTCATCATCTCGGTCGCCAGGGCGGCGGAGGTTTTCCGGGGCCTGGAGTTCAACCCTGTGTTCATCCCGCTGCTCTCGGCAATGTGCGTCTTCTTTGTCATCCTCATGAACTGGCCGACCAAGGAGGATGACCTCGACGCGGAGCCCGGAGAGAAGGCGGAAGCAAAGCCCGGAGAGAAGGCGGAAGCCAAACCCGTGGCGTCCAAGGACGAACCCGACCTCCCCTGGGAGCGCAAACCCAAGTCGTGGCTCGGGTCCGGGCTCTCCGCCTGGGCCGGGTTCTGGGTGACCCTGCGTACCTTCTTCTCCAAACCGGTCACCGAGCAATACCCCTTTGAGAAGGTCCCCCCCAAACCGCGCTTCCACGGAAGACACCAGCTCAACCGCCACCCCGACGGGCTGGAGAAATGCGTGGGCTGCGAGCTGTGTGCTTGGGTCTGCCCCGCCGACGCCATCCTGGTCGAGGCAGGGGAGAACCCACCGGACAACCCGGTCTCCCCCGGAGAGCGGTACGCCAGAACCTACGAGATCAACTACCTGCGTTGCGTCTTTTGTGGGCTGTGCATCGAGGCCTGCCCCACGCGAGCGCTGACCATGACGACCGAGTTCGAACTCGCCGGGCCGAGCCGGGAGGGGTTGATCTTCACCAAGGACCAGCTGCTAGTCCCGCAGGGCGACACAAGGAGTGTGACCCTATGAGAATCCTCGCTGAGGTCGGCGGCCAGGCCATGGGCCCCGGTGAGAGCGTCCTGTTCTGGGTGCTCGCCCCGCTCATTGTCGCCGCCGCCTCCTGCCTGCTGTTCGTCAAGAGGGCCGTCTACGCGGCGGTCGCGCTGGTCGGCGTCATGATCGGCCTGGCCTTCTTCTACGTGGCCTGCGGCGCGCCGTTCCTGGGGGTCGCCCAGGTCGTGGTCTACACCGGGGCGATCATGATGCTCTTCGTCTTCGTCCTCATGCTCGTGGGGATCGACTCTGTCGATTCGCCGATTGAGGTGATACGAGGGCATCGGGTGGTCTGCGCCATCTGCGGTCTAGGCCTGGCGAGCCTGCTGGGTGGGGTCATAGCACGCACGGCGCTGCAGGCGCCGCTCGGAATCGCCGACCCAGGCCCCGGAGGCAACCCCAAGGCGGTGGCCACGGTGATCTTCGAGCAGTTCCCCTTCACTCTCGAAGTGGTGGGGACCCTGCTCATCGTCGCCGCGGTGGGCGCCGTCATGCTGACCCACCGGGTCCGGCTGCGTCCACGCGAAGGGCAAAAGGAACTCTCGATCCAGCGGATCTTCTCCGGTGGTCCCGTTGCTCCGCCCCCCGCTCCCGGAGTGGTCGCTCGCCACAATGCCGTCGACATCGCCGCGGTGGATGCGCAGGGCCGCGCCATCGACGCCTCAGTCCCCGAGGTCCTGCGTGCCCGGGGTCAAGTCCGCGACGCCACGCCCCTGAGGGCGAGCCCCGCCCAGGCAACGCGTCCCGACCCAGCACCCCCCACCCCCACAGGAGGTGAGAAATGATCCCCTACGTGGCCCTCTCGGCCCTCCTCTTCGTCATCGGCGCCACCACGGTGCTGCTGCGCCGCAACGTGATCATCGTCCTCCTGGGGATCGAGCTCATGCTCAACGCCGCGAACCTTGCCTTCGTTACCTTCGCCCGCCTCCACGGGGATGTGACAGGCCAGGTCATCGCCTTCTTCACCATGGTCGTCGCGGCGGCGGAAGTGGTGGTGGGCCTCGCCATCGTCGTGGCCATCTTCCGGAGTCGACGCTCGGTGAGCGTGGACGGCGAGAATGCGATGAGGCACTGACATGGGAGTGACACCAGAAAGCCTCATGGGACTCGTCATTGTCCTCCCTCTGGCTAGCGCCGCCCTCCTGCTCCTCGCGGGACGGGCCGCCGACCGCTGGGGCCACCTCCTGGGCGTCTTTGCCCCCGCCGCCAGCCTCCTTGTTGCCCTAGTCGGCCTCGTGAGCGTCCTGGGCCGCGACGCCGCCGACCGAGTCATCGACGTCCATCTCTTCGATTGGATCGACACCGGCGGCTTCTCCCTCGCGGCAGGCCTGAGAGTCGACCCACTGTCGCTGTCATTCGTCGCTCTCGTCACCTTCGTCGGCACCCTCATCCACGTCTACTCCGTCGCCTACATGGCCAAGGACCCCGACCGACGTCGCTTCTTCGCCTACCTCAACCTCTTTGTCGCCGCGATGCTCCTGTTGGTCCTCGCGGATTCCTACCTCCTGCTCTTTGTCGGCTGGGAGGGCGTGGGCCTCGCCTCCTACCTGCTCATCGGGTTCTGGAATGATCGCCCCGACTACGCCCTCGCCGCGAAGAAGGCCTTTATCGCCAACCGCATTGGCGACGTCGGGCTCATTCTCGCGATGGCCTTCATGCTCAAGCAGACCGGCGGCCTGACCTTCGCTGAGGTTCTCGGCAAGGCCCCGGACCTTAGCGAGTCCTGGGCTCTGGGCATCGGCCTGGCTCTCCTGCTCGCCGCCTGCGGAAAGTCCGCCCAGTTCCCGCTGCAATCCTGGCTGGGCGACGCCATGGCCGGCCCCACGCCCGTCTCCGCCCTCATCCACGCCGCGACCATGGTGACGGCCGGTGTCTACCTCATTGTCCGCTCCGGCCCCCTCTACGCGGCGACGGAGGGAGCGCGGCTCGCGGTCGCCATCGTCGGCGCAATCACCCTGCTCTTTGGTGCGATTGTCGGCTCGGCGAAGGACGACATGAAGAAGGTCCTAGCCGCCTCGACCATGTCCCAAATCGGGTACATGATGCTCGCGGCGGGCCTGGGTCCCATCGGCGCCGCCTTCGCGATTCTTCACCTGCTCACCCACGGCTTCTTCAAAGCGGGCCTGTTCCTCGGCGCCGGCTCGGTCATGCACGCGATGAACGATGGCGTGAACATCCGCCGCATGGGTGGCTTGGCGGGCGTGATGAAAGTGACGTGGGCGACCTTCATGATGGGCTGGCTCGCGATTCTCGGCATCCCCCCATTCGCAGGCTTCTGGTCGAAGGACAAGATCATCGAGACGGCCTTCATCGGCGAGGGCTGGCAGCCGTGGGTCCTGGGCACCATCGCTTTGCTAGGGGCGGGAATCACCGCTTTCTACATGTCTCGCCTGTTCTTCAGCGTCTTCCACGGCAAGGCCCGCTGGGACGCGGACCTGCACCCTCACGAGTCCTCGCGTCTCATGACATGGCCGATGGCGGTCCTCGCCCTGGGATCGGTGTGCTTGGGCTGGGTCTTGGCGTTGGTCGGGTTCACCACGTGGCTTGAGCCCTCGATTGGACACGCCGAGGAGGCCGCCCCCGTGCTCGCCGCCCCGATCATCACCGCCGCGACGCTTCTACTCGTCGTAGCCGGCGCGGCCGCCGCCTGGCGCCTCTTTGCTGTCCGCGAGGTCGCCGTCCTTCCTCCTGCTGCTGGTCCGGTGGTCCGCGCCGTGCGCGCTGATTTCCACCAGGACAGCGTCAATGACCTCGTGCTGGTCAAGCCTGGCCAGGCGCTGGCCACCGGAGTTGCCCTCACCGACACCTACGCGGTCGATGGCGCGGTCAGAGGGGTCGGGTGGCTCACCATCGGCGTTGGTCGGGTGGTGAGGTTGGCCCACAACGGGAATGTCCGCTCCTATGCCGCGATCATGACGGTCGGAGTGATGGTCCTGGTCGCCATCGTCTTCGCAGGGGGGTTGTGATCATGTTGTCGATTCCGTGGCTCACCCTGCTGATCGTGTGGCCCTGTGTCGCGGCTCTGTCGCTGTGGCTGATCCCGGCGCTGCGTCATCAGGGTCGGCAGACCGCCATCGCCTGGTCTCTCGTCGAGCTCGTCCTGGCCATCGGCACGACCGTCGCCTGGTGCTCCGATACGGGAAACGTTCGCCTAGCCTTCCGGGCCGACTGGATCCCTCAGTTCGGTGTCTCCTACGCCGTCGGCTTGACGGGCACGGGCCTGGTCATGGTGCTGCTCTCGACGGTTCTCGTCCCGATTGTGCTGCTGGCGGCATGGAATGAGCAAAAGACTCCGCGCCGGTCCACCCACTACGCCGCTCTGGTCCTGGCTCTTGAGGCCTTCATGGTCGCGGTGTTCTGCGCTCGCGATGTCTTCTTCTTCTATGTCCTCTTCGAGGCGATGCTCATTCCCGTCTACTTCCTCATCGGTTCCTTCGGCGGCGAGGGACGCAAGAAGGCGGCTCTGAAGTTCCTCATCTACTCCCTGGTCGGCGGGCTCGTCATGCTCGCGGGGGTCATCGGGCTGTGGAGCCAGGCACGTGTCCGCGCCTCTCTGTTTGCCGACTCGGCGCTCGTGGGGCTTGGCTCCACCCGGGTCTTCTCCCTGGACTGGTTGACCGCTGGGGGAGTGGCCGTCATCCCAACGATGAACCCCACCCCGGAACGCCTGATCTTCCTGTCCTTCTTCATCGCGTTTGCGATCAAGGCCCCCCTGTTCCCGCTCCACACCTGGCTACCCGACGCTGCACACGCTGCCAGGCCGGGGACGTCCGTGCTCCTGGTGGGCGTACTGGACAAGGTCGGCACCTTCGGCATGATGGCCTTGTGCCTCGAGCTGTTCCCCGGTGCGGCCCGATGGGCGGCCCCGGTCATCATTCCCTTCGCGGTGGTCTCGGTGCTGTGGGGCGGCATCATGGCGATAGCGGAGAAGGACATTTTGAGGATGATCGCCTACACCTCGATCTCCCACTTCGGCTTCATTGTGCTGGGTATCTTTGCCTTCACCTCGACGGCCCACATCGGCGCCAGCTTCTACATGGTCAACCACGGCCTATCGACAGGGGCATTGTTCCTGGCCGCCGGGTTCCTCATACAGCGACGCGGCACCGGGGAGATCGATGCGATGGGTCCCGGGCTTCAACGGACGGTCCCCGTGCTCGCCGGAACCTTCCTCGCGGTGGGCCTTTCCGCCATCGCCCTCCCGGGATTCTCAACCTTCATCTCGGAGTTCAACGTGATCGCTGGCTCCTTCGCGACCAGACCCTGGGAGGCGGGGATTGCGGCGCTGGGCGTGGTTCTCGCCGCCCTGTACATCCTTCTCGCCTACCAGAAGATCTTCACGGGCCCACCGCGCGAGGACCTCGCAGGGACACGCGATCTGTCGGGGCGTGAACGCTGGGTGATTGGCCCGCTCATCGCCGCGATGCTGGCCTTGGGCTTCTTCCCGGCCCCGGCCCTCAACGCCCTGAGGCCCGATGCGGTGGCTACGGTCGAACACATCCAAGGCCCAGCGGGTTCGTGGGAAGGGAGTGGCCAGTGAACGCGCCTCCGATCGACTGGTTCGCCCTCGCCCCGATTCTCATCCCCCTGGGCGCGGCCGTCCTGGCAGTCCTACTCGAAGTCTTCATCCCCGCCCGCTTCCGCCGCCTGGTCCAGATGAGCTGGGCCTTGACTGCTATCACCGCGTCAGGAGTGTGGGCTCTCATCCGCGCTCTCAAGCCCGCCGACGAGGCAGTCTCCGCTGTGGGTGGGCATGTGCTCGTGGACCCGCTGACGCTCTTTGTTCAGATCGCCATCGCTCTGAGCGCCATCCTCGCGATCATTGTCATAGCCGACCGGACCCGATCAGGGGAGGACGCCTTTTCTCCTCAACCGGCTGCTGCCCCCGGCTCCCCGGATGAGGAGGAGGCCCTCGCAGCGAAACTGGTCCACACCGAGGCCTATCCGCTTGTCTTGTTCGCGACCGGCGGCATGATGCTCTTCCCCGCCGCCGGGGACCTCCTCACGCTGTTCGTGGCCCTCGAGGCCCTCTCCCTGCCCCTCTACCTCCTCACAGCCCTGGCTCGACACCGCAGGGCCTTGAGCCACGAGGCATCGCTCAAGTACTTCCTGCTTGGTGCCTTCGCCTCCGCAGTCTTCCTCTTCGGTGCCTCCTGGGTCTACGGGGCAACTGGCACGGTGAGATTCCTCGGCATCGCCGAGCAGATTCAGGGCCAGGGCCTGGGCGCCGACCCGATGCTCTTCGCTGGCTTCGCGATGCTCCTGGTTGGCTTCGCCTTCAAGGTCGGGGCCGTGCCCTTCCACGCCTGGACCCCCGATGTCTACCAGGGCGCGCCAGCCCCCATCACCGCCTTCATGGCGGCCTGCACCAAGATCGCGGCCTTTGGAGCCCTCCTTCGCTTCGCCTACTCGGTGCTGGCCTACGTGACCTGGGATGTCACCATCGCCCTGTGGACGGTTGCCATCGCGACAATGGTCGTCGGGACCGCCTTGGCGATGGTGCAACGCAACATCGTCCGGATGCTCGCCTACTCAGCGATCGCCCACACGGGGTTCATCCTCACGGGCCTGGTCGCCTTCAGCGCCGAGGGGATCTCCTCCACCCTGTTCTACCTCCTGGTTTACGGGGTCGCCACGGTCGGAGCCTTTAGCGTCGTCGCCGCCGTGAGGCTGCGCTCGGGGACGCTTGGTGCCGGTGCCCTCACCTTCGACTCCTGGGCGGGCTTGGGCCGTCAGAGCCCTATTCTGGCCACCGCGATGACCCTCTTCCTCCTCTCCTTCGCCGGCATCCCCCTAACCTCGGGCTTCGTGGCGAAGTTCGGTGTGTTTGCCGCCGCCTTTTCAGCGGATGCCATGCCGGTCGCCATCGTCGGTATTGCCTGCTCGGCGGCTGCTGCCCTCTTCTACGCGCGACTCATCTACTCGATGTTCTTCGCGGAGCCGGCCGAAGCCCTCGACGCCGGAGAACGCACCCAAGGCCTGACGAACATCACGATCGCCGCCTGCGCCGTCATCACCCTCGCCCTCGGCCTCTGGCCCGCCCCGTTGCTGGACTTCGCGACCAAAGCCGCAGCTCTCCTGCCATGACGTGCCGCGCTCCCACATCGGTCGCCACGACGCGCGGCCCCACCCCGGCCTTCGCGCCCCGCCGCCTCGCCCCCCAGGCTCGGATGCCATGACCACCCCGTCCGCCACCCTCCCCTCGGTCCTCGACGAGTTCGCCGACCCCACGCTCCGAGCCCGCCTCGAAGAGGGCCTCGCGGCCGTTGAGGCCCGCTTGGGCGAGGTGGCTCACCGAGACGATCCCGTCATCGGCCCCCCCGTCGCCCACCTCCTCAAGGCCGGCGGCAAGCGCATGCGTCCCCTCCTGACGCTCCTGGCTGCGGAGTTGGCCGATGGCGCCACACCCGCCGTCATCGACGCGGCGGCTGCGGTGGAACTCACCCATCTCGCGAGCCTCTACCACGACGATGTCATGGACCAAGCCGCCCTGCGCCGCGGTGTTGCCGCTGCTCACCTCGAGTTCACCCCGACCATCGCGATCCTCGCTGGCGACTGGCTCTTTGCCCAGGCCTCCACCCTTGTCGCGGGCCTGGGTCCCGAGGCGGTCCGCATCCAGGCGGGGACCTTCGCGCGCCTGTGCGAGGGCCAGATCCGCGAGACCACCGGCCCCGGCCCCACCGATGACCCAATCGCCCACCACCTCTTGGTGATCGAGGGCAAGACCGCCTGCCTCATCACCTCCGCCGCTCACCTAGGAGCCCTCCTCGCCGGAGCCTCCCCCGCTACCGTCGACGCCGTGGTCGCCTACGCCCACAACGTCGGGGTCGCCTTCCAGCTGGCCGACGACATCATCGACCTCACCGCCACACCCGACGTCACCGGCAAGGCCGCGGGCACTGACCTGCGTGAACGCGTCCCCACCATGCCGCTCCTCCTCCTCGAAGCCCAAGCCAAGCGCGACCAAGCCCGCGGTCTGACGGCGAGTGACGCCATCGTCCTCACTCGCGACATTGCTGGCAACTTGGACGATGACGCCACGCTCGCCTCGGTCCTGTCTCGCCTCACGGCCAGCCCCGCCCTCCAAGAAGCCCGCGAGATCGCCCGCCGCTGGTCCGCCGACGCCATCGCCGCCCTGGCCCCCCTCCCCCCCACCCCCGCCCAACAAGCCCTAGAAACCTTCGCCCACCACACCATCTCCCGCCTCAGCTGAACCGTCCCCGACGGGGTCGAGCAGTTCGCGTTGACTCCCACCACGATGAATGGCCTGCTCCGCCTGCTGCTCAATCCGGCGGCAATGCCCAGCACCCCGTCTCCTTCCCGCGCGCTTCGCTCCGTCGATTC
>Ga0123356_10001445_pt1 | contig 26266 bp, 22 predicted proteins | sample TergutEmb28metaG_2_FD_92546 | JGI IMG/M metagenome (GOLD analysis project Ga0123356, IMG submission 92546) | Embiratermes neotenicus P3 segment gut microbial communities from Petit-Saut dam, French Guiana - Emb289 P3 | ecosystem: Host-associated > Arthropoda: Insects > Digestive system > Gut ...
CCCCGGAATCGCATGCCTACTGGATGCATAATCACTTGACTGCTTATAACTGAAAGGAATGGTCATTAAAAACTATGAATAAAAGCCTGAGAAAAACAATAATCGCGGGAAACTGGAAGATGAATATGCTCGCATCAGAGATAAAAAGCTACGCAGATGAACTAATGCCTCTTATACCCGGTTTCAAATCGTGGTGCGATACAGTTGTTTGCACACCATTTGTGCTTTTACCGTCAGCATTATGTACTTTCAAAGACACCGGAGTCGGTGTTGGTGCACAAAACATGAGTCAGTTTGAGTCCGGAGCATATACAGGGGAGGTATCAGCCTCTCAGCTTACAGACATAGGCTCAGAATATGTGATAATAGGGCATAGTGAAAGACGTGAGTTGTACGGTGAAACAGATGAGTCTGTCAACCAAAAGCTTGTAGCAGCATTGAAAACCCCCGTGTGTCCAATTGTTTGCGTTGGAGAGAAACTCGAGCAACGTGAAGCTGGTGTAACAAATGACCTCGTAGCGCTGCAGACTAAAATAGCGTTATTGGGTGTTTCAGCAGATGAAATCAAACGAACAGTAATAGCATATGAACCTGTTTGGGCAATAGGGACAGGGAAAACTGCAACTCCTGAGGATGCACAAGAGGTATGCCTGGCTATTCGCAATGTGGTAGCATCACTATATGATAAAGCAACTGCTGATGCTGTTTCAATATTGTACGGTGGCTCAATGAACGATAAAAACGCATTTGATTTGTTGGCGCAACCTGATATAGATGGCGGATTGATTGGTGGGGCGTCATTAAAACCAACGTCTTTTGCAGTAATAATCAACGCAGCGAATCAATAATTATAAGACCAATGATAAAATCATAGGGCGCGCCTCCCATGTCGCGCCCTTGATTTGACACTTTTTAATAATAAGGAGAGTGATATCTAAATTGAAAAAGATGTTAGCTATGGTGATAATGGACGGCTATGGGCTTGCAGAGCCTTCTCCCGGCAACGCTGTGTCTAATGCACCAACACCGGTTTTAGACGAGTTGTTTAGAACATGTCCAAATACGACACTTTCCGCATCAGGAGAAGATGTCGGACTTCCTGATGGGCAAATGGGTAATTCTGAGGTCGGGCACACAAACATCGGTGCAGGTCGTGTGGTATATCAGGATCTGCCAATGATATCGCGGGAGATCCAGTTGGGGACATTCTTTAGTAATGAGGCACTTCTTAAGGCAGTAAATGCGTGTAAAGCAAAGAACACAGCGTTACACCTACTGGGTCTGGTATCACCCGGCGGTGTGCACAGTCATATAAATCATATATTTGGTTTACTTGAGCTTGCAAAAAGAAACGGGCTTACAAAAGTATATGTTCATTGCTTTATGGACGGTCGCGATGTAGCACCTGATTCAGGTAAAGAATCTATAGAGGATTTGATGCAAAAATGTGCAGAACTTGGAGTAGGAAAAATCGCAACAGTAATGGGTCGCTTTTATGCGATGGACAGAGACAATCGCTGGGAACGTGTTGAACAGGCATATAATACAATGGTATTCGGCGAGGGTGATTTTAAGCCCGATCCGGTTATTGCTATGCAGGAATCCTATGATAATAAAGTGTTTGATGAGTTCGTCGTGCCGGTTGTTTGTGATAAGGAAGGTTTAATAAAAGCTGATGACTCGATCATTTTCTTTAACTTCCGCCCTGATAGAGCCAGAGAGATCACACGCGCATTTGTAGATCATGATTTCTCCGGATTTGAAAGAAAAAACGGTTATTTCCCACTGACTTACATATGCATGACTCAATATGACGAAACGATAAAAGGAGTTTCTATCGCTTATCCGCCGCATTTTCCCGAGAATACGTTTGGAGAAACGATCAGTGAGCAGGGGCTAAAGCAAATCAGAATAGCAGAAACAGAAAAATATGCACATGTTACATTCTTTTTTAATGGTGGCATAGAGCAACCTTTTGAAGGTGAAGAGCGTATCCTTGTGCCATCACCCAAGGAGTTTCCGACTTATGACCTGATACCTGAAATGTCGGCATATGAAGTTGCAGATGCTGCTTGCAAGGAAATACTAAGCGGAAAACATGATGTGCTGATTATCAACTTTGCAAACTGCGATATGGTAGGGCATACAGGAATATACGATGCAGCATTCAAAGCGGTAGAGACTGTTGATAAGTGTGTAGGCAAAATAGTAGAAGCCGTAAAACAAATGGACGCATATCTTGTAGTTACATCCGATCACGGAAATGCAGAGATAATGCTTGCTGAGGACGGAGTAAGTCCACAAACTGCACACAGCACAAATCCTGTACCATTTATATTATTTGGTGCAGACGTTAAACTCAAGCCGGGGAGACTGGCTGATATAGCACCAACACTGTTAGAGTTGCTAAAACTAAAAAAACCTGAAAGCATAACCGGTGAGAGCCTAATAATTAATAGTTAGTTAACAAACTGAACGCCTTTTTGCATTACGCTGTATAAACAAATGTAAATTACTTTAAAGGGAGAAGATAAATGAAAGACTATTTGGAGATTGTATACGTAACAGGTCGCGAGGTGCTAGATTCCAGAGGGAACCCGACAGTTGAAGCCGAGGTTTGCATTCTCAATGGATCAGACGAGTTCGTAATAGGACGCGCTATGGTTCCATCCGGTGCTTCGACAGGTAAATTTGAAGCTTGTGAGTTGCGCGACGGTGATAAGGAACGTTATCTTGGTAAGGGTGTTTTAAAGGCTGTCTCAAACATCAACAACGAGATCTCCGACGCATTGCGTGGGCTTAATGCGCTGGACCAGGTAGCAATTGACAAAGCATTACTGGAGCTTGACGGAACTCCGAACAAATCAAAGCTCGGCGCAAACGCTATTCTGGGTGCATCACTCGGATGTGCGATAGCAGCATCAAAGGCATTAAAAGTACCACTGTACAGATATATTGGCGGTTCATCTGCAAATATGCTGCCGGTACCGATGATGAATGTACTAAACGGCGGTGCTCATGCTGATAACAGCGTTGACATCCAGGAATTTATGATAATGCCGGTGTCTGCAAACAGCTTCCGCGAAGGGCTAAGAATGGGCGCAGAAGTTTTCCACGCACTGAAAAAGGTCGTTCCATCATCAGGAGTAGGCGACGAAGGTGGTTACGCACCGAATCTCAAAGAAGACGAAGATGCACTAAAAGCCTTGATCGAAGCAATCGAAAAAGCAGGCTATAAACCCGGTGAAGACTTTATGATCGCGATGGATCCTGCAGTTACCGACTGGTTCAATGATGAAGACGGACTTTATCATTTACCAAAACGTGGAACAAAGATGACTCCGCAGGAAATGGTAGATATGTGGGTCAACTTTGTTAATAAGTACCCGATCATCTCAATAGAGGACGGAATGGCAGAGGAAGACTGGGATGGATGGAAGATGATGACTGATGCTCTCGGTAAAAAAATCCAGATAGTCGGAGATGACCTTTTCGTCACAAACACAGAAAGACTACAAAAAGGCATAGACCTCGGAGTTACCAACTCAATACTGATAAAAGTAAATCAAATAGGTACACTCACAGAAACAATGGATGCAATAAGAATGGCACACAGAGCTAAGTATACAGCCGTTGTCTCTCATCGCTCCGGTGAAACAGAAGATTCAACGATTGCCGATATCTCTGTTGCAGTGAATGCAGGCCAGATAAAAACAGGTGCCCCGTCAAGAAGTGACAGGGTCGCTAAGTACAATCAACTGCTCCGGATAGAAGAAGAACTGGGTGCTGCGGCACATTATCCCGGAATGGATGCATTCTTCAGTATAGGCAAATAAAATAGCAAATTAATAAATATCCCCGGCTTAGCCGGGGATATTTATTATGTCAATTTGTCGATGGTTACGGAGGCGGATCCGGCGGATCAGGGGGTGGTGTAGGTGTTGGCTCCGGTGATGGTGTTGGCTCCGGTGGTGGAGTTTGCTCCGGTGGCGGGGTTGGAGTAGGTGCAGTAGTTGGTGAGGGTCCGGGTATTGGTTCCGGATCAGGGTTTGGATCCCAGCCGATTATCATATATGTGAATCTTATAATATTTCTTGTTGGATCGTCTGTAAGTGTGATACCAACAATTGCAGGACTGAGTAGAACACGACCTTCAAACTCCGGGGCATGCTCAGTTACTTCAAGACCGATGGTCGAACTGACAAGTCTGGAGTAGAAAATACCGTTATCGTCTTCGTATTCAACAGTATAGAAAGTGTTTTCAATTTCCCACATGTTAGCTACGGGATTAAGGGTTACATCCTCGGGTCTGTTAAATGACCTTATATCCAGATGCTCATGGATAGGTTCCATTATCATTTTAAAGATTTGTGCAGCGGGATTACCGGATGATTCCATTTCGGCAGGAGTATCATACCCGGTCCAGACAGCAGCAAGATAGTACGGAGTAAAGCCAACGAACCATCGGTCTTTCCTGTCTGAGGACGTACCGGTTTTTCCTGCTGTAGGCATCCCTGTGCCGAGGTTTGCCGATCCGCCTGTACCTGCAACGACAGCGTCTATGAGCATATCTGTCATCCAATATGCGGTTACCTCGTTGATAGCTGTGACTCCTCTGGGAGTTCTGTTATCAAGAAGAATCTCACCTTCGTAATCATACACGACTGAAAATGTGCGTAACTCTACCCTGGCACCGGAGTTGGGAAACATCGTAAAAGCAGATGCCATTTCGCGAACTGTTGCACCGTATGTTAGCTGTCCTGCGGCCAGTGGGGCATAGTCCTCATCAGCAGGTGCCAGATCAAACCCTAGGATATCCCTCATGAATGAATAAGACCTCGACGGAGTTAGTTGGTCAAGAACCATTGCAGCAACCGTATTAACGGAGTTTCTCAATGCCGTTCTGACTGTTATCATGCCACTGTAGGAGCGAGTTGCATTTCTGGGTAACCATGTAGTTCCTATAAGCTCCACATCAGGGCTATCATTGTAATTTGAATCCGGTGTCAGCATACCAAAATCAAGTGCCGGGGCATAAACAGAGATAGGTTTGATTGCGGAACCGGGTGGCCTGCGTGTCTGTGTCGCTCTGTTTAATAACATATTTCTTGTTTTTACTCCAACACCACCTGCAAGAGCTTTTATCTCACCCGTATACGGATCAGCGATAATGATGCTTGATTGCAGTTGTTGGACAGATCCCGTGACAGTCGGCAGCCTCTCGGGATCTTGATAAATTTCATCAACATATGCCTGCATTTCAGGGTTGATGGTTGCAATTATTTTCAATCCGCCGGAAAATAGATATCTTCTAGCGATCTGCTCAGAATAACCGCTTCTTACTAAATCTGCAACGACATCTCGCATGACAGCTTCTTCAAACCATGTGTATACGATCTGTTCAGCATCATCATTTATGCCGCGCTGGAAGTTAAGTACAGAGCGTATTGCCTGCCTGAGTTCCTGCTCGGATTGGATATATCCTAACTCGTACATTCTGCGAAGAATGATTTCCTGTCTTTCTTTATTGTTATCCCTGCTTGCATATGGACTGAATCTTGAAGGATTGTTTGTAATACTTATAATGGATGCGGCTTCAGGCAGTGTAAGTTGAGAAACTTCCTTGTCAAAATAATAATTCGCAGCCGCTCCTATCCCATAACAACCATGACCAAAATAAACAAGATTTAAATAGAGCTCGACAATTTCTTCCTTGCTGAACCTTCTCTCATACTCCAGTGCTCTGAATATCTCCTGCAACTTTCTTTGAACAGTGACGTCATCTTCATGAGTAAGGTTTTTTATGAGCTGCTGCGTAATGGTAGAGCCTCCGAATGTGTCACGCATACTTAGGAACATATTCATAAAAGCACCTGCGGTCCTGTACCAGTCGACACCCTGATGAGTCCAGAAGCGGTGATCTTCGATAGCAACGACTGCGTTTATCAAGTGCTCGGGAAACTCTTCATAATCGACCCATCTGCGAAACTCTGTGCTTTGTATAGTTACCATTTCTTCCTCGATACCGGTTGTCGGATCGATATAATAAATAACACTTGATCGAGCCATAATGAAATCCTCCGGATTTATCTCAAGTCCGGTGGCTATATCCATTCTGACATAATATATAAAGAAACAGGCATAAATAACTGCTGTTGTCACTCCGATGAGTACAACAGCTCCGCCAATTTTAAGTCCCAGAAAGAAAAGGTCACTCACAACCCAGAAGGTATTCTTAATGACTTTCTTTGTTACTCTTTTCACTTTTACTGTATCCATATGTAACCTCGCTAGTGAAAATTCATGTTGCATTATACCACATTTTGCGTTATCATTCAATATATCCAAAGTAAAAAGCACTTTTCAGAAGTATTTACTTTTTATTAACATTTGAGTAATTAAGAGTGCTAAACTATTGAAGTTGTGAGGCTTATCTCAATGAGCAATGATTTTGGAAGTGACTTTGTCACGATTTCTGATGCCGATGGCAATGATTTTGTATTGGAACATCTTGATACGATCGAAGTAGATGGAACATACTTTATGGCATTTCTTCCAACCGATATGGAGGAAGACAATGACGACTATGGCTTGATCATTTTAAAGATGATCGAAGAGGATGGGGAGGAAATACTAGCATCGATAGATGACGATGATCTTCTGGAAGATATATACGGACGTTTCCTGGAACGATTATTAGACGAAGAAGAAGACTAAAAAGTTCCCTGCTTTGTTCGTGATAGGCCTTTTTAAACCCACATTTAAAATAAGGGATGCCGGAACTCTTCCTGTGAATTGCAGGCCTCCCGGATCGTGCTTGACACGGTTTGGAAGTTGGAAGCGAGCAGCCGGAAGGAGGCGACCCACCTGCCCAAAGGTGCAGGTTATAAACGGGCTTACACGGCACGGCGGGGATACGTTTGAAGAAATAATAAGGATTGAAAGAAAAATGAGTGAAATGTTTGGACCCAAATCAGACAAGGCGACACGAAAACTAGAAAGAACGCAAAAAGAAGATAAAGCAAAAAGAAAATCCAGAATAATTAAAATAGTAGCTATAATAGTGCTCTTACTAACGGCAACCACTGCAATTATTCTCAACTCTAATTTTATTCGTCGTACAGTTCCTGTGCTTACTATTGACGGTGTTAACTTCAGTACAGCGGAGTTCGAGTTCTTCTTCAACTCAGAATATATGGAGTATGCAAACTTTATGTCCCAATTCCAAGGGATGGGTGGCATGATGCCTGAGCAAGGTATTCCATTATCAAGACAGATATATGATGTTGACCCTGATACCGGTGAAGAAACATCCTGGGCTGAATTTTTTGTTACCGGGACGATCAATAGACTCACTAATCTTGTCAGTATGTATAATATTGCCAGGGCAAATGGTTTTGAACTATCAGAAGAACACAGAGAAGTTATAGAAGATGAGTTATCAATGCTAAGTATGCAGGCTATGTTTAGCGGATTTCCGACTGTGGACAGCTATATGCAACAAGCGTTCGGAACAGGCATGAATGAGAAAGTATACCGTGAAATCCAGGAGTTTATGACTATTGCAAGTGCATACAGCACCTTTATACGTGATTCATTTGAGTATTCGAATGATGTTCTTGCAGCATATTATAATGAAAATGCAGATACTCTCGATATACTAACCTATCGCCAATTTATGGTCTATGTTGAATATCCCGATGAAACTGATTTCGCAAGCGAAGAAGAGCTGAACGCGGCAATCCTCGAAGCGACCGAAGAAGCTCGCATTTATGCTGCAACGCTTTCAGAAGGAATTCAAGGAGAACCCAGTTTTATAGAAGCTGCAAGTGAGTATATGCCGTTTTATTCAGATCCGGATTCTACACTTCGAACATCACAAGGCGGAAGACTTGATGCAACAGTAAGTAACTGGCTACTTGACGGATCAAGGCAATATGGTGATGTTGAGTTGATCGATACTGAACAGGGAACCTATATCCTCCTTTTTGTTTCTCGTGACGATAATAGTTACAGGACAGTCGGGATGAGGCAGATACTCTTATTACGCGAAGATATAGACCCAATGGAGTTCCCCGAGGGCGAGTTTGACCCAAACTATATAGCAGCTTTAGAAATTGCAGATAGAGAAGTATCAGAACGTGCCGTAACAGTGCAACAGTTATTTATTACTTCCGGAGAAACTGAAGCGTCATTTAATGAGCTTATGATGGACTTTTCGGACGATACAACACCGGACGGAGCTTATTCAGACATAACTAAGTACCCGTATCAGAGTGAATTCTTCAGCACGATGAAAGTAGTTCCGGAAATTGAAGAGTGGTTATTCGATGAGAGCCGGGTGGTCGGGGATACCGAGATGATATATACAAGCGCTTTCGGTTATCATCTTGTTCAATTCAGCGGGTTTGGAGAGCCTTTCTTTGAACTTATCGCAGATGACAGAATGCGAACAAGTGATCACGGTGAATGGTTGGATGGTTTGACTCTTGGTGAGCCTGTAAGGCATTTTGCTCTTCGATTACTTGTCCAAATGTAAATTAATAAAGAATTCTTGTAATATCCGGAAGGTTATGCTATTATCATATATTATCATCGATTACGCCAAAGGCGAGGTGTTGACAGATGGAAGTAAGGCACATTGATCGCGGCACGAAACTAACAATCTACGAGGAGCTACAGGAAAGAGCAGTCAGTGATGAACATGAAGCTGTTTTTCGTTATCATGAAAGTGATAGACTGATTGTCGTTCAGTGCGCATGGCTTTATGAGAATTACGATAGACTTAATCTCGGTGCCAAACTAAATGTCAGCTACGGCGATGACATGACTGTACATTCATTTGTTGGAGTCGCACGAGAAAAAATGCGCGGCAATGGTCAGGTGATGATCGAGCAGTTGACGGATATTGAGACAAAAAGCCGCCGTCAGTTTGACAGAGATGAGATTCGTGTAAATGTAAAAGTTTACGGATTGCCGGAAGCAAAGATGTCATCTGCAACGTTTGAGGATCCGGTCAGCGCACCTGATTTATCAGATGTTTCATTCGATATAAGTGCAGGTGGACTTTGTGTCATTACCAACACACTACTAAGCTCAAAATATGACCCTTATTATCTGGTGGTGTTTTCCATTTCGGATAAGGATAAGTTCGTTCTACCGGCTAAGATAGTTCGAAAGTCGAACTATCCCCGCACAAAAATCGGTCGATATGATTATGGATTCCAATTCCTTTTCGATAAAATGCCGGAAGAAAAAGCAAAACTAACAACAGCGATACTTAATAGAAAGCTAACTCAGAGAATATAAAACCTTCATAAAAATAATGTAGAGCCGCATTTAATGCGGCTCTGGTTTTTTTGTGATGATAGAGTTAGTCGAATAGTGCTGCTATAACAGTTGGTGCAAGCTCTTCTCTGTACTGCTCTACGAGATACTCAGGTTTACAACCGTCCTCAATACCCAGTTTTTTTAAAAGTTCATTATATTTTCGCGATGGTAATGCAGACAGCTTTTTTGCAGTGAGCTCTAGAACCTCGTCGAGCATATCTTGTTCTGTGTCATGTACCATTTTCTGCGCCTGAGATATAGCAAGACTGGAGAGCTCTTCAACTCTTTTTTCTATTTTTTTTGAACCATCGTTAACACATCCCCAGTATGCTTCCTGTTCTTTCTGAGAGTATATTGACTTGATCCGCACACTCTCTTCGTTAGCTTTTACTGCGATTTCCTTACATTCCCTTTCGGATTCGGCTTTGATATGTTCGACGATTTTTTCAAACCCTTGCATAATTAAGGCACATTCCTTTCAGCAATCAAAATTGGTATATCAGACAGTTTGCATCTTTGATAATGGGTCAAAGACCCTGCGTCCACCACTGCGAAGCTTGCCGAATAACTGTGGGTGTTTGATATAAACAGGTATTTTCTCGTAATCATATGGGTGTGGATCTTCAAATACCCATGAACATGTAAATCCTTGAAACATAGTAGTGAGTTCAGGTTCGAACTCCTCCGGAACCCACCCCATAAGAATGTAGGTATATTGTGTTGCGAGCAGCATGAGACTTTCTTTATTTGCCTCATATACGTCCAGCTCCATAACCTCACGCCTAATGAGGTCGGTTAGTTCAGGCGGATCGAGAGTCAACTCCGGCTCAATAGGTTCAACACATTCTAAGTACATAAGTTCGCTAATAATATTTACGATATCAGAATGTGAAATAATCAATGATAGCTTCTTTATTGCACCCATTACACATCAACGATCCTTTCGAAAATACGTTGCGCAACTGTATCAAGACGCTTTTCTGCACGTGCTCGCATCGTTGCCAGGCGATTTGCAGTTGAAGATGCAAGCTCGGTAGCAGATTCAGTTGCTTTACGATCTGACGATTTTTGAAGCTGTTCAACTTCTGCTTCTGCTCTTGCAACAGTTTGCGCGACAGATTGCTCTCCATCTATTTTTGCTTTCTCGATCGACTCTTTAGATTTATTGAGTATTATGAGTTTGACTTGGTTTGACTCATACTCGGCTGCAAGAATATACTTAATGGAATCTGCTAACAGATTGAACACCTCCAATCGTAAACGGGATTGTAAACGTTACATTTACCATATTAAAATCATTTTATCACAACAGCAACAAGTTTGACAAGTAAATGTCGTTAATGTAGTATTATAACATATAAACATGATCGTAAAGCATTAAGGAGTCAGGAATGGAAAAAAGCAGGAAAAGGAGATTTGGAGATAGACGTGAAGGAAGACGTGTGAGAACTCTTGATCCTTACAGTGCGATGACACCGTTTATAATGAAGGAAAAAAGTGACGCAAGTAACTACTTTTCCGAGGTCGTCGATGTGACTGAGATCGAACGTTACTTGCGAAAAAAGAGGCTTGAAGGTTATCCGGGCATGGGGATGCTGCATTTCTTCACTGCGATGTATATCAGAGCCGCTTCACAATATCCGGGGATCAACAGGTTTTGCTCGGGACAGAGAGTTTATGCAAGAGAAAACGTCGAGTTTATGATGACGATAAAGAGAGAGTTGAAGATGGATTCTACAGCTACCTCAATTAAAATCTCGTTTGATCGCGGCGATACGATAAATGACGTTTATAATAAACTTAATCAGGAGCTTAGTAGAGTTAAAGACGAAGGCGAAGATACCAAGACAGACGATATCGCAAATCTTCTGGTGAAGCTGCCGAGGGTCATCTTGAGGTTTACTATTGGTTTTCTGAAGTTTCTTGATTATTTTGGTATCTTGCCTAATGTCATCTTGAATGCAAGTCCGTTCCACGGTTCAGTTATTATTACAGATCTTGGCTCAGTTGGATTACCTGCTATTTATCATCACTTGTATAACTTTGGGAACTTGCCTGTTTTTATTGCTCTTGGAGCAAAACGAAAAGTGCGAGAGCTTAATGCAAATGGGGAAGTAATTCTAAAAAAGTTGATCGATGTAAAGCTTGTGGTTGATGAACGTATATGTGATGGTTTTTACTTTTCTCAAGCCTTCAGATATTTTAAAAGCATTCTAAGAAACCCGGATATGCTTGATGACCCACCGGATCAAATCGTTGAAGATATTGATTAGCAACACGTTGCATCGTCGAACATATATAAAAAAAAAGAGGGCATAGCCCTCCTTTTTTATTCCTCTATCAACAATCTGTTTAGCTCGTCCATAAATGAGTTTATATCGCGGAATTGTCGATATACTGACGCGAATCGAACATAAGCAACCTCATCGAGGGATTTAAGTCCGGTCATTATCATTTCGCCGATGTCAGTTGTCTTGATCTCCCGTTCGAGTGAGTTTTGAAGGTCTTGCTCGATTTGATCAGCAACTTCAGTGAGTTCGGCAAGTGGTACCGGTCGTTTCTCGCAAGCTCTGAGCATTCCATTGACAAGTTTCTGCTTGTCGAAGGTTTGTCTACTGCCATCTCTCTTGACGACTATCAAAGGTAAACGTTCCATGATCTCATAAGTGGTGAAGCGCTTTTGACAGCTTAGGCACTCGCGTCTGCGACGTATCGTAGCGCCTTCCTCGGCTGGCCTTGAGTCTACGACTTTACTTTCGGAGTAACCGCAAAAAGGACATTTCATTGATAAAATTCATTCCTTTCATAGCACAGATTGTAGAAAGTATAACATATATTACAATATTTTGTATATAGTCTTTTTAATTTAATTTGTAGTTACTAAAAAACTCATCCCTTGTATAAAGAATATTCAACACGTCCAGGAGTCCGTTTGCGGAAAGGCGTTCAGGAAGGTCGAGTTGTTTCAATAACTCACGACGCTTTATAGCACTTTGGTCTCCACCACTGAGTCCTAGTGAGTATAAGTCTGCTTTTGTGATTTTGCTTTCTGAAGAAGAGTCCGGCTCATCTGATTCAAAAGTTGCTCCTGCAATTTCAAGTGACTTGAGAATGGCTGCCCCGGTCATGCCTTCTACCCCAAGCTTTCCTTCCTTTGATGAATGGGTCTTACGGTTTTCACGTCCTTTGATATCCGGAATGTATGCATGCTTGATATTAACATCACCAAGCATGCCGCGTAATCTTCCGCGTATAAAGAAACCTGCCTTATCACTATCTGTAAGTATAATAAGTCCGCTTTTCTCAGCAAGCTTACGTAATAGAGAGATTTTATCTTTGCTTTTTAAAATACCGAAACCTGTGGTTTCGATTATAGTGCCTCTGACAACTTGAGAGACTGTATTTTTATCATATCGCCCTTCAACGACGATTACTTCTTTTACATTCTTCATAAGATCGTTCACCATGAGCTACTCTATCGTATATGCGCAAGTTTTGTTATAAGTTCGACTAAACGGGCTTCAGGATCGGTGGTGCTGTTTAGCTCCAATGCAGTTTCCGAGCAGTAGAGTACTGCATTTCGGCAATCAGAGAGTGTAGCCTTATTTGCTGTGCTGAAAAGAGTGCGCGCTTGGAACTCATGTCTTATGCCACACATCTCCATAAGAGGTTTTTTATCAATTTTATTTTCTATACATACACGCGCAGCAAGTAGTTGGCGCATCTTCAAAGAAATACTGTAAATCAACTTATGAGGAGCTTCCCGTAATTGAAAAAGCTCATCAAGTATATGTAACGCTAGTTTGTTATTATGAGTTATAAGCGCATCAGTGAGTTTATATGCGACAGTATCGAGAATTGGTGTAACTACAGTATCTATATCTTTACGAGTGACACTCTCACTTTTTGCATATGCAGCAGTTTTTTCAATCTCTCCATCCAGTGTCGCCATAAGCCCGCCGGTTATAAAAGCGAGATACTCAGCATCGATAGTGCTGATGTTTTTTCCGGCATCGTGGTAATGACGCTTTATCCACTTTATCAGCTTATCCTGATCTTGTACGACAAAATCAATTACACTTGCATGTTTCAAGATTTCTTTATTGATTTTTTGTCTGCCGTCGGGTTTATACTCGATCGTATTATATACAAGAACTAAACAGACATGGTCAGGTAAATCTTTGAGTATATTACTTAGATGTTCCTTCGCTTCGTGTTTGAATATATCAAAATCATGTATCTCTACAAGAGTTCTGTCTGCAAATACCGGAAATGTGTCTACGGCATCTTCTAACTCCTCGATCGTCAACACTTTACCCTCATACCGTCTGTAATTAAAACTATCGAGACCTTCAGGGCACAGTAAAGCTCGCAAACTTCTTAAGCTGCGTTCAAGTAAGTAGCGCTCCACACCATGGAATATGTAGAAATTACCGAGTTGACCGGTTTTAAGTGAGGAGTTTAAACTATCGTAACCGTTATTACTGCTGATTTTATTTCCCTCCATGTATTGTTATATGGCCTGATATATCTGTCCTATAAATACTAGCGCCACTCTGTTCAAGCCGATCTATTGTTTCGGGAGTTGGATGTCCAAAGCTGTTACGCCCTACAGGGATCACGGCGATTTCGGGTAAAGTTGCAACTAGAAGCTCTTCTGAGGTTGAGTGTCTTGATCCGTGATGTCCGACAATAAGTAAATCAAGCTTTGGTAAATCAACGTAACGCAAGAGACTTCTTTCACTGGAGGAACTCATGTCTCCGGTGATAAGGGCTGTGACATCACCTAGTGTGAGTACACTTAACCCTCGCTCGTTTTCATCACCGTCTCCCAGCGGGGGATATAGCAGTACCTTCGTTTCACCGAGAGATACGCTAAGCGCTTCCGTCACATATATTATATCAGCTCCGGACTTTCTTGCAAGCGCGATTATATCTTCAGCGATAAAAGAACCTTCCGGGTCAGGAATAGCGAGGGCAGACACAGAGGATCTGCTGAGCAGAAACTCAACCCCGTTCATATGGTCAGAGTGAAAGTGTGTTATTGCGAGAATATCTATAGAAGTGCGACCTATGTTCATCAGAAACTCATGTGTGACCTCGCCGGCATTATTCTGACTGTTGCTGCCGCAATCTACAACCATTGTGTGGTCTTCTGAAGTTATCACAACACTCATTCCCTGACCGACATCAAGGATCGTTACTGAATTACTGTTTCTATCAGGTATCAAAGTAGAAACAAGTATAATAGAAAATAGCAAGATAAGAGATAAACAGCCGGGATATAGATATTGTCTCGCTCTTGCTTTCATTAGTGGTAATGCTGTAAACAGCAAATAAACATACGCCAGCCAGAACATGATATGGGCACTTGAAGAGTAAACAACTGAGTATGGAACAGATGCAAGCGTGCGAGCAATATACATGATATAACGTGCGGCAAATGTCACCGGCAAAGCGACTGCGGATGCCAGAATCGGACTTACAAACCCTAGCAACGCAGCTATAAGCCCAATCGGAAAAGCAAGTGACACAGCACCTATCGTCAAGAGATTTGTTATTGGAGCGATAAGAGATACGTATCCAAAATGCACTGCTGTTAGTGGCAATGTGAGAATAAGAGCACCTGCAGTTGTAGCAAGGCTTGATGTAACGAAGTTGAAAACGATCCTGGGAGTTTTTTTTCTATAAAATCTATTGCCGCGCATAGAGTCAGCTATCGCAGAGTTTATTCTTGTTGTAAAGACTATAATTCCCAGTGTTGCAGAGAAGGATAGATGCAAACCAATCGACGCACAAGAGTACGGGTTGAATATAAGCAAAACCAGAAGAGCTGTTGATAGGGAAGTGATACTGTCGCTCTCACGCCGGAATAATGGTGCGCACATAAGAAAAATTTGCATGATTCCGGCTCGTGAAACAGCAGGTGTAAATCCTGTCATCGCCATGAAAAATATAAGAGCAGGTATACCATACAGAGAGAAAAGTCTTTTATTTCTTATAACAAGGGCAAGGAAGCCCATTAGAAATGAAATGTGCATCCCGGATATTGAGACGATGTGAATGATACCTGACGCAGACAAAGAAGCAGTGAGAGCCGAGTCGGTGTAAAGTTCGTCCCGCTTACCCATAAGAAGCGCTTGCATGAATGCGGATACGTCATCCGGGAATAATTCATCGATTTTGTTTGCAACACTTTCCGCGACCCTTTTTGGTATGTAACGAAGATTGTTATTAGAATCTATGACTTCAATGTTACCGGATACATAAGCAGATAGAAAAAGCCCTCTCGAGCTCAGCATATCAAAATTGTCACCTTCGTCCGTTATATCAGTGCGTCTCAGGCGAGCTGTGAACTCAATGAAATCTCCGGGCTTTAGTTCAGTTTCGGTATAATAATATATTCGAATACCGGTTGACGGTAAACCGTCTTGTTCGATAGATGCGTCAATACGAAAACCACGCGGTTGTCGTGTGACCGGATAGTCTGTAACAACAGCGGTAACTGTACTGATCTCATCATGATAAGACCAATGCGGTTTAACGAATAAAGAGGTAAACGTCCAACTCCAAAGAAATCCAACTGCAATCGACAGTAAAGCAATCATTACCCGGCAGCGCATGTTCCCGGTTAAAATAAGTCCGATAAGTGAGCAGACTGCAGCTATTGCACTGCAGATCGGCAACCAATCAAACGGAAGGAAATATCTTGAAATAAAAATTGCTGCAGCAAAATAAAACGCTGCAATTGCAAGCTTGCGCATAGACATTACTCCTTGGGGTGTAGAACATGAAACCCGGGATATAATGCTAGCACAAAACGTCTCTACATATCAATAATCGTTTGCGAGTGTAAAGTGTTACTCAAATGAGAAATCAAGTTCGTCTAGAGTAAGTTCAAAAGCCGGCATAAAGTTCTCAATGAAATAATCGGCTTCTTGTAAATTCATTTTTTTCAGCTTTTCTTTTGACTGTTCCGCAGCTAACCGAAACTCAAGATTACCGGCTTTTAACTCTTCAACACATTTTATATATGCGGCGATGCTGTCTGCGGCTTTAATAAGACGTATCATATCCTCGTCGCCATCAAGTGATAGTATCTGTTTATATGCAGGGCGTAACTCTGACGGCAAAGCAGTCAGCAACTTGCGCGAAGCAACAGACTCTACTTTTTTATATGCTTCCATTATCTCCGTGTCATAATACTTGATCGGAGTCGGCATATCTCCGGTGAATATCTCTGACGAGTCATGAAATAATGCGATGGACGCTGCAAGCCCCGGATCTGCTTTTCTGCCATAGACGTCACGCTTTATAACTGCAAGAGCATGTGCTATAACAGCGACCATATGAGAGTGTTCTTGAACGTTTTCCTGTGTGTTATTTCGCATAAGAGACCAACGTGTAATGTTCTTCATTCTTGATATCAAAGCATAGAAGCTGTAAGTAGATTTCATATTGATTGATCCTTCCTTTGAATTAGACAGCAACACTTGCTACTTGGTTTTCATAAAACGCGGCACGTGTCAAGCCGGCATATGGAGATAGCCATATTGATACGAGAGGGACAGAAAAAGGTAGCGGGATTAAAAATATTACAATAAAATCAATGAGGTACCATCCCAAAAAAGACAAATCAAGTATCAACAAATCGAGCTTTTTACCATGCATCATAAGCTTGGACTCTGTTATGCATTGAAGAGCACCTTTTCTCGGGTCGTCCAGAAGTATGTAATATGCCTGCCTGTATCTGTAACCTGCTACGATGCCGGGAAATATAAACAACATGCTCCATAAAAAGACCAGAACAGCAGTAATGAAATAAATAGAAATAACCTTTGTGAAAAAAATAAAACCATTAAATAAGTCTTTAAATTCAGTATCTTCCGAACGGTTTGTCTTTAGACAGAAACTAAAAAAACCGACATCAAGGACCGGTCTGAGAAAAGACAATAAAAGAGCGAGAATAAAACCGGTAAGCCTGATTTCGGTGTAGAGCATTTCGAAACCGGGCATTACTCCGGCAGCTAATTGATTTGTAAAGTTTTGAATTATAACTCCAAACGGTAGACGAAAAGAAAACTCAGAAACGATAGTAACAAAGAAAACGTATGCTATGCTGAGAACAAGTAGTCTCGGAGAGTTTATAAATATTAGTTTTCGTGCACCGGCTTTAAGTGCAGAACCCGACATCTTAAGCTATCAACCTCTCTTTTATTCCGTTAATAACAAACGTTGATCTTAAGTATAACATAGTTTCAAAATATATTTCAATAGAATGGAAAAAAAGCAATTATATATTGACTTCTGTATCTATTGGTTGTATAATATAGTTCCTTCGGATTAGCCTGAACACAATATATTGTGCTTTGAAGTAAAGGGCGACCCGTCGGAGTTATTTTAGATCGTGCCCTTGACATGGTCGTATTAAGGGGTGGCTGAAATGCCGATAAACAACATCAAAAAAAGAGATGGAAGAGCTGCGGAGTTCAACATCTCAAAAATCTCTGAAGCAATCTACAAAGCCTTTATTGCAACATACAGACCGGGAAATGGAGATTTAGCCGACAAGCTTGCAGATGAAGTTTTGTCGATACTGGAAATTGAAGGAGAAGAAGTACCTGATGTAGAGCACATCCAGGATATCGTTGAAAAGGTATTGATGGACAATGGCTATATAGCAACAGCAAGGGCTTATATCCTCTATAGGAACGAGCGTAACCGTGTTCGTCAGATGAGAACCCGGCTAATGCAAACATATGAGGAAATCACAAACACAGATGCACGCAATAGTGATATAAAAAGAGAGAATGCAAACATCGACGGCGACACAGCAATGGGAGTTATGCTTAAGTACGGCTCCGAGGGTGCCAAGCAGTTCTATAATATGTTTGTTTTGAAGCCTGAACATTCAACAGCGCATTCCGAAGGCGACATACATATTCATGATCTTGACTTTCTGACTCTTACCACAACATGCTGTCAAATCGATATTGTGAAGCTCTTTAAGGGAGGTTTCTCAACAGGACACGGCCATCTCCGTGAACCTAAAGATATCGCATCATATGCTGCTCTTGCATGTATTGCAATACAATCAAATCAAAACGACCAGCATGGAGGGCAAAGCATAGTAAACTTCGACTATGGAATGGCTGATGGTGTTAGAAAGACTTTTGTAAAACTCTATCGTCAGAACCTGGCGAAAGCTTTGATGCTTGCAAAACAAATTGACGATCCCGAAAGTAAAATAGAGCAAATAATCAAGAACATATTCGAAGAGACAGGAATGTTACCAACTCTTGAAAACAACGAGAAGTACCTTGACTATGAAAGACCGGAGCTTGCAAAAATTTACGGTGATGATGGAGATATCAGGAGAATACAGAAAACCGCATTACATTTTGCAACAAAGGAGACAAATCGCGCCACATTCCAAGCTATGGAAGCACTTATCCACAATCTTAACACCATGCACTCAAGAGCAGGAGCACAGACTCCGTTTTCCTCAGTAAACTATGGGATGGACACATCGCCCGAGGGGCGCATGGTCATGAAAAATCTGATGATTGCAACAGAAGCAGGTCTTGGTAATGGGGAAACACCTATCTATCCGATACAGGTGTTCAGGGTGAAAAAAGGTATCAGCTTTGACCCCGGAGACCCTAACTACGATTTATTTAAGCTGGCTTGCCGATGCAGCGCAAAACGACTCTTCCCGAACTTTGCATTTGTAGATGCACCGTTTAATTTAAAGTACTACAAAGAAGGAGTCACTGAAACAGAAATAGCGTACATGGGATGCAGGACTCGTGTTATAGCAAATGCACACGACCCTGAAAAGGAGATAGGCAACGGGAGAGGGAATCTTTCATTTACATCAATAAACCTGCCCAGGCTTGCGATAAAGGCTGATGGTGATATTGAGCGCTTCTTTGAAGATCTGGACCATAAACTTGATCTTGTTGTTGATCAACTTTTAGAACGTTTCGAGGTTCAATGCCGAAAACGAGTATACAACTTCCCCTTTTTAATGGGACAGGGAGTTTGGATCGACTCCGAGAAACTCGATCACAATGATGAGGTGCGCGAAATACTCAAGCACGGTACTCTTACCATAGGATTTATAGGTCTTGCGGAAACTCTTACTGCTCTTATCGGTGAACATCATGGAGAAAGTGAACGTGCACAGAATCTCGGGCTGGAAATCGTAAGTCATCTGCGTTCAAGATGTGATAAAGAAACAAGAGATAGAGGCTTAAACATAACACTAATAGCAACACCGGCAGAGGGTCTTGCCGGTAGGTTTGTTAAAATAGACAGTGAAAGATATGGTAAGCTTGCCGGGATCACAGATAAGGAGTATTATACCAACAGCTTCCATGTCCCTGTTTATTACAAAATCAACGCTTTTGATAAAATAAGGATCGAAGCCCCTTATCATGCACTAACAAATGCCGGACATATAAGCTATATAGAGATGGATGGCAACCCTCTTGATAATCTTGAAGCATTTGAGAAGATAATCAGATATATGCACGAGTCAGGTATCGGCTATGGCTCTGTAAACCATCCTGTGGATCGAGATCCTGTTTGCGGGCATACCGGATTTATAAAAGATGAGTGTCCGAATTGTGGCAGATGTGAAGACGATGGTGAGCCTGTGTTTGAACGTATCAGACGGATCACAGGATATCTCGTAGGAACGGTCGAGAAGTTTAATGATGCAAAACGTGCTGAGGAAAAAGACAGAGTTCTTCATGATATGAAGCGTAAATAGTCCATTTCTAAAAAAGTTCAATTAGTATAGTTTTACGAAGGTAATGGGCAAAAGAATGAGAATCGCAGGATCAATTCAAGACTCGATCGTTGATGGACCCGGATTTAGGTATGTAGTTTTTACTCAAGGCTGCAACTTCTTTTGTGAGGGCTGCCACAATCCGGCAACATGGGATCCCGGTGGTGGAAGAGAAGTTCCGGTAAGTGATATAATAAAGGAAATGCTGGCAAATCCGTTGACTGACGGACTGACATTGTCAGGCGGTGAACCATTTGAACAAGCTGCGGACTGTGCAAGTCTCGCGGCTGCCGCTCGTGAGAGGGGATTAAATGTTTGGATATTTACGGGTTGGACATTTGAGAAGCTTCTTAAGGCAGCGAGCAAAAAACCTGCGATGAAGAAACTGCTGACTCAAGCAGATGTTTTAGTTGATGGCAGGTATATTAAAACAGAGCGAACACTTTCGGTAAAATGGTGTGGCAGCAAAAACCAAAGAGTGCTTGATGTGAAAAAAAGTCTTATATCAGGAAAAGGAGAGTTATATAATGAATGTTAGAGTAAAGGATCTGTACGCAGATAAGAAGAAATACGCAGGTGAGATCATCACTGTAAGCGGATGGGCAAGGACTATTCGTGATATGAAAGCTTATGGTTTTATAGATCTAAACGACGGAAGTTCTTTTAAAGGTGTTCAAATAGTACTGGAAGAAAATACACTCTCTAATTTTAAGGATATAGTAAAACAGAATGTTGGTGCTGCACTAATAGTAACAGGGGAGTTTAAGATAACAGAGGATGCAAAGCAGCCATTCGAGATCGCAGCTAAGGAGATAATAGTTGAAGGTGAATCTACCCCTGAGTACCCTTTGCAAAAAAAGCGCCATTCTCCCGAATTTCTCAGGACAATAGCACATTTGAGACCGAGAACGAACCTGTTTTCTGCGGTTTTCAGAATACGCTCAGTCACATCCCATGCGATCCATTGTTTCTTCCAGGAACGCGGATTTGTGAATGTACACACCCCTATAATCACATGCAGTGATGCCGAAGGTGCAGGGGAGATGTTCCATGTTACAACGCTAAACATGGCAGAAATACCGATCGGACCGGATGGGTCAGTTGATCATACCGAAGATTTCTTCGGAAAAAAAGCAGGACTCACAGTTTCAGGGCAGTTAAATGCAGAAGCATTCGCACTTGCATTTACGGGCGTATATACATTCGGTCCAACTTTCAGAGCGGAGAACTCCAACACACCAAGACATGTAGCTGAGTTTTGGATGATCGAGCCTGAGATAGCTTTTGCCGATTTAAAAGACGATATGCAACTGGCAGAGGATATGTTAAAGTACGTAATAAAAAAAGTTCTAGAGGAATGTAAAGATGAGCTTGACTTCCTCAATAACTTTGTGGATAAAGAACTACTTGACAGACTTAACTCGGTAGCAAAAGCAGAATTTTCTCATGTAACATATACTGAAGCAATCGAAATTCTATTAAAATCAGGTGAAAACTTCGAGTTTCCGGTATCATGGGGTTGCGACCTTCAGACAGAGCACGAGCGTTATCTGACCGAAAAGCATTTTAAAAAGCCCGTTTTTGTGACGGACTACCCAAAAGATATAAAAGCTTTTTATATGCGTCTGAATGATGATGGAAAAACTGTTGCAGCTATGGACCTTCTTGCTCCGGGCATAGGAGAAATCATAGGCGGAAGTCAGCGCGAGGAGCGAGTTGAGAAACTTGAAGAGCGCATAGCTGAAATGGGTCTCGATAAAGAAACTTATTGGTGGTATCTCGAACTAAGGCGTTATGGCGGTACAAAACATGCAGGATTTGGTCTTGGATTCGAAAGGTTGTTGATGTATCTGACAGGTGTTTCTAATATAAGAGATGTATTGCCATTTCCGCGAACTGTTGGTTCATCTGAGTTTTAAGCAATAGAAGTGTTATTACATTTCACCTTCAGATGATAAATCAGCATCAAACATGTTGCCGGAATCTGATTTGCTGATTGAAGTCGTACGTGTAGTTCCACCGGAAACATAATGCTTTCCGCATTCCGGGCATGTATCATAATGAAGGGTGACTGTCTGGTTGACGATCTCACGATCCTCGCGTTGAGCACGAGCTTGCTCGTTTCTGACATGCTCATTCTCATGTGCTGCAACTGCCGCTGCTGCCATATTAGGACTTATGTTCGTGGGTGTCTGGAAACTGACTGATGCGTCGTCCGATTGGTCGACATATCTGCGATTATCACAAGTATAACAAGAACCTTGCGGCTCCAGCGCTTCTAACATTGCATCATTTGCTGATTCCGGGAGCATAGGGCCCAGCGGGCTACTACCGGGAGACCCCTGCGATGGAACTGCTCCGGGCAAAGAGGCACCCTGTGGAACGATAGTCGGATTTGAATCAGCAGCACCCCAGCCTATTATTGATCCGGGCAAGTTAAATTGATAGTTTGATACAGTACCGGGACTGACCGGTCTTTGACCGGAGTTAAGAATAGAGAGACCCCTGGCTCTGTCAGAAATTTCTGCTCTGTCACCATCAAGACTAACAAAAAGATTATTTGAACCTTGAACAGGTCTGGTTGCGGGACTACTTGGAGATATACCCTGTGCCGGTTGTCGCATAAGAGGGGAGCTTACCCGACCGGCAGCCGCAATGTAATTAATATTAGATACATTACCGACAGTCATAGTAAACCCCTCACTTTCTTAGTTGTTGATTATCAGTAAATTATACCATATAATCAACTAAATATCAAGAGAAAGGAGTTGCGAAGCATGGAAAATGCAATCTACTCGATTGATAAAAACAAATCAATAATGGAACTGAATGCAGACTCGATCAACGGCCTAACTTCAAATGTCGCCGAAGAAAGATTGAAGGCAAATGGTCCAAACCGACTAAAAGCAGCAAAAAAAAGGTCGCTGTTTCTTAGAATAATTGATCAGTTTAAAGACTTTCTGGTCATTATTTTAATAGCAGCAGCGGTTGTATCTATCTTCTTCGGAGATGGACTTAAAGATGCGATAATCATATTTGCGATACTGATTGTAAATATGATCATAGGTATTTCTCAGGAAAACAAAGCTGATGACGCTTTGAAAGAACTGAAAAACTTATCCAGCCCAAAAGCAAAAGTAAAAAGGGATGGTCAAATAATCAAGATTGATTCGGCAGACGTAGTCGTTGGCGATATAGTTGTTCTTGACGCCGGAGATTACATACCTGCAGATGTAAGGCTCGTTGAGAGTATGAACATGCGAGTCGATGAATCATCGTTAACAGGCGAGTCTATGCCGGTGAGAAAAAACGCTGATGCGGTCTTAGATCCGGAAACAGTTTTAGGCGACAGGATAAACTTAGCGTTCTCAGGTTGTATAGTTACTTACGGCAGAGGAGCCGGTGTGGTCTATGCTACAGGGATGAATACAGAAATGGGTAAGATCGCAACTCTGCTGGAAGATACTGATGAAGCTAAAACACCTTTGCAGGAAAAGCTAAATGCAATGGCAAAGTCGCTCGGTATTCTCTGTATAGCGACCTGCGCATTTGTATTCATTATAGCATTGGTTTACAACTTCCTTGAATTTGGTGACCCAAGGGATTTGATTGAGATGCTGATGGTAGCTGTTGCACTTGCGGTCGCTGCAGTACCGGAAGGAATAGCCATTATAGCGACAGTCATCCTGGCTATTGGTGTCCAGAAAATGGTTAAAGCAAATGTCATAGTAAAAAGACTGCGTGCTGTCGAAACTCTTGGAAGCACAACAGTTATTTGCTCTGATAAAACAGGTACGCTTACACAAAACAAAATGACAGTCGTTAAAGTGAGTGACCCTGAAAACACTTATGAGGTCACCGGTGTCGGATATAAAGCAAAAGGACATGTTGTTTCAGAGGGAATGGTTTCAAGAAACATATCGCTGATGGCAGAGATAGGCGTGCTCTGCAATGATGCCGTTTATGACAAGAGAAACTCGACTATCATTGGAGATCCGACAGAAGGTTCAATGCTTGTTTTTGGAGCTAAACTCGGGCAAGATAAAGAGACAATGAACGAAGCTCATAGAAGAATTCAGGAAATCCCATTCGACTCCGACAGAAAAATGATGTCGACATATAATATTCATGGAAACAATGTGATCATGAATATAAAAGGAGCGCCTGACGCAATAATCAGCCGCTCTTCAAGCGTATATCTTGACGGTGAAATCGTTCCAATGTCTGAGACAATAAAGCAGAGGCTTATAAACCAAAACGAACAGTTTGCGTCTCAAGCGCTGCGCGTTCTTGCATTTGCATACAAGAGATACGAAAGTCCGCAAGCGATCGATAATGTAGAGGATGATCTTGTTTATGTCGGCATGATGTGTATTATAGACCCACCGCGTGAAGAGGTCAGAGAGTCTGTAATGAAGTGCCATACAGCAGGTATCAATGTAAAAATGATAACAGGTGATCATAAAATTTCCGCATCAGCTATTGCACAGATCCTGGGTATAATCGACGGAGATGACGAGGTTCTTGATGGAGTTGCTCTTAACAATCTAACAGATGAGCAGCTAACTGAAAAAGTTAAATCAGTTAATGTATTTGCCAGAGTCTCACCTGAGCATAAGGTGCGCATAGTCGCTGCAATCAAGGCGAATAATAATATAGTAGCAATGACAGGTGACGGAGTAAATGATGCGCCCTCGCTTAAGAAAGCAGATATAGGCATTGCTATGGGTATTACAGGAACTGATGTAACAAAAGAAGCAGCGGACATGATTCTGACTGATGACAACTTTGTCAGTATTGTTAATGCTGTTGAACAAGGAAGGACTATTTACGGTAATATAAGGAAAGTGACAGGCTACTTGTTGGGATGCAATGTTGGCGAAATCCTGATTGTTCTTTTAGCTATTATCTTTGGCTTACCTGTACCACTTGTAGCGACACAGCTGTTGTTTGTAAACCTTCTCACAGATGCACTCCCAGCTTTTGCACTTGGGATGGAAGTCAAAGAACCGGGTGTAATGAACAGAAAACCCAGAAACCCAAAGGAAGCAATTATAAATAGACGCATGTTAAACTCCGTGATCATAAGAGCGATCTTTCTCTGTGTCGGAACTTTTGCAGCGTTCTTGTACGGACTTTACGGTGCTGTTGCACCGGAAGGTGTTGATCAACATGTTTTGGCGATAAGTATGTGCTTTTTCACACTGGTAGCCAGTGAACTCTTAGTTGTTTATCCATCTAAATCAGACTCTTTTGAAGGACTTGGCAAGAGGCTGTTTGGAAATAAATTTTTAAACTTATCCACACTCCTTGCATTTGCATTACTGGCTGCGGTAATGTATGTACCGATACTAGGTGATTTATTCTCAGTAGTTTCATTGACCGCTACACAAGTTATGGTATGCTTAGTTCTTGTGCTTATATCGATTGCGGGATTTGAAATCTCAAAAATCAGCACACGATAGGTTGTCAGGAAGTAAAAAGAGTCGAGCTCCGGGTGAGTTCGACTCTTTAACTTGTTCGTGTTGTCAACCGGAAGAATAGAGTATCATCGTCGAAGTTATCTGATATAACTCTATTTCGACTCTCCGTCCAGGTTCCAGCGTTGGAGAGATACACAATAATCCCATCATACCCAATTGGCACAAGGAAAGTATATTCTATGACTAAGTATAAGATACTTCCTGCCCACACGTCCTGCACTCGTGAATGTTTGATATAATACTGATAATCCTCACCAAAGAAGTTGAGAGTTCTGCCGGCAACTTTGAAATCAGGTATACTGCTATCATGCAGGTCGCTGTGGATCACCGCTTCTTCCTTCGGGTCAAAAGTGAAATAATCAATGTGTCCGGTCATTGTTTGCAAACCGTTTCTTCGGGCATTTTCATCCTCGGATGTTATCATAAACCTAGCACGAATGTACTCGTACCCTGACATATATGGGTAATCATCATCATCTGACTCAAATATATCAATATATAATAATGTTGCTTCACCTGTCGTAACCATCGAAGGATCTCGATTTGTGATCGTTAAATAATCGAATGGACGACCTGCAGTCGTATTGATCCTAAAACCGTGAGAAATAAACTCAGGCTCTATCGGCTCTCCATCGATCTCTCCGCAAACAAGGCATTC
>Ga0123356_10001446_pt1 | contig 26249 bp, 34 predicted proteins | sample TergutEmb28metaG_2_FD_92546 | JGI IMG/M metagenome (GOLD analysis project Ga0123356, IMG submission 92546) | Embiratermes neotenicus P3 segment gut microbial communities from Petit-Saut dam, French Guiana - Emb289 P3 | ecosystem: Host-associated > Arthropoda: Insects > Digestive system > Gut ...
CAAATTGCGCGAGATAATGTGCGGGGAGCCGGGTGTTGGGAGTAACGGCCCGAAGTCTCGGCCACCACCCAGGTACGTCGCCGCATTGATCCGTGCGGGTTGGCCAAAGTAGGGGTTTCCTCCTGGGCTGAACTGGGTTTGGGGGCCCGCGTCGTGGCAGTCATTGCAGCTTGCAACAGCGTTGACCAGATAGCTGCCCAATCCCACCAGGTCTCGATCCTTACCGTCCAGGTTTAGCGGCACCGGCGCAATGTCGAAGCCTTGCTCAATTCTTGGATCACGATCATCACGACCGCTCCGTGCCTGCGCTTCCGGAGGATGGAATTGGGTTGCGGCGAAGACGATCACAGCGCACGCTGCGACCGCCCCTAAGGACGTATTACGTAGCTTGGTGCTCATGACATGCTCCTCGAGTATTTTGGGTTGTGTGCTGCTGCGTCCGGCAGCAGGTCGGCTTCGGTCTGGCGGAAGAACAACACGTTTTCTGCAGTCGAAATCACGCCCGCGAGAAACCGGAACTAATCGTTCGCAGCTGCCGTCCTAACTCTCGTCTCTTTCGTCGGTCGCGGCCGGCAACTCACGCGCTGCAGTTAGCTTCGAATCCCAATTCGTGCGTGTCACTCTCATCGCGTTTACTTCTGATTGCTTCCGCACATGGGACAAGACCCGTGTACGAACAACTTATTCCCGTGACCAGCGAAAAAAGTTTTCGAAATTGTGACTTGATTTAGAATCGCGGTAGACCGACGTTAACAGAACCGAGGAAGATCCACGCCGTCAGTGGGTTAGGGATGGGTTTCGAAATCGCCACTGTCTGCGACGCGACGCGCGCCACTACGGAGCGCGGCGAACCGGATCCGCAAACCATAAAGTCGTAATGCAATTTCAATTCAGAACTCTTCAGCACTCGTTTCAGAAGACCTTTGCCATAATGCCTCCCTCCTTCTGGCACGAAGTAAATCTGATGATCGTCACACTTGGTCTGTCGCTTCACGCGAATCAACTGGGGTCGCGACCGTCACGGCTTGATGGCAATCACTTGAGTATTACAAGAACCTTCCAGGCCCTGATGACCGAATTGCACTCCGAGGCCCGACCACTTGTGGCCGCCGAACGGTATGTCCCCTTGTATTACCGCGTGTTGATTGACTCACGCGGCACCAGCTTTCAGTTGTTGAGCAACCTGATACGGCGTTGCGAGGTCTTCCCCCCACACGGACGCGCCCAAACCATAGCGCTTCTTATTTGCCCGTCGAATCGCATCCTCGACGGCGGTGTATTTTAGGATCGAGCGAATTGGACCGAACACTTCCTCGGAAACAAACGGCGCATCGTCCCAGGGTTTATCGATCAGGTTGATCGGACAATAGAACCCACCCGCCCCCTGTGACACCTTGCCTTGAAAGAACCGAAGAGCCTTATGTTGTTCCAAAATCTTCCTTCCTCGGTTGAAGAGTTGGAAGAGGCCGGGCGATGGTCAAGCCAGAATCACACAGCATAGTGAATTCAATCACAGAACTACCGACGAGCAGCTTGTAAGGTAGGACCAAACTCTGGGCATTTACCGCGCTCACCTTTCTGTAGACTTGGTTATGCGCCGTCCGGAGGTCAACCCATGCCCTACGGAGGTTGCGGATCAGCGGGGCGAAGGCAGGTCGCTTCGAAATCAACATCCATCCTCCATGGCCTGAAATGCGTGGACGTCCCATCGGCCTGGGCAGTCGCCGCACTCGCAGCCGCCAATCCCGTTGATGCACATTCGCTTCTCGCCACTAGTTCAGTTGGTACGGAATATGGAGGACAGACAACAAGATGAATACGATCCCGTCGATTGAGGGCACGTGGAGAGGGCCGGTGTATTTTGGCGATACCCCGACGAGCTGCGTTTTAACGCTTGTAATCCGTCAGAACGATGCGGGAAAGCTGAGTGGAATGGTGTCAAGCAGGCCGCCACCAGCCCAATTCTCGATGCCTGTGAGAGGAGAAATCTCCAAAGAGTTGGAGTGTCTTGTGCAATCCGAAGATGACGGAAGGACGTTGATCTTCTCGGGGGCGCTGGCGAATAACTGCCTTACGGGCACCGTCAACCTAGGCGACGGAACGGGAATCGGTCCACGTAAAGGGGGCGAGGTCAGGTTGTACAAAGCCTTGCCCGTCGATTAGAACAGGCTGCTCGTTCTCATTCTCATTGGTGGACGGGAGATCTCCTTCTATCCTCCAGCAGTAGTTTGTTCAGTTACGCGTGCCATCGCACTGCGTCGAGATTTAGCCGCCCTAGCCTGGATCGGAGGCGGCTCACCCAACTCGATGATGGGGGTCTCGGGGCGCGCGCATCATCTTAAGTTGTTCTTTGAGGTACAACGCAATTTGGCGTCAACAGTCGACTGGTCGGTGCGGGACGGCTGACGCCGTTTCGTTTTGACCAACTCTTGATAGCGCCAGCCCAGGATATGGGTTTTCTTGGAATTGTCGGGCTCTGCGTCGGTCACTGAGGCTCGTCCAGAAATAGCCTTCCGTGATGGATTTGGCGTGTCGATCAGGTCTTGCATTGTGTCCTAGCTCAGCCTGCCCGTGCCTGCGCGACCGACAGTTTTGATCACGATCGTGCCTAGTGCTATCACCTGGCTAGCAGGGTTTCATTGCCGCCAAGCCTTGTTGAATCTTCCCCGGCAACGGGCCACTCGGACACAAGATCTGACCATCCCGGCGTTCATAAAAATGGGTTTCCTGTCGAACCCAAAGCCAGGTGGTGGCGTCTGGCAAGTGTACGGAGACAACAGATGCAGGAATTCACCTGGCCCGGTCCCACGGCGGAGACCGAGTTGGCGGTCGATCTTGAAAAAACTGCGCTCAGGCGCGAGTTTGAACAGCGCCTCGAGGAGTACGGCACGCTGGCGTTCCGGGTTGCGCGCGGAGTGCTGCGCAATGCAGCCGATGCAGAGGATGTCGCGCAGGAAGCAATGCTGCGTTCGTACCGTCGCTTTGCCCGACTCCGCGACCCCTCGCGGTTCCGGGCGTGGCTGGTTCGAATCAGCTTCCGTCTGGCGCTGGATCATGGGCGCTCCGCGCGCCGCCGCGAACGGCGGGAAACCGCGTGGGCGACTGACCTGCCGAAGCCGACCGCGGAGGACATCGCCGCCGCCAACGAATTCGGGCGGCGCTTACAAGAAGCAATAGGGGCGCTACCAGAAAAATCCCGACTTGTTTTGTTACTCACGAGTATGGATGGTCACTCGCTCGAGGAGGTGGCGGAACTACTACAGTTGCCTGTCGGCACCGTGAAATCACGTCTGCATTCCGCACGGAAGCGACTCGCCGAAAAATTACGATGACCTGCGACAAATACCAAAATGCGTTGCTGCTCGCGGCAGCAAGCAATGGCGAACTGGAGGCCAATCTTGCGCGGCACCTTGAGCGTTGTTTGATGTGCCGCGTGACACTGCACTCGGAGAGAGAGTTGTTCTCGCGAATCGACAGTTCCCTGCGCGCCCAGGTGAACGAGGACCTCCGGCCTGCTTTTCTCGCCCGGTTGCGACTTCAGCTTTCGAACGAGCTGACGACCCCAGCGGGATCGAATCGCGTCTGGCACCTTGCGGGAGCGGCCCTGGCGCTGGTTCTGGTCGCGATGTTCTATCCGTGGGTCAATACGCGACCTTCAAGCGTCGAAGGAAACCTCCACACGCCCACGATTAGAGTGGTGCAGAGTACCGGGGTAGCGCCATCCGCGCGCGCCAGGGGAGATTTTGGAGTGCGGTCCCACCATCATTCCAAGCGTCCGGTGGCCCAAAGGGCAGTCCCGCAGGAACCGGAAGTCCTGGTGCCCCCAGATGAACAGAATGCCTTGGCGCAATTCGTGGCTTGCGTCGCCCGGCGCGACGCAATGGCACAAGCGGTTGTGACGCCAGCAGCGAACCAAACCATTCGCAGGAACACGGAACTGCCTCAGGTGCCTTCAGTTGACATTGCTGATCTCCAATTGGATCGAGCCAGACAGGAAAGATGGATCAACCAGACCGGCGGTTCCGAGTGAGTTTCACAGACTTCGATGGGGCAGGAGGAAGAATGGGAAGAACAGCGAAGGCAGCATTCCTAGTGGCGGCATTGATGATGGGAACACTTTGGGTTTCTGCACAAGAGAAACCCAAGACTGAGGACGCGGCCATGGAAGCCCGTCAAACGGAAACGACACCGTTGAAGATATCGGTTACGTTTACGGAGTTTGAGGGCGACAGGAAAGTGAAGAGCTTGCCGTACACAATGATTGTGATCGCGGACGGAAGGCCTCCGAAGGCGATAGTGAAGATGGGAAGCCGCATTCCGATTTACACGGGGAAAGATTACGGGATGCAATATCTGGACGTCGGCAGCAATATCGACTGCCAGGCGACGCGCACGAAGGACAACAAGTTCGACATCCGGCTGTCTCTCGATCGATCGTGGGTGGAGGGCGATGTGGGAGTGTCCGTTGATCCTGGTACGACTCCGCAATCATTGGGCAAATTTCCAGAACCGATTGTGCGGCAATTTAAATCAGAGTTAAGCCTGACGCTGCGCGATGGCCAAACTGTAGAAAGCTCGTTTGCCACCGACCCTCTGAGTGGGAAAGTTTTCAAGGTGGAGGTATCACTCAACATCATGAAATGACGAGTATTTTGACTATCGCGAGACATACGGAGGAGAGCTCGGGTGTACTTTCGAGCTTCCCGACATTCGTGGTGAATTTTGCTGCCACAAAACAAGAGGCACAAGTCTGTGGCCAGCCCCTCTAGCCATGTTGCGTATAGATTGATGGTGGGCAACTTTGGCCCTCGAATCGCATCTCAATCGGGAGACGCAAGCACGGGCTCACGTCACGACCGCGGGAGGTATTCCCTTGATTCCCCAAGAAGAACAGCTTTTGAATGCGCTCGTCGAGCGCGTCAATCAGACCCAACTGCAGGAAAAAGATCTGGATGCGGATGCTTTGCTGAACCGTTCCCTGAGGTCGAACCCCGACGCATTGTACATCCTGGCGCAAACGGTTCTGGTGCAGAACATTGCGCTCGATCAGGCCAGGGCGCAGGTCGCGCAATTGCAGCAGGCCCAGCAAACGCGCCAGCCTGCGCACGCCACCAGCTTCTTAGGCGGCGTTCTTGGCCGTCGCGAGCCCGAATCTGCGCCGGGCCAGGCCCAACCGCAGGCTCCGCCATCCCGGGTTCGCGAGGAACCTGCATCTGGTTCTGGGAGTGGGCAGTATCAGCCCGTCCCCCCGCAGTATGCTCAGGTGGCGCCACCGCCTCAGCAATATGCACAACCGCAGGTTCCGCAGCAGCAGTACGTTCCAGTGCCCGCTGGGCAGCCTAGCTTTTTGCGCGGAGCGATGCAGACGGCGGCAGGAGTCGCGGCCGGTGCTCTGGCTTTTGAGGGAGTGGAGTCCATTCTCCACGGTTTCGGCCATCCCGCTTACGGCTCGGGCAGTCCCGGTCTGATGGGCGGAGGCTTCGATCGCCCTGTCGAAGAAACCGTCATCAACAACTATTATGACAACCCCAACCCGCATGGCGGCCTGGAGCACCATGGCTTGGAGCCGGGTGGGGAACACCGCTTCCATGATTCGGCCGACCAGAGCAGTGCGAAGCTCAGCGATGCGAGTTACGTCACCTCGGGCGATGGCGATGAGGTGGATACGAGCGATCGCGACGACTCGTCAATCGACGACTCCTCCGATTTTGACGATTCGGGGAATGACGACGACTCGGGATTCGATGACTCCGGCAGCTTCGACGACGATGGTGATTTCGACAGTGGCGGAGACGACACCGTCTAGAATTGATGTATGGACGGGCAATTCAGGTGTTTGCTCCTGTTCGTGGACTCGGCTCCAAGCTGATCCGGCGAGCGATGAAATGTTGGGCGAATGCGGCCCCGTGGAGTAGTTGCGCGCTGGAGCTCTTCCAGCATGGCGCTGGCGAAGCGGTCTTCACAACGCAAGCGTAATGACCACTTTGATCCTTTTAATCTCCTGACAGTTCTTCTTCCGCGGAGCAGCTTCGTTCAACAGGCGTCTCACTCAATTACCGCCTTCTTTTGATTCACTTCACATAGGAAGCGTTTGCCTGTGATCGGAAGATGAGTGAAATCGGGATTTCACTGTTGCCAGCGCACGTTTCCGGGTTTGCCGACCAACCTTGCGGGTTTGTTAACACTCCGCTCCCGACGAACGTCTATCATCTGCTAGGACCTTGCACGCATGACCAAGTCGGCAGACAGATGTGACCTGCTCGCGGCAGACCTTCGATCTCGGCCTTTGAGGGAGCCGTCCGCGTCAGAAATCTCCGAGGACGCGATATGGGTGGAGGCGGCACGCGACGGCGACCGCACAGCGTTTGGGCAGCTGTACCAGCGGTACGCTCCCATGGTCCACGGAGTTCTGCTGTCGAAGGTCCCGGTCGGCGATGTCGATGACCTCGTTCAGGATGTGTTCATCCGGGCGCTTCGCCGGCTGTCCACGTTGCGTAAGAACGCAAGTTTTGGAGCCTGGCTGGCAGCCATCGCCCGCAATGTCGCTCATGATTATCATCGTCGATCGGTGCCAGCGGAGCCACTGCCGGATCACACTTCTGACCAAGAAACTCCGTCTGGAACTTTTGGCGGAGATCAGGATTACCCGTCGGCCGAAATCCTCGACGCGGTCCTGAGTCTGTCCGAGACCTATCGGGAGACCCTGATTCTGCGGCTGGTCGAGGGCATGACCGGTCCTGAAATTGCAGCTCGCACCGGGATGACGCACGGCTCGGTGCGCGTCAATTTGTATCGCGGCATGGAGCAACTCCGCGCCAAGCTGAGTGCGGGCCCAAGCCGCGTTGGGCCAGAACAGGAGAAGTCCTAGTGATGGACACGCATCACCATCGAACCGAAAACCACACATCGATAGAAAACCATGACTATCTGTGGGACCGATCTGGTGCACCCGATCCTGAGATCCAGCATCTGGAAACTTTGCTCGGGAAGTTTCGACATAATTCTCCAACCCCCATTTTTCCTAAGATCGTTCCTGAGCGACGATGGTCAGTCTTTTCCTGGCGCCTTCGGCTGTTCCCGGCTCTGGCTACGGCAGCTGCTGGCATGGCAGCCATCGTCGCCGTGATATTTCTGGTCTACAGAACAAAACCCACGCCAACGACTCTGACGGGTTGGGATGTGGCCTATCTTCAGGGGACCCTTCGAATCGGACGAAAAACGATCCGAGCGAAAGAGGGAGCAAAGCGTGTCGCCACTGGCCAAATGCTTGAAACCGACAGTCAGTCGCGGGCCAGCCTTCAGGCGGACGACATCGGCAAGATCGAGGTGGATCCCAGCACGCGCTTGCGCCTGTTGAACATGGGCTCAGGTTTGAAGCGGATCGCTCTGGATCGAGGAACGATTCATACCTATATCTGGGCGCCTCCCGGTCAATTCGTGGTCGACACACCTTCGGCGGTCACGGTCGATCTGGGTTGTGCCTACACTTTGCAGGTCGATGATTCGGGCGCCGGCATGGTGCGCACCTCTCTGGGATGGGTGGGATTCAAGCTGAATGGGCACGAATCCTTCATTCCCGCGGGCGCTGCTTGTGCGACCCGGCCAAAAGTCGGTCCCGGAACGCCATACTTCGAGGATGCCCCCGCAGAGTTCCGCTCTGCTTTGGCGAGGTTCGATTTTGAGGACACCACATCGCAGCAGCGCGCGCACGATGTGGCGATCGTACTGAGCGAGGCTCGCAAACGGGATGCCTTAACGCTGTGGCATCTCCTAGCGCGTGTCGATGACCAGCAACGCGTCCTCGTCTACGACCGCTTGAGCCAGTTCGTGCCTCCTCCAGTTGCTGCCACGAAAGAAGGGATCTTGCGACTGGACCAGCCTATACTCGACCTTTGGTGGAACGAGCTGGGATTTGACGACATCTCGGTTTGGCGGCATTGGGAACACTCCTGGGCTGGAAGGACGACGCCAGTTGGCGAAAAGTAAACGGCAGCATTTCACTTTGCGAAGAGACCCCCTTTTGGTCCGCACCATGCTACGTCGGCTGGTTAACAGTCTTCTTTCTCCCGACGTCTCTTGAAGCGTGGGTTAGATCAGAAAAACTGAGGGAATCGAAAAAATGAATGCACATGCCCTGTCACGCCTCGCGCTTAGCACCATGGCCGTCCTGTTCGGGTTTACAACCCTCGCACAAGCTGGACCGCCGCTGATCTGCCATCCGATTGAAATCGGGCAAGCGAAGTCCCTTCCGTTGGTCGAGTTCAACCACCGAGGAGGTACCGACTATGACCTGAAGAACCTTAGCCGTGACACGCTGGCGATCCTTGATTCGCATACTCCTGTGTTGGTGCGCATGGAAACATTACGCCGGGCCACAATCTACGCTCGCCAGGACCCGCATGCGGCGAAGGAGCTGCTCACCCGACTCCAGGCGCGCACGGCGAACTCAGATGCCGTCGGTCGTCCTGATGCCCTCGCGTGGTTCGACCTCGGCTATCTGGCAGAGGCTTACAAGCAATGGATGGGCAAAGGCGAGCCCAACCCGGCCGCCAGTCTCGACGGATATAGCTGGGTAAGAAAGGCAATCAGCTTGCGTAGGTCGGACCCAGAAATGGAATTCGCGGCTGCGATGATCACCCTGGCTGGCCCCGACGGCGCTCACCACGATCACGTCCAAAAGGCGATGGCCGGAGCAAAGCACGATCCTCTTCTCGCACAGAACCTGGCCTCTAACTTTAACCATGAGACCATCTCCGAGCTTCTGGTCACCGCGCCTGCGGGAAGGTTTTAGCCATGAACCCGGCAATCGACAAGTCTCTTACTGCCAGGGGAGTCAGATTATGGCTTCCCCGTCTGTTCGCAAGTGCCTTTTTGGCCTTTTCCCTCACAGGCTGGACCACGAACGAGCAGCACTCGGCTCCAGACCTCACGGCTCACGAATGGGGAACGTTCACCGCGATTGCGGGTAAGGACGGTCGAGCGGTCGAATGGTTGCCCTTGCCACGATCTTCGCCGTCCACCGATCTGCCCCAATTCGTGGAGCATATCGATAGCGTGAACTTCAAAGCGGGGCTGCGTGGCACGATTCGCATGGAGACCCCAGTGCTCTATTTTTATTCGCCGCGCGACCTGATCGTCTCCGCGAAAGTGTCCTTCGCCAAGGGACTCCTCACCGAGTGGTATCCGCATGCGGATCGCGTTCAGCCGGCCGGAGACATGACCGATGTCAGCTGGAGTCGGTTTTCCGTGGATGGGAGTATTGAGTGGAATCGCGTCGCCGTCTCTCCCAATCTGACTGCCGAGTTCCCTAGCGAGATGCAGCCGAATCGCTACTACGCTGCTCGGGAGACTACTTCCTCGCCACTCCGAGTCCAGACCAGTACGGGGGAGCAGCGAGAGAAATTCCTGTTTTATCGAGGAGTTTCCGCCAGTCCCTTGCCGATTTCGGCTCGGTTGACCTCCGACGGAAAGCTCGTGGTTGAAAATCTTGGCGAAGACGAGATTCCCAATGCGATCCTGTTTGAGCGCCGTAGCGAACGAGTTGGCTATCGCTTGACCGGAGCGCTAAGCGATGCGACGACCGTGGACCCGCCGTTGCTGAATGGAAGCCTTGATTCTCTGTGCGGCGATCTGGAAGAGATTCTCGTTGGTCAGGGTCTCTATCGGGACGAAGCCCACGCTATGATCGAGACGTGGAAGGACTCCTGGTTCGGAGAAGGCAGCCGACTGATCTACATCGTGCCGAGCTCTTTCATCGACAAGGTCTTGCCTCTCACCATCGATCCAGTGCCGGGGCAGATCGTGCGCGTCTTTGTCGGACGGCTTGAAATCGTGACGCCCGCCACCGCAGTGGCCGTAAAAGCGGCACTTGCCCACAACGATGAAGCCTCATTAGACAAATACGGCCGCTCTCTGGAGCCCATTCTCCAAACCCTCAAGCAGGAACAAGACAACGCACGAACGCAGGAGCCGTGAAATGAATTCTGAGGCGGAAGTGAACCTGGTGACATCGACAATCAGGCGCAAACTCGAAGTCAAAAAGTCAAGACCGCGCAGGACAGAGAAAATTTCCTTCGGTGCGCGAAGAAGAGCTCTCGATTCCGCTGCTTAGTACTTCGCGGTCATCTCCACACTGGTTCGGCTGCGCCACTGGGGAAAGACCAGGGCAGTCGGTTCAGGCATGTGCCATTGTTGGCTAAGGGCAAGTGAGTCGGGCAGTACCCGCGACAAAGCAACCTCCACCGCAGGCAGTCATTGCCAAGCAGTTTGCGCCGAGCGGGAAGAGAGCATCGTTCGCCCAGATTGTGTACGTGCCCACCGCCCCACTAGCACATTGAGCCAGACCTGTTTTACTCACTGATATGGCACTGGTGGGCGCTTCTTGGTAACACGTACCCCAACCGGCAGAAAGGGGAGCAACCGTGTAAGGGGCCTTATTGTAATAGCCTGTGGCCATGAACTGCACTTGGCCATCAGGATAATCTTGTGCGTCTGCAGTTGCGGGGCTGAGCGTGATGGATAGAAGTTGACGGCCTGAACTCGGATCTGAATTTGCAGCGCAGGACAGCGTAAGAGAAGCAAGCACAGCCAGAGCGAAGAAAGAGAGGGTGAGCCGGTTATCCATTACGCCCTCCTGTGGGATATGAAGCCGGAAGCAGGCACAGAGTTGTCTCAGGATACGGAATGCCAACGTGGCTCAGCTGCGGCTGGGCCGACGGATTCATTCTAGCGTGGAACCTAGAGGATGGGTGACATGCTATTGATCCCCAACTTTCCACGGAGTTTCGTACTTCCGGACGCCGACGAACCACCAGCGGTGACATAAGATTTCACGATTTGGTATTGGTTGTTCTCAAGGGCAACGCCGGACCTCACCACCATACACTGGGGATCGGCGGGACGAGGTCTCGGAGATCGAAGATCTGTCAGTCTTTCTCGCCCAGAGGCGACAACCGCCTCGACGGTGCAATTTGATTTCTCGCCAATATTTTCGGACCAGCGCGTAGACACACACGCGCCGTCACGGGCCTTAGGGCGCGGGTCTTTTCGTTTTACCTTGCCGGCCAACTGGCCAACTGATCCCAGCACCTTGGCGTCATCGCGAAACTGGATTTAGACTTCACTAAACACTTCGTCGCTATGAGCATTTCGACGCGCGAACCACGATGGCCCGCTTTCCTCGCCATGCTGTCAGCCGCGGGGGTCTTCTGGGCTCTGCCCGAGCCCCTTTCGCTGGGGCCAGGCTGGCTGCTACTGGCGGTGGTCTTCGTGCTCATGATTCCTATCGTGATCACGAATAGGCGCGGCTACTTCAAGATCACGCGCATGTTGACCTTCGCCGCGCTCGCCCTGATCACCGTGGCGATGATCGCCGCGCTCGCCTTCCTCGTTCAGGGAATTCCTTCACATCGCGAGACGCCAAAGGCGTTATTACGGTCTGCCCTGGCATTGTGGATCACCAACATCCTGGTCTTCGCCTTGTGGTACTGGAAGCTGGACGCTGGCGGTCCCATGGGTCGCGATCATTCCCGCTGCAAGATCGCCAGCGCGTTTCTCTTCCCACAGCTTTCGAGCAATCACGAGTACTACGATGGCTGGTCGCCGCAGTTTCTCGACTATCTATTTGTTGCATTCAACACCAGCACCGCCTTTTCGCCGACCGACACTGCTGTTCTCTCGCGCTGGGCTAAGCTAGCAACTATGCTGCAATCGCTCATTTCCCTCTCGATTCTTGTCCTTCTCGCTGCCCGGGCTGTGAACATTCTCTAACAGAAGAATGCGCTTTTCCTTCGCCTTTTCCACGAGTTGCCGACCATCCACCAACTGGCTTGGCTTGCGGATCAAGAGCGTTGAACTGAGCCGCTGGTTGCCAAGCAACTTCGTGTTTGCCCAAACATTTACTCGTGATCGCCGTCGGGTGCTTGACCGGAGTCGCACGATCTGTGAACCTTCACAGACTTCGCCGTTGGATCAATGCCCACAGGCCCGGTCGTATGGCCGGATCTCAAGGTTCCGCAGACCGTGCTGTCGTCGGCGTCATAGACGATGATCGAATCGAGCGAGGGGATCGTGCCGTAATAAGTAGGATCGGCTTGCACCAGATTGGACTTGACGATGGTGCTGTCTTCGATCGACAGATACCGCACCGAAGTGGTGATAATCGCCGGTCCCGGCAACTGTTCGAAGGTGTTATGGCTGAAGCGAAGTTTCTCGAAGAAAGGTTCGTCGAGAATCTCGCCCGTAGCGGTAGGCGCGAACATCGCGATCGTGCCAGAGGATTCCGTCGACTGGCCCGAATCGCTGATGTAGTTGTGACTGATGAGCAGGTTCGTCGCCCCGGGGCCGAAACCGAAACCGGAACCGCCCACCAGGCCAATCCCTCCTCCTGCGTTGTCGAAATAAGTGTTACCGTCGATCAGTCCATACGAGGAGGCGGTAATGATTCCGTGGCAACGGCATTCGTGGGCGAGATTGTTGCGTACGATGTAGCGCGCCGTGGGCTGCTGGGTGAGATCGATCACCGTATAGGTCGTATCGAGACCAGCAATCGTGTGGTTGAGTGTCAGAGTCGGAGTGCCGCAGGCTGTGTTGGAAGCAGTGATGCGCGCCGTTCCTTTGTAAGTCGAATTCGTATCGAAGAATGCGAGTCGATCGCCAACTACCGGAGCGTCCATCGGGTCAGGATCACAGGTTCCGACGACCGAGATCTGATTGCCGCTGACCGTCCTCACGGGATATACGGTCGGCGTAATGGCCACGCTGTCATCGCCCTGATAGCCGATGTCGTTGTTCTCGACGATGACGTCGGCCTGCAGGGTGATGTCGAGCACGTCGGAGGCGGCGGAGATGAGGCGTCCCGGGCCGCGCGTAATGTTGGAATTAGCCAGGCGAAAACCACGATAGCCGCCACCCTCATGGGCGCCAATGCCAGACCCCGGACCGGTGCGCAGAGTAAGGTTCTCGAAATCGATGTCGTTGGCCCAGTTGATCAAAATGGCGTAACCGTTGTACGTGTAGTGGCGAACAATGACGCGGCTGCCGGGTGCGAAGATATCGAAGTTGGCGCAACCGCTGAAGAAGCTGCACGTAGGATCGGTGGGGCTGTTCTGAAAGTTGCACGACTCGCAGGAGAAAGTGTGATCACCAGCGGACGTTTTGCCGACATAGGTCGGTTGCGGTGCATTGCCGAAGATGAAGTACTCCTCGAAATTGTTGTTCGACTTGCCGCCGAACGTGCCCGGGGGATCGAGAGTCTCGTCCCACGGATCGACCGCTTGGATGGCGACTGGACCTCCTTGATATTTGTCCATCACCGGATATTTGTTGTCGAGGACAAGCGCGTTGTGGCCGGGATTCAGCGGGTCTTTCATGATCGTACCAAGGGAGGCAACCGGCAGGTCAGGCCAATCAACGGTGAGATTTCGCAGTCGCAGGCGCTGCGCCTCCAGAATCCAGATGCCGATGACCGGGGCCTTGAAGTCGAGCTCGGAGCCGCTGAAATCGATGTCGAGATCGGAGACGCTGTTGGGATTGGTGACTTGGTTTTGCGGATATTGCCCGATTGTCCAATCCGGTGCACAGTTCCAGTATTGATTGACATTGCAGCTTGTCGGCTGGTTGCAGGCGGAAGATTTCAGGTCCGTGCATAGCGTTGGTCCATGAAATGCATAAATGCCTTTGGGAATCACCAGGTGATGCGCGCCTGCTTTCTGCGCCTCCGCCACGACCGCAGGAAAATACTCGTCGGGAGTCTCGCCGGATTTGATGGGGCGCGAATAAGTGCCGGAGCCGATTGGGCCCTTGACCAACACTTCCACTGTTTTTCCGTTCGGAGCCACAAAACTTTCGCGCACATCAGCAGCCGGGTTATATGGCAGCCCGGACGATGTCGGAATGATTTCTGTGTAAATCGCGGGATTGGCCTGGCCGGATGCGTAAGGAGCCAAACTGCTTAGCCCCATGAGGAGAACACACGAAAGCAGCCTTGGCACGTTTGCCTCCTTGTTGACGGACTTAGTTAGTTAGTTAGGGGAAAAACTCAGCAGGCGCCGGACGCGGCCTAGTGCGCTTATTCTAACACTCGCAATGCGACGAAGTTGCGACCGCGAATCAGCCGTTTTCCAGTCGCTAGCAGTTTGCTGCGGGAACTACCTAGAGGGGACTGGCGAGGGCGGCAGCCCCTATTACATAGGAACTGGGCCTGGCATCACCCAAGTGCTTTTCGAGCTGCTCCCAATTGCCAGCTTGGTGCGAGTCCTAAACTGACTTCTCTGAACGAGCACCGATAGGCTGCAACTCAGGCGGAGGATCGTGCAATTCGCAGGTGTGAATTCGGATGTGGTCGGCTCGGTTAAAGACGTTCGTCCAGCATGACGATGTTCTGCCTGCTTCGCGTGGTTGCCCTGGCAGCGTGGGGTTTCCAGTGTTCGCTCCGACCACTCGGAAAGGTGAAGAAGAATGAAGATTTTGTTCGCCACCGGCACACCATACGTAGAATTAAAGCCCCAGAAGGGCACGGGATTCTGGCCGCATGACACGTCGAGGCTGCAGCTCGCAAGAAACGCCCGGGAACTAAGAAACGTTTTGGCTCGACACTTCACCATTAGATTGACCAGAGGCCAGTCGCCCTTGCAAGGTGAATATGTCCTCGATCCTGCGACCATCGACATGGCGACTGCAAGGATGCTTCTTGGGGAATGAGTGTGCCGACGGTCTGGTATCAGGACGTTTTGTCGTATGATCTGTTCGCTGCTTCTCCGGAATTCAATCGAGGGAAAAGGAATGAAAAACACACTTGTCGCAATCTTTCTATCGCTCGCTTTGGCGGGGACGGCCGCGGCCGACGTTACGGTGAAGCAGACGACCACCGGCAAGGGCCTCGGCATGTCGGGAAATGCTCCCGCCACGACTTACATCAAGGGCAATAAAATGCGTTCCGAGGTTCAGTTTGGGGACAAGACTCACGTCACCATCTTTGACCTCGACGCGCAGAAGATGTACATCTTCGATTCCAAGAAGAAAGAAGCCGACGTGTGGGACATGGCCGACTTCGCGCAAGAACTCTCGAAGAAGGTTGACGTCTCGAGCATGAAAGCGACGCTGAAGCCGAACGGCCAGACCAAGCAGATCGCCGGCGCCACGGCCACGGGCTATGAGATGGATGTTTCCATGCAGTCGGCCATGGGCGGCAACCAGCAGATGATGATGACCGTAGACCTCCAGGGCCCCGTCTGGATTGTCAAGGGGGCGCCCGGCGCAGACGACTACAACCACTTCTACAAGGCTGCGGTAGAAAAAGGATGGATCTTCAGCGATCCACGCGCGGCAAAGGGCCAGCCGGCACAGGCCAAGGCAATGGCCGAGATGTACAAACAGATCGCCGACATTGGCGGCATCGCCTACGAGAGCGACCAGCAAATCAAGATGAGCGGCGAAGGGCCAATGGCCGGCCTGCTGGCCAAGATCGGCAGCATCTCGTTCTCGAGTACGGTCACGACTGTCGATACAGGCGCACTGGCGGACGATCTCTTCACGCCGCCTCCGGATTACAAGCTGAATCCGAAGAAATAATCAGCACGGTTTCGGTATCGTCCACCAAGAGTGGCCCGGAGCCTCCCAGAACGAGAGCCGCTAAACACGCAAGGTAGAGCAGATCGAGCTCATAGCCCGGTTGCCGGTCCCGCAATCGTTACAGCCTGAAGCTTGATTGAGCTGAAGCTGTAGGGCAGAGCACGGTGTGCGGCGAACTGCACATTGCGGTTTACCATTTCTCAGCAAAGTCCTTGCGGAGGCAAGAAGTGGCGCGACTTTGCGTCTTTGCCTCGGGTGCGACGCAACTTCACCGGCGACACCCCAAGCTGCTCACGCAGCGCGTGCTCACAAGGGCCTGATCGTACGGGCCTTTGTCCACGCCCCCTTGGGGTTCGTTAAGAACTGGATGCCGAATATCTGCTTCTGGCCGACCTTCTGGAGATAGCGGTCCAGATCGCGGTCGGATCACCTATGATCGTGTTTGTATAGCGGGTTATCCCTCATGGTAGGTTGTACCGTATTTGCGAGAAGACCATGTGCGCGTCGGCTTGGCCCGGACCGCTACCCGGAGACCAGGGGTACAACCGGAGGTAAGAATACTGAAAGCCAAGTTGAACCGACCCCAGATTTTCATACTTCCAGAGAACCTTGGAATAACCCGTACTGATTTCTTCTACCAAGCGATTGGCCACGTTGGACGCTCCCGGAAAACCCCAACCGATTAGGCTTCCGTCGGTGTCCACAGCCGTTCTGCGCTCGCCATATAGACCACTGTAATATACGTACAGACCAGTCGACTTGTTTGGAGCAATCTCGAATCCGCTCACCCACGAATAGGCCGTAATGGGAGCAATGCTACCGTCTGCACGCACGATAACATCCGGCACCAGCCCTCCGATGTAGCGTCCGGCTCCGCTGCCATAAAAGCCTTGCAATACGAGTCGAACGTTCTTAACGAGATCGACACTGAAATTCGCGTTGGCCCCGAATCCTGGCGCATAGTGTTTGTCGTTGAACCCAGTCCCGCTGAGAGGGGCATTGTTGCGAAAGGCGCGGAAGACGGTGCCGACGTCCAAGTGAACGTCACGCCCGCCGGGTTTCACGTCAAACGATCCCTTCAAGACGAAATCCGGCATCATGTTTGGAACCTTCAGTTCATTGGATCCTGTATTGTATTGGTTGTTGAGGGTCGAAGTCAGCCCGGCAGGAAAGATCACTCCACTGGAGCTACTACTCCCTACCTGTTGCTCCGGGTTCTCTACCGAGAATCCGAGGGATACGGCGTCCGATGCGTGATACACCAGCCGTACCTGGGGGTAGCGGCCTTGGATTAGTCCCGCCACATAATTCGTATCAATTACCTGAGTCAGCGATACATCGCCCGGCCAGGGGAGGATGCTTTTTTTCGCCGGGGTCATTAGCGAAAACAGTTGCCCTCCGGTGATATCGAATTTGCCGAAGCGGTAATTAAACCAAGCCTGGCGAATTCGGAACCCATAGCTCGAGCTGGTCACCGCGATATTGCCCGGAACGGTGCCCCCAAAATCCATTTCGAAGTAGCCGGCGGCTTTACTCTTCTTGAGATCGGCATCGACTCGAATTGCAAGTCGCGTGCTCTGCGGTGATAGCCGGAACTCACTTGTATTCCCGGCAACTGTGTTGTCGAACGGAATGCTTGCGAAACTAGTACCTACGTTTCCTCCGGAGTTAGTTGAACGAAAGACTCCCGTCAATGCGGGGTAGCCAATGAGGCGTACTTGCGCTGGACCCAGGGTCACAGCCGGCGTGTCCGGCGTCACGTCGGCAATCTCAGGACCACGTTGAAGTTCTTCTTCCACTTGTTCCTGCTCCGGAGTGAGAGGCTGTTGGACCGGAGGCGTGGGCGGATTTTGTGGCGTTTGCCCGCTCGAGCTCGGGCTTACAGTTGTCGGACTGTAGGCTGCTGGCACCAGCGACACGCTACCGCCGACACTCGTTGGCGCAGAGTTCGTCAGCATTGCCTTTTGTTCTGCCAAGGCCTTTTCGAGCGCCTCGATCCGCGCTTGCTGCTGTTCAAGTGTTTTCTGCTGGCTGGCCATGGTTGACTTCAGCTCATCCACTTCGGCTGCGCTCGGAGCAGTCTGTGCCCAGATGCTGTGCCCGTTCATTACAAGCACGATTAACAACCCGAAAATCCTCTTGATCGGCATGTTCTCCTCCTAATAATTTCGCTTGACGTTGGAGCAAAATCGTGGCGTGAGCTTCTGCTCGGCCGTGATTTCGTCAATTAGTTTGAGACTGACTTGTGCGCATTCACACTCACGTTTGGGGTAAACGCCACGGGCGCTGTGAGTTTGGAGAGTTGTGTTTAGTGCCTAAAACCTCGGTTAAAGGTAAGGTGAACGATTGATGCGGAAAGAACCTTGGACCCCACGATTGAGTCGGCGCTAGCGCGAAAAGGCTCCCCAAAAAGGATACTCTTGGCGAGAAGCCTGATAACTGAGAGAACTCCCAGTGCCAGGTTCACCCCGAGTGGACAACACTATCTCGCACGCAATAGTCTCCGGAATGCGGCATGTGCAAATTGCAATGAATGCGTTACGGAGTCGTGAAACTGTGGAAGGGGTGGAAGTGAGATATATCTCCGCCTTCTAGCGTTGCCCAACCGAGCGTTTTACGAACACCAATGGTACGCACGCAAACCAAGGATTCCAATGGTTGCAGCTCGGCATGGAATGAGACAGGCCCAGCGTCGCCCAGGGTCCCCGGTCATCTCCCTAGCTCCTGGTGGTAAAGGAAGTACGCGGCACCAAGGGCACCCTTAGCGGTCTTGCGTTCAGGGCTGGTCCATGTTTCTGGAAACGGGTTGCCGGCCGAACGAAGACGCACAGTCCACGCTCCGACGCCGCTTCTGGTTGGGGGGTCTAGTTCAACGTTCCCGATATCCTCGTAGGGAACCGTTATAAGAGCAACCGAACCACGCATGCCGCCATCACCACCCGTCCAAGTTTGCTGGACTCTGGCTCGGGATCCCTCTTCACTGACTGCTAGCTACTTCTATTATTCCGTCGCTGCCAGCCCATTCTGTATGGAACTTCCAGGCATTGCTGGTGGGTAGCTTTACCGTCGGCAAGGTGGCAGTAATTTGATGTACTGTGTTCTCGACCTGCGAAACCCCACTGCTCGCTCGAGCAATTCCGTCATCGATGAAATGAAGTTGAGGGTGACCATGGTTCAGTTGGCTGTAAAGTTTTGCGACTTACGGAATGTGCGGATGCGAAATCGAGCCTCCTGCACCGACAGAAGCGGGAGGCGAAGTTGCGAGCGGCGCAGCCCCCGAACTGTCCGCGCCACATCAGCCGCAAGTCTGAAAAGGCCAACCGGAAAAGCATGCCCGCCGCTACCGAGGCTGCAGTTCGACAGCAGATTCGAATCGCCTTACAACCGCGCAATTAATCGGGCAAGGAAAGGTTCTTTTTCTTTCTGTTGCACTTCCTTTTGTTGCCTTTGAGCGACCGGTTCAAACTCCAGGAAGGCTGAGAGGTGCTCCAAACCTGGCACCGTAAGGACGTCAAAAATCATGCCGGGGGGGCAGCTCATTCACGGTAAGTTGTCTGCCGTCCGAGAATTCGAAGACGTCTCTCTTTGGGTGTTTTAACATCCTGAAAATCGCTGAGGCCTCCACGCCCAGGTGCAGCAATGGCTGCTGATCTTCGGAGACCCGAAACAGGACTCTGGTTCCATCTAACAGGCAGACCGGAGTGGGCCGGCGACTTTCGAGGTCGCTTTCCGCGACTGCCCAATGCCAGTGCGGATACAACGCCCTGATTCCAAGGGGCTGTCCCGCCTTGCCTCCTCGACATGGTTCGCATGCTCAGCTGAGAACCAGCACATAGGCATCCTCCAATCTTGAAAATTTGCGGTAACGAAAGAGTGGAAAGAACTGAGAGGCCGGGTACGACCGGCTCCGGGGCGTTACGCTTATCCCCCAGGTAGGAGGGAGGATGTCGGGGCTCAGTGGATCTGGGTACTTTTTCGGATGGTACTCGGGTCGGAGTCCTTCTGTTGCCTTTCCCCCTCCAGACTTGCACTCACAGTAGCACCAGAACTTCCTTAGAATCAACTCCACTGATCAGGAAATTCTGGACCTTGTGGCAGCCCCTGGCCCATCTTTTTCAGGAACAAAGAGACACAAGGTCGAGACCTCGGGGTGAGGTCGAGGACGATCCACGGTAAACAAGGCTGGGCTGGCGTAAATCATGAGTGCACCGATTGCGAGCAGCGCGGAGAAAATGGTCCACCCACCAGCCTCGGACCATGCTATGCCTTATCAAGTTCCTTACCTTCTTGGTCTCGCTGCTCACTAGAAAACTGAGGTTGCATGACCTCAGAATTCAAGAGTTGAGCATCTTGCAGACCTGGTTGAACCCGCCCCAAACCGGAGCCTAAAATTGAGCTCATAAAGGTTTCCCTGGTCGATCGTCATACCCCGAGGGACTTTACCCGCACTGCGGCAGCAAGGGGGCGAGCCGGTGCTGAGTCGGCCTTTCCTCCCTCGCGGTTGAAGAAGAGCACCGGAAGAAGCACCCAAGGGAGCTTTGTGTATGCATTTCGACAGCTTTTCGTTTGGTTCCATCCAGATCGATGGCACTGTCTACGAGCACGATGTCGTCATCGACGGCGGCGAAATTCGCAAACGCAAGAAAAAGCCATCCAAGAAATTTCAAGAGCAATTCGGCCATACGCCGCTCTCGATAGAAGAAGAGATTCCTTGGAAATGCCGCCGGCTCCTCGTGGGCACCGGTGCGTATGGGCGCTTGCCTGTGATGCGGGAAGTCCATCGCGAAGCCGAGCGCCACAAGATCAAATTGCTCGTCCTGCCCACGAGCAAAGCGATCGAGGTGTTGAAGCGAGGCTCCAAAGACACCAATGCAATTCTTCACGTGACGTGTTGAATACGTTTGTGCCTCCGCGGAACAGGCATTCTCGCGACCGCCGTCGTCCGCCAGTCTTCGCAACCGCCTGATAGCGGGATTGTATGGCTGTCATTACTGTTTTCAGCAACAACGTGCCGTCATCTGCATAGGACAAAACCTTCGTTGATGCTATCTTTCCTTTCCTCGAATCACAAAGGCGACGTTGCGTTCCTGGTTAAGACGGATAGTCTTATCGAGATCCAGCTGTCGCACAGGGAGCAGTTTTTGTTTCCCGTCCAGAGTGATGTACTGCATCTTGCCAAACTCGAACCAGTAATCCCTCACCAGATAGCTGGTACCGTCCTTAAGAATCAGCCATGTGAGCTGCGGTACAGACGTATCCTCAAAGGGAAAATAACTGGATCTCACAGGCTTTGGCCGGTCTTGCGCAGGCTTAGTCCTTTCCGCCGCGCTCGCCAGCGAAGGTCGCGAAGAGCCGCTATCCAAATGCTGTGAAGGTGTGATTCTGTTGCTCGGTTTCAATCCAGGGTTCTGCGGCTCCAAGGATGTGGCAGTTGAGCTGATGGTGGGAATCTCCACATCCTCGAGGAACCGCAGCGTGATTCGCACTTCGCCCTTGAGAGTGGGACGCGGTCCCCTCGCTGGCAGGGTCAGAATCTTCACTGGCCACAATACCGGAATGGCCCAGCCCACTGCGTCCCGCTTGGGATGACCGCGACCGTGGATCTTGCCGTCCCGGCTGACCCTGTAGCGAGGAACGGAAATAACCTTGGCCGATACGGGCACGGTCACCCCACCGGGGAGAACGAGACGGTCAAACACCAGATCGATCCACCCTTTGCCAAAGAAGTGTCCAGGGTCACGGTAATCCTGAAAACGACCGGCCAGAGAAGCGCCCCGGGGAACGACCGAGTGGCCGAAGGCGGCCGCCCTACCGAGATAGCACAGAACCGGGTCACCAATCTCCGCCGTACGCGACGAAAAATTGGGCTCCTCTAGAGAGCACTGCAGAAGCATTCCGGCCGGCAGAATCTCTTCCGGCATCGCTTGGGGCGCGGCCGACCCCACGGCCCAAAGAACGACCATCAACAGCGAGAGCGTTCTCAGCATAATCACCTCCCCGTCCGCATAAAGAGCGGCTGCGAAAAAGAAGCTTTTGAGCCGGGCGTCATCTTCTGCTTTCAGCAGAATGAATTCGTACACTCGGTTTGCAAGAAAAATCCTGCGCTAATGGAGGCCAACGTGGCGAGGGGGACTAGGGTACAAGCCTGACTAGAACGGTTTCGGAAACAGCCTGCGACAGGGGGCCCCAACAACTCGTCCGTTACTTTGGCCGGAGCATACACCGGATCGAACCGGGGGGCAAGAGGCATGTGTACCGGGCATGTGTACCGGGTGCATGTGGAACCAGTCGCTCGGCAGCGGCAGGCACTCTGACGTGATCCGAGAGCACGATCTGTTTTACCTCGAGCTTTTTTCCATAATGCTCGTTTGCTTTATTGTCGGGGCGGATGGTTGAGCTTTCCTAGGCCACGGGAACGAGCATAACTCAAAATCTCCGAGCGCAAGGTCGCGTCTGTCTCGGCCGATCAGTCGCGGCCCACCGGTCCTGCCGCAACAGAAGCATCCCCCCCAATTTCACTTTTCCAGCAAGGATCCCGCGAGCTGCCACCTTCCTTCATGACCAGCACGATCTGAAAAGCCGAAGCTACTGCGCTCAAGCGCCATCATTGTCAGAGCACTTCAGGATTCCCTGAAGGTTTTCGCCTTTTCGACATGTCATCGCCCCCGACCATAACTACCACCAACCACGAATGCAGCCTTCATCTCAGTTCTCCTTAGGAGAATCTGGGCTCGAAGCTAAACTTGAAATACTCCCGGGCTTTCCACAGAGTCGTCGCTAGCCGCCCGAGTCCTGGAATTCTGACGCGTCGAGGGCAAGGTAGGTCATGCCGCGCACGTCGAGCAGCAATCGTCCGCCAGCGTTTACAAGACGAAGCAGTACATGTCCGCAGCTGGCGCAGCGCGCCACAATGCCCGGACATTTCATGTACAGGTGCGCTTCGGCAAAATGCCTCGTGGCCCCGCAATGGGCGCACCGCCCTTGCGCAACCGTAATGTCGAAGGCAAATATTCTGTTCAACTCACCTGCAGCGGCGTTGCCATCCATATATGCGTAAGCTTGTGAACTCATTTTCGTTCTCCAGTGGCGCCCAAGCACTCTGTCCTGATTCTTTCGCGATCGTGGGCGCTGCGATCAGGAGGTCGGTCGCATGTTCAACGAATGATGTCGGACCGCAGACATAGCTGGTTGGCCGAAGGGTCGAAGGCCAGGTACCCTTCGCGATAAGTGGTGCGTCGATGCGCCCGGCGGGTCTCGGCCAATCCTTCGGAGTCACTCGCGTGTAAAAATAGCAATTGTGCTGCCACTCGAAGGGCGTATTCAAATATAAGAGGCGCCCGTTCCTGGGTAGGTGAGAACAAAGTTTGGTCAGACCTATACAGGTAGACCTCCTGACGCAATCGCTGGAACCTGCAAGCGCGTTGTCCTGCACACGACCCATATCGAGCATAACGACCTCAAGGATGGGGCCAATTTTGCTAGGCCGGCGCATCTCATCGAGATCAGGGCCAAGCCTCCGCATAGTCGAAGAGGTGAGGCAGTCGAGCCCATTCAAGAAGGATCGCAGTCAAAATAGCGTCTCGGCGTCGATAATCACAGCCTAGCACAGCAGGAGCCTTTGGCAATGGAACCACCCCCGGCACCAGGCCGCGGCAAGCATCCAAACCGGAGTCGGGCAGACACGCCCGTCGTAAAAAAGTCTCAGCGGTTCTATATCGACACTTACCTGGATTCTTCTATATACTGCCGATCTCCCGCCGCGAGGCTGCCGCACAAATTTACGCAATAACAGCGCTTCAGTGTCCGCCACTTCGTTTGGTAGGCTTGGCAGCGTGACCGGATATACTTGTTGTCCAGATAGCGTCTTTGTTACTCGTCCCCTACGGCGAACTGATGCATTATCGGAGGCTGAAAGGAGTGGCGACTCCAACAGAGTTCAAGACCGGGGAAGCTCGAATGTCCGACTGCGTGGAAGGTCACCAAAAACATGGGTTCAGTTAGCCCACTCAAGGAGAAACAATACATGAACACCCGAATCATCGGAATCGCAGTTCTGATATGTTCCATCGCTACATTCGTTTTTGCGGTTGAAGATGTGGTTACCGCAACTCATGGCACGATCAGCAAGATTGATAGGGCGGCGAAGACCATTGCCGTCAAAACGGCGGATGGCACAGAACATGTTTTTTACTGGGCCAAGGACACCAGTGTTCATGGGGTAAACGCGACCGATATGGCCGCGAAAGATTCTTGGCACGGTTTGAAAGAAGGCTCAGAGGTAGTGGCGCACTCTACGAAGCAAGGAGCGAAAGACTCAGCTGTCGAAGTGGATAAGGTTGGAGACACCGGCCTCAAAAGGACAGAAGGAAGAGTGAAGGAAGTAGATCGTGGAGGGAAAAAACTGGTGATCGAATCTGCCGATGGAACGGAGCATGCCTTCAAGCTTACGACCCATGCGGCTACGGATGGTGGCAAAGATCTGGTGGCCGGTGCGGAAAAAGGCACCAAGGTCGCCATATATTCCACCGAGGAAGCGGGCCACGGGGTGGTGCACTTCTTCGAGAAGCTTTAAGTTTCCTCACGCTTGGCGTCCGGGCGTGCTGTCCGGGCCAAGGGGGCCCTCGTGAGCGCGAAGAGCAGGCCAGGCTTCCCACCATAAACGTGCTCCGTCTCCGGGTGCGTTGCACATTGCGGACGATGAGAGGCACATAGGAAGAAGTCATTCGGACGATATCCCGAGCCCGAATTGACTGAGAAATTTAATTTAACAGATTGTATGATTAACGTTTTTGACACCCCAAAATAAGGCAATGTCTCCTCGCGCTTACAGCATGGAAAGACGAGAGGCCGTCGCCCACGAGACGCGGGTGCGCATACTCGAAGCTGCTCGGCAAATCCTGGCGGAAGAACCAGATGGCGCTCTTAGCATGGACGCCATCGCCCGCCGCGCCGACGTGTCACGGCTCACGATCTACTACCAATTCAATTCGCGCCCCGGCCTGCTGGAGGCCTTGTATGACTACCTCGCCTCACGTGGGGATATCCGCCGTGTGGCTGAGGTGTTCCATGAACCCGACCCCCAGCTGGCGCTGGAAAAGGTGGTGAGCGTTTTTGTCGGATTCTGGTCGTCGGATCGTGTTGTGATTCGACGCTTGCGAGCCATGGCCGCCTTAGATCCCGAAATTGCGCAAGGCATCCAATCGCGTGATGCACGGCGACGTCACATCGCCGGAGAAATATTGAAACGCATAAAGGCAGGGGAAAAGAATAAATACATCGACGAACACCTCAGTGTCACAGCCGACGTGATCGCCATGCTTACGAGTTTCGCAACGTACGATGCCTTAGCCGCAGCTGGGCATAGCGGAAAAGAGATCGTCGCGATCATCAATCGCCTTGTTCGTTGTGCCGTGAGCTAGCCGGGACTCCGATAGTGTTACAACTTGACCAAATTTGTTCCGCATCGAATGAAGTACAACATCGATATGACATCTACTAGAGCAAGGCAAGCGGTCGTCGCCACCAACGCCTTCGCTTTCCCGGTGCCCAGTGGATAGGACCCCGTAACGTCACCCGGCAGGTGCGGCAGATCCTCCGCGGGCTGCACATGAAAAAACTGATCCGCACGGGGGTGGGAGAGGATCACGGACATCCCACGCTCGCCTACCGCCTCGATCACGCCGCTCTGTACCGCCTGCAACGTCACGTGTTCGGCAAAACCATCCTGTTTACCGATCAGCAGGAATGGAACGACGCCGATATCATTCTGGCTTACCGGTGGACAGAGCCAAATCGAAGACGCCATCCGCACCATGAAGAATCAGCAGTTCATCTCTTTCCGCCCCATGTATCACTGGACCGACGCCATGATCCGGGTCCAAGTGGCGGCAAATGTCGTGCTTCCAAGGATTCCTGAAGCTGTGCAGGCGAAGGCTTTCGGTGTAACGATTGAGAATGCGGGAAAGCACGTTCGCCAGCTCCGTGCAGGGGCGACAATGTCTTGCTCGGAAACAACCAGCAGTTATGCGTTGCTCTTCCCATGCACGTCCGTGCCTCGACCTGTACCCAGAATCCTCTATTCAGGAATCCAGTGGAGATTGCCCGTAAACAGGCCATGGACGAATCCGATCTGGTAGACGAGAAAGAGCCCGAAGACAAGACTGGTACAACCCGAGAGGGAGACCATGAGGTTGCTGATTCGCTGGTGGCGCCTCGTCGTATAGATGAGTGGAAGGGACATAGCAATCGTCATCGTTACCATACCCGCCATGGTCCCAAATCCGAAGACGATCAAATAGGCCGTGGCCCAAAGGGGATTCTTGATCGTCGAGAGCACGAGCAAAGCCACGGCAGCGGATCCTGCGAGCCCGTGGACCAGACCGACAAGCAGGGGCCGAATCGAAGTCCACAGACCGAGGGGTGCGTCTGCGTCTGGAAAGGCGGATGTGCCTGGCAGCGATGGCCTGAAGCGCGCCGGAATCCGGTTCACCAAGCCGGAAAGGTTGAGTACTCCGAGCAGGACTAGCATGATCGCCACAGTTAACTCCATTGAAAGACCAAGTCGCGGCGAGATGACCACGTGAAAGAGAATGATTGCGGTTCCGACCAGGAAGATAGTGAGCGTATGACCGAGCCCCCAAAGCGCGCCCACGGCCGCCGAGTCGCGCATCGATCCTCTG
>Ga0123356_10001447_pt1 | contig 26214 bp, 17 predicted proteins | sample TergutEmb28metaG_2_FD_92546 | JGI IMG/M metagenome (GOLD analysis project Ga0123356, IMG submission 92546) | Embiratermes neotenicus P3 segment gut microbial communities from Petit-Saut dam, French Guiana - Emb289 P3 | ecosystem: Host-associated > Arthropoda: Insects > Digestive system > Gut ...
AAAATCTGTTCGGGATGGGAAAAAAACTTTATTTACGGGTGTGATTATGAGTAAAAAAAATACGCAATCAAACGCGATTTACGCTCCCGGCGAACTTGACCGTGTTCGCGGAAAACTGGGTGTCACCGACGCTAACGAAGCGAAACGTATGGCGAATATTTTAGGCGGAGATATAGGTACTGAACGGTCAGCGGAAGATGTCGCGGCAAAAAATAAAAAGAGCGGATCTTCCGCGGGAGATAAACCAAGTAAACGAATCCGCAGGGTTGATGTCACTATGGATGATGATGATATCGGCAAGCCAAAAACAAAACGTTCGGGACCGTATCCCGGCGACGATCCTTCCGTACCGGCGAGATTAAGTTATTCCGAAAGAGTAAAAATCGATCAATACGCGGCTCAGGTTGTATTTGAAATAAAAACCTCCATGCAGGTTCTTACATCGATTTTTTCGTTTTTTAAAGAACCTGTTGATTATGTAAACCCGCGTTTTGTGAATGTAAGGTTAAACGAATATTTTAACAAGATAGAAAAACTTGTAAACGCTGCAAGAAGCCTTTTCCCGAAAAACAACAACAAACGAAACAATCAGTTAAAAAGAGCTTCGATTTTTGTATATAAAATACTTGATACAATCCGCAATTGGGATATTGAGATGCTTTCAAAACATATCGCCGACTTGCAGGCTCATCCGCGCACGATAAAAGTTACCGATTTTTCCGAAGTATTGCGCGGAATATACAAACCCATATTTATTCTGGAGGAATTAAGCCTTGATAATATAAAATCCGCTTTTAAACTTGTATATAAAGTTTTATACATAGAAAGCCCGATGGACGCGAAAGAAAAGTATCAGGATGTTATACGCAATATAATAGCGTCGATTGTTGATATCAGGCGTAACGTACACTTTGGTTTGTATCCGCTTTTAATGAAGTTAATTTCTGACCGTTATATTGTTTACGAACGCTTTTTTATAGAAAGACGCAGGCGTTATATGGCTTTTTTAAATATTAAAGAAACAGATCAATTTAATCCGGCAGATCTAAACCCTCAGCAAATTGAAAATGTTGACATTGAATCTCTTCAGAAAAATTTAAATGAAGATGACGAAAACGCTGAAAATGGGGAAACAGGAGAGGGACAGGAAGAAGAAATAAAAGAAGATCCAAACGATCCAAAAGTAATCGAACGCAAAGCAAGAGAAGACGCGGAAAGAGCGCAGCAAAAAGCTATGGAACAAAGCAGAAATGCGCTTGGAGTTCTCTTTCCAAAAGCGGGATGGGAAAAACTTGAAAGTTTCCCGGACTTGTATCCGTATTTTTCAAGTGTTTACGGCATGAGGCACGGTTATGAATTAATCGCTCCGTCAGATCCTATGCAGCAGGTTTCCATACTGCTCCATATTCTGGACGATTTATTCATAGGGCTTCGTTATGTGATCTTCAGTACCATTGTAGGACCGGACGGAAGCCAGATAAGGTTATACGAAGAACTTGGCGCTATTTTAAATAACTGGCGCGGATACATAGAAGACAGTTTTTCCAGGGATTTTCTTCCTCGCCTTTCGGAATACTGCCGCATACTGGAAAATTCCAGAGATTCAAGATCGGCTTACGCGAAAAAAAGCATGAACGAACTTCACTGGATTAAACGGCTTTATTTTCTGCCATATTACAAGTTTGAATCATTGGGACCTCCGCCGTTTCCAAAAAAAGATATTGTGCCAATTTACGCTGAAGCTAGAAAATTGCGCAAATATCTGACCGCGGTCGCGATGGGAATTGAACAAGGTATGCGCGCGGGCGGAGCGGCGACTAAAGCTGCCTGTAACGGAATAAATAACCCATGGGAAAATTACAACTTTCAGGTTCCAAATCCAATTTCCAAAAGAATGGATATGATGCTTCCGCCTGAACGAAAAATAAACGCCACTTTAATTTTCTTTTCACTTTCCGCGATTACATTACTGGATAATTTAATAAACAACGAAAACAGCTGGGCTTACGCGGAGCGTCCGGGTCCTATTTTCAGAAGTTATAATAACGAAGGAGTAATTCCACTGTTCGGCGTTGATGAAAAAATAGACGCGGATAAGTTATTTAAAGAATCAATAAAAAAACCGCCTGGAGCCTAAATTTTTAAGTACTGTACATTCGCGCCGAGTATCTTAGCCGCCTCTTGCGCCATTTTTTCGCCGGCGATTATAACAGGCGCGGATTTTTGTTTTGTATTAAAAGCTGTAAACGCGGAAACAATATCATCTGATGTTACAGAAACCAGTCTTTCCAGTTTTCTTTTACGGTAGTCATCTTTGATGCCGTATAAAAATCTATAAAAATCTACAAGACCGTCTTCCGCGGCTGTACGCGGACGCGTTTCTTTTGAATAACAGCCGATTATTGATTTTTCCAGATACGCTTCTGTGAACGTACAATATTTACTGTCTTTAAAAATCGATGTGATCGTTTCCAGGGATCGTATCGGATTTGGATCGCGGTATGTCGCGAAGGAAACACAGCTTTCCAAGCCATCACTATTAATAAACGCGCCGTAAGCGCCGCCTTTCATCCTGATATCTTCCCACAAGACTCCGGTACTTAACTGGTGAGACAAAACACCTTCCGCGACTTGTTCAACAGTGTCAAAAGGAGCGGCTTTAAATGCCCGCGCGGCAAAACCAACCTGTAATGATTTGGAAGCGAACACTTCCGCGCGGCATAGATTATTGTCTATCTCATCATTTTTTTGTGATAGCCTTGGCAAAGGAGGTCCGAATCTGCTGAATCTTTTTGTTATTTCCGCGCAAATTGTATCTGAAGCTGCCGCGCCGGCAGGGCTGCCTGTAATATTTACAATAAGCCCCGAACTGATTATTTTTTCCTGTATGTATTTTAATTTTTTTACAATTTCTCCTGTATTCATTTTGGAAAGCTGATGAACAAATTCAATCTGCGAAATACCGCCCCATTTTTCTTCTGTCCATTTTGAATGTGAATTAAACCTGCCCGCTCTTCCGGACGCGTAAATATGACCCATAGGAGCGAGACTTGAATCAATTTCATTTTTCATTTCTAAAACAAGATCGTTTATTCGGCGGCGATCGGATAAATCCGCCTCTGTAATTAAACGCAGAGCCAAATCTAAAGAAGATGAAATTTTTTCATCTAGGCATTTTAAACGAAAAAGTATCCAGTCCCTTCCCGCCAAATCAAATTTACCGGACGCGGTTTCTAATTCATTTGGAGTGTCTTTCGCGGCGGAACCTGAATGAAGCAGCGCGATAAAACCGCCGACAGTGCGCGCGAGCAAACTGGAAACTTCTCCGTAATCCATTCCGGGAAGACCAACAGACACAATCGACCTTGAAAAAAATAAAAGCCAGGGATAATCGTTAGTATGAAACACGTCAACGGGAAATGAAAAATCTACATAAGTGATTCCGTTAGTGTACAATTCATGATAAAGAGCGGGAACACCGTTTAGATCAACTTCCCTGCGGTGGATACAATCATACTTTACAGAAAGATCGCTTCGCGATAAATGCGGAATGGAAGCTAGCGCGGCAGAGCTGTCGGGTTCGCTTTGAATTGTTTCGAGGTTTTTGGATTTTTCTTTAACCTGCTGCTTTTCATTTTCGTTTAGATTTTTTTCCAAATCCAAAAGCATTTTAGAATGTTTCTTTTCCTGATTGGGAAGAAAATCTTTTTTGGGCTGCAGAATTACCAATGCCCTGTGCGGATTATCAAGAAAATATTTTTGAATTAACGATTCAAAATACCTTTCGTTATTCGCGAGGTTTTCTTTCATCTTTAAAATAGAAGGTTGAATTAAAAGACTATCCCAGGGTTTACATCCGTGCATCCATGTTCTAAGAGAACGGCGCATCCATACAAGAGAAAAAGGTCCTCCTGAACGGCGGATTTCCCGCTGAGAAAATTCCAATGTTAAAAGCGCGGCTTCTATTTCCTGTTTTGGAATTCCGTCTTTTACAAGTCTTTGTAATTCTCCCATTATCAATTTTTCTACAGCTTTGCTCTTTTTTTCAGGGTTTCCTGAAACGCTTTTTAAACCCGCGACAAATAAAACTTCTCTAATTTCTCCTTCAAGTCCTGAAACAGGAGTTATATCTTCTCCAAGCCCTGATTCAACCAAAGCTCTTGTTAAAGGAGAGCCGTCATGTCCCAAAAGAATTTCTGTAAGAGCCGCGAGAGCTATGTTTTCATTTATTTCGATTACATCCGAACAAAGCCATGAAAGAAAAATTGTTGATTTACTTTCATTACCCGCGGGACACGGTATATTAAGTTTTTTGGGTTCGTTCCATCGCTGTGTTTTTATAATTGGCAGGCATCTTTGCCCGCCAGGAATTTCGCTAAAAAATTCTTTATTTAAAAATGAAAGCTGCTTTTCTGTTGGAATATTACCCGCGAGAAAAATACGGCAATTGGCGGGAGAATACCTTGTACGGTGAAATTCTTTTAACTGCTCCCATGTCAATTGCGGAATTATTAAAGGATCTCCGCCTGATTCATAAGCGTATGGAGTATCCGGCATAATCGCTTTTATCGACCATAACCCCGCGTAAGTATCCAACGAAGAATAAGCGCCTTTCATTTCGTTGTATACAACACCTGTTATGGAAAGTTTATCCTCGTTAAACTCAAGCCTGTGTCCTTCCTGCATAAATGTCCATTCGGGAATTAAAGGACGGAAAACCGCGTCGCCGTACACAGACATTAAATTAAAATAATCATGTTCGTTTATGGAACTCGCAGGGTACACTGTTTTGTCGGGAAATGTAAGAGCGTTTAAAAATGTCTGAAGACTCCCCTGCGCGAGAACGATAAACGCGTCTTTTAGCGGATAACGCTTGGAGCCGCATAAAACAGAATGTTCCAATATATGCGCGACTCCCGTACTGTCTTTGGAAGATGTTAAAAAAGAAAAAGAAAAAAGATTTTCTATATCGTCATTTAATACATGGAAAACTTCGGCGCCGCTTTTTTCATGTTTTGCCCATATTCCTGCCGCTTTAAGTTCATCAAGATCAACAACATCAAGAATTTCAAAGCCGCTTTCCAGTTTATCGCCTTTTTTTAAAGTATTGTTCATAAAAATACGTCCTCATCACTGTAGAGTATAATATCGCTATTCTCGCGGGCGGCTCTAAACCATGTTAAAAAGTTTTTCGCGGCGGTATCACAATCGCGCTTTGATACCGCTCCAAGTATTTCAAATTCTTCGCGGATAATTTTTCTGCGTCCCGCTGAAACACAGGAAAGAATTTTTTCTGTAAATTCTTTTTCTCTGCCTTTTAATAAAATGGCGATATCGCGCTCCGCCATTGTTTTTAATTTATCCTGAATGGGGCGATCTTCGGCTCCGACAATATCGTCCAATGTGTATAATTGTTCTTTTAAATTAAGACCTATTTGCGGATCTTCATTTTCAATTTCATTGATGAGCCTGTCGCCAAATGAATAATCGCCTTGTTTTAAAATTGCTGTCAGCGCCTGCATCCCGTCTATTTTTATATCTTTCGCGCTGCCAGCGATGTAGCGTACCTTTTCTTTTAACGCCGCGGAAACTTGTTCAAGTACAACAGGCGCGACTTCTTTTTGCCGCGCGATACGTTTTAGAATCTCAGGCTTTTGATCCTGCGGCAATTTAGTTAAAACACCGGCGGAAAGTTTTGGCGAAATTCTTGAAAGTATAAGAGCCGCTGTTTGCGCGTTTTCTTCTTTTAAAAGCATGATAAGCTGTTCTGTAGAAAACTCTTCCAAAAAACCAAAAAGATTTTCTTTCGATTCAGGTACGGCTTTATTTAAAAGTTCTTCGCCTTTATCCGGTCCTTTTGCCGTATAAAGTATACTGCGCGCGGTTTCTATGCCGCCGCGGGAAAAACCTGTAAAACTATAAGGTTTTAAACTTCTATTGGAAAACAATTCATGAAATTCAGCGAGAATTTCATCTCTTTCATCGGGTTTAATAATCTTTGTAAGCGCGATTTCTTTTGAAATTTCGCTTACCTGCTGCGGATCAAGTTCCGCGAGTATGCCTGCTGCCTGTTCACTGCCGATTAAAATTAAAAACTTAGCCACTCTCGCGTATTTTGATTCTTTGGAATCTTTTGATTCCCTTGAAATTTTCTCTGTATCTATACTTTTTGGATATTTTCCAGGTATTTTTTTTGTTTCCGGTTTTGTCTCTTTGTAAAAAACCTGTTCATTATTCATAGTTTGTTTATACATATCCAAACCATGCTTTATAATATTCCCCATATACCGATATTGTAATATAATAAATAAGTAAATAATAGATACCGGGAAAAAAGTGAATAAAAGTATTTGTGTTTTAATATTCATTATTTTAATCGCCTGCTTTTTAACTTGCGGAAGCAAACAGCCTGTATCATTAAGTTATACAGAAGATTTTCCAATAATCGAAGTACACGAACCTACAAGAGCCGAACAGGTAATAAAAGCTTTGCAAAAAGCGTATCCTGACCAAATAGACGCGGTGGAATACCGTAATGATGACTGGGCGGTTTTATTGCGCGGTACATGGTATTATTTCGCGAACGGCAGGCTCCTGCCGGAAGAAAAAATTAGCAATTCAGAAAATTACAGAGCCCTTCAATTTTATCACTATCCAGCGCAGCTGCCGCCGTGGACAGCCCGTACTCCCGAAGAAACCGAACGCTTTAGAAACATGACTGCCAATAGAAGACAAAATACATTAAAGCGCTCTTCATATTTTCTTGATTCTCTTTGGCAGGCAGCGACAAGACTGGAAACAGAAAGAAGGCTTGTAAGAATAACATTTCTTGGAAGACGCTTAAGAGTACATCAGGGCATTCAGGAAAAACTTGAACTTGTAGAAACGCGCATTTTAGCAATCGCCAAAATGGAAAACGAAGTTCAGGCATGGGTAGACGGAATTGGCACAGTAGAGGGCTGGCATTGGCGTAACATTGCCGATGTCGACACAAGGTCTTATCATTCATACGGACTCGCGATTGATCTCCTTCCCCGCGCGATACGAGGAAGACAAACATATTGGCTTTGGACATCCCAATACAGGGAGGACTGGTGGAATGTTTCGTATAACGAAAGATATCATCCGCCGCAATCTGTTATAAACGCTTTTGAAACTTACGGTTTTATTTGGGGCGGTAAATGGCTGTTATTCGATACTATGCACTTTGAATACCGCCCGGAAATTTTGGCGTTTAACGATTTGTTAAAAACACCTGTTTTTTCCGAATAACTTACATAAAAATAATACCTTCAATAATAAAAAAACCCACAGCGGTAGAAAAACCGCCGCGAGTTATTTGCTATTATATAATTAAAAAATGAAAATATAATAATGGCGAAAAGAATAGAAGTAAATGAACATTACATCAAGGAATTAATCAGTAATAATATTAAACGCTTACGAACCCTGCAAAATATTTCACAATTAAACCTGGCGTTAAAAACAGGACTTACTCATAACTTTATAAACGATATAGAAAATTGCAAAAAAGGAGTCTCCGCCAGGACACTCGCTAAATTATCGATCGCGTTAAACGCTGAACCGTATCAGTTTTTTCTTCCGGAAAATTCATCCAATAGCGAAGTTATGAGTTATGTGAATGATTTTAACGATTCTCTGCAAAAAGTTGTAAAAGAATTAACTCAGCAATATATTATCGCGGACAAAAAATAATTTTTCATTAACTGATTAAAAGAGCTTTAAATTCTTTTTCATCGAGGGTTTCTTTCTCCAATAAAGCGAGAGCGACATTATCTAAAATATTTCTTTTTTCTTCCAATATTTTTTTTGATTTGTCAAACTCGGTTTCAATAATACGCGCGACTTCTTCGTCGATATACTGCTGTGTGCTTTCCGCGTATTCGCGCTGAAAAGAAGGTTCGCGCTGTTCCTGCCCTGTCATACTCATCCCGCGTGTTGTTAACGCGACATTTTTAAAACGATCGCTCATGCCGTAATCTGTTATCATCTTGCGGGCAATGTCTGTCGCTCTTGTTATGTCGTTTGAAGCTCCTGTGGAATATTCTCCGCTAACCATTTCTTCGGCAATTCGTCCGCCCAAAAGAATATCTATTTGCCCCAATAAATCTGATTTTCTGATCTTATAACGATCTTCAATAGGAAGCTGCAGCATATAACCCAGCGCGAGACCGCGCGGAATAATCGAAATTTTTTGAACAGGGTCGGCGTTAGGTGTAAACGCGGCGATAATAGCGTGCCCCGCTTCGTGGTAAGCTGTGCATTTTCTGTCTTCCGGTTTTTGAACGCGTGTTTTTTTCTGAAGCCCCGCGATTATTTTTTCTATCGCTTCGTCAAAATCATGCTGTGTTACAATTTTTCTTCCCGCTCTGACGGCAAGTAAAGCGGCTTCGTTTACTACGTTCGCGAGATCGGCACCAGAAAAACCGGATGTTACGCGCGCGACAATTTCAAGGTCTACGGAAGGATCAAGACGCACCGGTTTTGAGTGAATTTGCAAAATAGCTTCTCTGCCTTTTAAGTCGGGCCTGTCTACAAGAACTTGTCTGTCAAATCTGCCCGGGCGAAGAAGAGCCGGATCAAGAACATCAGGGCGGTTAGTCGCCGCTAAAATTATAAGACCGCTTGTTCCGTCGAATCCGTCCATTTCTACAAGCAATTGGTTTAATGTCTGCTCGCGCTCGTCATTGCCGCCGCCTATATTGTTAATTCTGCTTTTTCCGATAGCGTCTAATTCATCAATAAAAATTATACAGGGCGCTTTATTTCTTGCCTGTTTAAATAAGTCTCGCACACGCGCGGCTCCAACGCCTACAAACATTTCAACAAAGTCTGCTCCGCTCATACGAAAGAAAGCGACTCCGGCTTCCCCCGCTACCGCTCTCGCGAGAAGTGTTTTTCCGGTTCCAGGGGGACCTACCAAAAGAACACCTTTGGGAATTTTTCCACCGATTTCTTTGTATTTATCCGGGCTTTTAAGGAAATCTACAACTTCGACAAGTTCTTCTTTCGCTTCGTCAACTCCCGCGACATCATTAAATCGCGTAGTAATATCACCTTCCGCGACAATAACCGCGCGATTTTGTCCGACAGAAAGCACATTACTGCCCATGTTTCCAATTCGTTTAATTACAAAACGCCAGATTAAAATAAAAAAAGCTATTGGTAAAACCCAGCTAAAAATAAAATTTAAAAACGCGCCGCCTTCACGGGAAATCGCGGTGTACGCGACATTATTTTCATCAAGAAATTTTAAAAAGTCTTCTGTTATTAAAGATACAGTGCGATATACTCTGTCCTGCTGAATAGTATCATAAGAACGTGTAATCGAATTTCTTACAGATTCTCTTCTATTGGGATTTGAATAACCGGTAACATAAGTTTCTGTCAGTTCAACCCGTTTTATTTCACCGGATGAAACAAGCGCTTTAAATTCCGAAAAATCTATTACAGGGTTTAATCTGCTGAGAAATACATAATTAAAAAGAGTTATTCCAACAATCAGGATAACAAGGTAAATAAGAAGATATTTCCAGTTACCGAATCCTTTAAAATCCGGCATTTTTCCGCCAAAAGGAAACATTGGACCGCCGCTGTCTTTTTTGTCACCACTATTCTCGCTCATTTGGTTAGTATATCATACAAAAGTATTTTTATGCTACTATAGTACCATGAAAACCCCTCTTCCTCCCCTTTACCTTATTGACTCTTACGGTCTTATTTACCGTTCATATTTCGCGTTTTTAACACATCCTTTGCGTAATAACGCGGGAAAAAATGTTTCCGCTTTATTTGGATTCGCGCGGACAATTGTATCGTTATTAAACGACGGCGCTCCCGCCGCGGACAGTAATGGAAAACTTTTAGAAAAAAAAGAATTACCTTTACGCCTTGCCGCCATTTTTGATTCCAAAACACCTACTTTCAGACATAAAATGTACAATGAATATAAAGCAAACAGACAAAAAACACCGGATGATTTACATGAACAAGTTCCGTTAGTTGAAGAATTTTTAACTTCGCTTGGTGTCAAGTGCCTGAAAGCCGAAGGTTTTGAAGCTGATGATATAATAGCGACACTCGCGCGGAAATGCAAAAGCGAAGGCAGACAATGTTATATACTTTCATCCGATAAAGATTTACTGCAATTGGTCGGCGAAGGGGTTTTTGAACTGCGCCCCGCGAAGATTAACAGAAGCGAAACTAACATGACAGGTATTAATACCACAAGCTCAGGTCCCATATGGGATTTAGTCGGAGAAAACGAAGTAAAATCTGAATGGGGTGTTGAGCCTGTAAAAATACTCGATCTGCTTTCTTTAACAGGAGACGCTTCTGATAATGTGCCGGGTGTAAAAGGAATTGGTGATAAAACAGCGGTTAAACTGATGACACGTTACGGTTCGTTAGATGAAATATACAATAATATAGCGGCAATTGAAGGTTCAACCGGAAAAAAAATATCGGAAGGAAAAGAAAACGCTTATTTTTCTAAATCACTTATCCGACTGCGCGAAGATGTTGAATTACAAATAACAAATATAGACGAACTTTCTGTGGAAGAATTAAACCGAAGCGAAGGAGCGGCGATACTCATGCGTGAAGGAATTCGCCAAAGCGCCAAGTTGTTAGATCAAAATGCAAATTCTTCTAATATCTCACGCCAAGACGCGAAGACGCCAAGAACGCAAAGTGAAGAAGAGGGAATTAAAGAGGATGTTTCTAATATAACTGTAGATGAATCCTTGCTTGGCGAGGGGGTTTATAAAACTGTCCTTAATATAGAAGAATTAAAATCAATTTTGGAACAGGCGAAAAAACAAAAACTTTTAGCGCTGGATTTTGAAACAGATTCGCTTGACGCTTGGAATACGCGCCCCATCGGTATTTCGTTCGCGTTAAAACCAAAAGAAGCCTTTTATATTCCGCTTACACCCCATGATGTAAATAACGAAGCGGGCAGCTCCGCGTTTATTGAACCACTAAAAGTTTATGATCTTTTGCGCCCTATTTTCGCGGACAGCGAAATGACAATTGTCGCGCATAACGCCAAGTTTGATTACAAGGTAAGCCGCGGTTTAGGAGTTCAACGCTGGTCATGTAAAATCTGGGATACAATGATAGCTTCGTGGCTTTCAGATCCGGAACGTAACAATTATTCATTGGATTCGCTTGCTTCGTATACTTTCGATTGCTCTCCATTAAAATTTAATGACATAGTCGCAAAAGGAGAGGCTTTTGATACAGTATCACTTGAAACAGCGACACGTTATTCATGCGAGGACGCCGATTACTGCATCAGATTAAAACACTATCTTGAACCTGTTTTAAAAAGGATAGAATCAATCGATCTTTTTGAAAATATGGAAATGCCGCTTTTACCAATACTCGCCGAAATGGAAGGTGAAGGAATAAAAATCGAACCAAACGCGCTTATCGAATATGGCAAGGAACTCGCGATAGAACTTGACAGAATCCAGGCTGAAACATGGAAAACAGTTGGACATGAATTTAATTTATCCAGTACAAAGCAGCTTCAGGAAGTGCTTTTTGTCGAACGAAAACTGACCCCCGGAAAAAAAACAAAAACAGGTTTTTCCACAGACGCGGCGGCTTTGGAAGAACTCGCGAGAGAAGATCCGGTTCCGGCTTTAATCCTTAGGCATCGATCATTGTCAAAATTAAAATCTACCTATGTAGATACATTGGCGCAAATGGCAGATGAACAAAACAGGGTTCACACAAATTTTATGCAGACAGGAACCGCTACAGGCCGCCTTTCCAGCCGCGAACCCAATTTGCAAAACATCCCAATCCGCGCCGAAGAAGGGAGGCGAATCCGAGAAGCTTTTATCGCGAAACCGGGCTGTGTATTAATTTCCGCCGACTACAGTCAAATTGAACTTGTAATACTCGCTCATCTTTCGCAGGATAAAAATTTAATCGCGGCTTTTACAGAAGATAAAAACACATCCGCCGTTCAGGATGTTCATATCCGTACCGCGTCATTAATCTTTGGCATCGATGAAAAAGAAGTAAACAGCGAGCAAAGACGCGTGGCTAAAACTATTAATTTTGGCGTAATTTACGGCATGAGCGCGTTTCGCCTGGCGAATGAACTAAACATCAACAGAACAGAAGCGCAAAATTTTATCAGCGCCTATTTTAATACATATTCGGGTGTACAGCGGTTTATAGAAAATCTTATTAAAAAAACCGAACAAACCGGTTTTGTGACCACAATTTCCGGGCGCCGCCGTTATATCCCGTTAATAAATTCGCGCAACAAGACCGAAAAATCGGCAGCGGAGCGAATCGCCGTAAATACTCCTATTCAAGGGTCAGCTGCCGATATTGTAAAAACAGCCATGATCAGGCTGGATAAAAGACTTATAGAAGAAAATTCAGACGCGCGCCTTTTATTACAGGTTCACGACGAGTTAATTCTGGAATGCCCCGAAAAAAACTGTGACAAAACTGTGACATTAGTTAAAGAAGAAATGGAAAAAGCGATAAAATTATGTATTCCTTTAAGAATTTCTGTTGAAACTGGGTATTCTTGGGGTAATTTTCACTAAATTTAACAATATTATAAATTTGATTTTCCCGGTTTTCCGTTGTACAATACGATATAATAAAAATCATAAATACTATATGGGAGCAGAAAATGGGAAAAACAAAACTTACACCGGTAGTACAAATTGACGAAAAAAAATGCATAAATTGCTACGCCTGTATAACCGGATGCCCTGTCAAATTTTGCATGGACGGATCCGGCGAAGTATTAACGATAAACCACGACATTTGTGTCGGATGCGGAAACTGTATTATTGTCTGTTCCCATAAAGCCCGCAGTATTATAGATGATACAGATACATTTTTTAGAGATTTAAAAAGAGGTGAAAAAATAGTCGCGGTAGTAGCGCCCGCGATCGTCGCGGTTTTCCAGGAAAAGTTCCTTAATTTTAACGGATGGTTAAAATCGCTTGGTATAGAATCGTTTTTTGACGTCAGTTTCGGCGCTGAATTAACTGTAATTTCCTATCTTGAACATATTAAAAAAAATAATCCGCGCACTGTAATCGCTCAGCCCTGCCCCGCGATTGTAAGTTATATCCAGATTTATCATCCTGAATTAATACCTTACCTAGCTCCAGCGGACAGCCCAATGCTTCACACTGTAAAAATGATTAGAGAATATTATCCAAAATATAAAAATCATAAGATCGCGATGATATCTCCTTGTATCGCTAAAAAAAGAGAGTTCGATGAAACAAAAATGGTAGATTACAATGTCACCATGCTCGCGTTAAGAGAGTATATCGATAAAAACAACATAGATCTTTTTAAATTACCTCAGATTGAATACGAAGGACCTCACGCGGAGCGCGCTGTAGGTTTTTCATCGCCGGGAGGATTATTGGATACGGCGGAACGTTTTGTTCCCGGTATCAGGCGGCGAACGCACAAGTCCGAAGGTGTTCACACAATTTATCCTTACCTGGAAGAAATGGTAGAACTTTTACATACCGATGTTGAACTGTCATTGCTTGTAGATTGTTTAAACTGCGAAAAAGGCTGCAACGGAGGACCCGGTACAGGAAACAGCAAAACACCGACCGCGATACTGGAAAATCCTGTACGCAAAAGAAGACACAAACTGGAAGAGTATCATAAACATCAAAAGGGTGAATGGGTTTATAAAAAATATCACAAAACATTGGACAAATTTTGGAAGAAGGATTTATACAACAGAGAATATCTGGATTTATCCGCAAACAACTTTTTAAAAACACCAAATGAAGCTGAACTTACAAAAATTTATCACAGTTTAAAAAAGTTCGAAGCTAAGGATATTTACGACTGCACCGCCTGCGGTTACGGAAGCTGTAAATCTATGGCGACAGCGATTTATAACAATTTAAATAAACCTGAACACTGCTCTCATTATATTCTGGCTCTTTTGCAGGAAGAAATGAAAGTAGAAGAACTTTTGCATATACTAAGCGATCATATAAACAGCGCGACAGAATTAATCGACGGAATTAATACAATCGTAGAAGATTTAAGCAAAAGTATTGATATGCAAGCGCATTCAGTAGAAGAAACATCCAAGAAAACCGAAATAATGGTTAGTTCGATTAAAACAACTTCGACTATATCAAAAAACAAACAGGAAGACATAAAAGAATTAATCGAAAACGCCGCGATGGGTCAGGAATCCATGAGGGGAACAATACAATCTGTACAGGAAATTTCCCAATCGGTAGACGGCATAGCTTCCGCGATAAAAATAATCAGCGCGATCGCGGCTAACACAAACCTGTTGTCCATGAACGCGGCGATCGAAGCGGCTCATGCGGGAGACGCGGGAAGGGGTTTCGCGGTTGTAGCCAACGAAATACGCCGTCTTTCGGAAAGCACAAGGGAAAATTCGCGCAATATTTCTCAGACATTAAAAAATATAATCGACGGAATCGCTGTAACATCTAAACAATCCAATGATACAGACGCGCGTATTACGGAAATGTCAAAGGAAATAAATGATTTCGCGTTAACGATGACCGACCTTATAAACACTTTTAACGAATTATCATCCAATAGCGGTGAAATAACTTCAACACTTGAAAGCCTTAGGGTTCAAAGCAATGAGGTAAAAAATGTTTATTCGCAGATGTTATCGATGACAAAAAAAGTACGTGATTCCATGCATGAACTGACAGAGATCGCGAAGAAAAAAGATTCGATACATTAAATTAAATTCTTACCCTGCCGCGGAAACTGCGCGAAAGGGTAAGTTTATCGATATACTCGATGTTCCCGCCAACAGGCATTCCCGAGGCGAGGCGGGAAATAATTACAGGATAATCTTTTAATGTTTTTTGCAAGTACAAGGCTGTTGTATCACCTTCTACTGTGGGGTTTAGCGCGAGGATTAATTCTTTTACATTTTTATCGCGCAAACGGTTAATTAATTTATCTATGGAAAGGTTAGCGGGACTGACTCCGTCTAACGGCGCGATTAATCCGCCAAGCACATGATAAACGCCTGAAAATTCTTTTCCTTCTTCTATAATGCGGATATCCTGAGCGCTTTCTATAACACATATAATGGAAGTATCGCGTTTTGGATCGCAGCAGACAGAACAAGGGTCGGCTTCGGTATAACCGCCGCAAACGCCGCACTTTCTTATCGCTTTGTGTAAACCAAAAAGCTCATTTGCGAGGGTTGCGGCAAAAGAAGGGTTACTGTCTAATATATGATACGCTATCCGCCCCGCGCTTTTTTTTCCGACGCCGGGCAGTTTGGAAAATAAAATAACAAGCCTGTCTAGCGCGTTACCGTTCACGTTATCCTCTATTGGAAACCCGGAAAATTTGCCATGTTTACACCGCCAGTTAACGCGCCAACTTCAGAACTGATCGCTTCTTTAACTTTCGCCATGCCATCTGTAAAAGCCGCCATGATTAAATCCTGCAGCATTTCTACATCGCCGCCGTCTATTGTTTGCGGCATAATGCGTACAGCTATAACTTCCAATTTGCCGTTAACGTCGATTTCTACCATACCGGCTCCGGCGGAACCTGTCGCCGAAATGCCGCCAAGCTTTTCCTGAAAGCCGCTCATATGCTCCTGGATTTTCTGCGCGTTTTTTAATAAATCAAACGGATTAATATTCATATAATTTCACCTCATGTTTTATGATATGACTGTTCCCGGTATAACCGACAAAACATTTTCCACCTGCGGCGGATTTTCTTTACCGCTTTTTATTGAAGTATTATTCCACATCGGAACATCATCATCGTCATCAGCGTTATTATTAGTAGAAGTCTTTTCTTTCGCGGCAAGCATTTTCTGAAACTCATCGGTTAATGAACGCCCGTCTCCCGAAGGCTGTGTTTTGGGAGCTGTATTTTCTGCTACCGCCGCGGCAGCTGCCGGTACAGAGCGCGGTTCTACAGTCTGCGTGTTTGAAGATGGCGCGAAACTGCCCCCTCTCGCAAGCGCGGATTTTGCCGCGTCTATCGAATTTTTTAGCTCTATAGGAGAAACCCATTTTGTTAACCATGTCAATTTAGAAATCGCTGTTTCAAGGTCGAAGCGAGGCGATACTGAATAACGAATATTGCGGTAACAATCAAGCAGAATATCCAACGCCTGTTCCAGCCTGATTGAATCCAGCGTTTCAAGAGTTTTCGCGCAAAACTGCGAAGGGCGATAACCCAAAAGAGATTCCCTTGTTACGCCATTTTTTACCAATAAAAGACTGCGGTAGTATCCTGTAAGGTCTATCACAAACTGTTCGATAGCTACACCGCTCGCGAGTATTTCATCGGTAAGAGCGAAGGATTTTTGTCCGTCATTTTCCACACAGGAAAGCGAAAGTTCGTTAAGTTTTTCAAGACCGATGATGCCGAGTTTTTCGCGGATCAAATCGCTTCGGATATTAATACCGTTCGCTCCGGCGGAAAATGAAACAACCTGATCAAACAAAGTAAAAGCGTCGCGCATACTGCCTGTCGATTCGCGCGCAATCCAGAAAAGCGCGTCATCTTCCGCCTGGATATTATTTTCGGCGCAGATTTTTTTTAGTATTTCCTGAATTGTCTCAACAGGTATCAGCCTGAAATTAAATTGCTGGCAGCGGCTTTTAATTGTCGCGGGAACTTTGTGCAGTTCTGTTGTAGCGAAAATAAAACAAATGTAAGGCGGCGGCTCTTCTATGGTTTTTAAAAGAGCGTTAAACGCGCTTGTCGAAAGCATATGAACTTCGTCTATTATATAAACCTTATACTTTCCAGCCTGAGGCGGAAATAAAACTTCATCTTTAATTTGGCGCACATCATTTACGGAATTGTTGGAAGCTCCGTCAATTTCGATTACGTCCATACTGGCGCCCTGCGTAATGGCTCGGCAGTTATCACAAAGACCACAAGGACCATTTGGCGCTTTTTCGCAGTTTAAAGAACGCGCCAAAATACGCGCCGCGCTGGTTTTGCCGCATCCTCTGGGTCCGGAAAAAAGATAAGCGTGCGCGATCTGACTGTTTACAAGTGAATTCTTAATAGTAGAAACAACAAATTCCTGCCCCGCCAATTCGTCAAAGGTTTTGGGGCGGTATTTGGAAGCGGTTACTTCGTATCGAGCTGCCATGTTGGTAGTTTATTACGGCAAAGCCAACTGGTCAATATACTTAATAAACAAGATTAGTAAACAGACTTAGTACACACGGAACACGGATTAGCGCGGATTAAACGGATTATCACGGAATTGTTGTTCGATATATTATCTTCGTTCGTGTGGTTCGTGGTAAAACTCTTATTCTTCCTTTGCGTACTTTGCGAGATAAAAATAGGAAATTTCTAAAGAAGAGTTCACGCAAAGACGCTGAGACGCAGAGTTGTTGTTCGAAAACTTTTTTTCCTCCGTGAAAATCCGCGTTTATTGTGTTCCAAGTATTCCAGGTAAAAAAAGTGTTCCGCGTCAGGAGGATCGCGGCGCAGCAAGCTTCCGCTTACCGTTGCTTCCTTCCGGACCTGGCGGGGTTGGGCGGCGCCTGCTCGCACGGTTCCTGACACAGAACAATTAATGTTATTACGCATAGAACAAGTGGTCAAGACGGTAAAACCGGTACTTTTAAAACACTTATAATTTGTTAGACATCAATTAATTTGGTTAAAAATCAATTCAATATAATTAGAAATTCGTTAACGTACTTTTCATTAATAAAAAAACCTCGATACTTAAAATTAATCTTTTTTAAAAAGAAAAAACGGAGGAAAATTATGAAGAAAATTTTATTGGCGGCATTATTAACTGCCTTATTAACAGGAACTGTTTTCGCGCAAAGCATGGGCGGCTGGGAATCTCCCCAAAGCATATCGACACAGGGAAGAATACGCAGCGCGGCGGATGATTTTATAAGACCTGACGCTTATGTAAACATAAGAGACTGGTTCGCGATGGCTTCGTTCGGTACCGCTGGTATGGCGCATTTTGGTTATGGTACTAAACTGGATGATTTATATATCGCTGGTTATTATGGCGGCAATTTCATGAATGGGCTATATCCGTTTAACTACACTGAAAGTAATGAAACAACATGGCCAGGCGGAGAAAAAGTTGTACCAGATTATGGCAGCGCGTTTTTAACAGGAGCTCCAAATTCAATTACAAATAATAACCGTGTCGCCATTCTTATTGGTATAGCGGATATGGGGTTTAGATTTTCATATCATTCAGCTTATCAAGGTTTCAACGAAAGTAATGTAATTGTAGGTGGTTCAAACTACGCGAATTATGAACGCAATCTTGGAACAATAACACCACAATTCGCGTGGTCATTAACTAAAAATCTTACCAGTAATGGAATTAGACCATTCGCGGTACTGGATTTGGGTTTTATCAGTGATTATACAAAAACAGAAATTGCATACACAGGCACATCTCCTGGAGCGACAATTCAAAGATCCGCGAATTACATTCAACCGTCACTAACGCTTGGGCTTGGAGGTTATACATTAACAACTCTGGAAGGCGGTTTTAGAATATCAACAGACCTTGAATATAACCTTATGTTTAGAATGTATGATAATGATTATTCATATACTGACGGTCAAGGAAACAACAAGATTAAAAGTATCAACGGTTTAAATACCGGCAGTTTAACTGAAAATGACTGGATGCAAAATACAATCACGCCATTTTTGGCAGGTCAGTGGAATAATGAAAATTTCGCATTTAGAATCCAGTTCAGACTGCCATTAATATTCAGAAATTCATCATCAACAGAAATGGATGTTTATAATACTTCAGGCGATATAAGAAAAGATGGAGCTGACAGTAGCACCTCCTTCTTTAGTATTAATCCACAATTCCGCTTGGGTACGCAATGGAGAGTTATGCCTCAATTGGCGTTGAATATGGGTGGACGTGTTAACTTTGGTACATATGAAGTTACTACTGTCGAAAGTGAAACATATACAGATGGTATAAAAAATACTAACTCTGGAACAAAAAACGTCACAAGTGAAATGGCTATTGTTCAGAATCAATTAAATCTTGGTTTAACCTTTAATCCAATTAACTACCTTACATTCGAAGCGACAACAGGTGTAGCTATTGGCAATAATATGTCTTTTTTTGGAAATATGACCACTTTTGGTAATTTTATGGTATCCTTCAGATTCTAGTAAAAATCATTCTTTTACCTTTTTAACCAGCATCTAAGAATTTAGGTGCTGGTTTTTTGATAATGGACGTTTGGTCAAAAATACGGTATTATTATAGATGTAATAAATCAATCATTCCTTTAGGAGGAAATTTATGAAAAATTGTAAAATATTGAGTTTTTGTATCATTATTTTAGCTTTAGCCGCGGGTCCCGCGTTTTCACAGATGGAATCACTGGATGAATTAAAAAATACAACAGAATCATTCGCGAAAGCGATGGCTCAAGCGTTGCCGTTTAACTCAACAATCGGACTTAACTGGTCTGATGCCTATATAGGGCAGCTTTTGGATACGCCACCCCGTTTTGGTTTTGGCATTTCAGCGGGAGCCACAATTATAAAATTGGATTTAATTAATAAAATGATAGGTGAACTTGGCGGCGATCAAATTCCTGATATATTGATGGGTTTACCCCTACCCGGTTATACAATCGATGCCAGAATAGGCGGATTTATTCTTCCTTTTGATATTGGCATAAAGGTCGGCGTACTTGATACTTCTAAAATGGGATTTGACCTTCCTGTTGGCATTGAATATTTTCTATTCGGCTTCGATTTTAGATACGCTTTAGTAGACAGCAAAGTAATGCCAATAAAAGTTTCTGTAGGAGCGGGTTTTAATCATCTAAGTGGCGGTATTAATATGGATGTCCCCTTAGGAGAATGATTTGATATTAATGAAACATATTCAATAGGTTTTTCAGATCCAAGATTCGGACTCGCGTGGCAAACCAATGTAATAGAATTAAAAGCGCATGTATCATTTCCACTTTTTGTTATAACCCCGTATTTGGGTACTGGTTTTAGCCTTGGATGGTCAAAAGCCGGTTATTATATAAAATCTGATATTGGATTTTATGAAAACTCTAATAAAGTTGAACTTACAGATACAATTAAAGATTTATTAGAAGCGCTTGGTGTTTCTGAGGTCGGTGATAAAGGTTTTGAATCAATGATTGATACATTTGACTGGAATATGAGGCTTTATGGCGGATTATCTATAAATATGTTTGTTGTCAAACTTGATTTTACCGGAATGTATAACCTTAGGGATTCAAGTCTTGGAGCGACATTAGGATTAAGATTCCAATTATAAACAGATTTTAATTACTTTTATATAATAAAACCCCCCAGGAAAAGGAGGTGAGGAAACCTGGGGAGTCGCTGAGGTACGTAAGTTTCATAAAAATGCTGCTGTTGTACGGATTATTTAAGCGTATATGTCCGCTTAAAGCTTCCATACCGTATCATCAGTTAATACTAACATAGTAATTTTTGGATCAGGGGTCAAGTACTTTCTAACTTTATTGCCCAATATGAACATTTATGACATACTTAAAATATGAATAAAGTCTTAAAAACCTTCCATTCCGGCAGGGCTGTTTTTTTCATGATGATTTTTATCTGTGTATTATTTGGCGCCGCGGTATTAAAAATCGCCGCTTCTGTCATCCTGCCTTTTATAATCGCCGCGTTTCTCGCTTTTGTAATGTTTCCCTTAATTAAACTGCTTGATAAACTTCGAATTCGCCGTACTATATCAATAATACTGGTTGTTATTATTATCGCCACAGGTATGTATGTTTTTGGAATGATACTTTTTACATCCGGCAGAATGATTGTAACCCAAATACCAAACTACGAAGACCGCTTTAACGAAATCTACAATTGGGTAGCGATGATGTTCGAGCTTCCAAAAGACGAAAATTTAACCATTTGGCAGAATCTTTGGGGGCAGGAGGGAATTCGCACATGGGTTCGCGACTTTACAATTTCATCGTCCAACACATTTTTTAGATTTCTTTCCAGCGCTGTCCTTGTAGTTTTGTTTATGATATTTATACTTTTTGAAGCGGGCTTTTTTAAAGATAAATTGATAGCCGCGTTCGAAAACCGTACAAGCCGTATTCATAGAATGGGAAATGAAATTATATCCCAGGTAACAAAATACCTCGCGGCAAAGTTTTTTATATCGCTCGCAAATGGCGTAATCTTCGCTGTCGCGTTTCACATTGTAGGGCTTGAGTTCGCCATTGTTTGGGGTGTTTTGCAATTCTTGTTAAACTTTATTCCAACTTTGGGAAGCATTGCCGCGGGTGTAGGTATTTCATTATTCGCGATTTTGCAATTCTGGCCCGAACCCGCTCCTATCATTATTGTTGTTATAATAATTTTGGTTGTTAATGTTGTACTTTGTAATATTTTTGATCCAAAAATTATCGGCGACCATGTCGGGATTTCTCCATTAATAATACTTGTTTCACTTTCAATTTGGGGATTTCTTTGGGGGTTCGCGGGGATGCTGCTCGCGGTTCCAATGACTGTAATTATAAAAATTGTATGTGAAAATATTCCAATACTGGAACCTGTATCAATATTACTGGGTTCCCGTAAATCGATTTTAGCAAGAAAAGCAGAAAGTGAGAAAAACGAAACACAGCCATGAACCTGGTAGTTCCCTGTTACCCGGATTTTATACCTCTGGATATACAGTTAAAAGATTTTTTACATCCGCGCCTTTCGTTAACATTTGACGGTGTTTCGGAATTTACATTCGCAGGGTTATATCTTTTTAGAAACAGATACAACTACCGTATTTGCCGGGATGTATCAAATAACGAAGACGGCGGTTTTATTATTAGCGGCGAACAACCGTCAAAAAACGAAGTAAAAAAAACTTTTTTTATGACTCCGTGTACCGCGCCAAAAAACGAAACGCTTGAATCTCTTTTTACATCCCACGATTACTGGAAAAATATTTCGCAGTCTGTTTTATCTCCTGTAAAAGACGATTTGGAAAAAAATAACATTTTAATAGAAGAAGACAGGGATAATTTTGATTATTTATACTTCCGGAAAGATTTGGCGGAATTATCAGGAAAAAAATATCATAAAAAGAAAAACCATGTAAATAATTTTTTAAACAGTTATACTGATTATGAACAGCGCGCGATGAACGCCGCTTTAGTTCCCGCCGCGATAGAAATTCTGGATCGATGGAAATCCGATTCACTTCGAAGGAACGGAAACGAAGGCGATTATAAATCGGCGAAAGAAGCGCTTGATTTATATGACACACTCGCGTTAAAGGGTTCTATTTTTTTTATATCTGGAAAACCTGCCGCGTATTGCCTGGGAGAAAGTATAGCAAGGGGAAAAATGTTCGTGATTCATTTTGAAAAAGCGCTTGATGAATACAGAGGTATTTATCAATTTATTAATCAGGCATTCGCGTCGTCCCTTCCTGGATTTTTTACTTTGATAAATCGCGAGCAGGATTTGGGAAACGAAGGATTAAGACAGGCGAAAATGACTTACCGCCCCTGTGATTTTGTAAAAAAATATACCGGAAAAAAATTAATTAATTGAGGTTATCGAAATGACATATCTAACGGGTTTTCACGCCATCGAAGAAAGAATTAAATCAGGGCGTTTATGCGGTCCTTTACTTGTAGCGAAAGCGGGTCCTCGCGCGAAAGAAATTGTCACGTTAGCTGTAAATAACAAGATACGGCTTGAAAGAACAGGCACTTTCGACCTGGACGGTCTAGCTCCCGATAACCGCGGCATTGCTTTACAAATCGAAGACGACGGTGGTCAGGCAGACATAAGTCTTGAAAGTTTTATTTCCAATCTGGAACAATCGAATCGCCCTGACGCGCTTGTACTTATTCTTGATGAAATAACCGACCCGCACAATTACGGAGCGATTCTTAGATGCTGCGATCAATTCGGTGTCGATTTAGTTGTGAGCCGCAACCGCAGAAACGCGAAACACGCTTCGGTAATTTCCAGTACTTCGGCAGGCGCCGTATCGTGGGTCGCGCAAGCGGAAACTCCCAACCTTGTTCGCGCGGTGGAAGATTTAAAAGAGTGCGGCTTTTGGATTTACGGCGCCGACATGGACGGGGAAGCCGCCTATGAAATGGATTTAAAGGGCAAGGTAGCGATTGTACTTGGAAGCGAAGGAAGCGGAATTTCGCGGCTTTTATTGGAAAAATGCGACGGTCTTGTAGGGATACCTTCTCGCGGTAAAATTGATTCTTTAAATGTTTCGGTTGCGGCTGGGGTGTTACTGTACGAAGTGACAAGGCAACGGCACAGCTGAAGCAGTGGCACAGCTAAAACAGTGGCGAAGCTAAAGCATCGGCACAGCTTCAGCAGCGGCGAAGCTAATTTATAAGTTGTTGGCTTACTTTTAATTTGACATCATCGGCATTAAAAGGTTTATGTATATAATCCACGGCTCCCAAAGACAATCCTTCACTTTCGTTACTTTCCTTATTAAGCCCCGTTATAAAAATGACAGGGATCGATTTTGTCTTATCGGATTTTTTAAGTTCTGTTATAACTTCAAAACCGCTCATATCAGGCATAATAACGTCCAGTAATATTAAATCGGGCGAAAATTCGTTTGCTTTTTCCAGAGCCGAAACCCCGTCAGCCGCTGTTAAAATATTATATTCCGAACGCAGTATATGAAATATTTCCATTAAGTTCGGCGGATTGTCATCTACAATAAGTACATTGTACTTCTTTTCCATCAACTACTCCAAAACTATTTTTAATTTTACAAATGAATCCATAGCGGATTTAAAATCAAATTTTTCCATACTTACGATTAATTCACCGCTTCCCGGTATCAAACGAAGTTCGTCGATTAAATCAAGACATTCAGGATCGCCTCTTTTTAATAATGGTTCAAGTTTTTCCAGCAGTTTTTGTGTCGCTGCCGTATCCAATTTTTGTGATAAATCAGAATTATCAGCTGTTTTAGAAACTAAAGGTTCAAGTTCTTTAAGCGCTTCGTTTAATTCTTTTTCAAACTCAGCCATTTGTTCCTGTGTAACCAGGTTTTTGCCGCCTTCCAATTGGTGTTCAATTTCTTCCGAAATTTGCTGCAAACGGAATTTTCCAAGCTGACCGGCGTTACTCCTTAATGTATGCGCCAGTCTGTGTCCAAGTTTTATATCGCCTGTATTTAAGGCGTCTGTTATTTCTTTAAATATATTACGGTTACTGTCTACAAAGTTATTTATCAATTTCCCGCGAAGTTCATCTTCGGCTTGAGCGTTTTTTGTTTTATCTTCTTTTTTCCAATTTATAGGTTTAAAGTATTTCATTAAACAATGCCATAATTCCTGTGATGTAAAAGGTTTTCCGACATAATCAACCATACCGCTCGTTTTATATAAATCCCGATCATGTGTCATAACATTTGCGGTTAACGCCACAATTGGGATGCCGGTATTTAATTTAAGAATTTTTGACGCTGCTTCAAGTCCATCCATAACAGGCATGTGCATGTCCATAAAAATAAGATCAAATTGTTTTTTACCTTCCCGCATTCTTTCAAGCACTTTATCAACGCCTACTTTTCCGTTTTCCGCTACTACTGTTTTAATACCTACCCTGAAAAGATGTTCACATATTACCTGCTGGTTCATAACGTTATCTTCGCATAACAAAATTTCGCCTTCGAATGTAGGTTTGTCAAGATCGCCTTGTATTAATCTTGTTTCCGGCATATTTTCGCGTTCCGAATCTACCGTATCAAATGAAAGTTCAAAACTGAACTTACTTCCCACACCCGGCGTACTTTCAATAATAAGTTCGCCGCCCATCATTTTTATAAGGTAATTTGTGATGGCAAGCCCTAATCCCGTGCCGCCGTATTTGCGGGTAGTGCCGGCTTCCGCCTGTGTAAAAGGATCGAGTACTTTTTTAATTTGTTCAGGGGTCATGCCGATCCCCGAATCTTTTACTTCAAAATACATTTTTACAGAGTTTTCGTGTGTTTCTTTTATAACGGATAAAACTTTTATTATTCCGGAACTTGTAAACTTTTCCGCGTTTGACAAAAGATTCGCTAGAATCTGGCGCAGCCTTACAGGATCGCCTAACGGAATTTTTCCGACAGAAGGTTCCGCGTAAAAATGCAAAAGGAGTCCCTTATCTTCAGTTTTGGGCAGAATCATGGTGCGGCACGCGGAAAAAATATCCGGCAAGCTGAAAGGAACTTTTTCCAGTTCCAGTTTGCCGGATTCAATTTTTGATATATCCAAAATATCGTTAATGATATGCAAAAGCCACTGCGAGTTCTCAAGAATATTGGAAAGATAGTTTTTTGTTTTTTCAGGTATATCGTCACCTAACGCGAGTTCTGAAAAACCTACAATACTGTTCATCGGCGTTCTAATTTCATGGCTCATATTGGCAAGGAACGACGATTTTGTCTGATTCGCTATCTCCGCTTCTTCGCGCGCTTTACGGCGTTCAAAACCGGAAATGGTCAACGCCATTAAATCCGCCAAAGATGAAACAAAACTCTGTTCCTCTATAGTCCAATCGCGCTTGTTCGGATATTTTTCGCATAAATCCTGTTCAACGCAAATAACACCTACCAGTTTTCCTTCTACATGAATCGGCGCGTCAAGCATAGCGCATATATTAGGACCGTATCCGCCGATTGTTATATTAAACTGAGATCTTTTTAAATCGCTTGTGACAATCAATCTTTCTGTTTTTAAACTATTCGCGTATTTTTCGTGCGGTTTTAAATCAAAATCTTCCTGTACGCTTATTTTTCCCGAGCTGCAGTCATAACAAGTAATATTTGTAAGAACATCGGAATTTTCTGTTATATTCCATATACTTACACGATTTGTTTTAAGCGCGATACCTCCCTGTTTTACAATTACATCGGCGGCGTCTTTTAACACACCCGCCGAAATTGCGGGTGATTTTGTTACATTCGCGAGTGTATCGCTTAATTTATGCGCGTATTTGTAATTTTCCGCTATATCACGCGTCTGCTCTTCAACAAGCGTTTCCAAACTTTTATTAAAACGGCGGCTTCTTATTAGAAAAACCGCGACAATTGAAAGCGCGAATAAAAGTAAAGCGGATAAAATTATCAGCATTACCATCAGCGGGCGCTGCGCTTCGGCAACCTTC
>Ga0123356_10001448_pt1 | contig 26210 bp, 23 predicted proteins | sample TergutEmb28metaG_2_FD_92546 | JGI IMG/M metagenome (GOLD analysis project Ga0123356, IMG submission 92546) | Embiratermes neotenicus P3 segment gut microbial communities from Petit-Saut dam, French Guiana - Emb289 P3 | ecosystem: Host-associated > Arthropoda: Insects > Digestive system > Gut ...
ACCGTCAGCTGGGGGGCAGGTGGCGAGGCAATGGCGTGCGACCTCCTCGCAGGTCGCGAACCACACGCCCGGAAGTGACTTCATGCGTGTGATCAGCCGATCCATCATCGCAATGCGCAACGCGCGTCCTGACACGAACGGGTGCATTACGATGTTCAGATAACCACCGGTCTGGTACTGCTGCCAGAATGCCGACCACCACATCTCCGACACGCGGTCTGGGTCGGTGAGGCGCTGCGCAGAGTTGCCGCTGCCGAGCCAGGCGAAACTATAGAACATCGCGTCGTCGATCGCATAGTGGAACGGCAGATTGATCATGCGGCTGTCGGGTGCATGATCCTGCTGATAGTACGGCAGGTGCGCTGCCGAGTCTTCGGAGGTGTACACGAAGGCTTCGCGTTTCAGCAATGCGCGCGAGTGGCTGCTGCGCGTTCCGACTGGCCGTCGTCCGGCGGTGCGCTCCAATGCCCTCGCAGTCTTGCGTAGGTGGTCTTCTTCGAGAGCCGGTTCCTTCGGCACGCGATGTTCCCACATGTGGTCGGCGATTTCATGCCCGGCGCGTGCCGTTGCACGCACGGCCTGAGGATAGAGCTCGCAGATGCGGCCTGGGGTGAAGATTGTTGCCTTCACGTCGTGCGAGGCGAACAGCTCGAGCAGCCGCCAGATGCCGACACGGCCGCCGAATTCACCCTTGGCGAGCTGCGCGGGCGGCTCGTTCAATAGGCGGCGCAGCAGCATCGCGTCGAAATCAACCGTCAGGTTGACGGCAATGCGGGTGCCGTGCGGCCAGGTGATCGATGGGATGAACTGATGCTGCGCGTCGTGGTGCCGGGCGACGGCGACGAGGTCGTCGATCTCCTTCGTGGTGGTGCTCATTCCGCCGCCAACCTAGCTGCTTCCGAGTCGTGGCCTCTCTGGTGAAAGTAGTTCTTCCGATAGAACTCGAGAATGAGGTCGCGGTACAGCGCTGGCGGATGCTGCGGCGGGTTTTCGGCGGAAACGCAGCTCGGCAGGCACTCGATCGTGACGTCGGGGTTTGGGCTGTGGAAATAGGCAATCGAGTAGCGGTCGGTGCCGGACTCGTTGATCACGCCATGCGGGGTGGAGAGGAACTGGTTGTTCGACCAGCGCCGCATGATGTTGCCGAGGTTGATCAGGAACGTGCCGGGAATGACTGGAGGCGGGAACCATTCCCCGGTGGGCAGGCGTATGGCCAATCCGGGCACGTCAGTACGCGCCAGTGCGGTCATGAAGCTATTGTCGGTATGCGGCGCGGTGCCGAAGGTATTCTCGCTCATGTCTTCCTGCGGTGGGTAGTGCAGGAAGCGCAGATTTGCGTGGCACTCATCGGCAAAATACGACGTGAAGAAGTCCTCCGGCATCTCCAGTGCGACCGCGAAGGCTGGCAGCATGCGGTCACACATGGCGTTGAGCGCCTGGAAATATTGGTTCATATCCTCGCGAAGGCCGGGCAGGCTGTCGGGCCACTGATTGCGGCCGCGCAGCGGAATGCCTGCCAGCACTCCGGGATGGTCGGCGGGTCGATCGTAACTGATAAAGAAGCTCTCGTTCTGGTTCGGCTTTGTCGCTTTGTGCACGGTCGAGGCCGCCTGTACGGACGCATTCATCGGCATGTAGCCGATGTTGTTCTGGTTCAGTCGCAGCTTTAGCTTTTCCTCCAGCGGCAGCGCGTGAAAGCTGCGGGAGGCAGCGAAGGCGCGGTCGATGGTGTGCTGCGGCACTCCGTGGTTCAGCGCGTAGAAGAAGCCGACGTTCTCGCAGGCGTGGCGCACATCCTGCGCGAGGCGCTGGAGGGCGTCCGGTTCGCCAGCGAAATAGGGGCCGTAGTCGATCACCGGGACGATGGCGGCTGCCTCAAAGTCCTTCACCGCCTTGGTCTGGAACAAGTGCATGGCGTTGCTCCGAATGGGTTGGCTAGGACTATAAGCAAGACCAAGCGTGGCGCAACGACAGGCAGTCTCGACAGGCGCTGCCGTTCGGGCCACGCTAGGGGAGCGCGGGGACAGTAGGAGACACCGATGGTGCAGATTCGCCAGATGGGACGGCAGATCGGCGTAGAGGTTACTGGCGTCGATGTGAAGGTGCTGGACGACGCGGATTTTGCCCCACTCTATCAAGCCTGGCTTGACTGCAACGTGCTGGTGGTGCGCGACCAAAAGCTCACGATCGAGGAATTCCTGAATTACAGCCGCCGCTTCGGCAGGATCGTGCCACACCCATCGAAGAGCACGCGGCATCCGGAGATTCCGGAAATCACCGTGCTCGGCGTCAACAAGTTCAATGCCGACGGGACGTTGAACCAGTCGATCTATCGCCGCGGTGCGGAAGGTTGGCACACCGACGGCGCCTATGACGAGGTGCCGTTCAAGGCGACCCAGCTTTACGCGCTCGCGATCCCCAGCACTGGCGGCGACACGATGTTTGCCAGCATGTATGCGGCCTACGACGCGTTGCCGGAACGCTTGAAGGTGCGGTTGGACGGACTGGTCGGTGGCTTCACGTATGGCGGACGGCGGAAAGCACGGGCTCTTCTCAACGAAGAAGACCGGGATTGGAAGCCGGTGTTCCATCCGATCATCCGGACGCACCCGGAAACCGGGCGAAAGGGATTATATTTTGACCCCGGCAAAATCGTCTCGATCGAAGGTATCGACGAAGCAGAGGCCAATGACCTGATTGACGAACTGATAGGTCGGATGATTCAGCCGGACGCCGAGTACCGACATAGCTGGCGGGTCGGCGATATCGTCATCTGGGACAACCGGTGTTCGTATCATCGCGCGGCCGGCGATTATCCACCGAACGAGGATCGCATACACTGGCGTGTGTCGATAAAGGACTTTGCCGAATCTACCCAGCTCGCTGCCGAATGACCGCGTGGTTGCAGGAAGGCGACGGCCGAGCCCGGTTCCCGGGCGCAACAGGTCGCGCGACCACGAGCCGCTCTGTTGCCGCCTGATCCCGGCACGCTTAGCAATTAGCGCGGCGATGGCAGTTGATGACGCGTATCAGCGGGGTGCGCGGCACACTGCGAGTGACGCGGAAATCAGGCACCTCGGCCCACGACGGTCCGGTATGGCCGCCGCAACCCTCGGGACGCATCCGTGGGCATGGGCGGCCATGACGGGCGTTTAGCCTTCCACCACCCGCTGTGTTTGGATGCCGAGCCCCTCGCATGACAGGCGCATCACGTCTCCGACTTTCAGGAACACCGGGTTCGGCTTGACGCCCATGCCGACGCCGGGTGGTGTGCCGGTGGCGATCACGTCGCCCGCGTGCAGCGTGATGAAGTGGCTGATATAACTGACCAGTTTCACTACACCGAAGATCATCGTCTTGGTGCTCCCATTCTGCATGCGTTTGCCGTTGACCTCGGTCCATAACGGCACGTTCTGCGGGTCAGGGATTTCGTCCTTTGTCACCATCCAGGGGCCGGTCGGACCGAACGTGTCGCAGCCCTTGCCTTTATCCCAGGTGCCCGCGCGTTCGATCTGGAACTCTCGCTCGCTCACGTCGTTGCAGACGCAATACCCGGCCACGTGGTGCATCGCTTCGTGCTCTGGCACGTAACGCGCGGTCTTGCCAATAACTATGCCAAACTCGACTTCCCAATCCAGCTTCTTCGACCCGCGCGGCAACTTCACCTCATCATTCGGGCCGCACATGGCACCGATTGACTTCAGGAAGATGATCGGCTCCTTGGGGACCGGTTGGCCCGCCTCGGCCGCATGGTCGGCGTAATTGAGGCCGATGCACACGTAGTTCATCGGCCGCGCGACGCAGGCGCCAATGCGCACATCCGGTTTAACCTTGGGCAGCGTTTCCGGATCGATGCCTGCGATCATCTTCAGCATCGGCTCGGACAGCGAGTATCCATCGATGTCGCGTACCAGAGACGACAGGCAGCGGATCGTCCCGTTTTTCTCGAGCAGTGCGGGCTTTTCGGCACCGGGTGGGCCGTAGCGCAGCAGCTTCATAGTCCATCTCCTCTTGATTTGGTTGTCATCTGGTAAGCGTCGTTGCGGGCAGGGCAGCGACGAGGCCATCTCGGTTACGATCTCCACACAAGCGAGATTGCGTCGGCGTTGCGCTTCTCGCAATGACAAGGGGCGCGCCTATAGCGTCAGCCCGCCGTCGATCACCACCGCCTGGCCGGTGACAAACTGCGCTTCGTCGGACGCGAGATACACCGCGAGCGCAGCGATCTCCTCCGGCGTGCCCAGCCGCCCCATCGGCTGGCGCGCGATGAATGCGGCTCGCGCCGCCTCGACGCCGCCGGCAGCCGCAGCATTCGCCCGGACACGTTCGTCGAGGCTCGGCGTCTCCACCGTCCCAGGGCATAGGCAGTTGCAGCGTATGCCCCGCGTCACGTAATCCGCGGCGACCGACTTTGTCATGCCGATCACCGCCGCCTTCGTTGCGCTGTAGATGAACCGGCTCGGCACGCCCTTCAGGCTCGACGATACCGACGCCATATTCAGGATCACGCCATGCCCGCGTTGTAGCATGCCCGGCAGGAATTCACTCATGGTGAGGTACATCGACCGTACGTTGAGTTCAAAGGCAAACGCCCATTCAGCGTCCGTCGCATCCAGAATCGTGCCCTGGTGCACAAAGCCGGCGCAATTGAAGAGGATGTCGGTGGCGCCGGCATCCCGCGCGGCTTGAGTGATGTCGGCGCCGTGCAGCACGTCCAGCTTGGCGGTGCGGATGTCGTCCGAGGCAATCTGGCGCACCTGCGCCTCATTCACGTCCGTGGCAATGACGCGCGCGCCCTCGGCGGCAAAGGCCAGCGCAGTGGCGCGGCCGATGCCCTGGGCCGCAGCGGTGACAAATGCGGTCTTCCCGGCAAGCCTGCCGCTCATGTGTGTCTCCTCGGTCACGACGGAGGCCTCGTCGATACGAGGTTTCGCCGACTCGCGAAAGGCCGCGGGGATCGGTCAGACTGCGGCCGCAGGCCGCCCCGCATCAGAAGTCCAATGTTCGGCAAGCCGAACCTCGGCAGCCCGACCCAAGCTACGAACGGACCAGTCGCGTTGGCCTCATCGCGACAGGGACACGCGGTTCGTCGGGCTACCCTGCTGTGCCGTACTCGCTCACGCCTCCCACGCCACAGCCTCCTCGTTTGCCCGCTCAGAACGCACCGCATGCCCGCGTGACGGTTATGCCGACGACCTGCTGGTGGAACATCGTGCGATAGTCGTTTCGAATCTGGTTGATGGCCACGAAGCTGCTGGGCGAGTCGGGAAGGGCGGTCAACAGCACCTTTGTGCGCTCGTGGAGCGTTTTGCGGCTGACCGGGCTCAGCCATCCGCCCGCGGCGTCATACACCGTGAAGCCTTGTGGAAGGGCCGGGGTCACCACCTGATCGATGAACGCGTCCCATTTGCTGTCGGTGACCTCGCCGTGTCCAGGGATGGAGCGGCCGAGGAAGAGCTCGAACACGAGCAGCGGTCCGCCGGACGACACTGGGCATCTCTCGGCGATCGAATCTGGGCCGGCATTGGGTACTAGTGCGCATGCCGCCAGCGCCGATGTGCAGCAGAATGCCAGCAGGGCCGGATGGCGCAGGGCCGGATGGCGCAGCGGTGTCACTGTCACATGCCTCATGGGCGGGACGTCGCCCGGTCATCGCAGGTTACGTTTGCAACGTTCAGGTGCCTGGGGTACCAGCGCACACTTCCGGGCGAGCCGCCATGCAGCTCATGACCGGTCGTGTCTCCGTTGCTCGAAAGAAGAACACCCACGCCGTGAGCCGGGCACAACCTATGACATGGCTGATCGACATCAATCCCCAAAGTCGCGTGCACACCGATTTTATGGACGGTGTGCCGTCGGATGCGCCGCGTTTCTGGGTGGCGCAGCAGCGAGCCGCACCAAATCGGAATTCCTCCCGGGCATTGCCGCGGATTGCGCAAGCCACGCAACGCGCTCATTGACTCAGCTGGCGCGGGGCCAGCGAAACAGTCGCATCACGACGCGAGACATCGAATACCCCAATGGTATCCACGACCACGGCCGGCCGTAAGCACCGGGTGCAGCTCGAGGAGCGGTTTCAGTGGTCTGGGAGGTCAGTCAGCGGTCATGTCGGTGGAAGTGGCCTCAGGGCGGAATTCGGCCGGCGTCTCCTCGCGCGCGGGGCGGTACTGACCAGCAACCCGGGAACGAATCGACGCACGCGGTGGTTCCGGCGGCGCGGTTGGGCAGGGCCCGGTCAGGGCGGCGGCATGAGGCGGCGGTGGTGAGGCAGTGGTTGCGGCTTGGGTCCATGGGGGATATATGCCGCGCGGGCCGTCCAGGATGCCGACGTAGCTCAGTGGTAGAGCAACTGATTCGTAATCAGTAGGCCCGGAGTTCGACCCTCCGCGTCGGCACCAGAAATACCTGTGATTTCAAGCATTTCATATGGACTTAAAATCAGCGTCCTGTCTACTCACCAACCTGGTCTACAGTCAGTCAACGTCAGCAGCCGGCCAGGTCGTTTAGTAGTCGCACCGGTGGGAAGCCAACGGGACGGTCCTCGCCGAAGAGGTGCCAGGCCGGGACTGCGACCGATTGCGGTGTCGCACGAGGTGCAGCGCCGACACCCGGTGCTTGGCCATAATCGGTGCCGCGCACAGAACGACGGATTAGACAGTGGCAGGCGCTGCGCAGTCCGCGGCCGTCGGAATTCGCCGGCCAGACCGTCCGCTTGGTCATCAGGCACTGTCGGATTTCGTCAACGCGCAGGGGGCTCGGCGTCACTCAAAGCATTATGGCCTATTCGTTGCAAACTTGGCTGATTTTCACTTCGAACCAGTCGCCAGGATTCTACGCGGGTACTACACCATAGACCAGACGGGCGGCTTGACTCTCCTCCCGGTGATGAGAGGAACTCGCCTTGGCTAGGTACCGCTGTCGGGTTCATCCTTCTCGTTTTAGTGAGTACTGTCGTGCTGGCCATGTTGATCGGGCTCTAAGCCCGGCCGCCGGCTCAGTTGAGGCGCGTCGCACCACGGGCTCAGACGCCCCATCGATCGTGGGCGCGGAACGGCTCGGGTTACAAAGCTTCACTCGCACCCAAACTTCAGCCGCAATGCCGCCGCCGTGCGGACTCGCCGCACCGCCAGTCTCTGCGCGCGACCACAACTGGAGAAGGTTCAAACCATGCGCAAGACAGTGATCGCTTTGGCGGCCGCCACGTGTCTGGTCGGTTTCGGCGCCGTTGGCACATCGGCAGCACCGGTCCCGCCCGCCCACTTGCTCGTCCAACCGGCAAACACTCGTATGGCCGACTGGCATAGCGGCCCTCGCGCCGACTCGCGCCATGGCCGCGGGGAAGGGCGGAACGAGGGGCGCGAGCACCGTTCGTCGTACGGAAACGACCACGGCTACAACCGCGGCTCTCACGGCTACAACGGTGGCAACGGCCGCTGATCTAATCCGGCGGTCACATTTAGGATTGCCGCGATCACCCTAAGTCTGACTTACGGTCTTCCACGCTTCGCCCCGCCAAGGGTAGATTGTATCAATACCCTCGGCGGGCGCCGAGATGACTGCGTCGGGGAGCCGGGTGAGAGACGCGGCGAAGTGCCGCGTGACGACGATGATCGAAGTCCGCTGCGGTCCGCGAAATCTCGATGCACGCCTGATGGCTGGACTGTTCTACCTGCCGCGCATCGATGGGCTTTGCGCCGACGCCTCGCGTACGGCGCCCCTCAGGCGAAGCAGATCGCCGATCGCTTTCACCTGGTGGGGTGCAATCGAGCGTCAGCTGAGCGGGTTGGGGCGTCCGATCCGCGGCCATCGAGCGAATCCTGGTCGCCTCCTTGGCGCCCACGGTTCATCACCGGGTCGCGAGACGGTGCATCGGGCAAACCAAGAGTGTTTAGCCAAATATCGGGGCGTCCGTTCCTGCTGGCGGCGTTTACAAAGGTTCGCGCCATACATGACCTAGGAGAGTTCGTCGCTACGATTACCCGGAAAGCTGCGTCTGTCCGACGCCAGCCCAGTCTTCATTGAGCGTGTTGCTTCGGCCGGTTGGCGTAGTCCTTGCCTGGCGATATCGACATCACTGGTACTGTAGGCACCTCCTCTCGACCAAATGGACCAGCCACTTTATTCTCCACCGGTGGCAAACTTTTAAGGAACATGGCAATTGCCACCGCGTCGGCCTTCGTTAAGTGCGAAAAGCCTTGCCAAGGCATAATCGGAGCGAGGATTCGCCCATCTGGTCGAACGCCTGTGGTAATAGCAGTCACGATCTGCTGTACGGTCCAGCCGCCTAGGCCAGTCTTCATATCTGGCGTCAAGTTCGGGCCGACGAACACACCGTGTCCGGGTATGCCAAAGCCGACATCAGAACCACCGAGATACCGTGCCGCGTCGGGCTGCCCAACAAAGTAGCCGGGCGTATGGCAATCATTGCATCCACTGATCGCAACGAGATACTTACCGCGATCGAGCTGCGGATCTGCGGCGTAGGCTGAAACTCCGACCGCGAAAGCGACTATCACACCCAGAACAAGACGAACTGCATCGTGACGCATCTCTTTACCCATCGATTGTTACATCTAAGACACATGACGTGTAACCAGGACGATCTCTTTGAACGGCATCGTTCGGTTCTGGTTTGGCGTCAGCCAGATGACCGGCAGGTCCGGATCTCGCGGTTCATCACTTGAATCCAGATCGGCATTGGCGATTCCATGGCGCATCTCACCGTCACGTATTCGACGACCGCTACACAATTTCGTTCTTGGCGTCGCGGACGGCCTGCTCGCCGGCTGGATTGGCAGGGGTATCATCGCCGCGGTTGGCGTCGCCCTCGCTTGTGGTTCATTGTGATGAAACATGCGAACAGCAAGATCGAGGCCAGGAGAAGGAAATCCTGCCGTCAAGACGATCTCCATGAGAGACGCGACAGATTGACTTACAGGAACAATCCGATTCCGGATGTGATAAGCAGCAGATTTACGGCAATGGCGAATTGTCGGTCCGAGAGCCGCCCGAAGATACCCAGGCCAAACCAGGTTCCCATCAGAGCAGCAGGCACGTACGCGAATTCGCCATAACCGAGCGGCTCGTGATGGTGGCTATGCGCACTGGTTGCTTTTATCACCGCCAAGGTCAGCACCTGCATAATAAGGATGAACGGCTGAAACACACCTCGCTGCTGCTTCTTGTCCCATCCTTTCAAGCCACACCAAATCGTCACGAATGCTCCTGGGAAGCCAGCGAATCCGCCTGTGATGCCGCCAACCAGACCTGATAGCATGTCGCCAACCCTACCAAAGTTGCGACGCAACGTGGTTGGCTTTCGGAATAGCATAATCGCACCGTAGCTGATCAGAAATACGCCCATTAAAAGAGCGAATGAGCGAGGCTTTACGTGCCACAATAGATAGACACCGATCGGGAGGCTCAGGATGCCGCCGATCAAAAACGTCGAAAGAGACTTCCATTCGACCGCGTCGCGGATTGCCCAGACGCTCAGCGTTTGGATTGCAATGCTGCAGACGACCATCAGCTCCACGATTTGAAGCGGCCCGTTCATCAGATGCACTAGAAGAGCGCCGCAAATCGCCGAAAAAGCGAATCCGGCAACACTGGAAAGTGTCGCAGCAAGAAGAATAGCAAGCAACACGTACACGCTAATACTCATTCCGAAGGCGAAGTCCATGAGCTCGGCATAGAGAATAAGTCCCATCGCACCGACTCCGACCAGAAGGATGCCGTTAAGGCCGGTGTCTTGCGGCTGTAACCGAGATCGCACGCTTCTTGCCTGACGGGCTCCGCGAGGTTGAATCAACGATCCGCAATGATGATCGGCTCGTTGCTGCCCCGCCCGCTCCAGGATTGCCTGTTCCCAATTGAGGTCAGATTGGGCCATCGAAATTTCTCCTCGTCGATCGTGCCCGTTCAGTTTCCGTGCAGCGAAATCGTCGGGGCACGTCCTCTGCCACCCAATGTTTGGTAGTCGAGGTAGTCCGTTCGTGTACGACGGGATTATCGTGTACGGCGGACGCAAGTCCGTGCATCACGCATCAGGCCCGACCACAACCTGCTAAACGCAGTAGCGTGCTCATTCCGTTGATCCGGCTCCGCTGGACTCCGCAAGAAAAGGGCCCTGAGCGTCTCTGCGCGTTGCTGCCGGGCCGCCTGAACGACATCCAACACGTCAGGGTTGAATGTTTCTGACTCAAACCGACGATCATGCATAAGGAATGCTTCTTAGCTGGTGCCGTTCCGACGATTTATGGGGTATCATTTCGCTACGATGTTCGGCGATACTGCCGCCAACTGCGTCGGCGCCGGAGCAAAGAGCTCTCGAAGATTCTGCCGAGGACCGCCCCATCTCCGAGGATTGAGAGGTAGTGCCGCGCATGTCGCCAGCGGCAATCGGCCGAGAAATTTTGATAACGAAGAAATTCCACGCATGTCCCGTTCCCCCCGGAATAGACCGCTCATGAACGTCCCTTGCTACGAACCGGCTCACACTTGCCGCTCGGGGCTCATCAGTGCCGCGATCGTGACGTGCGAGTCATAAAACCGGTCTGAAAAAGTTGTAAAATATCTCTGAGGGACCGAGGCGTGATGGACATGTATGAGTTGGGCCCATTTCTCCTGGACACGCCTAAGGGTGTGCTGCTCCACGGCAGTGAGCCGGTTGCGCTTGGACAGCGAGCGGTTGCCCTGTTAGGGGCATTAATCGAAAGACCCGGCGCACTGGTTTTAAAAGACGCGCTGATCGCGGCCGCCTGGCGTGGCCAGGCGGTCGATGACGCCAATCTCGCCGTGCAGATTGCGGCGCTGCGTCGGGTGCTGGGCACGGCGCCCGGTGGAGACCGCTGGATCGAAACCATGCCTCGTCGCGGTTATCGTTTCGTCGGCCCGGTGGTCGCCAGAAACGAGAATGCCGTTACTGCAGCGCCGCCGCAGGTCGACGCGTCGCGGGGCGGCGCGCCGATCTGGCATGATGCAGCAGAGCGTCGCCAGGTTACTGCGCTCTCCTGCGAACTCGTCGGCTCAGGTGCGGACGCCGGTGGCATCGGTCTCGAAGACCTGCGTGACGCAATCGGGGACTTTCGGCGCTGCGCCTCGAAGACAGCCGCACGCCACGCAGGAGTGATCTACAGACAACTCGGGAACAACTTGCTCGTCCTGTTCGGTTACCCCGAGGCACACGAGCACGATGCCGAACGAGCGATCCGTGCCGGGCTCGAATTGTGTGCGGTGATGCCATGCCGGGTGGGTATCGCGACGGGCATGGTCATTGTCGGCGAGTCTGTTGGGGACGGTGCGGCGCCGGACCGCGAGATTGTTGGCGATGTCCCGAACCTGGCCAACCGACTACTGACGTCGGCAGAGCAGAACACGGTCGTGATCGATCGGGTGACCCGGCGCCTGATTGGCAACCTGTTCCGTTGCCGAGATCTCGGCACACTCGACACGAACGGTGACACCGAGCCTACGCGCCGTTGGCAAGTGCTGCAGGAGAGCACCGTCCCCAGCCGTTTCGACGCATTGCGTGGCCCGCAATTGACCCGGCTGGTTGGCCGCGACGAGGAGATCGACCTGCTGCTGCGTCGCTGGGAGCGTGCCAAGGCCGGGGACAGCCAGATCATATTGATCTCAGGCGAGGCGGGTATCGGCAAATCGCGCATTACCGTGGCATTTGAAGAGCGCTTGAAGGACGAGCCGTATTTTCGTCTGCGCTACTTTTGCTCGCCCCATCACCAGGACAGCGCGCTGTTTCCGGTGATCGACCAACTCGGCCGGGCGGCTGGGTTCACGCGCAAGGATCCGTCCGAGTCAAAATGGGAGAAACTCGAGGTTCTACTGGCTCGCGCCGCGCCACCAGATGAGGACGTGGCTTTCCTTGCCCATCTCATGTCCCTGCCCCCTTCGGAGCGCCATCCTCTGCCAAATCTCAGTCCGCAGCGGAAAAAGGCAAGGACGCTGGAGGCGTTAATCCGTCAGCTCGAGGGCCTGGCGTACGAGTTGCCATTGGTGATGGTATTGGAGGATGCGCATTGGCTCGACCCCACCTCGCGGGAGCTTCTCGACCTCACCGTCAAGCGTGTCCGCAAGCTGCCGGTGCTGTTGATCGTGACGTTCCGTCCGGAGTTCCAGCCGCCGTGGACGGGCGAGCCGCAGGTTAGCATGGTGGCTCTCAACCGTCTCGACCGGCGTGACTGCACCACGTTGATAGCAGAGATCACTGGCAGCAAGGCGTTGCCCGACGACGTCGTCTCCCAGATTGCCGAGCGCTCCGACGGCGTGCCGCTGTTCGTCGAGGAACTGGCCAAGGTGATGATCGAGAGCGGTCTGCTGACCGATCAAAGTGATCATGACGGTGTGGTCGGTCGGCTACGGTCGCTGGCGATTCCGGCGACCCTGCATGGATCCTTGCTTGCCCGACTGGATCACCTGGCGCTGGTGCGCGAGGTCGCGCAGGTCGCCGCCGCGCTGGGCCGGCAATTCTCGCACGAGCTGATCAGCGCTATCGCGGCCATGCCTCGGCTGCAACTGGAAGCGGGACTAACGCAATTGGTCGATGCGGAGCTCGCGTACCGACGGGGCGTCCCGCCGGACGCGGAATACACGTTCAAGCACGCGCTGGTTCAAGACGCCGCCTATCAGTCGATGCTCAAGAGCCGCCGTGCGTACCTGCACGCACGCATTGCCGATGTGATGGAGAATTCCTTTTCCGACCTTACGGAGGCGGAGCCCGAGACGCTGGCCCGCCATCTCACGGCGGCAGCACTCGCGCAGAGAGCTATACCGTACTGGCTCGCTGCCGGACGGCGAGCGTACGAGCGCTGGGCGCTGAGGGAGGCGATCGTTCAGCTCAACGCCGGCATCGGCCTCCTTACCGAGGTACAGGATGAGACGGTTCGGATGGAGCTCGAATTGGATCTCCAGTATGCGCTGGGGCTAGCCTGCAGGGCTGCTAAGGGCTGGATGGCACCTGAGGTGGAGGGGGCATTTTCCCGCGCCCATGAATTGTGCTTGAGGACCGGCAAGACGGCCGAATTGCCGCAAGTGGTGCGGGGAATTGCGAATGTGCACTGGGCGCGTGGCAATCCGTCAGCGGGAAAGATCTTGATTTCTCAACTGCTCGAAAGTGGCGATATAGAATCGGACGACGACCAGTTGATGGTGACGCACGGCTTGATGGGATGCCTGCTTGAGCAGCTCGGTGAGCGATCTGAAGCGGAAGTGCATTTTGCGATTGCCGACCGTCTTTGCAACCCTAAACGACAGCTTTCCGCCACGTTCTGGCTTGGGACCGATTTCGTTAGTACCTACCGCTGTCATCACGCGTTCAATCTGGCCTCGCTCGGCCATGTGGACGCTGCGGTGGCCGTTGCTCGAGACGCGGTGGCCCTTGCGCGCCGTACGGGAGATTCGCTGAGGATAACCCTGGTGCTGATTCATGCGGCGATGTGCTTGGTCGGATTGAACGATCCGGTCAGTGCCGATTCTTTCGCCGAAGAAGGCATGGCGAGGGCCAGGGATCACGGGTTCGTCGCCTTGGAAAGCAAGGCACGATCAATTCTTGGCTGGACATCCGCTTTGCAGACCGGAGCGCGCGAGGGTGCAAGCGACATCCGCGAGTCAATTGCCTCGGCGCGGTCTAGCGGCGAGGACCTGATTTTGTGGTTTTTGTATCTTATGCTCTCAGAAGCGGAGCTTGCGACCGGCGACCCGAACGCTGCTGCTGAGGCCGCGAACCAGGGATTGCATTGGTGTGAAAGGATTCCCCAAAAGAAGGGCCATATCGGTCACCTGCATTACAATCACGGCGACGCGATGGTGAGACTGGGTGACCGGGCGCAGGCGGAAGCAGACTATCATCGGGCGCTGGCATGGTCGCACGAGCACGATGAAAAATGGGATGAGCTGAATGCCGCGCTTCGGCTGGCGCGCCTGTGGCAGGCCGAAAACCGTGCAACCGACGCCCGCGATTTGCTTGCTCCGGTCTACGGTTGGTTCATTGAGGGCTTCGATAACTCTGTCTTGCAGGACGCGAGAGCGCTGCTTGAAGAACTGGCCGTCACGCTTGACTGCGTCGAGCGTGTGACGGAGCCGACCCGTCATCCTAAAGTATATGATCGCCTGGTTGATAGGGGGTGAGACAAGGTCCTCGCGCGGGTCATTGGTACGTTCGAAACCCGACTTGATCGCCTCGGGCTACGGCATGTAATGCACCTGCGCGATAGCCTCACCAAATTGGTAACCCGGAGGCGGCGCCGCACTTGCAACGGCCAGGTTACCGAAGACCATTGCCAGAGTTGCGATTACGGCAAAGAGTATCTTACGCATCAGAAAGTCCTCGGATTTGACCACAGCGGGCCATAAGCGTCGCAGGGTCCTGTTGCCAGCATTCCTAACTTTCGTCGCCTCCAGGCCTTCAGCAGACGTTCTGTTTTGAACTCGGTGGGGTCGGGATTACTCATTGCGTGACGACCAGACACTGAAGCATTTCAGAATAAGTTCGGAGTGCGCCTGGATGGTCCCGCTGGATAAGGCGGCAACATTGGTCCCTGATTGTCTCAGGCCGGCTGGTTCGACGTCGGCACCCTCGGCCGATGCCTTATTGACCGCGATGGGGATCCGCACGGCTTTCACCCGTCGCCGCCCTCGAACCGGGGGCACGGCTGTCCACTGACGAGGTGAAAGCCGTTTACTGAAACAAACGTGCGACTATGCCCGGCTTGGGTGGTTCGAGCCCCAGTGCCTCGCGTGTTGCAGGAGTAATAATTTGTCGTTCAGGACCGTCACGAACACACGATATGTCCCATGGATGTTGTTCACAGTCTGGTTTGATTTGGAGGACTGGGGGCGCTATGTCTTCGATGGGCGCTCCCGCCGCAGTTCCTGCGATCGACGCTGCAGAGAACCCAATCAAAACCACGAGTGCATGACTAATTCCCGTAGAGATGCGGGTCATAGATCGCGCTACGTTTCGTGGCCTAGTTTGTCTGTTCAGGATAACCGCCATTGGAGTGCATCGCGCGGGCGTATCGCAGATTTGCGGTGTCATGATAGGGCCTCAGTTGACTGGTGCAGTGTATCGCTTGTTCGCCGCAACATGGGCTCGGGCATCGCGGACGATCGATGACCTCATGGGTCAAAAATGACGGTGACCGTCGATTGGAACTTGACCTCTCTGGTCATGACCTGGCGCCGAGGAAATGCCGTTTATGTTCGGCTCCAAAGGTAGGCGATCATGTCCGTGGCGACACTCCGGCCCTTGCTTTCAAATCAAATCTGCTGGCGCCGTTGGCTGCCTGTGGAACAGCCGAACAGGTAGTGCCTGTCTCACCCCTCGGTGGCAGAGGCGGAAGCAGGCTTGGGAGGAATTTGTTTGACCCGAGTCACCCTCCCGGCGGTCTTATTTCAACCTGACTCGGGTTCCGCAGCCCAGGAAGCAGCCCGTCGCACCCCTCCGTGGGCGGCCGATTCTCGCTGCGGGCAGTTGGCCATCGGCTCACTGCCGGTTCTTCCTCTGAGCCGGACCGCTGCTATAGTCGGTACACAACGATCCTGGGGGCAACAATGCGACGCATGACCCGACGCAGTGCGGCCGGTCTGATTGGCTTGGCATCCTTGGCGCCGGCGATCATTCGCCCGGCGCACGCGCAGCAGAAGATGTTAGCGATCGGCATGACGTTGCCACTGACCGGCACGCTTGCCTTGCAGGCCGGGCAGGTCCGCGATGCAGTGCTTTACGCGATCAGCGAAGCGAACGAGAAGGGCGGCGTCGCTGGCTACCAATTCCGCGATCTCTCGTTCGACGATGCCTCGCCAACCACAGGGCAATACGATCCGGCGCTGGCGGCAACGAACGCACGCAAGTTGCTGCAGGATTCGGCGGTGATTGCTGCGGTCGGGCCGCTGAACAGCGGTTCCGCTAAGGCGGTAAGCCCAATCTATAGCCAAGGTGGTATGGCGACGATCAGCGGCAGTGCGACGAATCCCGACCTCACCGATCCGAAGTTCGCGCAGGTGTACCACCCTGCGGGTCCGCTGATCTTCTTCCGTACCGTGACGACAGACGCATATCAGGGGCCAAATCTGGCCAACTATTTCGCCGAGAAGCTGAACGTCAAAAAAGTCGTCGTGCTGGACGATGGTGGCGCATATGGCGTTGGCATGGCGGATGCGTTCGCGGCGCAGGCAAAGAAAAAAGGCATGGCGGTGCTGATCCGCGACCGCCTGGACCCGTTGAATGCCAATTACACGGCGGTGCTGACGCGGGCGAAGAGTCTCGGCACGCAGGCGCTGTATTACGGTGGCGATCCGGCAGCTGGAACGAAGGTGGTGAAGCAGTCGTACGACATCCTGCCCGACATCGTGAAGGGCGGCGGCGATGGCGTGCACACGCCCGACATGCTGACTGGCGGCGGCATTCCGGCAATCCAGGGATGGTATGCGACATCGGCCGCCGCGCATGTGCTGGACGAACCGCAGGTGCGGCCGTGGGTAGAGCGCTTCATCGCCAAGACCGGCAAGCAGCCGGCCGACTACTCATTCACCTACTACGACGCGACGCAGGTGATCTTCGATGCAATCGCCCGCGTGGCGAAGTCCGGTAAACCGATGAACCGCGCCAATGTGCGCGGCGCCATCGAGACCGTCAGCCTCGACACGCTGCAGGGGCACATCTCGTTCGATGCCAACGGCGACATGACGTCGAAGGTAGTGTCCATCTTCCAGGTGCAGTACGACAACAAGGCGTCCATGGGCGACGTGGTGCACCAGTTCAAGTACATCGGTGTCGCTCCAGAGGTATGACGACGTGAGAAAGGACGAACTTTGGGGTCAACTTCCGGCTGCACGTCGTGTCGACGACCATGCCAGGTTCGGTAGCTGACGATTAGTTGCAGACCTTTAGATTCGCGACGAACCATGCGGGCCTGGCGTGTCGAGACAACTCAGGACCTTTTCGGGTTGTGGCACGCACGCGTGCCAACGGCAGGACGAGATTCCACGATTAAGGGCAGCCTGTGCAACAGTTTGATGCCTGGCGATGCGCAGGCCGCTTTGGCCATTTTGAAGCGCTCCAGAATGCGGGCGAAGCCGACGCCGCGCGCAGTCTCCTTCAGCGTTTAGATGGTTTGAGTGGTGAACTCGATAAGCAGGTCTTCGTTTCATTCACGTTGCCGTCGAGCCCGCCAAGCGACTGCATTGGGCGATAGCGGTTTTTCTTCCAGAAGATGTCGTCCTCGACGTTGAGCTGCCGAATGCGCTTGACGCTGTCTCGAGCCGTAACGAGCGACCCTGCAAACTGGCCCAGGGGACGGCGCTGAGTTGGTACAAGGCTCGGACGATCATCGTCGCGACTGTCGTCTCGCCAGTGTTTGTCGGCTAAGGCGCTCAGCCTCGTGGTTCAGTCGGGATAGTGAGTCGACTGGACCACTGTCGATACCACCCGACGGTCCACTCGATTGCAAGTCGATCAATGCCGCATGACCTCTTCGAGGATACCAACGCCAGCGATGTGGTCGCGGATGATGGAATCGATGTAGTTGGGGGGCGCGTCGGAACCTTCATCGGTGAGCAGCCGGCCAGGACGGGCCGGCGCGCGCCCAAAGCCGCAAGGGGCCGCGATCCCGAAACCCGTCAGGTATTTACGCGCCGTCAGGATTTGCTCGTGCACATGGAAGCCGTTCAGGTGGTGGATGAGGCCCAGGTAGACATGCGCGCTGCCAATGCGAAGATTCGACAGCGGTTTGAAGAACTCGTCGCCGGGGGAACCCAAAGTTGGGATATGGACGAAATCCACGGGCCGGTCCGACGATGCCACGGCCGCATTGACCAATAGGACAGAGCCCGTCAGATCCTTTGGCTGCCGACTCGGCCATCCGTTCAGCGTGCCGAAGCATGTGTGATAGCCGAGTGGCACTTCACGAGGTATGTGCGGCGAGATTGCCCGGCTCGGCGCCATGAGTCGCAGGGCCTCCTTTTCCGCTGCCGCCAGTCCGTCCCTTGCCAATGTCGTCTCGAGGTAACGGTTCTCGACCGCGAGGTCCCATTGGATCGCAAGATCAGACGGCGGAATCTTGTCTATCATCTTCCGTACTTCGGCGCCCAGCGCCTCGGTGAAGCCCGGCACGATCCGCTCGTGATCCGCCGGATTAGGGAAGAAAGAGGTTACCGCACTATAGGTCAGTGGTAGCGATACCTGCAGCCGAAGATGGGGGGGAAGCACCCCTTCCTTCTTCAGTTGGCGGAATATGTAGTACGAGCTGATCGCGTCGCGGGTGTAACCCAATCGCCACCCGGGATCGCCGAACCGAACCTTGTGGACGCCCGGTCTGACGCGGAATTGAAACTGGTCATGCAAACCGCGCGGCCGCCACTGCTCAACACCATTCTCATCCGGTGCCGGCCGTCGAAGTGTTTCAAGCTGTGGGTGGCCATTGAGCACTCGATAGGCCAGACCGTCGATCCAGTACTGACGCTCACCAATCTCGCCGTCTGGGATGTATGATAGCCAACGTCCGAGAGCGCCGCCGAACACACGAAACACCTCCTCAGCCGTTTCAAGGGGAATGCTTCCTACGAGCAACAGTTCCTGACCCACGAGTTAACCTCCCACGCTATCACGGTCATTCAGGCAGCTTCGCCGCGATCTCTGGATCGTCCTGTCGCGCCTTGTGCCCTTCCCACGCGCACCTGATCACCCTTGCGGGCGGTCAGCGGAGGTCCGCTCGCATTCTCATCCATGCGAGGGATGTGATCGAGCAGTCGCGCGAGCAGCTCCTTGAGCTGCACGCGTTCCTCGGCACTATAGATTGACAACAGCGCTTTCTGCCTGATCTTTGCCATAGCGCTGATCTGCGCATGCAATCTCCAGCCAGCCGCGGACAGTTCGATCGCCCGCTCACGGCCATCCGCCGGATTGCTGGTGACTCTCACCAAACCACGCCGGCCAAGTTCAGCAAGTGCGCGGCTCACCGCACCCTTGTCCGTACCCATGATGTGCGATGCCGTCGCTGCCGTGATCGGTGCCTCGTGTCCGACTACCCACATGACCCGCCACTCGGTCAGGCCAATGCCGAACGCCTCACGGTACAGGCGTGCCCCACGCGCTGACAGCAAGTTGGCCACCGCTCCGATGAGATAGGGAATGCTATTGCGGTAGCCAGGCCGGTTGGTAGCTTCCGCGAAGGGCTTTGTCGAGGGCTTCATGTTGCTGATAGACATCGGACCCAGGGTTCAAGTTAAGTGAACAACGATAGCAGCCGGCTTGATGGGGTCCAAGCGCGACGCGAACCGTTGACTCGGCAACTTTTCGCATGATAAGTCTCCGGGAACAATAAGGAATGATGCCGCCGATCGGGTTTGCTCCCGATCGAAGGAAGGAGGACGGCCATGTTCCTGCGCAATTGGTGGTATGTCGTCGCATGGAGCCATGAAGTCCCATCTGGCGAGCTGGTGGCTCGAAGGGTTCGGAACGAACCAATTGTGCTTTACCGCAAGCAGGATGGGACAGTGAGCGCGCTCGAGGATCGGTGCTGCCATCGCCTCGCTCCGCTCTCTCGCGGCCGCCTCGAGGGTGATGATCTGCGCTGCATGTACCACGGCATCAAGTTCGCAGCCTCAGGTCAGTGCATCGAGATTCCCGGTCAGGACCGGATTCCGTCCGGGGTCTCGGTCCGCACCTATTGCGTGGTTGAGCAGGATCGGTGGATCTGGGTTTGGATGGGAGAAGTTGCGCGAGCCGATGCGTCGCTGATACCGGCCGCGCTTGGCCATGAGGATCCCAACTACATCATCGACACCGGCGAGCTGACGTACGATGCGAATTACCAGCTCATTCATGACAACCTGCTCGACCTCACCCATTTGTGCTATGTGCACGAGAACACGCTCGGCCGGAAGAATCCCGAATGGGGAAGGGCGCAACCGACTGTCGAATCGCTTCGTTACGGGGTACGGGTCGCGCGGTGGATCAGAAATCATACCGTGCCACCTTACATGTCGGCCTCGCCCAGCATGCGAGTAGACCAGTGGTCAACTTACGACTTCGTCGTGCCCGGTGTGTTCTTGCTCACCACGACCTTGTACCCTGTCGGGATAGCTGATGCACATCCGCACGGCCCGATCGACTTGAGGCCATTGTACACTTCGGTTACTTCGCAGGCTGTGACGCCGGTCAGCGAAAAGGAAACCATCTATCGCTATTCAGGTGGCCAGCCTGTCTGGCACGCGACAGAAGAGACAGTGAAAGCGCAGCTCGCTGCGTTCGACGTTGCTTTCCTCGAGGACAAGGCGATGATCGAAGCACAACAGAAGGTCATCGATCACTCACCCGGTAAGTGGATGATGACGCTTGGCTTCGACCGCTCGGTCGCTCAGTTCAGACGGCTTATGGCGGACCTAATCGACTCGGAGACCTCGCCGGGTGAACCTCGCTCTTCGCCGCTACCGGAGCCTGTCGTCGCCACGCCGGCCAGCTGATAACGCTGTGCGCAGGGGATCCTGCCACGTTCATCCGAACGCTTGGTACGTCGGCACCTGGTTTGAAGAAGTCTCGCTTCGACCCCTTGCCACAACGCGACCGCGGCCATTGATGCGGCGGATCGAGGTAGGTTTTCTGAATGAGGTGCGGGTTAGGGGCAGACATCAGCTCGGAGGCGGGGATTGACCGGAACGATCACCCAGCCCGACAGTAGCGTTGGTGCGAGCTGCTGGGAACCGATGCGGTGGAGATCGACACTGACAAGATCGACGAGGCGGTGCTGGCCCTGCTGTACCTGACGCTTCATGACTGCTTCAGAGCGTGGAAGGGTTTCGACTGGGATGCGATGGATCGGTTGTATCGCAAGGGCCTGATCCACGATCCGGTCGGCAAGGCGAAGTCTGTCGTGCTGACCGACGAGGGGCTCGCGCAGAGCGAGCGGCTGTTCAGAAAGTTGTTCGCTAAACGCACGGCGTCGGATCAGCCAGCTGAGTCAGCAGCTCGGTCCCGGAGATGATTCATCGGCGGCGGGCTGCTGCAGCTGGATCTTCCGCGGCAGAAGCTCGTCGATTCGATTGATGAGATGGCCATGTGCTATCCGATCGAGCGGGCAGCCGACAGCCACGTCTACCACAGCGGACGCGCAAGCGATGCAGGCTGTCTCCTTGCGGAGAAGCCGGAGCGAGTTACTCTGCCGTCACTAGCTACCAGTAATTCTAGCATTGTCGGCATGCTTCGGCCGGGCGAAATAGGCCTAAGCCGTTAGACCTGCCCTGTGCGGGCCGGAATGGGGTCGTATTCTATGCTCTTTTTCTAGAGGAGATGCCCGAGATGCCATGGCGCGAACAGGCCAAGCGAGTTCTTCCTCAGCCACTGATTCGCAAGCTTCGGTCGTCGGCGGTTGATCCGGACCGGCTTCGAGCGGCGTTCGGAAAATGGAAAGTAGACGGCATCGATTTCCAATCGGGCCTCGGCGACGCGAGCAACATTCTCTACGGATTAGTTCGCGCTTTGCACCCGAACGTGTGCGTCGAGATCGGGTCCGCACACGGCAAGTCGGCGTGCTGCATAGGCCTTGCTCTCAAAGAGAATCGTCACGGCAAGCTGTACGCCGTTGATCCGCACGCTCCGACGGAGTGGAACGACGACAACTCCAACGACACGTTCAAATCAATGCGCCGAAACCTCCATGCCGTCGGTGTAACGAAATATGTCGAGATCGTGCGGAAATTCTCGCAGGATTTCGCCGCCTCGTGGACCGGCGAAATCGACATCCTATTCATTGATGGCGATCATTCCTACGAGGGTGTGAAGCGCGACTGGGAAATGCTGCACTCAAGGGTCAGTCGGTTCGGCGTCGTGATCTTTCACGACACTATCTGGGATCTGAGACCCGTGGGAGAATGGTATCGCGCCGAAATGGGCGTTCCGCGCTTCGTCGATCAGCTACGCAAGGAGGGATTTCCGGTCATCACCCTAGACCGCGATTACGGCACGAGCTTGGTTCAGCCGCGCAGGAACGGCGTACCACTTACGTTCGCGACCTAGAGCCTACTGTTCATCTTGCTATTCCTTGAAAGACACGTGCGCATCATCCTGCGCGCCCTCCGAACCGCCGCACGCTACGCATCCAATTCACCGGGAAAGGTCATGGCGCCATTTGAACAAGGCAGATCACGATGAATGAGCGGTTTCTGTTGTTCGATTGCGAAACCGTGCCTGATCTCGCTGCCGGTGGGCGCATGCTGGGGATGGCTGGTGCTCCGGACAGCGAAGTGCGTCGTCGGCTCGGTGAGCATTATGCGAAGGATGGCCAGGCACCCGAGGCCGCGTTCGTCAAGTGTGCGCTGCATCGGATCGTGGCGCTGTCAGTAATGCAGGTCGATACCTCGCCCCCCGACGTCGGATTCCGGATTACGTGGCTCAGCACTCGCCATTTCGGCACATATCCCGAGGCCGAGATCATCAGGCCATTCGTCTCATCGCTGCTCGAGCCGTGCCCGATGACCCCTTACTTGGTTGGCTTTAATTCCAGTGGCTTCGACCTGCCGCTGATCCGGTATCGCGCGCTCGCTCTGGGCATTTCCGCTCCGGCCTTGCACAAGCGGGCTGGAAACCCGAGGGACTACTTCTTCCGCTTCGGCCGCGACCACATTGATCTCTGCGAAAGACTGTCAAACTTTGGTGCGACGAGCCGACCTTCGCTGGCCGAGTTGTGCGCGATTTGCGATATCCCCGCGAAGATCGGTGGCATCGACGGCAGCCAGGTGGAGAGCCTCGCCTTGCTGCAGCGTTGGCAAGAGATCGCCGCGTACTGCGAAACCGACGTGATGGCACTCTATCTGCTTTTCCTGCGTTATCAGTTGGTGGTGGGCGAGCTGACGCCCGAGGGATATGCCGCGTCTATGGTCGGTGTGAATTCGTTTATTGGTGAGAATTCGAGCAAATGGTCCCATCTCGCACCGTTCACCACGCATGCTTCTGCAGTGTCCATCGCCACCTCCGTTCGCGCCTGAGAAGCCCGCGCCGCGAGCCCAGAACACCGATTCCATAGACAGCAAGAACGCTGCCTATGTTATGGCCATTGTTAAGCGTCACACCGTCACGTGTACTGACATCCATCGCCTCAAGGCTAACAACGTTTCCAGCGAGCCGGCGTCTATATCCGTCTCACAATTTAGTCCAATTGTGAGACGGATCGACCGCAGAATGCTCAGATCGAATGTGGCACCGAACGTCTGTGAGGAAATTCTCGCCATTTCATGTGGGCCGACAGCAGGGGTGTTACTGGCGGCGATAGTGCGGACAGGATTGGAATATGACGGACACCGGTGGAAGTGGGCGCGCGCTGACGTCGGGTCAGCTGCTCATCCTGGACGCGGCCCGGACGCGCGCCCTACTGCCGTTCGAGCTTCTCATCCCGGCATTGCGCGAAGCCTTTGTTGATGGCGCGACCGTGCCGCTGCGGCACCGTCATGACCTGCCGCAGGCGGATGGTACTGTGGCATCGTTGCTCCTGATGCCAGCCTGGCGCGCGGGCGGTCTACTGGGCGTGAAGCTCGTTTCGGTCTTTCCGGGCAACGGCGCGCATGGGCTGCCGGCGGTGTCCTCTAGCTACCTGCTCTGCGACGGAGAAACCGGCCGGCATCTTGCGCTGATCGACGGGACAGAAATCACCGGCCGGCGCACGGCGGCGGCGTCGGCGCTCGCCGCCTCGTTCCTGGCCCGCCCCGATGCGGCGGTCCTGCTCGTTGTCGGGGCGGGGCACATCGCCGGCCTCATTCCCAGCGCCTATGCCGTCGTTCGGCCGATCCGGCATGTTCTGGTGTGGAACATCCGTGCTGCGGGTGCCAAACGCCTGGCCGCGCGCCTTCGCACGATCGGCTTTACGGCCGAAGCGGTCAGCGACCTTGCGGACGCGGTGCGGAGGGCCGACATCGTCTCCTGCGCCACTCTCGCGCGCGCGCCGCTGATCCTCGGCGAGTGGCTGCGCCCCGGCGTACATCTCGATCTCATCGGCAGCTTCACTCCGGCAATGCGCGAGGCGGACGATACGGCAGTGCGCCGCGCCCGCGTTTTCATCGACACCGACGCCGCACTTGCTGAGGCGGGGGACCTGGTCGGCCCACTCGCCAGCGGGGCCCTCCGGCGCGCGGATATTGCGGGCGATCTTGCCCGACTGTGCCGTCGGGAGGTGCCCGGGCGCCGCGCTGCCGGTGAAATCACGTTGTTCAAGTCGGTGGGCAGCGCGCTTGAGGACCTGGCGGCCGCCGCGCTCGCCTATCGTGACCCCACGGTTACTGATGTCGAGTGACCGTTATTTCTGCGACTGCAAGATGAACGAACTGGAAGCGGGCCAGCTCGTGCGGGTGCTCCCCGATTGGAAGATGGGATCGCCGGACATCAACATCGTAAATCCGGCGGGCCGAGCCGCGAAGCCGTCTGCCCGTGCATTCGCCGATTTCAGGCAGGCAAAGCTTCGGGCATTGCAGGCTGCCCAGCGTCGACGGGGTCGGATCGCCAGTCAGATCTGTCTAGGATGATGCCGCTTGGAGGGGGCTCCCGCGAGCAGGGCGATTGAAGCGATGCCCGGTTCGGGTGCATGGTCTTTGTGTTATGGGCGACAGAGCACTGGACGTGACCAACTCGTCCCGCGAGAAGCGCCACGCATCACGCCGAAGCGTCGCTCGGGTGTGTAGCCAGCATGCCGGTGGCGCCTGCACTGATTGCCACGACGGCGCCCCTGTTCGCGGCCGGCGGCGGTAAACCACCTCACGCCACCCGCGAACGGGTCGCCATACTGAGGGCGTCGGTAAGGGGCACGGGCCGAAAATCCCACACGTCGACGCCGACATCGCATTGGCGAGTCAGCGGCTTCAACCTGCCATGGGAATGGCCGTGCAGGTTGATCGCACCTTTGCCCATGTCCCGCCAAGTTCGGAATGGGTAGTGACACAGCACAAACCGGACGCCATCGACGACCAATTCCGCATATGACTGGACGCTTTGCCAGTCCACACAGTGGGTCACTGCGTCGTCGTCGTTATTGCCAAGCACGAGATGCTTGCGTCCGTTTAGAAACATAAGAATCGATCCCACTCGATCTGCTGATTGACGAACTGCGACGTCGCCGAGATGCCAGACCTCTTCCTCCGGCCCAACCACTGCGTTCCACCGCTCGATCATTACCCGATCCATTTCATCTACTGATGCAAAGGGTCGCCGGTAGAAACTCCGGGCAGCAGCATGACCCCAATGGTGGTCACTGGTGACGTAGATAGTCATTGTTCTCCTAGCACTGAAAACGAACGATGCGGCCCGTTGCCCACCGCGAGACGCAGCCGCCCATGGTGTTTCATGGCCTGTTCGCTACGTTTTGTAGATGTCGTCCAGGGGGCCGTGGCACCAGCAAGCGTCCAGAGGTGGCAGTCGAAGTTGGCAATGCCAAGGAAGGGTTTCAACCGGGGAACGAAAGCAACAGGTTACCGCTTGCCCCACTTCCTCTTTTCGACAGTCTCTTCCTCGATCACGTAGTGGTCTTCCAGGCCAATCAGATCCTCCACCGACTGGCGGGCTTCGATACACTCTTCGGTGCTCATCATACTCACCTTGCCGGTCTCGAACAGATCCTTGTACACTCGTCGTGTCGCCGCGAACGCCGCCAGCAGGCCGGCCGTCGCGTCGATCGCCGCGACGTAGCCCATCTCCTCCAACTGTTTCTGCGTTGGCAGTGGCCGGCCATCACGGTTGCCTGTGCTCATCACATAGACCAGCGGAATCTTCGCCTGCCTTGGCGCCGCCTGCATCTCTTCGTCGTTACGGGGAAACAATAGTCCCATATCCGCCCCCACGTCCGCTGCCATGTTGATGCGGGGAATTGCTTCTTCCAACCCTTCGAAGCGGCACGTGTCCGTACGCGCGATGACGATGAAATCCGGGTCCAACTCGTTGCGCGCGCGGCAAACATAATTGATCTTGTCCAGGAACTCTTCGCGCGAGATCGCATGGGCGACGTATTTGTGATAATGCGCTCGCTTTGGGTAAAGCTGGTCCTCGATATGGATGCCGGCTATGCCTGCGTAAATGAACTCGCGCACGCAACGCATGGCGTGCAACGGCTCGCCGAAGCCGGCACCGCCATCCGCGAAAGTCGGGATCTTGATCGCCTTGGCCACATCGCCGGCTACCTGCACCTGCTCGTGCAAGCTCAGCTGAGGTTCGGAACAGCAGC
>Ga0123356_10001449_pt1 | contig 26206 bp, 13 predicted proteins | sample TergutEmb28metaG_2_FD_92546 | JGI IMG/M metagenome (GOLD analysis project Ga0123356, IMG submission 92546) | Embiratermes neotenicus P3 segment gut microbial communities from Petit-Saut dam, French Guiana - Emb289 P3 | ecosystem: Host-associated > Arthropoda: Insects > Digestive system > Gut ...
CAACAACATGTAGTCGGTTGACGTGCCATCGGCAGCCGTCACCCTAACCGTCAACTCGTTGCCACCAACCACTAGCGTCTTAACACCCAAACCAGCCACAGTCGCAGCCGGATCACTAGCCTCGGCCACCAAAGTCACCGAATCGACGTCATTAGCCACCGACACGCCGTAAACAGTCACCATCGGGTCAAACACCGGCACCAAAACACCCGGAGTCACAGTCAACGAAGCCAAAGCCGAATCATCAGACAACACCGGTTCGGAACCAAACTCGAGCTCGGCCGGACTACCAGTCACAGCCAACCCAGATGCGGCCGGCAGCAGGGCAGTCAGCTCAACCAGCTCGGCAGTCGCATCGGTTACCTCAACGGCGGCAATCCCCAGATCTGAAGACGCAACAACCAAGCTGTTACCCGGTGACGCGGCCCCAACAATCTGAGCCGAACCAGACACCGTGAACTCGACGGCGGCATCTGCCACCGGGTTGTCGAATTGATCAGCCAGTGCAACTTCGCCGAGGTGCGGACTGGTCCCGTCGGCCGGCACGCTGCTACCAGGCGAGGTGATCAACACCGCAGAGTTTGGTGGACCAGGTACAAACCTGACCTGCTGAGGTGAACCGCCCACCTCCGCGCCATTTACACTGGCACTGACGTCGTACAAGCCAGCTTTAGCGTCCGTGAAGGCGATTGTGGCCACGCCGTTTTCCGTGGTGACAGTGGTGGAGTCTGAATAGCTTGGATCGGCCACCAACTGCCAGGTCAAAGTCACGTCAACCTGACTACCAGCCCCAATGATCAGCCAACCATCGGCATCGCGAATAGTGACAATGGCCGTCTGGTCCTCGACCCCAGCGACTCTGGCACCCGGTGCGTCTATCACCAGGGTCGACCTATCCGGGTCAACCCCCACCGGCCCAAACTCCACCTGCACTGGAGTCGAGTTGACCCGAATCACTCCTTCTTCAGGACCCGGAGGCATCCACGGCGTCTTGACGTGGTCAACGGCCAGACTGAATATCCCCGGTTTCATCGAGGTGATTGCGGCTCGGTAGGTGGAAGTTGTGGCATCCCAGCTGAACGAAGTCGAGGAGACCGCAGGCTCTATCAGACCACTGCCGGCGTCTCTGGCCTCAAGCCGCAGCTTGGGTGCGGTGGAATTGCCAGTGATTGGCACGTGACAGACGCTTTGGAGTTCAACGCTGACCTCGTGCGACTCGCGGCCGTTGGCCAGGCGGGTGCCCTGACTGACTGTGACCGATGAGGTATCTGGATCAGGTGCGCCGTCCTCGAAAGTCAGCGGCAGCGTCCAACTCAACGAACCATCCGCCGTGCTCGCCAAGACCTCGTAGGTTCCGGCAACCGGTGAGGTCACGTCCACGCGGTAGTCATTGCTCCACCCGCCGGGCAATGGCTCTGGGTCACTTCTAAACACCAAAGGTGAGCCCGTCGGAAGGCTGAACCGGATGCGATTGTTGCCGCGGGAGACTGAATTCCAATTGGCGTCGACCGCGACAGCCTGGAGACTGGCTTCGGCTGCAGCGCCGTCGTCGCAAAGACCACCGGCACTGGCGTAGACCACCCCGCCGGGAGAGTATCCACCGGCTATTTTGACCGGCGGACCAGCGACGAATCTTGTCTTGGTGGCCAATTCAACCTGGTATCGCGCGCCTTCCCACTCGAGGGTGACTTCGATTCTCCCAGCGACAACGTTGAGGGAGGTGAAAACAACCGAATAGTCCTGTTGCGCCTCATTCCAGACCGGAGGTTCACAAGAGACGCTATTCGGGTGGGGGATTCCACACTGTTCGATTACCGACCAGCCGCTGCCGTCTGGCGGTTCTATGAACGCCGCCTTAAGAGCTTCGGCCCGGTTGGTAATTGGTTGGCCATTCTCGTCCCAAATGCGCATGTGGACGACCACCGGGTCTTCACCATCGGCAACGGCTGTGGTCTGGCCTTCGTACCAGGCCTGCAGACGCCCCTGCGTGCCGCCACAGACGTACAGCGAGGCCGGGCTGCCAGCAACAACCCCGTGGCCCGCCACCGACGCTTCGACGCTCATGTCTGAACAGGACAGCGGCGGCGGGACGCTGTGGTCCCAAGTCACCTGGGCGCTAGCCAGACCGTCGCTTCCAGTCACGGTTGACGCTGGCGTTGCCACCAGGCCGGGGGGCAAGGTGAATTGGACCGCCGCACCGGTGGCGGGTTGCCCAGCCTCATCAGCGACCGAAACAGTTGCCAAAACAGGCCGGTCTTCGGCTGCCCGCAATTCAACAGTGCTGTCGAATTGGCTGTCCCTGTCGCCGGCAAGCAGCCAAAGCGCGGCCTGGCTTCCGGTACCGGAAATCATCATTGGAGCCGAAAGCGACTGCCAGTAGGTCGCCGGCTGCGGGTCACGCCGAATTTCGGCAGTGATAGCAAAAACGCCGGTCAGTCCAGTCGTGACGTAGGCCCGACAGGTGCCGGGCTGCGGGTATTGGGTGACCCAAACCTCTCTCGTGTCAACTAGCAGGCCCGAGGTGGTTCGGATCGCAAAGGCCATTTGGCCCGGACAGTCGACCGGCTGGCCGTTTTGGTCAAGTATGAGAGAGGTCACCGATGTGCCGGCAGTGGTGAAGCGATGGTCGTCAAGGATAATCCCCCTGCTGGTGCGGGTGGTCGGGCCAATCCCGGACCCGCTTGAGGTCGCCTCAACCCGGAACACAGCGTTCGGATCCGGCAGTGAGGGAGTGAAGGTCTGTTGCGAGGCCCCTAAGATAGGCTGACCGTTACGGAACCACTGGTATTCCACGGAAGTGGCCTTGCCGGCCGAATAACCCAGCACCGCGGTCAAAGTATCACCGTCCTTGTGGATGGACAGGGCGCCCCTTAGTCCCGGGGCGTTGACACGCAGGCGAACCTGGGCCGAGGTGCCCCCGACTGACACCGTCTCGATTCGCACGGCGCCATCGGCCGAGACGTACATGTCACCAGGCCGAAGCGGCAAATGGGGACGGGTAGCCAAGTCACCGGCCTTGGCCCCAGCCGGCGTAAGACGGCGCATTTCGGTGTCAGAAAAACTCACCAGGTAGATACCCGGCAGCTGAGTTGGGTTCGGTCCGCGCGGTCGGTATTCGAGGGATATTGCCTTCTCAATACCTAGTCCAGGGTTTTGTGGAATCACAACGCCCTTGGGGAGATCACCGCCGGTCTGGTCGGCCCGCGCTAAGGTGACGATCTGGTCACTACTGGCCTCATCAACGAACACGGCGCCATGCCCATGCCAGGTCACACCTAACCACCAGCGCTGCGCCACTGTGAGACCAACGTCCTGCAGGTTGAAGTCCCCGCCAAAGTCGCCCATGACTGTGTAGGTATCGCCGTACCCGAGCGGGGTGCAACTGCTGTCCGTAATGTGGGTTCCGTCCCACGATGGGCCCACTTGGTCGTCACCAAGCAGTGTCACGTTTGTGCAATCAAGCAGGTTCGAGTGACCCAACCCAATGGTGTGGCCAAACTCGTGGGCCAGCACCGCCGCATGACGCCGCTGATTCCTGGCAGCGTCATAGAAGTTCCTGATGACCACCTCAAAAGCACCGCCCGAAAACACGCTTGGGGGGCTAGGCACATTTAGAGCTACACCTTCATATCCACCGCATCCGCGATTGACCTGGAGAATAAGAAGGTCGCGGCCGGTGCCGAGATATGGCCCCAGGTCCCCTCGCGACAAGCCGACGGCTACTAGGGCGTCGCCTTCCAGGGTGTCACAGCTGGAGTTGATAGCGGCGTAGCTGGTGGCGGTAGAAAAGTCGAAATCCAGTCCGGTATGTTCCGACCACCAGTCGGCGGCATCGGCCAGCATGGCGTCGATCTCGGACTCGCTGACAGACATCGGCGCCGGGCCGGAAGGGAAATCCGTCGGCGAGTTGTACAGGTTCGCCACCACCACATCGAACCGGTGGGGAACGGCCGTGCCCGGCGCAATCTGGGGCGGCAGCGGCCCAGTGAGCGCTTGTATGCCTGCCCACAGTTCGGGTATCAGCCCGCGGCTTGGCGGGGGGAACTTTTCGAGATCGACATCATCGCCCAGGCCTTCGAAGTCTGGGGCTTCGCCATCGGCCCCTGGGGCTTTGGGCGCTACTAGGCCCGATGCCGGAGACGTTGCGTCGAGCAGAGCCGCGGGGGCGGCCTTTGGCGTGTCAGCGATCCCCAAAGCCGGGGCCACCTGGGCAGTCTGTTCAGGCTCAGGGCCAGCCAATCCAGCTACAGGGCTGAGCAGGCCCAAAACCAAGACGACGGCTCCGATGGGGAAGAACGCCTTTGGACTTCTGCGCGCTGCACTGCTGCGCTTCCACATAATCACTCCAGGGGTCGAGCCGGGAAACTACCCAACGTTACCAATAAAAGACCAGGTGAACCGGGACTGTACCGGTTAAGTTGCGGCTGGCACCGCAATTTGTAAGGACACTACTCAATTTCGTCCCCTGCAACGAGACGACGCCGTCGACCCTAACCCCACGCGCACCTGGCCGAGAAGCCTGGCCCAAGCCAGTCCAAAAACTCGGTCTCGCTGATATTCGGGGCGGTGCCAGGGCTCGGTTTCAGTTCTGCACAGGGATGAAGGCTGAAGGGCCGGCGGCAGTCTCGTGGCCCTGCTTACGGCACTCGACCCAGGCCCAAACCTCATGCCCCGCATCGACTGGTCTCAGCGTGTAACTGTCGGCGCCTGTGCCCTGCTTGAGCGGGCTGTTGAACTCCGCGTCCCGATACCAGGTGTAATAGATCGAATCCGCTGGCGGACCGCAATACACAGTTACAGTCAAAGTGTCACCAACCCAGGCATGGGAACGGGCAGCAGGGTTATCGACCGCTAGGCTCGCCGCGGCGCTACCAAATGACTGCAACACCAATTCCAGTGACGAGACAGCACTAGTCGAGGCGTAGCCAGCCTTGGTGGCCGTAGCCCGGACGCCAACCATGTGTGCGGCATCGTCTGGCGCCAAGATGTATGTCTTGGCTGTTGCCCCAGGAATCGGTTCACCGTCCCGCAGCCACTGGTAGGCCCACGAATCAGGTTGGGGAGTAGCAACCGCATTGGCAGTCAGTGTTTTGCCTACCGCCGCTCCGCCCCAATAGTCGACCTTTGTACCGACCATCACGGTCGAGAAAGGCTGCCCAGAATCCGCGCCGAATGTCACCTGCACCGGTGTCGAGTTGACAATAACGTCCTTATCAACACGAGGCCATTCTTGCCACGGCGTCCAACGCTGGACAACCGTCAGATCATATGTTCCTTCCTTGGTTGACGTGATATTGGCTCGGTAGGTGGAGGACGCGGCGTCCCAGGTGAACGACGTTGCGGTGACCGCAGGCTCCAAGGCACCGCTGCCAGTATGCCTAGCTTCAAGTCGCAGCGTCGAAGCGCTCGAGGCGCCAATGATTGGCGCGTGGCAGACACTAACCAGCTGGCTAGTCAGCTGGTGCGACTCTTTGCCGTCCGCCTTTCGAGTACCGCCGCTGACGCTGACCGTCGATGCAATGGGGTCGGGCGCACCGTCCCTGAAATCCACGGGCATCGCCCAGGCCAACGCACCATCCGCTGTGCTCGCCTGGACATAATGATTACCGGCGACTGGTGAGGTCACATCCACGCTGTAGGCTCCACCCCTCACTTCAGGGAGCGGCCCTGGGTCACTTCTGAACACCAACGGTGATCCTGCGGGAAGGTCAAACCGGATGTGGTTCCCGGCAACACCCACAAAGCGACCCGAAGCGCTAACCCCAAAGGCTCCAACGCTAGTTTCTGCCGCAGAGCCATCGTCACACACCCCATCAGCGCTTGCGTATGGCGAAGGCGGGGTGTATCCACCAGTTATTCTGACCGCCGGCCCAGCAACGAATTTCACGTCCATTGCCATGCCGACTGAGTACGACTGGCCATCCCACTCAAAAGCAACCCTGACACCCCCCCATACGTAACTGCGTGAGGTAATCGCAACCGAATAATCCTGCTCGTCCTCGTTCCAGACCGGGGTATCGCAAGAGATGATGGTTGCGGAGGAGGTCCCGCAAGTTTGTTGCCAGACGAGGTAGCCCATGTAAGGTCCCTGAAGAAACCCTACTCTCAGGGTGTCTGCCCGGTTGGTTATCGGTTGACCATTCTCGTCCCAAATACGCATGCGTATGATCACCGGGTCTTCCCCGTCGGCAATCGCTGTGGATTGGCCTTCATACCATGCCTGCAAGCGACCCTTCGTGTTGCCACAGACCCGGACCGACGCAGGACTGCCAACGACCCCGATGCCCACCACTGATGCCGCCACGCTCATACTGGAGCAGGACTGCGGTGGTGGGATGTTGTGATCCCAGGTCACTTTGGCCTGCGCCAGGCCGTTGCTTCCGGTCACGGCGGAGGCGGGGGTAGCCACCAGGCCGGGAGGGACGGTGAACTGAACGGCTACCCCTGCGGCTGGTTGGCCGCTTTCGTCCGAGACCGAAACGGTCGCCCAGTAAGGACGGTCCTCGTCTGCGCGCAGCCCCACGCTGCCGTCAAATTCATAATCCCTGGCATCACCAAATAGCAAGAGCGCTGCACTGGCGCCGGATCCAGGATTCGTCATAGTGGCCGAAAGCGGCTGCCAATAGGTGGCTGGCTGCGGATCACTCTGGGCCAGGGCGGTGACTTCAAAAGCGCCGGTCAAGCCCAGCGAAATGGGTGCTTGGCAGGTGCCGGGCTGTGAGGTCGGGTTCACATTGTGCAACCTCTTGTAAATCATCTCGCCTGAGGGGGCACGGACTGTCGCGACAATTTGCCTAAGGCAGTCAACCGGCTGGCCGTTCTGGTCCAGCATGACCAAGGTCGCCGTGTTTCCAGCAATGGTGAAGCGGTGATCATCGGGGATGATGCCACGGCTGGTGCGCTTGGTTGGACCGGCTCCAGCCGTAGATGAGGTCGACTCAACCCGGTAGACGGCGTTTGGATCAGGCAACACAGGCGCAAAGCTGCGCTGAGTGGCTCCTGGAATGGGCTGCCCGTTGCGGAACCACTGATATGCCACGTCGCTGGCCCGGTCGGCCGGATAGCCAAACGTCGCGGTCAGGGTTTCCCCATCCCTAATAATCGACAGGGAGCCTCTCAAACCGGAGGCGATGACCTTCACGCGAACCTGGGCCGAGGTGTCGGTGACTGACACGGTTTCGACCTGCACGGCGCCATCGGCCGAGACATAGCTGTCCCCGGGCCGAAGCGGCAAATGGGGGCGCCTGGCATCAGGGCCAGCATTGGCCCCAGCCGGCGTTAGGCGAACTGTCCCGGTGCCAGACAAATCTGCGAGATATACTCCTGGAAGCTGGGTAGTACTAGCCCCTTGCGGCCGGTACTCGAGGGAAAGATACTCCGCCACGCCAATTCCTGGGTTCTGCGGAATCACAATGCCTCCAGGCAGCTGATGGCCGGCCAGGTCGGCCCGGGCCAGCGTGACGGTCCGGTCAATGCCGACCTCGTCAAGCACCACGGCACCGTGCCCGTCCCAGACCACACCCAGCCGCCAACGCTCCGCCACCGACAGGGTGGCCGTCTGCAGGTCGAAGTCCCCATCGAAGTCACCCATGGCTGAGTAAACGTCGCCGTACTCGATGTGTGTGCAGGTCCCCGGTCCCAGGTACGTCCCGTCCCACGATGGACCGACCTGGTCATCACCGGGCAGCACAACATTGGTGCAGTCGCCCAGGTTGGAGTGCCAAAGTCCGAGTGTGTGCCCAAACTCATGGGCCAGCACCGCGGCATGGCGTCGATGATTCCTGGCAGCATCGTAAAAAGTCTCGACGACCACCTCAAACGCGCCACCTACAAAGACGCTTGGGGGGTTGGGCACACGCAGCGTCACGCCTTCGTAGTCGCCGCATTTGCTGTTGACCTGAAGGATCAATAGGTCACGGTTGGTGTTGATGTAGGGCCCCAGGTCGCCCCGTGGCAATCCATTTGCCGCCAGCGCGTCATTTTCCAGAGTGCCACAGGTTGAGTTGATGGCGGCATAACTGGTGTCCGTGTTGAAGTCGAAATCCAGCCCGGTGTGCCGCGACCACCAGGCGGCGGCGGCGGCCAGCATGGCATCGATATCAGACTCACTGACAGACATCGGCGCCGGGCCAGAAGGGAAGTCGTCTGAAGAGTAGAAGAGGTTCGCCACCACCACGTCGAACTGGTGCGGAACCAGCGTGCCGGGCTCAACCTGGATCGGGAGAGGCCCGTTAAGAGCCAGGAAGCCATCCCGCATGGCGGGCGCCAGCCAACTGCCCGGCGGGGGGAACTTTTCGAGATCGACATCATCTCCCAGACCCTCGAAGCCCGGATCCTCGCCATCGGCCTCAGTAACCGCGGGCGCCAGAAGGCCCGTTTCCGGAGACGCGCCGTTAGCGACCTCCGCAGGAACCGCCCTTTGGGCGCGAGCGACCTCCAAGGCAGGCGCCGCCTCAGCAGCCTGCGCTGGCTCGGAGCTGGCCAAAGCAGCCAATGGGCTGAGCAGGCCCACCGCTAAGACAGCCGCCCCAACCAGGAAGAACGTCTTTGGTATTCCGTTTGCCGCACTATTGCGCTTCCACATATCCACTCCAGGGGTCGAGCAGGGAAACTGCCTCACGGTACCAGAGGAGTGCCCGCCCAGCCAAAAAATCAACCGGTTCAGTTGCGGCTGACACTGTATTCACAGAGACCACACCCCGCGACACCCTCTGCAACGCGACGAGGCCCGGCATCAGCTGCTCAAACGCAGTGACACCGGGCCTGTTCGCCGGGCTTTTCGACCAAGCCGAACCGTTTCGCTATTTGGAATTGTTCGGCTACGTCGAATTATTCGATTATGTTGGAGATTCAGACTGGATAAGTTGGCTGGTCGGCGTCCGATCCGACCAGATAGTTGACATATGTCCCAACCGTCAAGAAGGCCGGATACTCCTCTTCGAAGGCAACTGTCTTGAAGGCTTCAACCGCCTCCTTGTACTTGTTGCCCTCGAACTTGACCAGATCCTCAGCCACCTGGACCATCATGGCCTCAACCCGCTCGCGGGTGATCAAGGCGCCGGACTCGGTGGTGGCGTCGGCCGCAATCCACTGCCAGATCTGTGTACGTGAGATCTCGGCCGTGGCCACGTCCTCCATCATGTTGTCGATGGCCGCCGCGCCGTTACCCCTGAGCCAGTTCTCCATGTAGCGGATGCCCACGGAGATGTTGGTCCTAAGACCCTCTGAAGAAATGGTGGCGCCAGCCCGGCGAGCCGACTCGACATCAAGCAGGTCAGCTTCTGTCACTTCGACGTCATCGCGCAGGCGATCGAGCTGGTTGGGCCGCTCACCCAGCACGTTGTCGAACTCGATCTGAGCGACTTCAATTAGGTCAGGGTGGGCTACCCAGGTGCCATCGTGGCCATCGGTGGCCTCGCGCAGCTTGTCTGCCCGGACCTTCTCGAAAGCCTTTTCGGTAACTTCCATGTCACGCCGGTTGGGGATGAAGGCGCTCATACCGCCCATGGCGTGGGCACCGCGAGCGTGGCAAGTCTTAATCAAAAGCTCGGTGTAGGCCCGCATGAAGGGCTGGGTCATTGTGACCTTGGCCCGGTCCGGCAAAATGTACTTGGGACCCTTGTTGCGCAGCGTCTTGATGATGGAGAACTGGTAGTCCCAGCGTCCGGCGTTCAGGCCGGCCGAGTGACTGCGCAGTTCGTAAAGGATCTCGTCCATCTCGAAGGCCGCTGGCAGGGTCTCAATCAGGCAGGTGCAACGGATGGTGCCGGTGGGCATCGAAATGTATTCCTGCGCAAAGTTGAAGATGTCGTTCCACAGCCGGGCTTCTTTGTGACTCTGCATCTTGGGCAGATAGAAGTACGGGCCACGGCCACGGGCAATGAGCTCGTCGGCATTGTGGAAGAAGTACAGGCCAAAGTCCACCAGGGCGCCGGGCACGGACTGAGAATAGCCACTGGGCGCAAAGTAGCGCATGTGCTTTTCCAGCAGGTGCCAGCCGCGGGGGCGGGCCACAATGGTCGGCAGTTCGGTGATGTCGCCCGACTTGGGCTCGTAGACCTTACCCTCCGGGCTGGTCCACTTGAGCTGGCCGCGGATGGCGTCATACAAAGACAGCTGGCCTTCGATGATGTTGCGCCAAGTTGGTGACAAGGCGTCTTCGAAATCAGCCAGCCATACCTTGGCCGTCGAATTGAGCGCGTTGCAGGTCATCTTCGGGTCGGTGGGCCCGGTGATCTCGACCCGGCGGTCCTCCAGCCCAGGCGCTAGCGGGGCCACCTTCCAAGAACGGTCATCCCGGATGGCCTCAGTTTCCTTCAGGAAGTGCGGCATGGCGCCGCCGTCAATCGCGTCCTGGAAGGCTTGGCGCCGTTCCAGTAGTTCGAGGCGACGGTGGGCGAAGTTCTCATGCAACACCGCGAGGAACTCCATCGCCTCAGGTGTCAAAATCTCCTCGTAGCGCTGGCCCATCGCCCCTTTGATGGTGATCGAGCCCCGCGCTTTTTCGTTAGTCATATAAGGGGTTCTCCTGTTCGCATTCTTAGGTTTGTTGCCCTTGCCCGATCCCGGTGCCTGGCTCAGGTCCAAAGACCTCGCCCAGGGCGTGCGGCAAAGGGAGGTTGAAGCCCCAGGCCGGCGCCATCCGGCGCCAGCCCAAGGCAACGCCCCGTGGGGCGGGACCCAGGGTCCCCAATGACCCTGAATCCCGCCCACCCGGGATTGGTTCAGTTATTAGCAACTAGCGGATTAGACCCGTTTGCTAGAACTGCTCTTCCTCGGTTGAGCCCGCCAGCGCCGTCGTGGTCGCTTCTGGGTTCAGCGTGGTAGCAATCTTGTCGAAGTAGCCGGTGCCAACCTCGCGCTGGTGGCGCGTGGCGGTGTAGCCGCGGGACTCGGCCGCGAACTCGGCCTGCTGCAGCTCGACGTAGGCGCTCATGCCGCGGTCGCGATAGCCATCGGCCAGATCGAACATTGAGTAGTTCAGGGCATGGAAGCCGGCCAGCGTGATGAACTGGAACTTGTAGCCCATGGCGCCCAGCTCGCGCTGGAACTTGGCGATGTCGTCATCGTCCAACTTGGCCTTCCAGTTGAAGGACGGCGAGCAGTTGTAAGCCAACATCTGATCGGGGAAGTCCTTGTGGATGGCGTCAGCAAAGTCCTTGGCGAACTGCATATCCGGCGCACCGGTCTCGACCCAAACCAGATCGGCATAGGGGGCGAAAGCCCGGCCACGCGAAAGGCAAACATCCAGACCAGGTGTGGTCCGGTAGAAGCCCTCAGATGTCCGCTCACCAGTCAGGAACGGCTTGTCGCGATCATCAATGTCATTGGTGATCAGGTCGGCGCCAAGGGCGTCGGTCCGGGCCACAATGACAGTGGGCACACCAGCGACATCGGCCGCTAGGCGGGCCGCGTTGAGCGTCACAACGTGCTGCAGTGTTGGGATCAGCACCTTGCCACCCATATGGCCGCACTTCTTGGCGCTAGCCAGCTGGTCCTCCCAGTGCACACCAGAAGCGCCAGCCTCGATCATGCCCTTCATTAGCTCATAAGCGTTGAGCGGGCCACCGAAACCAGCCTCGGCATCGGCCACGATTGGTGCGTACCAATCACGGGTGGCCTTGCCTTCCTCGACAAACTCAACCTGGTCGGCACGCGCCAGGGCGTTGTTGATGCGACGCACAATCGCCGGCACCGAGTTGGCCGGATAGAGCGACTGATCGGGATAGGTCTGAGCGGCCAAGTTGGCATCAGCCGCAACCTGCCAACCGGACAGGTAAATGGCCTTTAGACCAGCCTTGATCTGCTCCACTGCCATATTGCCGGTCATGGCGCCTAGCGAGTGGACATAAGGTTCGGTATGAAGCAGGTCCCACAGCTTGGCGGCGCCGCGCAAAGCCAAAGTGTGGGTCTCTTGGACCGAGCCGCGCAGTGCGACCACGTCTTCAGCCGTGTAATCGCGCTTGACGCCAGCCCAGCGAGGATCAGTCAGCCAGGATAGTTGCAGTTCAGCCGCGGTTTGCGTTTGATCACCTGGAAGATTTGTCATTGTTTGGTACCTCTTCGTTGAGAATCGATTCGTGGGGTTCGGTGGGTGCCGAATCCGCGGACACCTCCACGGTATGAGAGGTCTGGTAGATCGCCCGACCAAACGGCCCTGGAATTTCCCCGATATTTCTGCCAGGCGGAAATATCGCGATTCCGCCACCTAGTCGGGCTGCCTGGGCTTAGGGTTGACTCATGTCAACGCCTCTGGACACGTCAACGCCTGGTTTCGACCCGCTGGTACTGGGCAAGCGGATTCGTCACTTGAGAACCGCCCAAGGCAAGACGCTGGCCAACCTGGGGGCCGGCATCGGGCGCGCTACCTCGCGCGTTAGCGCCTTCGAAAACGGCAAACAGGCCCCCTCGCTTGACCTGCTGGCCGCCATTGCCCGCGAACTGGGGGTCAGCCCGCATGAACTGCTCGAGACCGCCCCGTTGAACCGGCGCGACCAGCTGGAGGTGGCTTGGGCGCGGATCCAAAACCACCCCGAATACGGTGCCCAGCGACTGCCGACGGTTCGATTGGGCAAGACCCTGCCGGATGAGGCCCTTGAGGCGCTAATTGGGATGCACCAAGAACTCGAGCGGGTGCGCGACGAACGGGTCGCTACGCCGGAAGAGGCCCGCCGCGCCAACGCCGCGCTGCGACTGGAAATGCGGGCCCAGGATGACTATTTCCCTGGGCTTGAGGCCACCGCCAAGAAGCTGATCGAGTTGGCCGATGTCGCACCGGGAGAAGCCATGGCGCATAAGGTTTTGCTTCGCTTGGGCGAGCGCCTGGGGCTAACTCTGGCCTTTGTGGCTGACCTGCCTCATTCGACCCGCTCGGTTCTCGACCTCAAACACCACCGGCTCTACCTGCCCAAACACGCCAACCGGGTGACCGGCGACCATCGCAGTGCCCTACTCCAGGCGCTGGCCTCATACGTTCTGAATCACCAGGAACCGGCCGACTACAAGGAGTTTCTGCGCCAGCGGGTCGAGGCCAACTACTTAGCGGCGGCGGTGTTGGTCCCCGAAGTTGCCGCGCTGGCCCATCTGAACGCAGCCAAAGCGGAACGTGATCTGTCGTTGGAGGCCTTCCGTGACCGGTTCGGGGTGTCCTACGAAATGGCGGCACATCGCTTTGCCAATTTGGCCACACGGCATCTTGGCATTCGGGTGCATTTCATGAAGGTCCAGGCCAATGGCGTGATCCACAAAGCCTACGAGAACGACGGATTGCTCTTCCCCAATGACCCATTGGGTGCCATCGAAGGCCAGCACGCCTGCCGCCACCTGACAGCCCGGACGGTATTCGCTGGCCTGGAGGGCAAAGGCCCTTTTTCTCAATACACCGATATGCCCAATGGCACTTACTGGGACACCTCACATGTCAAGGACACGGCAGACGGTCGGTTTTCCGTTACCGTGGGTTGCCGCTTTGAGGACTCGCGCTTCTTTAGGGGTCGCACCACCCGGCTGCGCGAGGCGTCCTCCTGCCCCGACCCTGGCTGTTGCCGGGTGCCGCCTTCGCTGCTGGCCGGGCGCTGGGACGGCCTGGCCTGGCCGGCCGCGCGGCCGCATTCATCGGTGCTGGCGGCCATGCCCTCTGGGGCTTTTCCAGGGGTGGACCTGACCGATGTCTACCAGTTCTTGGAGCGCCACACGCAGGTTTCCTAGAATCCCCGGCGCCCTGGGACCAGCCCTGGTCCAGGCCACGGGCGGCGCCGGCCACTGGTCGCATCCCCGGCAGCCCAAGGCCAAGTCCTGCTTGGTTGCCTAGCTGCCTAGTGGGGGCGGAGCGGCGGCCTTGGTCCACCAGCGACCGGCTTGATTAGGCGGCGGGCGCTGGCGACGGTCTGGCGGATGCCTCTACCCGCCAGGGCCAAGGCCACATCGCGGAATTGGGCGGCCCGGTGCAATGTGCCCCTAAAGGATTTGCCGGAGGCGCGGTGACGCAGATCGCAATCGACCTCTTGAATGGTCAGACCGTGGCGCAGCAGATCTATGGTCATGGCGACCTCAACGCCCCAGCCCCTGGCCAGTGGCACCGCCTGGTCAAAGGCCTGGTGGGTCAAACAGCGTTGGCCACTGAGCGGCGCTCTGGCGGAAAACCCAGTGGCGGCTTTGATGCCGGATTTGGCCAGGCCCAAGACCAAGCCCATACCACCAGCTCCAGCCTGGGGCGGCAGCACGGCCACGGTGAAATCGGCTTCCTGATTTGCTACCGGGTCTACTAGGGCACTGGCCGCAGCGGCGCTGTCGCCAAGGTCAGCGTCAAGAAAGAGCAGGGCTTTGGCTGCGATGTGATCTCCGTCCCGCATTGCCACAACGGCGGCGCCCGTCTCCAAAGCCGCGGCTTTGCCCCTATTGCGTGAGTGCCTAACAACCTCGGCGCCGGCTTGCCGGGCCTGGGCGCTGGTTTGGTCAGAAGAACCGTCATCGACCACCACGACAAGATCTACTCCTGGGATTGCCTTGGCGGCTCGAATTGTTGCGGCGATCCGGCCAGACTCGTTGTAGGCCGGAATCACGACCGCCAGGCGCGGCGCTGGCCTGGGTGGCTGGTCGGAAGCAGAGCCTGTCACCTGCCCCACTCTAGGGGGTTGGCAAACGATTCCTTGGGCCCCTGCCGCAGGCACCGGCCCTAACTGGGCTCAGCGCAAGGTCAGTGACCGTGCCACCAGACCGGCTCTGGCCCGTCTTTCGTCATAGTCGAGCTCTTGCTTGGCCTTGAGGGCCGCCTCGAGGCGGCTTTGGTAGGCCGGCAGGTGCTGGGCCAGATCATCTGCCGTAGTACCGCCGGGCAATTCCCAGACCGGGATGACCGTGCCCAGGGCTCTAAAGGCCCCAACGTATTTGGCTTGTGAAACCACACCGGCTTGTCGCTTGGCTTGAAGACGGGCCAGCGCATCAAGTAGCTCTTCTTCTTCGATCCCAAGTGACCAGCGGAGAAAGGCTCTACCGTTGAGGACGGTCCAAAAGGCCATATCAAGGCCCAGAACCTGCTCGATCGGGTCGAGCTTGCCCTGGCTCTCCTTGGCCGCAGCAACCAAGTCTTCATCCTTAGGATCTAGCTCAGCCCAGTACTCGAAGGATTCGTAAACCTTGAGTTCGAGTGTCGAATCCGGGTCAACCAGGTCCTGCAGCCGCAGGCGGCGACCGGGCTGGCCGGCTCGTTTTTCCACCGCCTGGCGCTGGTCTTCTCCCAGCTGGTCCAGGACCCAGGTGGCCAGGTCAACGCTGAGGTCGTCAGAGCCCATGGCCGGCTGCATGGCAACCACTGGTACGGCATCGGCCCGGGTCCAGGTCCGGACCATATCCGGCAGCACCGAGACGACCTGCAAATGGCCGCCTCCACAGGCTTGGTTCAACTGCAACTGCCCGCTAGCAGCGGCCAGGATTTCCCTCATGGCCACCAGTCCCGCCTCACAGGACAACCCTTCGAACGGACGGACTACAAATTCTTGATCACTCGCCACGATTCGACAGCCTAGCCGAGCGGCATCGGCCCCCTTTTGCGGCGACACCGAGCTTGGGCACACTGCCCAGCGCGGCGCGGTCAAGCGCAAGCACGAGCCGATACTGTCAAACCTCGGTGTCGCTGCATTGAGGCGTGATGCAGAAGCTCGGTGTAGCTGCAATGAGGCTGATCAAGCTCACGATTACAGCGACAATGAGCTTTAGCGCGCCGTGTACCAACGCGACACAGAGGTTGAGCGCAGGCCGATGGTGCAAAACCTCGGTGTCGCTGCGGAGGGGCGTGATGCAGAAGCTCGGTGTCGCTGCGGAGGGGCGTGATGCAGAAGCTCGGTGTCGCTGCGGAGGGGTGTGATGCAGAAGCTCGGTCTCGCTGCGGAGGGGCGGAAGATGGGGGCTTCAAGGTGGCCTTCGATCCGTAGACTGGTGGTTTGACGCGAGTGGCGGAAGGAACGAACTATGCATGAGCGCGCCGGCCAAATTGCCAAGCCAGAAGACCTGATTGACATTGCGGCCTTAGAACAGGCCTACTACGACATCAAGCCCGACCCGGAAGATCCGGCCCAGCGGGTGGTCTTCGGCACTTCCGGTCACCGCGGATCGGCCTTCGACGGAGCCTTCAACGAAGACCACATCATTGCCGTGACGGCGGCGATTGTCGAATACCGCAATTCACAAGGCTTCGACGGACCATTGTTCATGGGCCGCGACACCCATGGGTTGTCGTTGCCGGCTTGGCGAACCGCCATTGAAGTCCTAGCCGCCGCCGGGGTCGACACCAGAGTCGATGCCCGTGATTCGTTCACTCCAACACCAGCAGTTTCGCATGCCATTTTGGTGGCCAACGGCGCCGCTGGCCCAGGTGGTGTCCGCACCAGTGGGCCAGGTTTGGCCGATGGCATTGTTATCACCCCGTCTCATAACCCGCCCAGGGACGGCGGCTTCAAATACAACCCACCCGACGGCGGCCCGGCAGACACCGACGCCACCGGCACTATCGCCGCGCGGGCCAATGAACTCCTGACCTCTGGCGAGGTCAAAGCCGTAGCCAGGGTCAGCCTCGACAAAGCCCTGGCCAGTGACTACGTCAAGGGCTATGACTTCTTGAAGACCTACGTTGACGACCTGGTCAACGTAGTTGATCTTGAGGCCATCGCCGGCGCCGGCATTCGCATTGGCGCTGACCCGCTGGGCGGCGCTTCAGTCGACTACTGGGGCGCAATTGGCGAGCAGTACGGCCTCAACCTAACGGTTGTCAACGAGGCGGTCGACCCAACCTGGCGCTTCATGTCGCTGGACTGGGACGGCAAAATCAGAATGGATCCGTCTAGCCCCTCGGCCATGGCTGCCCTGCGCAACCTGCTGGCAAAGCCGGGCGCCGACGGCAAACCACCCTTCGATGTGGCGACCGGCAATGACGCTGATTCAGATCGTCACGGCATCGTTACCCCGGATGCCGGGCTAATGAACCCCAATCATTTCCTGGCCGCTTGTGTCTCTTATCTATTTGGTGGCCGCCGGCCCAACTGGCCTGCCACCGCTGCCATTGGCAAAACCCTGGTCAGTTCGTCGCTCCTGGACCGCGTCGCGGCCAGCCTGGGGCGGACCATCATGGAGGTGCCGGTTGGTTTCAAGTGGTTCGTGCCAGGGCTGCTGAACGGGGCTGTGGCCTTCGGTGGCGAGGAATCGGCTGGGGCCAGCTTTCTGCGTTCCGATGGCCGAGTCTGGTCGACCGATAAGGACGGCATCATCCTGGCGCTCCTGGCCAGCGAAATGATGGCCGCAACTGGCAAGTCGCCCTCGCAGATCCACCAAGACCTGGTGGGTCAATTTGGCGAATCCTGGTACGCCCGGATCGATGCGCCAGCCACCCGGGAGCAAAAGGCCACCTTGGGCAAACTCGACCCCAGTCAGGTCACCCAAACCGAGCTGGCCGGCGAGCCCATTACTAACCGCCTGGTCAAGGCGCCGGGCAACCAGGCCGGCATCGGCGGACTGAAAGTCGAAGCCCCGAACGCTTGGTTCGCTGCCCGGCCTTCCGGCACCGAAGATGTCTACAAGATCTACGCCGAGTCCTTCATTTCCGAGGACCATTTGCACCAGGTTCAGGCCGCCGCTAAGGCCCTAGTCGACTCTGTCATCTAACTAGTTCAGCCAGATCTAAGGCCCGGGCCCAATTCAAGGCCCGGGCCTTTTCACGAGTCTGCGGGCCTAGTTAGGGGGCTGGCCGTGACACAATGGCCCACCGTGCGCCGCTACCTCGAGATCTACAAGGTTCCCGGCGCATGGCAGTTCTCAATGTCCGGGCTGGTGGCGCGCCTGCCCAGCGCCATGGTGGCGATTGGCATTGTGCTGATGGTGTCCGCCCGGTACGGCAATTACCGCTACGCCGGCGCGATCTCGGCCGCCTTTGTGGTGGCTCAGGCTTTCGGGTCACCGCTGGTGGCGCGACTAATCGACCGTCACGGCCAGACCAAAGTGACCCTACCGGCAATGGCGTTCTCGCTGGTCATGCTGACGGTCCTGATCGTCATGACGATGAGGCAGCTACCCGAATGGATGCTTTTTGGACCGGCTGCTCTAGGCGGCGCCACATACGTCTCGATTGGACCCTTGGTGCGCGCCCGCTGGACCAACATCCTGGTCAAGCCCGGTCTGCTGCACACCGCCTTTTCCTTTGAATCCGCCCTGGATGAGCTGACCTACCTGATTGGGCCGGTGCTGGCAACAGTGCTGGCGACGAGTTGGACTCCGGAAGCCGGAGTGGGCGCGCCGGTGGTGCTGGCAGTGCTGGGGGTGGCCTGGTTTGTGGCGCAGCGTGCCACCGAGCCGCCGGTCAAGTCGCCCGATGCCGGCCCAAGAGTTGCCAAGACCCGTTCGGTTTTGGTTTTCCCTGGGATGGCGGTAGTGGTTTGTGGGATCGCCACTATGGGCGTGATGTTTGGCGGATTTGACGTCTCAGCCGTGGCGGTGGCCGAGGCCCTTGGTCACAAATCGCATGCCGCCATTGTCTTTGCCACCTTTTCGCTGGGCTCGTTGCTGGCCGGGCTGGCCTACGGCCTGCGCAATTGGCACGCCCCGGTTTGGCGCACCTTCATCATTGGTCTAGTTGGGATCGGAACAGGCTTCTGCGTTTTCTATTTCCTCGGTTCGATCTTGGCATTGTCACTGGCCACTTTTGTGGTCGGTTGTTGGATCGCGCCAACCATCATTGCCGCCAACCAGCTGATCAAACAGTTAGTCCCGGCTGATCGCCTGGTCGAAGGCCTGACCTGGATTGGTGCGGCCATAGGGGTTGGCGTCTCGGCTGGTTCAACCGCAGCGGGCTGGCTGATCGACAACGTCGAACCCCGGGCCGGTTTCCTGGCCTGCGCTGCGGCCTCCGGGCTAGCCCTGGCGGTCTCCTTGCCGTCAATTCCGCTTCTGCGCCGGGCGGCAAGTAACCGTGGCCCAAGCACCTGAGCTGAGGCTTGCCCTTCAGACATAGCCGGGCGGCCAGGACCCCGTGGGATACTGGCCGCCGCGCCAAAACAAACCCAGGGCCTCAGGCCTAATACCCATCCCAACCCGCAGCGATTAGCGACCTGGCGCCGAACTCGCCTTTTGTGCCGGTGCCTGGATAGAGGTAGACGTTTCCATTGGCCCAGTTCATGGCGACTATGTCGTAGAGACCGTCACCGTTGATGTCGGCCCCTCCGGCCTCGTCGTAGGTACCCCAACCGCTGCCAACTTGGACCCTGGGCCTGAACGTGTTGTTACCGGTACCGGCGTGCATCCAAAGGTTGCTGTTCCAGTCGTCAGTCCAAATGTCGAGGTTGCCGTCCTTGTTGACGTCGCCGGCCCTCATCGGAACAACATAGTTCCAGCCAGAGGCCACCCTTATTCGTGGCGATTTGAACCCGCCCTTGCCATCACCGGGGTACACCCAAACGTCGCCGGTGACGCCATGGCAGGCCAGCAAATCCGGTTTGCCATCTTTTGTCCAATCGCCTACGGCAGTCAGCTTGTAGCCCGTCCAGCCTGATCCGATTTGCTTTTTCTTGCTGGCCACCAGGCCGCCATTGCCGTTGCCCGGGTATAGGTACATGTTGCCCTTGTAGTCGACCGCAATGATGTCTGCTTTACCGTCACCGTCCCAGTCGCCAGGACCAATAATCCAAAGACCGTACCAACCTGTGCCGATGCGCACGCGGGGGGTAAGACTGATTGATTTTGCGTCTAGGGTGTAGCGCCACAAGTCCCCTTCCGTGTCTATGAGCAGCACGTCGCCTCTCTTGGCGCCAGACAGACTCGGCGTGAGTGTCATGCGATGGAAGTAGGGCTTCCTGGTGAACGGTGGCGCAACCAGTTCCACGCCTTGACCGCCAGCGGCTTGGGCCGGCTCGGTGCCGGCCAGACCCAACATTCCAAGCAGCAGTGTTGCAGTGCCAAACAGGCTCAAAAGCGTCCTAAGGCGACTTGTTTTCATGAGGAGGGTTCCTTTCCATAGCCCGTGGCGCCCGGTCTTGACCATGCAGCAGTCACGGGATTTGTTCAATATTGGGGGGATATCAGGAGGCCCCAAGACCGGGGATGCAAGAAGGCCTCAGGAGCAAAGCTTAGCGCTAGACCGGCATTATGGCCCGGATCACAAGCCCAACCGAGGGGCAGCAACGAAAACGCTGACTAAATGACCTCTGAGTTCCCGGCTCAAGCACGGACGGTCAGGGTGGAGCCGCCGGTGGCGAGGCGGCGAACCTCGATGCGCTCGGCAATGGCTTGTTTCATGGCCTCGACGTGGCTGACCAGACCAACTACCCGGCCGCCGGCCCTAAGCCGGCCTAGCTCTGCCAGGACGTCATCAAGGGCTTCGGCATCAAGCGAGCCGAAACCCTCGTCGATGAAGAGGGTGCCCAAATCAATGCCGCCGGCCTCGGCTTTGACAACATCGGCCAGACCAAGGGCCAAGGCCAGCGAAACATAGAAGGTCTCCCCACCAGAAAGCGTCCGGGGGTCGCGGCCGTGGCCAGTGGCCTGGTCGAAGACCCTGAGATTCAAACCGGTGCGCCGGGCCCTGGTGGCCTCACGGCCCTCGAAAGCTTCGAGCTTGAAGCGGTCGGCTGACATGGGACCCAGCCGGGCGTTGGCGGCGTCAACCACCTCCGCAAAACGTTTCATCAGCACGTAGGTGGGCAGAGTCACCTGGACCAAGTTGCCGGTGCCACCGCTGGCCAGGTTGGCCACGCGGATGACCGGCTGGGTACGGGTCTTGGATACGATCAGCCGCTCTAGCGCGGCCTCGACCGCCTGGCCGGCCTGGCCAACGCCACCAGCTTGACCCGCCAAGACCGCCTGGCTGGCAACGGCCTGTTTCGACGCCTCCTGGGCGGCGGTCAGTTCGGCTTGCGCCGCCGCCGCGGTGGCATTGACCGTATCGACAGTGCCCTCAAGCTCAGACAACTCGGGATCGCTCAGCTCCTCAAGCAGCGCTTCCAGCCTGGCCTGGTCCTGTTGGATTTGCTTATCCAGCCGATCAAGGGCTTCTGGTTCCATGGCGGCCGCCCGGGCTGCCGCCACCGAATCAAAGCTGGCCATGGCTAGGGCCTGGTCGCATTCGGCCCGCCTGGTCAGTGCCTGACCGCGGGCCTCAGCCAGATCGGTAGCCGCGGTGGCCTGTTCTTGGGTCGTGGCGGCAGCCGATTTGGCCTGCTCGAGCACCGCGGCCGCAGCCTCAAAGCCAAGACCCTCACTTCGCGCCGCCAGCTCCAAGGCCCTGGAGTCCAGTTCCTTCGACACTTGGCGCAGTTCCTCCACCTTTGACTCAAGCCCTTGTCGCTCTTGTTCAGCGTCCTTGACCTGCTGGGCCGTAACTTGATCAGAACTGGGCGCGGCCGGGCTGGGGTGGGACAAAGAGCCGCAGACAGGACAAGGCTTGTCCTTGACCAACTGTCCGGCGATCTCTGCGGCAATGCCATCCAGGCGGGCTTCACGCAGTTGGTGTTCCATCCGATGAGCCTCATGGAAGCGATCCACCGCCCGGCCTAGGGTTTGCCCCGCCTCCTTGGCCGCCAACTCGGCGGCTTGGTGGGCTTTGGCCGCCGCTAGGCGCGCTTTGGCATTGGTTACAGCCGCCGCGGCTGTTCCAACTTGGGCCTGGAGTTTGGCCGCGTCCAAACCTTGGGCGGCTGGGTCCAAACCCGCCCTAGTGGCCGCACGCTCGGCCTGATCCAGGCGACCGGCGGCCAGCTCGGCCGCCTCAATGGGGCCAAGCACCACCGCCGCGCGCCTGGCCTTGGCCACCTTGGCCGCGCCAGCCACCCGCGCCTCAGTTTGGACCGTCAGCTGGTCTGCGGCCTGTTCCAGTTTGGTTCGCCGCTGCCAGGCCTCGGCCGAGGCCCGGGCCCTAATCGCCGCCGTCTCAGCTCGCGACTCCACCCCAGCGGTGGCGGTGACCTGGTTATTTGCGGCAGTCAGAGCCTCCGCCACCTGTTCGCCGGCCTGGCTCACTGCTTGGCACAAGGCCCTGGCCGCGTCCGCGTCAACCCCGACCCTGGCCGCCGCCTGCTGGAGGGTTTGAGCCACCTCACCTTCCAGCTTGGCCGCCTCAACCAGCCGGACGGCGGCAGCGTCCAGGCCACTCTGGGCCTTGTCGACCTGACCCAAAGCATCCACCCGGCGGCGGATCAGCTCATCTAGCCAGTCCTGGTAGAACTCGGTGCCGAAGACTCGTTGCAGCAACTCGCGCCGTTCCTCCGTGCCGGCCTGCAAGAAAGCCGCAAACTGGCCCTGGGGCAAGACCACGGTCTGGACGAACTGATCGCGGCTCAGCTTGATGACGCGGCCGATCTCTTCATCGACTTCTCCGATCTTGGTGGCCACCACTTCTCCGGTGTCAACCGCATCCGGACTGCTCAAGCGCCAGAGCTTGGCCGTGGCCGGAACCGTGGTGGTACCTTCACCGCGGCGTTTAGCCCGCTCGAAAGCCGGACTACGACGGACCCGGAACAGCCCAGAACTAGTGGAAAAAACCAGGTCAACCCACGATTCATCACCCGGACCAGCTAGGTCAGAGCGCATTCGGCGGTTGTTTGCATCCGATCCCGCCAACTTGCCGTAAAGCGCGAAGGTGATGGCGTCGATGATGGTCGACTTACCCGCGCCGGTCGGGCCTTCGAGCAGGAACAGTCCGCTAGCAGTCAGATCGCCAAAGTCAATGCTCTGATGGCCTCCAAAGGGCCCAATACCGGCAAAAGAAAGGCAGTGAATCTGCATCAGGCGCCACGCTCCTTCGCCCTGACGGCCTCGCGGGCCTGGTCCATGGCCGCCAACTCCGACTGGTCAGGCGGCGCGCCGGCCGCATAGGCCAGGAAATCGCCGGCCACCGTCATCGGGTCGATGGCCATAACATTGGCCGCGCCCTGACCGCCACCCAGGCTTGACTCGCCACCGGCCGGCAAATGCCGGATGACCAGGGCGTGGGGAAAACGCCACTTTAGGCGCTGAACCATTTCCTCCGGCCGGGCCGGGTCCGTCACCGTCACCCGTAGCCAGTCCCCAGACACATCGTCAAAGCCGGGCCCCATCAGGTCCTCGAATGATCCAGCGACCTCACCCAGCCGCCGCGGCAGCGGGGCCTTGACCAGGCGGGTCGTCACTTTGCCGCGGTCGAGTTCCACCAGCACGGTCGACTTGGTTTGGTTCAGCTCTGAAAAGCCAAAGGCCAGCGGCGAACCGGCGTAGCGCACCAGTCCTCCACCAGGCTCGCCGCCAGCCTTGCCTTCACCGCCCAGGCCGGCCTTACCTTTGCCAACCGGGCAGGCAGAATCCGGCCGGCCCGGGCTTACTTTGACCTGCTGGGGCCGGTGCAGGTGCCCCAAAGCGACGTAGTCCACCCCAGCAAAGACGCTGGCAGGCACATGGTCGACCCCGCCCACCCGAATGTCGCGCTCCGACTCACTCGATTCACCGCCAGCCACAAAGGCGTGGGCCACCACCACTGAGCTGGGCCGGCCCGGGCCAGTTGGGGCCGACATGCGACGGGCGAAATCTGCCCGCACCTGATCCATGGCCGCAGTCAAAACAGCCTGATGCGATCGAGCCAACGGTTCATCCCCAGGTGCCAGCGGGCCGCGGGCGGCATCGACATCGAGAAACGGCAGGCCGTAGATCAGGCATGACTTGTCCGCGTCGCCTCCAGGCACCTCTACCGCCTGGCCAACCTGATCCAGTCGTGTCACCAAGTCGATCCCCGGCCGCATCAGCCCAGCGGCGAAGCCCAGCCGCGCCGCCGAATCATGGTTGCCCGAAGTCATCACCACCTGAGCCACTTCCGCCAACCGCGCCAACGATTCCGACAGCAGATTAACCGCCTCGACCGGCGGCACCGCCCGGTCGAAGATGTCGCCGCTAACCACCACTGCTTGGACCCGCTCAACCCGTGCCAATACGACCAGGTGGTCCAGGTAGGCCGCCTGGTACTCAAGCAGATCAACCCCGTGCAGGCAACGACCCAAATGCCAGTCCGAGGTATGGAGCAATCTCACGGCTCCAACCCTAGGGCTGGCCACGGACACGACCGGCTCGCACCACTCAAGGCGAGCTGAAATACCTGGTCCGCGGGCCGGCATCGGGCAAGCGGGATAGACTCGACCCATGGCCAAGACCGCTCAAGAAAAACTGAACCACAGCGGCGACCTGCCCAAGGTTGTGGCTTTGGAGGACCCGGCGCAGCAGGCCAGGCTGGGCGGGCGCACCATGCTGGTGGCTCCGCCGGTCGAATACGACCAACTGATGAAGCAAGTGCCGCACGGGCACCTGGCCACCCTAGACCGCTTGCGCGCCTACCTGGCGCAGCGTCACGGCGCGGACGTGACCTGTCCTTTGACCGCCGGCATCTTCGCCCGCCTGGTGGCCGAAGCCGCTGACGAACGCTCCGGCGCCGACCCCACACCGTGGTGGCGCACGCTAAAACGGGATGGTGAACTCAACCCGAAGTACCCCGGCGGGGTCGAACGCCAAGCCGCCCTACTTCAGGCCGAAGGCCACAAGGTCACTCAACGCGGCAAGCGCTGGTTTGTGGCGGACTACCAGGCCCAACTCTGGACGCCGTAACTGGCCTTGACGTGACCCTGCGGACCGCTATTCGGGAAAATTTCCCGAATGCGTTCCGTAAAATTTCCCGAATGGAGTAGATTGGCCGTATGGCCAAACCCCGGTACCGGACACGCGTGGTCGATACTCAGATCCAGCGTGCTCTGCGCGGCGCCGGCGCTGTTGTGGTTGAGGGCTCCAAGGCCTGCGGCAAGACCACCACCGCGGAGCAAATCGCCGCCAGCAAGGTCTGGTTGGATCGCGACACCCGGCTGCGAACTGTGGGCTTAGCAGATCCGAAAACCTTGGTGGACGGGCCGGCGGCGCGTCTGATTGACGAATGGCAACTGGTTCCCGAGGTCTGGAACGCCGTGCGGGCGGCGGTAGACGTCCGGGGGAAACCCGGCCAGTTCATTTTGACTGAATCGGCCACCCCGGCCGAGGACGCGAGCAGGCACAGTGGGGCGATGCGCTTTGTCCGCGTCACCATGCGACCGATGTCGTTGTTCGAGTCCGGGCAAAGCACCGGCGCGGTCTCACTGGCCGCGTTGTGGGACGGACAGGTGCCGCCTCCATCGACAAACGCCGGCAGCTTGGAAGGTGTCGCCGAATCAGCTTGCCGGGGTGGATGGCCGGGGCTGTTGGGCATCGACCTGGACCTAGCCCTGGACCTGAACCGTTCGTATCTGCGCACAATTGCGGCCGCTGACATTGTGACCGTGGATGGGGTGCGCCGGGATCCCCGCAAAGTCGAGGCGCTGCTGGGGGCCCTGGGGCGTAACACCGGAACCTATGTCTCCAACCGGACGTTGCAAACCGACTCGGCCGCCTTTGGGCAGCCTGTTGACCCCGCCACAGTGACCACCTACCTTGACGCCCTTGAGCGGCTCTGGGTTCTGGCGCCGCAGCACGCCTGGGGTGGTCACATGCGCTCGAACGCCCCAGCGCGTAAGGCACCCAAGAGGCATCTAGCCGACCCGTCGCTGGCGGCGGCCGCCATGGGCGCCGCTCCTGTTGACCTGCTGGACGACCACCAGGCTTTCGGTCAGGTGTTCGAGACCCTGGCCTTCAGGGACTTGAGTGTCTACGCCGAGGCCAGTGGCTCAGCCATCCGAGCCTTCCAGGACGCCAAAGGCAACGAAATCGACGCCGTGGTGGTGCGCGGCACGAGGTGGGCAGGTTTCGAGGTCAAGCTCAGGGCCAACCGGGCGGGCATTGACAACGCCGCGGCCAAGCTGCTCGCCATTGCCGCCCGCATGACCAGCCGGCCAAGGTTCCTGGCGATCTTGACTGGTGATGGCCCCACGTATTGCCGCGCCGACGGCGTCCATGTCGTCTCTGTGACCGAGTTGGGTCCCTGACCACTTCGGGCCGAGCGCCTGGCCACGCTTGACCGCATGCGCGGCAAGCGGTGGTTTGTGGCGGACTACCAGGCTAACTTGTGGGCGCCCTAGGTGGGTCTAGCAGCTCTTTGGCCATTTCTCACCCGATGCCGGGTACTCGGCTGACCGCGACTGAGGTTACGTTGGTTTTGGCCTGTTTTTTGTGGCCTGTTCAGGGCCTATGGGCAATGACTTCGGCTGAAGTGTTGCCAGGGATACGGCGTGCCGCATCCAGCATGTGACCCGAA
>Ga0123356_10001450_pt1 | contig 26202 bp, 20 predicted proteins | sample TergutEmb28metaG_2_FD_92546 | JGI IMG/M metagenome (GOLD analysis project Ga0123356, IMG submission 92546) | Embiratermes neotenicus P3 segment gut microbial communities from Petit-Saut dam, French Guiana - Emb289 P3 | ecosystem: Host-associated > Arthropoda: Insects > Digestive system > Gut ...
AGACCGTGACGGACATGATGATACGATCCGTTTGTTTGAGTCTATCCGTAATGGAACGCACGAAGCATACACATCCGGCTATACAATCACAGAGTTGGATGAGACACAAGAGCCGAAACGCAGTAAAATGCTGTCACTTATAGTCGATTACGGATTGACAGTGTTAGATATCTCAGAAGAATCTGACCGATTTGCAAACGAGTATGTTGCAGAAGGTATTATCCCCGAACGTTTTCGTATTGACGGTGCACATATAGCAGTTGCTTCTCTACACGGTTTAGACTATGTGTTGTCATATAATTTTAGACACATCAATAGAGCAAAGACGAAACTTTTAACTGAACGTGTAAATAGAAAGCACGGATACGGAACGGTTGTAATATGTACAGCAAAGGAGGTATTGGACGATGAGCAAGAAGAAGAGTAATGATTATCTTGAAGATGAGTTAGATACCACCCGCATAAAATTAAGTGAGCTTACTAAAGATATGACCTCGCAGGAGCGAGCTGAATATATTAATAAAAAAGCCAGAAAAATAACTGCCGAGCAGGGGTTAGATGTATGTTATATTAGTGCTCCGGTTATTAGATACACAAGACAATCGCAGTAATAAATAAAAAGCAATGAGCCGGGAAATTGGTTTCCCGGCTTTATACTAATTATCCGCGGAGCGCACGCATTATCGCACGGATGCGATAACCTAAGTGGAAAAGAATGTATATGTAATCGTCTTCGTTAGTAATAGGTTCAAGAAGCAGTTTCAAACTGGCTGTTATAAAGCTCCGCATAGAAACCACCTTGTTCCAACAGCTCCGCATGCGTCCCGCTTTCGACGATATCCCCGCCGTCCATGACCAAAATCATATCCGCATTCTTTATCGTAGAAAGCCTATGCGCGATAACAAATGACGTTCTGCCCTCCGTCAGCTTCCCCATAGCCTCCTGAACCAAAAACTCGGTACGTGTATCCACAGAGCTTGTAGCCTCATCAAGGATCATCATAGGAGCATTTTGGATCATCGCCCTTGCAATGGTAACAAGCTGCTTTTGACCCTGTGAAAGAGAAGTCTTATCGTTTAGGACAGTATCATATCCTTGTGGTAATGTTGTGATAAAATAATGCAGCCCGACAGCCTTGCACGAAGCGATGACCTGCTCATCCGTAACATCATCTTTACAATAGATGATGTTTTCTTTAACAGTACCTTCAAATAACCATGTATCTTGCAAAACCATGCCAAACTGCTCTTGAACATTCTCCCTGTGAACCCGTGATGCCGGTATTCCGTCCATAAGAATATCACCGCTGTCGAGCTCATAAAACCGCATGAGAAGATTGACAATGGTCGTTTTTCCCGCGCCTGTCGGACCGACAATAGCAATTTTCTGACCTGCCTCAACTTTTGCGGAAAAACCATGAATAATGGTTTTCTCAGGATCATATCCGAAGCGTACATTCTTAAACTCGATCTCACCCTTAATATCGGTTAGTCTCTCCGTTTTACCACTCTCATCTTCCATTTCTTCCTCATCAAAGAATTCAAACACACGCTCCCCGGCAGCAGCAGTTCTTTGAAGATTTTGGAAAGCCTGAGCAAGTTGCGAAAGCGGCTGAGTAAACAGTCGGATATATATCATAAATGCAGCAATCACACCAAACTGGATAGTTCCGTTCATAGCTAGCACAGCACCTACAACACAAACAGCGACATAACCGAAGTTGCCTATAAACATCATGAGCGGCATCATCAAACCGGAGATAAACTGACTTTTCCAACCGCTGTCATAAAGTCTGTCATTTACCTCTCCAAAAAACCTCCCTGCTTCTTTCCCGCCATTATAAACCTTCACAACATTGTGACCGGAATAAACCTCCTCGACATGACCGTTTACGGCACCCAAATCCTTTTGTTGTCTCACAAAGTACTTTTGTGATTTGCCCATAGTTAATGCCATAAGCACAAAACCGATGATACTTGCGCCGATAGCAGTAAGAGCCATAAGCCAGTTGTTATAGAACATCATAACAGCCGACCCGAAGAACATTGTAGTGGATGTAACAAGAGTGCCGATACTTTGATTCATCGTCTGCCCGATAGTATCAACATCATTGGTAACGCGGCTGAGGATATCTCCATAACTTACTTTATCAAAGTACTTCAGAGGGAGCCTGTTGATTTTCTGAGAAATGTCGGTACGCATATTCCTGCCGACCTTCTGCGTAATTGTTGCCATGATATAACCTTGAACGAAGTTTAAAACAGCAGCTGTGGAGTATAAAACTATAAGCAGCATTCCAATCCGCGTAATTGCATCCAGGTCTACACTTAATACCTGATGCGAGGTCATTAAAGCTGCAATAACCTTTTGGATCTCATTAGTCATCTTTCCGATCTGATCGGGACCAATTATAGTAAGCACCGTTCCTATAGCCGCAATAGTCAGAGAAATAACGATTACCGGCATATATCTCTTACAATAGTTTATTAGCTTGCTCCAGGTACCCTTAAAGTCTTTAGCTTTTTCTGCAACCCCCATAGGTCCTGCGCCGGGACCCCGCATCCGGGGACTTCTGTTAGCTTGTCCACCACTCATGATACGAGCTCCTCCTCACTTAATTGACTTATAGCGATTTGCTTATAAACCTCACAGTTCTGAAGCAACTCCTTATGGCTACCGCATCCGACGACTCTTCCTTCATCAAGCACAACGATCTGATCGGCATCCATAATAGTACCGATACGCTGAGCGACGATCATGCTTGTAACGCCGGCCGTTTCCTTTTTGAGCATAGTGCGTAAAAGCCTGTCTGTCCTGTAATCCAAAGCTGAAAAAGAATCGTCGAAAATATAGATTTCCGGCTTCCGGCAGACAGCACGGGCAATAGCAAGTCTTTGCTTCTGTCCGCCCGAAACATTGGTTCCGCCCTGGGCTATATCAGCATGATAGCCGCCTTCCATGCTCTCAACGATATCAACACCTTGCGCCACAGAAATAGCCTTTTTTACATCATCCTCATTAAACCCGTCACCGCCATTATCACCGTATGCGACATTAGAAAAAACTGTCCCCTTAAACAGCACTGCCTTTTGTGGGACATAACCTATCTTATTATGCAAAGCCTCCAGCTTGTACTCACGTATATTTACTCCGTCGATAAGTATCTCACCCTCGGTCGCATCAAAGAAACGAGGCACAAGATTTATAAGAGTTGACTTGCCGCTTCCAGTTGAACCTATAAATGCGATCGTTTCACCTTGCCGTACAGTAAAGCTTATATCTTTAAGAACAGACTCTGCGGCATCAGGATACTTAAACCCGACATTTTTGAACGTTACCTCACCAAAAACCCCTGAAAGTCCTTCAAGGCGGGTTCCGTCCAATATAGTTGCTACGGTATCCAGAACCTCGCAAATACGTTTTGCTGAAACAGATGCACGTGGAAGCATTATAAAAATCATCATCAGCATCATAAAGGACATGATTATTTGCATAGCATAAATAGAAAATACCATCATGTTCGAAAAAATCGGCAACCTGTCTGCAGCTTGTGCCGCATTGATAAGGTACGCTCCGATCCAAAAAACTGAAAGAGAAACACCACTCATTATCATTGTCATTACAGGCATAAGGAAAGCCATAGCGCGGCTTGTATAGAGCTGTGTACCGGTTAGCTCATCATTGGCAACCTCAAACTTCGCTTCTTGATAATCCTCGGCATTATAAGCTCTGACAACACGAAGCCCGGTCAGGTTTTCTCGCGTAACCCTGTTCATATTATCGATCAGCGATTGCATCATTCTAAACTTTGGCAAAACAAAGAACATCAACAAGACTATAATAACAAGTAATATAGCAACAGCTATTCCGGTTGCCATCGTCCACTCAAGTCCCTTGCCTGCAATTTTAGTAATAGCCCAGATAGCTGTGATAGGAGCTCTGATAATTAGCTGCAATCCCATAGCGATGACCATTTGAATTTGAGTAATATCATTAGTGGAGCGGGTGATAAGACTGTCTGTGGAAAAAAGATTGATCTCCTCCATGGAAAATGAATCGACCTTGTTAAACAATAACCTGCGCAAGCGCCTCGAAAACCCCGCCCCTACAATAGCTGCAAACAGCCCGACAATGATTGAAGCACACAAACTGCCTAGGGTACAAAGCAGCATCATACCTCCGGCGACCCATATATCGCTCATAGCACTACCCGGCGTTTGAACAAGTGTAGTGATCTCAGCCATATAGTCAGGAGACTTTAGATCAAGCCAAACCTGTATGACGATAAACCCGAGACTGAAGAAGATCATCAACCACTCTCTGGGCTTAAGATACTTAAAAATCTCAATCATTTAAGAAAGTCCGAACCTTTCGTAAACTACATACTCTAATCACATTTGAAAATTCTAATAGTTTCTCTGGCATCCTCATAAACAGCCTGCTCCGCCCAAACTCCAATGTTGTGGTAAAAAGGTTCTTCCGTTTCATTTACTTGCCTCTTGATTTCATTTCCAACATAAAGAGCAAGGTTTGTATAGTAGTTGATTTTAGTTACACCGTTAGAAATAGCCATATGGACATCCTCTTTTGAAAGACCGGATCCTCCGTGCATAACAACAGGGATACCGGTTTTTTCCGATATCAGCTTAAGCCGTGGGAAATCAAGCTTCGGTTCCTTACGGTAAACACCGTGAACAGTGCCAAAAGCACAAGCAAGAGCATCAACACCGGTTTTTTGCACGAAGTCCGCAGCTTGATCCGGGTCTGTATAAAGCGATGTATCGTCCACAAGTGAGACATCATCAAAACCATCTGCTCCACCGTCAACAGGTCGAACAACACGACCGATTTCGCCTTCAACAGTTGCCCCAAGCGCATGTGCGACTTTAACGATTTCTTTAGTTTGAGTAACATTATCATCATAATCAAGTTCAGAACCGTCAAACATGATAGCGTTCATTCCGAGATTTATTGCTTTGACAATAGTATTGAAATCTTTTCCATGATCCAATAGAAGTGCTACCGGAACCTTAGCCTTATTTGCTTCCTCAAGTAGTATAGGCATTATTGAATCCAAAGGAGTGTACTTAAAGTGAACCTCTGCATGGCATAAGATTACAGGTGCTTTTTCATCCTCAGCCGCACGTATAACTCCCCGGGCCATAGCAAGGTCAATACTGTTAAAACTCCCAACCGCATACTTACCGGCTTTTGCATCAGCCAAAATTTCGCTCATAGATACAATAGGCATAATTTTTCTCCTTATTACTATACTTTTGAATCACATCAGTGCTTGCAACTCTCTGTTAACTTAATGAATTTTATGGTAATATGGTACTATTAGTCAGCTAAGTGGGGTGATGTTTATGTCTTTGGGCGGATTGGACATTGGAACAAGTGGGTGCAAGTGTACTATTTTTTGCGAAAACGGATTTGAAGTTGCATCTGCATACGAAGCATACACTGTTACACGAAATATGGGGATGCACGAAATAAGTTTTGATGCGATATGGAAGTCAGTTAAGCATGTTCTTTCACAAGCCGTTAAAACCGCAAATGAAGCCGGCAATAATGTAAAGGCAATTTGTGTTTCTTCCTTCGGAGAGACTTGCGTAGCACTTGATGCATTTGACAAGCAGGCGATTCCTTCGTTTCTCTACACCGACAGCCGTGGTGTTGATGAAGCAAACGAACTGGATGACAAGTTTGGAAGCCGCAAGATATTCGATATTGGCGGACATAAACCGGGCTATATGTATACACTACCAAAGTTGATGTGGGCAAAAAAACATATTTCACACGAATATGAGAAAATCAATAAAATCTTACCTATCCATTCTGCAATAATATACATGTTAACAGGAGAAACAGTAACAGACCCGTCGCTTGCATCAAGAACAATGATGTTTGATATAAGGGGAAGAAACTGGGACAAAGAGCTCATGGAACAAGCAGATATGGATATAACTAAAATGCCAAGTCCGGTCGATATTGGAGCTGTCGCAGGTTCGATATCTAAAGCAGTTTCAAAAGAGCTAAACATTTCAGGAGACTTGATCATAGTCGTTGGTGCTCAAGATCAAATAGTTGCAGCCATTGGTGCAGGAACTTTTAACAATGGACAAGCTGTCAATGGCAGTGGCTCCGTGGAATGCATCACGCCTGTGTTTTCAAAAATCCCTGCAAGCGATATTTACTATAATGGAAACTACTGCGTGGTTCCAATGCTCTCGGGACTTTATGTTACATATGCATTTGTGTTCTCAGGCGGTGTACTACTCGAATGGTATCGAAGTAAGATTAATGCTGATACTCAAAGCCCGGATGAGTTTGATAACCATATCATAAATCAACCGACCGGTATACTATCACTGCCTCATTTTTCGGGAGCGGCTACCCCTTATATGAATAATGATGCAAAGGGAGCAATCATCGGGCTTACATTGGAACACACAGCAGCAGACATATATCGTGCATTGCAGGAGGGTCTGTGCTATGAAAGTCTGATAAACATAAATAACCTTAAAGATTCAGGAATCGTATTGGAAAGCCTGAAAATAACAGGCGGAGGAGCCAAATCCGCGGTATGGAATCAAATGAAAGCAGATATTTACGGTATCCCTTGCAAAACGCTGCTTAATAAAGAAGCAGGTGCTACAGGCTCGGCAATGCTTGCCGGTGTGGCACTTGGAGAATATTCAGATCTAAGTGAAGCATCAGACTTATTGGTAAAAGAAGGGGTTGAATTCACTCCGAATCTCGAGATGACACACAAGTATAAAGAGCAATTTGAAAGATATAAGAAGCTGTATTCACATGTTCAAAAGGTACTAACATAAACTCTTAAATCATAAACAGCAAAGCTCCGAGTCTAACCAACTCCGAGAATATCATATGTCACACAGCAACGCAAACCAAATATTGCCGATAAAGTGCTCAGTGTATTGACAGTTTATCAACATTCTTATAAGATACCAAAGGCTTTTACCAACTTCGTGGAGGATTATTCAATATGATTAACGTGAACGGTTTGACCAAGAACTACGGCAAAAACCGTGGTATTGATAATATATCGTTTTCAATCCCCGAAGGAGAGATCGTGGGATTTCTGGGGCCAAACGGTGCAGGAAAAACAACAACGATGAACATAATAACCGGCTATCTTTTAGCAGATACAGGCGATGTAGAGATAGCCGGAATTGATATGCTAAAACAACCTAACGAAGCAAAAAAGCATATTGGATATCTACCTGAGCAACCGCCTTTATACCACGCCATGACAGTTAAGGAATACTTAAACTTTGTGTATGAGCTCAAAGGAATCAAGACGCCTGAAAGAGAGCCCCATATCAAAAAGATATGCGAGATTATAGGGCTGACCGATGTCTATAAGCGGGTTATCGGCCATCTCTCAAAAGGTTACAGACAGCGTGTAGGGCTTGCTCAAGCACTTGTTGGCGACCCGGATATATTAATACTTGACGAGCCGACAGTCGGACTCGACCCGAGACAGATCGTTGAAATTCGAAATGTCATAAAAGACATGGGAAAAAAGCGCACGATCATACTTTCAACACATATCCTACCGGAAGTATCTGCGATCTGTGAACGTGTGCTGGTTATCTCAAACGGAGTAATCGTAGCAGATGATAAGCCGGAAAACCTGTCAGGTACAGCAATTGGCGAGCGTTCTTTAATACTTCGTGTCGCAGGACCGATTGGTGTTGTAAGAGAGTTGCTTAAAAACATCGATGGTGTAAAAAGTGTCAAATCACTAGGGAACATTGAGCCCGAGAGCTGCGATTATCTGGTAGAAGGTAATAAAGGAGTAGACATCAGAAAACCGGCATTCAGAGCACTTGCCAAAGACGGCTATCCGATACTGATGATGCGCCCCCAAAACGACTCTTTGGAAGACATATTCCTTAAACTTACAGAGGAGGTGAACTAGTATGTTAGCTATATTCAAGCGAGATTTTGCGGCATATTTCACCTCGGCAATAGGGTATATTTATCTGGGCTCATATATCCTTGTTCTCAACCTTGTTTTCTACCTCACAAATGCCCTAGGCTCTACCTCATCACTATCAGGGTTGTTCAGCTTTATGCTGTTAGTAATGATGTTTATCACACCAATACTGACCATGCGCGTCTTTTCAGAAGATTTTAAGCAAAAAACCGACCAACTCCTTCTTACAACTCCTGTCAGAATGTCATCAATCGTAATAGGGAAGTTTCTCTCATCCCTTGCAGTTTTTGGTTGTCTGCTTGTGCTTACACTACTGTGGCCGTTTACAATATCGATTTTTGGTGAAAACAATACAGCAGAGGTGATAGGTAATTATGCAGGCATGCTCTGTATCGGTGCAGCCTATATATCAATGGGTGTATTCATTTCAGCCACAACAGAGAATCAGGTCATAGCAGCTGTTGGAGCACTGGGTCTTTTTGTCGCTCTCTATATTCTGGAGATGGTGGCAATGCTGTTTTACTCAAGTGGTGCATTGCCGGTGTTCGTAATGCGCATTTTCATATTTATTTCGATATTCGGACGTTACAATGAGATAACAGGTGGACTGCTTTCACTTGATAGTATAGTTTTCTTCCTGTCTGTTTGTGCTTTCTTCCTCTTCCTGACTGTGCGGGCACTTGAGAAAAGGAGGCTGGGATAAGATATGAATATTAGAAAACTAAAGAAAAGCGGCTATTCCATTCTTATAACGATCCTTTTTCTTGTAATACTGGTACTTTTAAATGTTTTTGTAGGAATGCTTACAGAGAGATTTTTCCTAAAAGTAGATATCACAGATACCGGCATATACACACTGTCAGATACGGCTGTTGAGTTTTTAAGCGGCATTGATGAGACAGTGGATGTTATAGTACTGGCTGAAGAGTCGTCATGGCGAGCTAACCCGTCATTTGAAATGATTGCAAACATTCTGAGAAACTATTCAGCCTCATCCGGAGGAAAGCTCCAAATCCAATATGTCAATCCGGATCTCAACTCTTTTGACGGGCCAAAATACAACAACTCGTTGTCAGAGCTTAAAGAGGCATACACAGAGCTTGAAGACATGGGTCGCCATGACATCATATTTCTCAGTTCCCGCAGGGCATCAATAGTATCAACGTTTAATCTGTTTGCACAAAATCAAGATGCCCACGGGCGCCCTATGCTCACGGGTCTTAGGACTGATCAGGAGATGATAAGTGCTTTAATATATGTCTTGAATGAGCAAATAGCCCGTTTAGTTTTCATTGAAAATCATTATGAGACTCCAAAAGAGTATTTGAGGCTCACATTTGAGAGAAGCGGTTATATCACTTCTAATATAAATCTGGCTCTCGATGAGATACCGGATGATACTATGGTGCTTGTGTCTGCGGCTCCGAAGTTTGATTTTCTGGACGAGGAGATCATTAAGTTGGAGCAATACATCGCTACAGGTGGTAACTTGATTATACTTTATGACGCTCAAATTCCATCATTACCGGTACTTGACAGATTCTTGGCTCAGTGGGGAGTAGCAGTAGAGAGCAAGCTCATTTTTGACGAGGATTTCACATTTATACCGCAGCTTGGAGTGATTGGAACACATGTAGTAACAGGCGATTTACCTTCGACACCGAATGCAGAGATGATTTCAACAAATGTAGTACCGGTAGGTGTTTTCAGCGCCCGTCCCCTCCGCGCAGAAAGCGCAGTGGGTGGATTCCACTTAAATCCGCTTATCCAAACATTTTCTGCATCTTCGTATGCTAAGGATCTAAGTGTTGGCAATATAACAACCGGGGAGCGGGAAAGTAATGATGATTCAGGTCCGTTTGTTATTGCCTACAATGTTCGTTATCTGGCTCGCGATACAGATGGGAATCAAGTATGGGCAAACCTGATTGTTGCTGGTGCAACATTATTTGAGGACACATTCTTAAGTATGTTTGGAGATTCATTTTACAACAACATGCTTATGATCGATTTAGCAAATGACTTGAATCCGTTTGGTGACCGCGTATATATTCCGGCAAAACAGTTTTCAGACAACACAATGCTGGTAAGTACAGCCGGTTCACGTGCAGTATTGATTCTTATGGTTATAATGTTGCCGCTCGTTATCATTGCATCAGGTGTCATAGTGTGGCGTAAACGGAGGCATAAGTAATGCGGCGTTCAGTTCTTATTGCATTAATAATCGTAGTTGTTGTACTAGCTGCTGCAATTGTAATTATGAGCATAATTCCGGATTCCGTTCCTGAGGATGAACCCGTGTTACCTACTCCTGTACTTTCAGAGACAACTGAAGACTTGATCAATGAATTACCCGAAAATGTTTCAAGTATTCATTTCATTCCACGCGAAGGCACTCCATATACCCTTAATCACGACCCTGCAAGTGGATACGTTGAGCTTGACGCTGTTAATGCCATTTTCCCGGGTTTTCAATTTGCATTGGATACCGTTTTCATGACTGCAACCACTTTAAGGAACATATCTAGAGTGACTGATGCTGCTGACGATGAGCAGCTTGTTTTATTAGGCTTTAACAGTCCGGAAATATCTATTCTTATCACACTCACTGACGGTACATCACATGAAATGCAAATTGGTGCACAGCAAGCAGTGGGACAAGGTAGATATGCACGTATAAAAAACAGCAGGGAAGTATTTTTACTGGATGAACGACAAAGTTTATTGTTGACGAGACAGCTTGAAGATTTATATGATATATCTTTTCTGCCGCCCGTTCTTTTTGAACATGATGAAGAGTCACTGGCAAAAATAAAGCATATTATACTTGAAACAAACACTGGAATCTTAGAGGTGCGAAGACGTTCGGATGAAGAAGTCATTGGTGAGTCGATCGCTGTATCACTTTTTCAAATACTCCAACCTTTTACCGCTGAGGGTAGCGATATGCTCATTATTTCAAATCTGCATGAGAAAATCGCAGGTATAATGCCCGATTCTGTTGTGGAATCACATCCGCCGGACCTTTCTGTTTATGGACTTGATATACCAGTACGATTGACCTTGACAGTCGATAACTGGACAGGAACGATCTTAATAGGAAAAGCAAACACCGAACAAAATGGACGATATATTATGATTGAGGGTTACGACGCGGTTTTGATCGACCAAACCGGAGACTACAGTTTTATCAATGTCAACCCGGGTCAATTAAGATCACAATTTATCTGGTTTCACTTCATCAATGATATTTCGGCTGTCACATTCAATCTGAGCGGGGTAATCCGTACATTAAGGTTTGAGCACAATACTGACGGGACTCTTAGAGGTTGGCTTGATGATATAGAACTAAGTGAAAACAATGCGCGCAGACTGTTTATTGGTGCTCTTGGTATAACACAAAGCGGATCCACAGATGAGTCAATACCGTTAGGTGAACTGCCTGTATACATATTTTCAATGAACCTGAATAATGGTGATATAGACACGATCGAGCTTTATCAGCTTAATGATTCGCAGTTCTTGATCGTATATAATGATAAAAGCACCGGATTATTTATAACAAGAATGTCGTTGCAAAGGAACCTTCTGGATCGATTTGACATATTGGATTCGGGAGGAGATTTACCTGCTATGTAGTTGTACATGTCGAAACACATAACTCCGGCAGTAAAATAAGTAAAAAGCTGCACCTTATTTAGTTATAAGACTACTTAAGGTGCATTTTATCAGGTCGGTGATTTATAGCAATTTTATTTTCTCATCTACGATTTTTTTAGTCTTGAAAAACTGAGGTGTGCCGGGATTGCAGAAATTTAAAATGACAAGTCCGTGCCAAAGATGAAGTAATGCTTCGAACTTAAGATATAGATCAATTCCGCCATCAGAATAGTAGCTGTCAAGGAACGCTTGTTTAAAAAGCTTAATTCTTTCAGGATCTTCAGGGTTTTCATCGTCAAATGCCAGCTCTATCAATAAGGTAAATCTGGCGAGATCTGTAACAGCAGGAAAAGAACGTGCATCGTCCCAGTCGATCAATGTCAAATTTTCGTTATAGACGATAACATTTTTTAATTGAATATCCATGTGACAAAGACAGGGTTGGATATCATTTAAGGGACTTAGTTCGCTGATAAGGGTACTCTTTAGTTTACGCAGTTCATAGTAAGAGTAAGCATCTGCAATATTATGTTTTCCATATATAAACTCTTTATTAATATGTTTTGTAAATGATTTGCTATCAGGCTCACAGTTTACAATAAATCCATAGTTTATTAACTTAATGCTATGGATTTTAAGGATCAGTTTGGCAAGCTTTTCGTATAACAGGCAAGTTTCTTTTATGGTCAGATCAAGTTTTTCTGCAGTTATCCCCGGCAGAGAATCTTCGATAATGTAACCGTTAGGAAAATCACTATTATAATTATTAACAAGGATCCTTGCATGCGGCACATTATTTTCAGAAAGCTTATTTGAAACAAAGTTGATTTTTCCGTTTTCTGGATAGTCGGCAGATTTATATGACTTAAAAATATACGACTTTTCCTTTGTGTCGACCCTATAGACCCTATTGTTGTTAAATATATGGTCCTCATACTCATAGATAGAAATGGCCTTATCTTTGACATCACTTTCGAAAACGTTTTTTACTTTGGAGTAGTTATCCATAAATCACCAACGTAGTCCTATAAATCGACTTTACCCATATACGGTAACTTTTGCTTTACTTGCCTCCTCTAAAAAACAGGCATTACAGAATCTAAAGGAGTGTATTTGTTTGTGTTTATTGAATAATGATGGTATATTTATTTCAAACTCGCTGGAAAACAAGCGCTTTTCAATTATTATGGAGGTATAAGGATTGTCTTTTCTAGCACAAAGATTCTATATTATTTGCTTCATATTCATGCTGCTGCTTGGAGTCAATCTATCAGTATACCAATCAGTTATTATTGACATTAACTCGTCATTTAATCTTGACGGTGCGTCAGCCGGATTGTTTGTAGCACTTTATTTTCTTGGCTCGCTGATAGTACCTGCACCGGCGGGTGAGCTCAGTGACAGAGTTGGCAAGAAGTTAGTGTTGATGATAGCCTGCGTTGTGTTTATTACCGGCATAGTTGTAGTATCACAAGCAACCGGTATTATAGCGTGTGGCACAGGAATACTGCTGATTGGTTCGGGAAGCTGCACGATTGAAGGATTATTCTCTGCGAAAATAACTGATGAAAACCCGAATTCGTCGGAGAAGCTAATGAACTTCTCTCAGCTCTTTTTTTGTGTAGGAGCTGTTTTAGGCCCAATACTTGCTCTTTCAATTAAGTCTCTTGGAGCTGACTGGCAGTCAATAATGCTAATTATTGCAGCTTTATTTTTACCGGCTGCAGTATCTTTGGTTTTGATACCGGGTGATAAGAAAAGTACTGATGTAATAGGCCGTAAAAGCAAATCTTACAGTTTGATGTTATTAAAGGATATAAAGTTCCTGATACTCTTTTTCTCTATGCTTCTATACGTTGGTGCGGAAATAGGAGTAGCTTTTTCAATAACAGGTTATTACTCAAGTACCGGACAGGCGTCGTATACAGGTGAGATAGCATTGTCGCTATTTTGGGCAGGAATGATAATAGGACGTCTGATTGCCGGTGTTCTGCACAAACAGTCTGATAAGATTATGATTATTTGCCTTTTGACCGGCACTGTGTTTTCATTGCTTCTACAGTTTCAACATCAAACGTTTATCAGTACGGCTCTGTTTTTTCTTTTAGGACTCAGTTTCTCAGCTATATGGCCGTTACTAATGGCATTTTGTACACAGATATTTAAGAGTTTCAGCGGTACAGCAGGCGGGTTAATGGTCGTTGGCGGATCGATCGGTGGAATGACATTTCCTGCTTTAATGGGAGCAGTTACAGGGACAGCGGGTGTGAGAGCTGCAATGGTTATTTCTACATGTGCAATGGCTATAACAATGACTATGTATATGATCGGACGAAAAATAAAGAAAAAAGAACAAGCGAAATGAATCGCTAATCAGCAAAAGACTTACCGGCAACCTAAATAATAATGACAACCGTACACCAATTGCATCAGCAATCGGTGTACTTTTGATTATCATTAATAAAATTCCAAAGTGCTAAAGTGCAATAACCTCGATCCCCGTTAACTCTCCAAAGTCAATGATTTGCTGATACAAATGCTCACCATATCCAAGACATGCGTACTCATTGTTCCAGTATTCAAGAAGTAGATCCATGTCAGCGTCGACGGTTACAAATGCGTGCGGCCAGAAAGGAATACCACATTCATCCAAACGTTTTTTGAGATCTTTGCCTGATGGTTCTTTAACTTCACATCTTGCGACAACAAGATAGAACTCTCCATCAATTCTGCTTAAGCGGGCAAGCACACCTTTTCCTGATTTACAAACAAGCTGTACTGTTAAACCTCCGGCTTTACCTTCGGTAGGAATGCCATGTCCGGCAAACCTTGCTCCTTCTTTATTTGCGAGAGAGGGTGGCGCTTGACCGTCGCAAATGATTTTTATCTCATTGTTATCCTTATTTATCGCCTGGAAGTCTCCGTAATATGTCCTCTCATTACTCAAGTTTAGCATCAGTATACTTGTCATGAGTGTATTAAAGTCCGATAATGGGGCTGTAGGCACTCCATCTTCCAGCATCATACTGTTTGCAAAGCAGATTGCGGAATACTCATCGCCGATACCCGGGAATCCCTGAACGCTGTAGAAATCGCAATCATATTTTTTCAAGACCTTTTTAAGCGCAACATACAGACGCATTGAACGTTCTGAAACTTCGTTCTTTTCAGGCAACTCAACGAATTTTTGCTCTATGATCTTATAAACTTCATCAAGCTCCTTTTTTGTAACCGCCTTTGCGGTATCAACAAGTTCTGTAGTATCTCTGGAATCGATATCAATGCCGAAGACCTTCATCCATTGTGCCGGGTCAGCAACACCACATGTCTGACCCATACCACGGCCTCCGAATGACATAACTGTTTTCATATTTATTTTGTTTTTTACCGCAGAAGCCTGACAATAACTCACAATTCTGTCTACATCATCTTCACTGTCGAATGCGCCGTAAACAAACCTGTGAGCAATTCCTATTTCATGAAGTGCTGCTTTTAGCACTAATCCGCCGACAGCTCGCCAACCCTGAGATCCGGGATGAGTCCAAATTACTATACCTTTGCCTGTTTTTGCAAACTCCCTGATCGCAGCTATCATATGTGCCGACCATACCCATGTTCCGCTGAAAAGTACAAGACAATCGATGTCGTCTTGCTTTGCAAGGCTGCAAATCACCTGACGTGATTCGTCTTTGGTTGCAACAATAAGATCGTTTTCAACAAGTGTCAGGCCTTTTTTCTTTAGCGCTTTTTTTGAACTTTCAATCAGTTTATAGTCAATAAACTCTGTACCTGCAGGGTCTTTAAGACCATCCTTGTGTACGCCGTATACCACAAATCCAACTTTTGCACTTATCATTGTGAGCTCTCCTTATGTTTTATTAATCAATGCTTTAGAATACTTAAAAACTCATATTTTGAGGGATTTAAAGTATCCAAGATATGCCTCATTTTTATCAAGCATCTTTTGAGTCATTTCTCTTATTTCCGCCATGGAAAGAACAGCGCTTGTCAGAGGGTCAAACAGGTTGGCCTGGAAGACCTTCCATGGATCACCTTCAATTGCAGCGTTAACAGCCATTTCTTCTATACCTGCAGACAGACCGATCAATATTGCAAGATTATCCGGCAATGGACCTGCATGGAAGTGCTGAAGCCCTGCCGATGATGCCAACACAGGTGTTTCAACACATACTGTTGGAGGCAGATTTGTGATTATGCCGTGGTTCAACTGATTGCCATTGAAAACATATGGTGTACCGTCACCAAACATAGCGTTGAAGATATCGGCTGCGTACTCCCCGCTTCTATCCAAATCCATTTTTTCTTCATTAAGAAACTCATTAAACTTTGCTTCCCAGGTAGCTTCAGTCTCTATATACTCATTAAGAATGTACGCATAAAGGCCGGGATTCCAGTTTGTTCCATGGGTGCAGTACTTCTCTATTAAATCCGGGCGCTTTCTGAACCACGCCATATACTCCGAGTTATGACCGGATGATTCTGTCGGATAATAACCCAGTTGAATGAACATCTCGTTTCGTACAGGCTCAGCATTGGCAACAGCGGGGTCATTCAACACCTTATCTCTGATCAATGGATAAGCGTCTTTACCTTTCCACTTAAAGTCCAGATAGAAAGCTTGGTGGTTAATACCTGAACAGGTATAAGTCACTTCCTCCGGCTTTGCTCCGATCCATCCCATAAGCATTTCTGCAGTTCCTTGTACGCTATGGCATAACCCTGTGATATTTGCGGTACTGGTTCTTTGTAAATAACTGCAAAGCATAGCCATAGGGTTGGTGTAGTTCAAAACAACAGCATTGGGACACAAAGCTTCGACATCTTTAAGAATATCCAACATTACAGGTGCGGTGCGTAAAAACCTCATTACACCGGAAGGACCGCGGGTATCTCCAACATTGATATCTACTCCATACGATTTGGGTATCTCAATATCATGTCTCCATACATCAACTGCTCCTTGCAAAATGGTTATCAATACTCCATCAGCTCCTTCAAGAGCTTTTTTACGGTCCGTCGTCGGATGTACTGTAGCGTCACATTTCCTTGCATTTACTAATTTCTCGACAGCTCTTGCAGCATAAGCAAGTCGTCCCTCATGAATGTCCATTAAATGGATCTCGCAATCCTTAAAAGACTCAAAACTTAAGATATCCTTGACCAAAGCTGCTGTGAAACCTAATGAACCTGCTCCAATAAATGTAAACTTTTTGCTCATTATATTTTTCCCTTTCCTACTTCTTTTTTAATAACTCTTTCGCATTTTCTGCGTAAAACTTCTCTAAGACATCGTTCGGTAATCCTAGCCCGTATATATTCCATCTGCCTTGTCCCGGACCCCAGCCTCTATATGCGCGAAAATACTCATCATAAGTCTCAAAAAAACGATAATGGTCAGCATAAAAATCACGTGTCTCATCGCTTCCTGCACCGGAGAAATAATCAGTCCCAAATAAGATCCTGTCCTGGTATCTAATAAAGAAATCTCTTGCGGTATAAGGCTGTCGCCCGAGTAAATTGTTTCTAGCTGCAGTATCGATATACATATTTGAGTGCTTATCGAGTTGCTCACCGACCCATGCCAGGTTTTCGGCATATGAACCAACATGAGGGATAATAAACGTTGTGTCAGGATTCTGTGTAAGCAAGGTGTCCTGTGCCTGCATCAAGTCTTCAAAAGAGTTGCGACCTTCGCCTCCTCTGTCATAAAAAGACCAATCCGGATTTTCGCAAAGACTCTCATAAAACTCATTATTGCCGTCTACCGGTGTAAAGAAAGATACCGGATCTGCTATATGAAACAGCACGATTAAATCATACTTAGCTGCAGCGTCCCATATAGGACGAAGTCTGCTGTCGTCCGGACGAATGTATTTGCCGCTTGAATCCTTTATAGTACAGCCGATGTTTTTCCATAGCTTCAAACCACGGACACCCATCGTTTTGAATTGCTTAAGTAAATCTTCAACGTAAACCGCAAAATCCGGCTCTTCGATTCGCCCGATATCTACAGAAGCAAAAGTGTGTATAAAGTCCTCATAGCCTTGTAGTGAATCCAGATGCTCCTTTAAAGGCTCGCCCCAAAACATCTTTAGATTGATAACCCCCAAGACTCCGGACTCCTTTAGAAATCCGACCATTTCCCCGATATCTGCAGACGGGGAATCATTATCATCGTCCATTTCCAAAGCACCGATATGCAAATGCGCATCAAACACCGGGAACTTGGGCTTAAGCACCTCATGCTTTTGCACTTTCAGCATCGATACAGGGTCATAATCCTTTAGTAACAGCTCAGTACACATAACCACCTTTTACCTTCTGATATTAAATCATTTGTTTGTGAGTATATCTCACCGATGGAGTGAAGACTAAACTAACTCTTTAGCAGCGGCGGATGCTATTTTTCTCATTTTATCAGCATCCTTTGCCATCTCCTCAATAGTTTTCACAGCCAGTCTTGCTGCACCCTTATATGGCTTTGTAGGTATCAAATTACCCTCTGACATTCTCTTTTTTGCGTCTTTAATGGCTTTCGTGTACTGCGGGAGCCATTTCTCCTGTGCGATCAGCATTTCATCTGTCATTTGCCATACTTCCGGAGGGTTGAGTACCGCACCTGTTAAGGGATCCAAAAGCATAGCTTGTTTAAGTAATAAATCATCACCGGTTATAGCAGCTTCGACTGCCAGCCTTTGCACCCATACACTCTGTGAACATATTGCGGCGCAACCGGTGGGCAAATCACCAATTATTGGCACACTTATACCATTACCATCTGCGTAGCACGGCACTTCAACAATGCAGTCCTCAGGTAGATTAGTGATACATCCACGATTTACCACATTAAAATGACCTCTGTATACACGTCCTGTTTCAAGACTTTCAACGATATATGAACCATGCTCCGTGCCTCGCTCACTGCCGTCGTAGCTTTTTGGAGGTTCAGACAGCCAGCTTGGAAAATCTGTCTCAAACCAGTTTCGCCCTTCAGTGCAAATCCTCAGATAACCACCCGTTTCACCATGTATCCATAGTCCAAGGTCTATCCAGTTTATGATTTCATCAGGACGCTTGCGGTACCATGCAAGGTATTCGGAGAGATGCCCGTTTGATTCGGTTGAGTAATACCCGAACCGCTTCATCATATCGATTCGTACTTTTTCCTCGCGTGAGTAAACCTCATGTTTCATCAATCCATCCAGGATTCTGTCACACATTTCAATGCCTTTATGCTTTGCAGATATATACCATGTTTGATGGTTGATACCTGCACAGATTATATCGAGTTCATCGACAGGTATACCAAGAACATCTGCAATCTGCATATGTCCGTGTTGCACTCCGTGGCATAACCCGATGGTATTGACACCAAAGTGATGATTGCATGCCCAGGTCAGCATAACGTTCGGGTTTGCATAGTTTAGTAAAATAGCACCGGGTGCTGCGACTTCTTTGATATCGTCACAAAACTCTTTCATCGCTGCTATGCCGCGCTGCCCGTACATTATTCCACCTGCACACAATGTATCTCCGACACACTGGTCAACACCATACTTAAGAGGGATGTCTACATCCATAGCAAATGCTTCGAGCATACCGATCCTTACGCAGTTGAAAATATACTTTGCATCTCTAAATGCCTCGCGTCGGTCGGTCGTGGAAATGATTTTAGTTTTAATGCCATTGGCATCAAAGTCACGCTGACATAACTTTGTGACCATATCTAAGTTATCCTGATTGATATCCGTGAAGCTAACCTCGCAACTACGGAGCTCAGGTACACTCATAATATCTGTAAGCAACTGACGGGTAAATCCTATACTTCCAGCACCTATAAATGCTATTTTGATCGACATAGCAACTCAAATCCCTTTCATTGATCCTACCCTTTAACGCTACCGATAACCAATCCTTTTGTGAAGTACTTCTGTAAGAATGGATAGATAGCTAAAATTGGTATCATACCTAGGAACAACTGTGCAGCTCGTCCTGTCCTTTCATTTAAGCGTGCAACCAACTGGAGAAATTCCGGACCCATTTGACGCATCAACTCCCTGAAGTTTGTGAGCAAAGTTTGAAGGTATGTTTGAAGAGGGAAGTTTTCAGGTCTGTTCATAAACATCATACCCAAAAGCCATTCGTTCCAGTGATGTACGAAAGCAAACAATGCAACAGTTGCAAGAGCTGGCTTCAAAACCGGGAGTAAAACAAGGATTAAAGTTCTAATGTATCCTGCGCCATCCAGCATAGCAGCTTCCTCAAGCTCCTTAGGCAAACCTCTTATAAAATTCATAAGAATGACCATCGAGAAAACAGGAAGTCCGCCGGGTACTACAAGTGACCACATTGTGTCCAACCAACCTATATCTGAGATCAGGATGTAGAAGGGGATAAGTCCACCGCCAAAAATCATTGTTATTGCAAAGAATGCCATATAGTAGTTTCTCGCACTAAACTCCTGAGTGCTTTTTGCCAAAGGGTATGCGACAGTGATCATCAAAAACATATTGATACTCACACCAAGCAAAACTCTTTCGACAGATACCCAGAATGCTTGCATGAATCTGCCGTTTGCGAAAGCAAATGTATATGACTCGATCGTAAAACCCATAGGCCAAAGCGCTACCCTGCCTGCAGCTACATATTGAGGTTCGCTGAAAGAAAGCGCAAGTATATGTACAACCGGTAAAGCGCAAATCAGACAAACCATAGTAATAAAGATATAATTAAAAACATTAAAGATTTTTTCGCCTCTAGTTCTAAAATGCATATTACATTCCCCCTCAGAACAATCTGTAGTTTGCCACTTTATAAGCAAAGAATAAGGAAAGTGACATAAGTACCATTGATACAACAGATCTCATCAGTCCAACTGCGGCTGCAACAGCAAATCTTGTATTCTCAAACGCCAGTCTGAAGAGATAAGTATCGATGATATCACCTGTAGAATAGACAACAGGGGAGTACAGATTGTATATCTGGTCAAAGCCTGCGTTGAGTACACTACCTAAAGCCAGTGTTGCCATAAGAACAATGATCGGACCCATTAGAGGTAATGTAATTGATATTATCTGCCTGAACTTGCCGGCACCATCAACTACTGCCGATTCGTAAATCTCAGGATCGATTGATGTAATTGTTGCCAAATATACAACAGTTCCAAATCCGAATGTTTTTATAACGTCAGTCCATATCATAGTCCACGGAAAAATCGACGGGTTCATTAAGAACGGTACACTGTCTCTGCCAAGCATATTTAGGAAGCTGTTAACCAGTCCGTCGGAAGCAAGTATTGTGTGTAGAATACCCGCCATTATTATCCATGAAATAAAGTTTGGTATATAAACGATTGTTTGGAAGAAACGTTTACAAAAAGTGATACGTACTTCATTTAAAAGAAGTGAAAAGAAAATCGATGCAACAGTACCTATAACGATCTTTGCTATAGATATAAAGAGGGTATTATATATAGTCCTTGGAAAGCCGGCTTGGGCAAAAAGCCACCTGAAATTCTCAAGTCCGATAAAAGGGGAACCCGAAAAACCGCGGGCAGGACTGAAATCCTGAAATGCCATGATAAGCCCGTACATTGGTCCATAAGAAAAAATTGCGGTTATAATGAGCGCCGGCACAATCATAAGGTGCAAAGGCCATTCTCTGCCAAACCGTTTTCCTATTCTGATAGGACTGCCAAAGTAATGTTCTTTTTTGAATCTCTTTCGGATCTCCGGATTGTGTTGGGTAGCGTTTGTAATAGTTGACTCCATATGATACCTCCTATATTAAAGATTAGGTTTCCCTATTCCATTATACACTAATTTTTTACAGTTAAACACTTTGGGGAAACTTTTATTAAAAGCTTCCCCAAAGAGTAGTGAAACTACCGGTTTCGGTTTTCTAACGGAAATACTGATTAACGGCGTCTTCTTTGATTTGTCCGCCCTGTGCATACCATTGCTCTAAAATCTGCGGCCAATCGCTTACAGGTCTATGACCCATTACAATTGCCATAACACCTTCCATAATAACGTCACCAGTTGCTCCTGCATCAGCGAACTCTGCCGGTGGCAGTCCCCACATGGATGTTCTTACGATGGCATTGATATCAAAAAGATGTTGTGATCTGGAGTATGCGCTTCCATCAAAGCCCATTTGCAGATATGCGCCCATTCCACCCGGATCATTATCGTTTATCCAGGACATTGATCCATCGAACTTGGAGTTCATTACAGGTGTAAACAATCCGCTTCTGTCGCCTGTTTCAAGTGCATGGAGAACATGCTCGTACTGAACCATTTCTGCTGTCGGGTCGATTATATGGAAGTTTGGTGTCATTGCATGCTCACGACCATCGGCAAAGAAGTAATGTACTTCTTCTTCAGTAAGACCTATATCTGTTGAAAGATATGTGTGAATGAGGCTTTGGACTTTTAGCAAAGCTGCCGGGTTCTGGAAGTTAGAGTTTGCTACCACGACACCCATGTTCGGATAGAAAACCTGTCCTCTTGCAGGTCCGCTGCCATCTAGTGTTGGCATATTAAACGGAATAAAGTAAGAATCATTGCCTTGGTCACCAACGATGGAGTAACCGCAATACCAACCCCACCATTGCCACCATGCATGCATTCCAAGTCTACCGGTGTTGATTTCTTCCTGTGCGCGACCCCAAGGCTCAAAAGTCGGGAACTCGGGGCTTATAAGACCTTCGGAGAACCAGTCTGCCCATCGTGCAAGCGCTACTTCAAACTCCGGGAATGAAATGCCGGGGCGAAGTCTGCCTGAACTGTCAGGCATCCAGAAGTATGAGTTCTCATGAATGTTTCCTACATATGCTCCAAACATTGGTGCTGTTCTGAATAACCATTGCATGTCGCTATCTACACCAATGCCGGATGCCGCGCCATGGTTACTCATAAACGCTCTGGCTAGATTTTCCATATCATCGACTGTTCTGATTTCCGGAGAACCCTCTGCTTCATACCAGTCTTTACGTACCCAAAGATGCCAAGGTTGATCTATTTGACCATAATAGTAACGGGGGATACCATACAGTCCACCATCTATTCTGTATCCTTGAATTGTCAGCGGGTCAACGTCTTCAAAACCGCGAAGAGCATCTGATGCATGGTTTTCGTATGCATCGGTGAGGTCAAGAAGCATACCTTCGTCATGTAGTTGATTGAATGTACGGGGATCCATGGTGTTTGGAATATAGTATACGTCAGGCAGATTTCCTGCTGCTATAGCCATATTCAATCTTGTTTCGTACTCATCAGGTGATGTCCAGTCAAAACTAACCTCAATGTTCAGCTTTTCTTTGTACAGTCTGGTCCACGGGTTGTCATTGATCTCATCATTACCCTCAAAGAACCAGTTAGTACCTTGGGCTGATACTGCTGTCATCGCTACTGTTTCTGAGTAAGGATCATCCCAGTTTGCCGGTGGCGCAACATAGTTGCGTGTTGCACCTGATGCCGTAGGAGCTGCAGGATCTGCAGGTGCTGCAGGATCTGCCGGTGCTGCAGGATCCGATGGAGTTGAGGGTCCTGCGGTCTCGTTTGAGCAAGCCGCAAGTATGCCAAAGAGCATAAGTGCTGCAAGCGCAAGAGCAAGTAAGCGTTTTTTCATTTGATTACCTCCATTATTATTGATTTTATCTATCAAATCAAAGTACCGCAAGCTTTACATGACACAATTTAAGGCGAGTCGAACATCGAGTGCACGTAGTTGCTTAACGTCCTTTAATAAGGATTATAAAGCAAAGAAAAAGTAAAAGCAATAACAAAAACCAGCAAACAAGAATTTTGTTAATAAGATGTAAAGAGAAGTCGTTCAATTGTGCAATATGCACATAAAAAAAGGAAAAATTTCTATTGCTTGCATAAAAGAACTTTGTCGCATAGGTTTGACATTGAAGATTTAATGTATTATTATATGAATCAGAGACATATTAATTAAAGTTGAATTAATAACTATTTTTTTAAACTTTACATGTTCATGGAGCGATGTAAAATGCAAAACAATATTAAGTCGCCTGAAACAATTGCCGAGCATAATAAGCAGTTGATATTGAATGCATTGCGCACGAATGGCAGCATGTCACGTGCGGATTTGTCACGACAGTTGAATATGAGTTTTCCTGCGATCTCGTCTAATGCAAAAGGTCTGCTTGATTCGAATTACATCCTGGAAGTGGGGACGGGAGATAACACCCTTGGACGAAAGTCAACACTACTCGCTTTTAATGCAGAGCGTGGGTTTATTATTGGAGTAGATCTGGGACGATTTCGTATAAGAATGATGCTGGCAGACTTACTTGGAAACGAAGTTATGAGCACAGAAATAAGCAACAGTGCAAATACTCCGGGAAACGGAAGCGAGAGTATCAGGTTAATACATGATCTTGCAATGAATCTGCTTAAAGAGTCGGGAAAAAGCAAAGATGATATTTTATGCATAGTTGTGGGGATACCCGGAATAATAAAAGATGGTATGAGTTATCTTGCACCATTTACAGAAAAATACCATGAGAAGGATATGGTTGAAACCTTACAAGATGCGTTTGAAGCCGATATTATCCTTGAAAACTGTGTAAATCTTGGAGTTATAGGTGAGCAATGGAAAGGTGCAGGCAGTAACTGTAGCGATATAACATATATTGCATACGGAGTCGGACTCGGTTCTGCGCATATCGTCGACGGGAAACTTTATACCGGAGCAAAAGGTGCCGCCGGTGAAGTCGGGTTTATGGTTACAGACCCGATCAACATAAGCAACACATATGATGAAGTAGGATCACTTGAACAAACACTCTCCATAAGTAAAATCGAGCAGTATCTTAGATCCGGGGATTTTGACGAAGAAATAATCAAACTCATTCAAAACTATAAAGATGGCGGTGACATGTATGCCAGATTGATGATTGATGAGATTGCACTGAATTTTGGCATTATGTTGGTTAATATAACTGCAATCCTAAATCCCGAGGTTGTAATAATTGCAGGTGGACTTGGTTACAACTTAGGGAAGTTATTTCTCGAAAACTGGAGACAGACTTTGGAAAATCAGGTGCCATTTGCGCCAAAACTCGTACTTTCCGAATTGCATCATACAGAAACGATGCTTGGTGCAGTCATGACAGGCATCATACACATACATGATTTACCGCTCTAAATAAGTCTTAAATAACTTACCCGGTTTAATCTCTGAGAGGAGGGGTATACAATTAAATACTACATTGGCGTTGACGGCGGTGGAACAAAAACTGCGATTTGTTTAGCGTCTGAAGACTCATCAGTAATACTGTCAGAACTGACTAATAGTGCCTCCTGGAGGGAATACGGAGTTAATGAAGTTGTAGACAATATAAAGCAAGTAATAAATGATTTCCCCATTGAAGCAGACGGAAATGTCGCCGGCATTGCAATGGGGCTGCCTTGTTTTGGAGAAAGTGAAGATGGAGATCGTGAGCTGAGTAAAGCGGTAAAAAAAGCATTCCCCGATGTCCCTGTTTACATAACCAATGACGTAGAAGTCGGTTGGGCAGGCTCGCTTGCGCTCGCACCCGGCGTAAATGTTGTTGCAGGTACAGGCTCTATAGCATTCGGTAAAAATGAAACAGGAGAAACAGCAAGATGCGGCGGATGGAGCGAGTTTTTTAGCGACGAAGGCTCCTGTTATTGGGTCGGACGAAAAGTACTTCAGTATTTTTCCAAACAAGCAGACGGCAGATTGCCAAAAGACGAGCTGTATAAAATCGTTCGTAAAGAACTTAATATAGAAAACGACTTTGAAGTAATTGATCTTGCCCACAGTGAATACATGACAAACCGCGACAAAGTAGCATCACTCCAGTTTCTGGCAAGAGATGCTGCAATTGCAGGCTCAAAGTGCGCAAAAGAATTATATATAGAAGCAGCAACAGAGTTATGTCGCTTAGTCGAGTCAATAAATGACAGGCTGCAGTTCAAGCAACAACCATTCCCGGTATCATACTCGGGAGGACTCTTCAAAACAGAAGAACTGATACTTCCACACTTCTTTAAAGGAGTGGAAGCAGCGGGAGGAAAACCCGTAACACCAAAATTCGAACCACAGTACGGAGCATTATTACTTGCATTTGAACAAAGCAACCCAAAAGGATTACCCGATTTACAAAACCGCCTAAAAGATTTATAATAAGCACAAATTGGAGGAATATCATGGCATTAACTTATAATGAAATGTTTGACACATTCAATGCATTGCAAAAAACTGCCGATTACATCGAAAGCAATTGGGAAGATATAGAAGCCTTTTTCAGAAGCAAAGATCGCTTTATATATGTAGGCTGCGGCTCCAGCTACAGTAACGCCAAATCCTTTGCAATGATATGCGCAATGGGAGCAGGGAAGTCGGTAATGGCACTTGCAGCAGGAGACATACTGCTGCACGCTGAACGATACCTAAAATGTCTTGACGGAGCGGCAATAGTATTCATCTCACGCTCAGGGCGAACAAGCGAGCTTATAATGGAACTTGAAGCATTAAAAGAAAAAGGATGCAACAT